>OJFP01000374.1_pt1 | contig 33475 bp, 31 predicted proteins | sample 1594141 | NCBI WGS metagenome assembly OJFP01 (sample SAMN05416843, study PRJEB24817) | seawater metagenome | isolation source: Sea water | place: Canada:Atlantic | collected 2013-07 | reverse complement strand
GATCTACACTATCCTCTTCGTCGGCAGCGTCAGATGTGTATAAGAGACAGGCCCGAGTATCTATTGGGCTGCAAAGCCCTTGTGAGGCTTGTATACAAACATAATCCGTTCTCTTCAGGCAGGCTTATAACGCCTTATCAGGGCCTTCCAGATCGCAAGATAAGACTTCGTATCAACACTCTTATTGATGGTCAGCCTATCTGTGAAGTTGACTTTAATGCCAGCCATTTAAGGCTTAATCTAGCTTTCATTGCCGGTGAAAATGCCGGTAGTACTCCTTATGAAGATATAGGCGAGCTAGCGCGCATTGAAGACCGGCAGCAGATCAAGGATTACATCACCATAGCCATGAGTTCCAGTAAGAGAGGAAAAGCGAAGAATGCATGCGCGGGTGAAGACATTGCTTACGAGTTGTTTGATGTTATTGAGGCTGCTGCGCTCAAACGCTATCCTAAACTCAGCCTATACACAGATTTTGGCGTTAACGCACAGAGTTTAGAAGGGCAGATACTCAAGCAAGTGCTGCTAGAGGGTGTAGAGCAGGGCATCGTGGCCTTGCCTGTTCACGACGCTGTGGCCGTTACTCACGACAACGCAGAATGGGCTAAGGAGGCTATGCTGCGGGCATGGTTTGAGCAAGCTTACTCAGACGGTTCTGTGGCTAGGTCTAGGATTAAAGTGGACTATCCAATTAACTAAAAGCAAGACCTCTTGAAATCCATCCATGATCTAGGATTTAATCTATCAAATAACGGAATAATTTATCAAGGAAGTTTTATGAGACCCAAAAGGATAGAGCTCTTTGTGCTTTTCTCAACTGTAAGCCTTGTGGCGTCTGCCAGTTACTCGCAGCAAAATACCGTGCTGCCAGATTATCCAAACAATTACACCATGTATGAAAACCTCGTGAACCTGCCAGACGATAGGAGTATGGGTTCTGGTAATGCAATAGACGTCGATTCTCAGGGTAACGTTTGGGTTTTTGAGCGATGTGGAGGCAATCAAGGGGCGTGCCCAGAAAATGATGTCGACCCGGTATTAAAATTTAGCCCCGACGGCGAGGTTTTAACCAGCTTTGGTGCGGGCATGTTCGTCTGGCCACATGGTATTGTTGTGGACGATGAGGACAATCTCTGGCTAATTGACGCGGGCGTAATTGACGGAGAGAAAGGCAACCAAATTTTTAAATTTAACCAGAGCGGAGAAATTCTTATAGAGCTGGGACAACCTGGAATTAGAGGCGAGGGCCCAGACTTATTTAATGAGCCCTCAGATCTTGCGATAGGGGCAGATGGATCCCTTTATGTTATAGACGGGCATATCAGTCCAGACTCTAACCATCGCATACTTCATCTAACTTCTGAGGGCGACTATATTGAAGAGTGGGGATCTCAAGGTTATGGTCCGCTCGAATTTGAAGGACTCCACGCTATTGCTGTTGACTCTCAAGGCAAAATGTATGTTGGCGATCGTACAAATAACCGCCTTCAAATTCTCTCACCGACAGGTGAATTACTTGCCATCTGGACTCACTTCGGCAGGCCAAGCGGAATAAGAATACACGACGATATGCTCTATGTGGTTGATTCAGAGTCTAGGGCGGCAGAGGGCCAATATGGTTACAACCCTGGTTGGCATAGAGGTATTTATGTCGGAACTTTAGACGGAGCCGTTACTGACTTCATTCCCGATCCAGACCCTCATGGCGCCACGAGCTTTCCTGAAGGAATAGCAGTGGATGAAAACGGGGTTATTTGGGGAGCATCAGTGGGCGATCAAAAAGTTACTAAGTACGTGCGAGATTAAGATAGGCTGCAGCAGGTGACTATAATCGCGGGATGCCACTGCCAGTTCACTTAGGGTAGCGCAGAGTAGGCGACGGAAACTATGCTGCGGGCATGGTTTGAACATGCTGACTCTGGTGGCGGAGTAGCTAGGTCGATCAGCTTAAATGCTGCAGTTCCGCCACTTAGGGAAACTGGTTTCCACTCTCCGATTTTACTTGTAGTCAATCTACTCCCACTGCTGCTGCACCAGGCCGTCGTGGGTCAGAATACCCATAAAAAATCCCGTCTCGCGACATAACAGTTTGAAGACTGCCCATGCCTGCACTGCGTTGACTAAATTTAATATTCTGCCCTTTTTCAATGAGAAGCGACACAGTGTCAGGACTAATGCCGCTTTCTATCTCAAGTACATCGGGCCTCCACTGATGATGGATACGCGGTGCAACAGAGGCATCAGCTATATTCATTCCAAACTCTACTACGTTTAACACCATCTGCATATTAGCACTAATTATTTTCGATCCTCCGGGACTACCGGTCATCAAAATAGGCTCGCCATCTTTTAAAAGCATCACTGGTGACATCGAGCTCACTGGGCGACGACTGGGGCGAATGAGATTATTGTCACTGCCCATAAGACCAAAGGCATCTGGGATATCTGATCGTAATGTAAAGTTACCCATATTATTATTCATCAAAATTCCTGTCCCCTCGATGACAACACCTGAACCAAAAGAGAACATTAGAGTATATGTATTACCAATCATATTGCCTTCGTCATCTACGACCGAGTAGTGCGTGGTCTCATCACTCTCATAAATAGCCAAGTTGCCTGGCGCAATATCATCAGATGGTAGCGCTTGGTCAATCGAAATTTTTCTAGCTATATCTCGAGCGTATTCCTTGCTTGTCAATGTTTCAGTGGGAACTTCAACGAAATCCGGATCTCCGAGGTACTTGCTTCGATCAGCATAAGAAAATTTCATTGCCTCCGACATAATATGCAACGCATTTGCGCTCTCTGCACCCATTTCAGCTAAAGGGAAATTCTCTAAAATATTGAGCATCTGGATAACATGCGTTCCTCCGGAGCTGGGTGCTGGCATAGCGGCAATATCATATCCGCGGAAATTTCCGCGGACAGGTTCTCTCTCTAAGACCGTGTAATTGGCTAAGTCATCCATAGTAATGAGGCCATTGTGCGCGGCCATATCGTTGACGATTTTTTCAGCAACACTACCTCGATAAAATGCATCAGCACCATGAATTGCAATTTCCGACAGGGTCCAAGCCAAATCGGGCTGTTTGAATATCTCTCCTACCTCATAGTTAGAACCATCCTGCTTATAAAATTTCCGCAAGCTAGCGGGATTGTTCTTAAGACGCTGACTACGAGCTAAGTCTTCAGCCAGTTCATGAGTAACCTCAATTCCATCGCGGGCTAGTCGGATCGCAGGCTCGAGAACCTCAGCCAAGGTCATAGTCCCATATTCTTCAACTATATAAGCTAGTCCAGCCACGGAACCTGGTATGGCAGAGGATTTATGCGAAAACCGATAGGTTTCGTCTAAAACGACATTCCCATCGTCATCAAAAAACATTTCCTGGCTTGCAGACGCAGGTGCCGTTTCACGAAAATCTATAGCGATTGTTTTATTTATTTCGGCAACATGAACCAACATAAATCCTCCGCCTCCGATGTTTCCTGCTCTAGGCAAGGTCACAGCAAGCGCAAAGCCAAGAGCTGCACCAGCGTCAATCGCATTTCCGCCATTAGACATTATTTCAGCGGCTATCATGCTAGACAGAGCATTATGACTAGCGACCATACCTGACCGCCCCATAACAGGGTGGTTAATGGCACTATATTCAAATAAAGCTGAAGAGGAAGCGTCCTGGGCAAAATTAGATGTAATAGTTCCTAGAGTGAAAATACTGACAGCAGCTATCTGGGAAATTTTCTTAAGCATATCGCTTACCTCAAATTAATAGTGGGTATTAAAAATTACGGTAGATCGTTTCGATATGAATTGAATAGAACTTTCATTGATCAAAAAATCCACACCATATTGTTAATTTTGACTAGTCAGGTAACGATCTGAATAAAAATTTCGGGACTTTGCAATATAAAGGACATTGCTGGATACCTAGCAATGCCTTCGATTAAAGATACGGGACAAGACAGAGCTTATATCAGGTGATTATTCAATAACAATATGATTTAAGAAGAGGCCTGATTAAAGCAAATAATTCAGAGACTGCACTAAATACAAGATTTTTACCTATATAAAATCATAATATTAAGTGCAGTTGTGTGATTATCTACTATTACAACCTACCAATAATAAGCGGTTCGTAAATACCAATTGCCACCTGTAAATCCATACGGCGAATTACTATCATAAAAATTATTGCCTAATCCACCCGCTGGTCTTACCTCTGCAGGATAGGTATTAAAAATGTTGTTGGCGCCAGCATGAACGCTAAGCCCGCTATCAAAGTCATACCCAACCTCTAAATCGATAATCCATTGGGAATCATTGAAAGTATCGTTCTTTGCTAGCGTGCTGATATTCGCATAATCACCAAACTGAGTTGCACGCAAATTAGCTGAAAAGCTATTTCGAGCATAATTTGCACTCAAATTCACTTTTGAGTTTGGGAATTCATCTGTGTAAGTGCCAAGACGCGCACGATCAAATTGCTCGATAGGAGAATTATTTGACAAAATCAATCCCGCTAATTCTTCTGGGTTCGCATCGATGCCTTTAATAGAAACATCATTATTATTATAGGCTGCAGTTAAAGACAGTGAGCCAAAATCGTTTTCCATAGACCAAGAAGCGATTACATCAACCCCCTTGCTTCGAGTATCAATAGCATTAGTAAAGTAATTGACTCCACCCAAACTAGCATCGAAACCGGCGGCATCTAGTAATGAAGAAACCTGAGTTCCTATTGTTCCGCCAGATGCCGCGCTGCGACCATCACCTCGATTAAACTGCGCAGACAATGCTATTCGATCGTCAACGTCAATTTGATAGAAGTCGACAGTTAAGCTCAAGCCGAGATTTGATTCGTAAACAAATCCCGCACTAACGTTAGTTGACGTCTCAGGTACTAACGCTTCTGCCCCAAGCGCTTGTGCTGCGGAGTCAGTCGAAGGGAGCGTCTGGCGCAGAACAATCGTTTCGGCAATTCCATCATTATCTAGATCAACAAATTGACCTCGACTACCTTTAAAACCTAATTGCTGAACGCTCGGCGCTCTGAATCCGGTGTTAATTGAAGCTCGCAACGCAAGCGAGTCTGAGATTTCATATCTAGAATTTAGTTTTCCGATTAATTCGTCTCCAGCTGAGTCATTAAAGTTCTCATAACGAGCCGCAGCACTAATAAACAACTTATCTGTTGGCTCCCAGCCTAACTCAGCATAAGCATTGTAGTTATTGCGCGACAGGTCATTAACAGCTTCCGGTGAAAACCCAGGAAATCCCTGGGCACCAGCCGCATTACCATTATTGCCGTCCGCATAGCTTAGAGGCTCGCCCTCTTTAATCTCAAATTCTTCCCGCCTGATTTGTCCTCCGAAGGACACCTGCAAAGAACCACCAGAATCTAGTTGGTACGCTTTAGTTACATCGAGCTGTGTAGTTAGTTCGCTAGCAGAAAACTGTCCGAGATAAAAAGAGGTAGGACTGAGCGCTCCCAAACTTGCATTTACGCCCACAGTGTTTTCCCAATCCGCTTGATTCTCGCCGTAATTTATTGATAAATCCCAATTAAAGTCTTGATACGTTCCTCTCAACCCCGTAGCAGTTTCAAAATCTTTTTCGCTTATAAGCTCGGTAGGCCTAAATCCCATAGGGTATATTTCTGGAATAGCACGATTTGTTTGGCGGGGCATACGAAATGTAAAGTCTAAAATCGAGTCGCGAGTGGTATAAGTAGTAAAATTATAAAGCTCTATCTCATCAAACTGATAACCAGCATTTATCGACGAAGAATAAGTTCGTTGTGGAAAATTTCCATAATTTGTAGTTACTAGTCGGTCAATAGTAGACTCACGTGGGTCTAAGCTACCATCCGGAAGTTTAGGAAATAAATTTGTGGTAGCTGGCCTAGCTCGGTTGGAAAATTCTTTATCCATAAGATCGAAAGAAACGTTAACATATCCAGAATCTCCTAATTCGAATCCACCATTAATACCGACGTTAACACTTTCGCCATCACCTCGATCGAAATTTACACCGCGATTCACAGTTATTTTTCCGCCCTCACTGCTATCATCTAAAATTATGTTGACGACACCCGCTATCGCATCGGACCCGTATTGCGCTGCTGCTCCATCCCTTAATACCTCGATTCTTTTAATCGCACTACGCGGGATCATATTTAAGTCCACACCAGCAGATCCACTGTACTGACCGGTACTTGAATTAATAAGAGAAGTCTTATGCCTGCGCTTTCCATTTACTAGAACAAGGGTTTGATCTGGATTTAGTCCGCGCAGACCTGCGGATGCTATAAATGTTGCCGTGCCACCTCCAGCTCGTTGTGGAAACTGTAGAGACGGCACAAGAAATCTTAGAGCTTCAAATAATCCTGTTTGCGGTAGCGAATCTAGCTGCTCGCTCGAGAAAATATCGATTGGTGTTGGACTTTCTGATAAAGTTCGAGGCTCACCTCGGACTCCTGTTACCACGACTTCCTCGATAGCTTCTCGATCATTACCTTGGGCTAATACATTTGAACACCCAAGTAAGAAAATAGATGTTACTGTGGGTGCTAGAATATTTTTCTTAGACAGCTTCATAACTTCACCTTTTGATAAAACATTATTAATAAGTTCAGAGATAGAGTTGAAAACATGCAACAGCTAGTAAGCATTGGTAAAATAAAATGTTGTTATATTTTTTCTCAGAGTAGCAGTTGCAAAATATACATGCCAAGATAAATGCGAATTTCTATCTTTAAAATGAAGGATATTAAATTCTGCTACCCTTTTTGCACCAAATTAAAGCAAAAGAGACGATGTTTGATTTTAATGCTCTAGATTAGTGCACAAAGAAATTGCATACTCTGTATTTTTTACTTTGTTTAATTTATAAAAGCTATAAAGCTCACTACTAATTTCGCTATTTTATTTTTCATTTTGTTTAATTTTTTTGAAAGAGGAGTTCCTTTTGAACACGTTACGAAAAAAACTGGCCTACCTCAGCATATTGCCCCTCATTGGTTTTAGTTTTTACACTTTTTCTAGCGAACCTGCTTTCACAGAAATTTCATCAGAATTATTTTCTGTCGCAGGATCACTTTCTAATGCTTGGGGGGATATGGATGGAGATGGGGATAGCGATCTTGCTGTATCAATTAAAGGGGGCGAAATACGTCTATATCAAAATAACGGTGGCGAATTTTTTAACGTTGGCGAAGCCCTAGGTCTGCCTCTTAATGGTGATGAAATTCGAGGGCTATCTTGGGGTGACTTTGATAATGACGGCGACATTGATCTCATAGGTGGATCCAATGTTTATCCGATACCGAGTAGATCTTATGTTTACCGTAACGAAAGTGGGGAATCGTTTACCGAAGTTGCCGAAATAATTGGATTATCAATACCAGGGCGGTGGTCTCGACAAAGCAATTGGGTCGATTACGATAATGACGGGGATTTAGACATCTACGCTGCCAATCGCGCTGGAGCCAATAGGCTACTTAATAATCAGCATGGTCAATTTAGTTTGGTTCAGAACAATCAAGCACCAAACGATCCCCGCAGAACGGTCGGATCCTGTTGGTTTGATTTTGATCAAGACGGTGATTTGGACTTATTTCTCGCGAACCAATCAGGCGATAGCGATGCATTGTGGCAGAACAATCAAGGTAGCTATGTAGACGTTGCTCCGATACTAGGTATGGATCAGACGCTTCGAACACTCAAAGACGGCGGTGTTGGTTGTGCAATTGGTGATTTTGACAATGATGGTGATTTCGATCTTTATGTAGGTGCCTATGGCGATAATCTGCTTTACAGAAATGAAGGTAATGGAAGCTTTTCGGAGGTAGCAGACGAGCTTGGCGTCACGCTTCCAATAGAAACGGTTGGTGCATCTTGGGGAGACTATGATAATGATGGCTGGCTCGATCTTATGGTCGTAGGTTATCGAAACCCGGGGCAAATACCAGAAAGCAGATTGTATAAAAATAATAAAGGTAAATTCGAAAATGTTCTTACCGAAGGAGGCATGCTTGACAAGGGAGATCACGGTGTCGAATGGGTCGACTATGATCGAGACGGAGATTTAGATCTATCGGTCACTGATGGCTACGGTACGGAAGGCGGACATTTTTTATTTCGGAATGATCTTGAGTTAAGTGCAAACAAAAAAATGTTATCAGTTTTAGTGTTAGACAAGAATAAGAACTTTACACGCGCAGGTTCGGAAATTCGCGTATATGATTCAGAAAATAATATTCTCGGTTCGCGTCAAGTTTCGACAGGAGGAGGCTACAATACACAAAGCGCCTTGCCTGTATATTTTGGTATTCTTGAGCATACTTTAGTCTCTATCGAGATAAAATTTATGGGATTTTCAGGTGGGCATATCCAGCGTCTCGAAAATATTGAGTTAATTAATTCTTATAATCAAATCATTGTAGTTGAAGACAATAACATTCAATGAAAATTATTGTAATCCCCCCAGAAAGTAGTCAAGTTTTCAAGTAGAGATTTTTATGATTGGATCACGAGGAGTGATCTATGAAGAAGTCTCGATTTACCGTCAGTTAGATATTAGCCATACTCAAGCAAGCGGAAGCAGGAAATCGGTTGCCGACCTCTGCCGAGAATACGGTATGAGCAGCGCCAGTTTTTATCAATGTCGATCGAAGTACGGCGGAATGGATGCATCGCTCATACGTCGCCTCAAAGAGTTAGAGGCAGAGAACTCTCGCCTAAACAAGATGTATGCCGAAGAGCGGATCAAGCGGGAATCCGATGACTTACGTATAACCATCTTTATTACCCAGTTTAGGCGAGGTACATGCCCATTTTTTGCCAACGATCGCGCTCGTGCATTTGATTTTTTTGTCTTGTTCGCGCTGAGTGTTACTCCGATGGCAAAAGCCGACAATGAAGAAAACGCAATGCGACTTTTCGAGTTCGCTGAGACGGAGTACTCCTTTGGCGTTCAAACGCCAATGCTGCTTGAGGATCAGGGTTACTTCGGGCGTTATTACCCAAGCGAAAAGGTTTATCTTGGCGTGTTGGGCGACAAGGTCTATGCCTTGGGGGGCTCTATTGGCGACGACCTTACGCTTGTTGGCACGCTGAATGATTTTATTGCCACCACCGCGGTAGACATCACGGACGCGGTTCTTAGCAATTGGCGAGCACAATGTTCGTATTACGCGGACTAGCATTTCGCGGGCGTTTCAGACCTGCAGCGTAACATTGAATTCGATGCCCAGCTGACCGTAACGGCCGAGGATGATGTTTGCCAGTTTGCGACGAACAGTATTCCAAATCACAGTTTTAACGACGATATGGCGAGCTTTGCCCCTGACATAAAGAAGATCGAAGTGCTATATGACGTTCCGCTGTATCCCGAGTTTGCAGCTGAGGCAACGGCGCTTCGGCTCTAGCGCGACAACGCTGTATTTCTGAATGGGATCAAACTCGATCTACTCGCCGCAGGCTGTTTTGGCGTTGCCGATGGCAACATCGGTTGCAATGATATGTAGACACCATGGCGCTTCGACCCGATGAGCCCCCTGGGCCATCGCTTCGGGGCAGACCAGCATAACGTTCATGTGCAGCCTAACGGACTTTATCACTACCATGGCAACTCTACCGCGCTGTTTCAGCTAGACGGCAGTGTCGAGTCACCGGTTATCGGTTTCGCCGCCGTCGGGTTTCCTATCTTCGGTTCCTTTATCGACGAAGGCGCACTGTTCGCCCAGCGCTGAGTTCTTATCGGCTTAAGGCAGGAAGCAGACCCAGCGATGGGTCTAGCCCTGGAAGGAGCTACGATGGGGCTTATACAGACGACTGGGAGTACGTCGAGGATATTAGTGAACTTGATGAATGCAACGGAATGATGAGGCAGGGCGTTTACGGCTACTACGCGATTGATGAGTATCCGTGGGTACTTAACTGTTTGAAAGACACACTCGACGAATCGTTCAGCAAGACTGCACCTGTGGGAGGTCAAGGCCGAGGGCCTTTGCCGCCAGGGGATATGCCTGGCTAGCCGTGCTTGTGGCCGAATTACTTGCTGCTGATGACATTCCATAACAGCAACGAAATCATCCTATTTTGTATCTGCACGGTAACAGTTACAACCTGCAGCGTCCAAAAAAGACCCCCGGTGGTGTTGGAAAGGCCGCCCTTGATTAAGCCGTATACATGACCGTACAGAGAAATAGCTTCTTCGAAGTTGCACTATATGTTGCCGCTGGAGTGAGGAGACTTTGTAGGATGCATCTGCTGCTTAGGTTGCTTAGGCACTCGCATGTACACTCAGCGCTGTAGCAGTCACACAGGACAACGCAGACTGGGCAAAAGAAGCTATGCTGCGAGTATGGTTTGAGTAAGCTAACTCTGGTGGCTCTGTGGCTAGGTCGCGGGTTAAAGTGGACTATTGAAATAACTAATTGAAGTTCAATCTAATATGAGAGTATTAACTCGCACATCAAATGAAAATAATAGATGCCAAAGCAGATCATTGAAAAAAGAGGTTAATGCTAGTGAATTTTGTATTGAAATCTGTCGATAAATTTACGGACCCATTGTTTACAGCAGATGGACAAAAACGTGCATCCGTAGAGCTTCAGTCACTGGAAACACTTTGGTTCAATACAGGCTCACTTTGCAATCTGAGTTGCAATAACTGTTACATCGAATCTGACCCTCATAATGATAGGCTTGCTTATTTAACTCTAGAAGATGTGCGGACGTTTCTCGATGAAATCAAAACTCAGAAATTACAAACGAAGCTGATTGGTTTTACTGGCGGGGAGCCCTTTCTAAATCCAGACTTTCTTCGGATCTTGCATTTGACTCTTTGTAGGGGATTTGACGTGCTGGTTCTCACGAATGGCTTTAGGCGTATAGAGCGCTATAAAAATGAATTGCTAAATTTAAAGGAGCAATATGGTGAAAAGCTCCAGCTGCGTATTTCGCTAGACCATCATAGTTCGACCGTGCATGAAAAAGAGCGGGGTAAGCGAACTTTTGAACCAACTCTTAACATGGCAAAGTGGCTCTTCGATCAAGGTTTCAGGCTGAGTATCGCTGGCCGCGCAGTCGAAGCAGAAAGCGAAGGTGAAGCATTGCGCGGTTATCAATCTCTTCTTAAGAAACACAAGATTGGACTAAATGTTGATAGTTCAGAACATCTTGTTATCTTCCCGGAGATGAACCTAGACTCTGACGTTCCTGAAATTACAGTAAATTGTTGGGATATTCTCGGTAAGCGGCCGGAACAACAAATGTGCGCGTCTGAGAGGATGATCGTTAGGCGGAAAGGGCAGAATCAACCTATCGTGTTGCCTTGCACCTTGCTTGCCTATGACCCTCAATTTGATTTAGGTCCAACTTTGGAATCTGCTGCAAAAAGTGTTCAGCTAAATCACAAATTTTGTGCCCAGTTCTGCGTTTTGGGTGGTGCATCGTGTTCATCTACCGCCTGAAACGAGAGTGAAGTCTTGGAGGTAGTTGGATTTTATTTCCGCAGGATTGGTGGTCTTGGTTAAGCTGAATCTGTTTTCTACATAGCTCACTCTTTTCTAAAACAGACCCCGGGGGTGATAGAAAGGCCACCTTTAGTCGAATCATATATATGAACGTACAGAGAAATAGCTTCTTCGGAGTTACATTCGATCTTGCCGCTGAAGTAAGAAGACTCTATAGGATGCGTCTGCTGCTTAGGTTGCTTAGACACTAGCATGTACTCTCAGCGCTGGAGCAGTCACGCTGGGTAACGCAGAGTGAGCCAAAGAAGCAATGCTGCGGGCATGGTTTGAGTAAGCTAACTTTAAAGGCTCTGTTGCTAGGTCGTAGGTTTAGGTATTTTCCCCTCCAGCTATGCACATTTAGCTTTCAATGAAGCCATGTCGAGGGGTACTGATTGATCTAATCAATGCTATCGACATGAGCGAAGATAGCGACATACCCAAATGTATATTAGATCGTATCTACGAGTTTTCTCAGGCGCAAGCGGCTCCTGACGACCAAGGCCATGTGTAAATAGTCTCGTATTTTAGTCACCACTGAGGCTACGCCGAATGACAAAACTCATAGTAGGAACAATTAAAAAATTGAGTGCAAGACTCACAAAAAAGACAAAGATAAAACTGGAGAATAGGTATGAGCTTGACTATAAATACAGGCACCGACGAACTGCTGTGCCTCATTGATGATCGAGTTGCTACCATCACGCTAAACCGTCCAGGAAAGCGTAACGCTTTGTCTGACAGACTAACACCTGCGCTACGCAGGATATTGCTCGAACTGGACACACGCCAAGACGTAGGCTGCATTGTCATCACTGGTGCCGGCTCGGCTTTCTGCGCGGGCGGCGATATAAGTGGCATGGGCGCAGTTGGTGGTGACCCAAGCGCACTTGAACCAACGATTCAGGAGCGCACTCGTGCACTGCAGCACAAACATGACACGTTGACTCACAGACTATTTGATCATTCCAAGCCTACTATTGCTGCACTACCTGGCGTGGCGGCTGGCGCAGGTTTCTGCATTGCCCTCGCCTGTGACATACGCATCGCTGCAGCCTCAGCGTTTGTCACCACTGCTTATAGAAACATCGGTTTTTCTGGAGATTACGGCGGTAGCTGGCTACTCAATCAATTAGTTGGCCCTGCAAGAACCAAAGAACTTTTTTATACCGCGCGACGTGTGCAATCAGATGAAGCTCTGGCCCTAGGTATTTTTAACCAAGTAGTAGCGGACGAAGATTTCTTAACTGAAACTATGAATCTAGCCAAACACATCGCATCCGGACCGCCAATAGCGCTGGGCTACATGAAAGAGAATATTAATGCCGCGACCGGCTGTAACCTGCGCACCTCGCTAAATATGGAAGCCGATCGCCTGATCCGCTGCGCTTTCACCCAAGACCACAAAGAGGCTGTTACCGCATTTATGGCCAAACGCGCACCTGTATTCTCAGGCAAGTGAGTAGCAGCCCAAAATAGCCCCCCGGGGGTGTTAGAAAGGCCGCCCTTGTTAGTTAGGCGCATTCTGATAGCTTGTACAGCTCGGGTTACGTAAAAAGTTACGTAAATTTAGCAAAAGTGATCGTGGAAGTGCCTGTTTATATGCCCTACAGGCTAGTGTTTATGCTAAGTTGTTGCCTCTTCTGGGCACCATACTCACGTATAAGCTATTGTTGTATAACGTTGGTTACGTAAATCGGCTCGACCCAATTAACGGGGGATGGGTTGAAAAGCATGCCAAAGAACTAACCTCGCTCCGGTAGACCTCACAAGAATAGCTTATCCTAAATGCGGCCCTTTTCCTGGCCTCAAAACAATCAAAGCTTCTCCAAAGGCGATGTCTATGTTTCATTTTTCACCACATGCGCAAATCGCCGCTACGCTATTGTGCGAACTTAGCCACTCTATATCGGTAGCAGAGTCTTCTACTGGGGGGATGATATCGGCGAGCTTGCTTTCTGTCCCTGGCGCTTCTCGTTATTTTAAGGGAGGCGCCGTGATTTATACCGCCAAATCACGTCTCGCATTCCTAGACTTAAACAGAGAGCGTACAAGGCAACTCAGCCCCTTAACTGAAGAAATGGCCCTTGAATTTGCGATAGCTGCCCGAGCTAAGTTGGATACGACTTGGGGTATCGCAGAGTTAGGAGTGGCAGGCCCCGGTGGCACACCTTACAGTGATGTAATAGGCATTAGCGTGATCGCGTTGTCTGGCCCTATTGACGCCACAGTGACAATTAAAACAAATTCGGATAATCGTGCAGGCAATATGGCAACGTTTACTGATAGAGCCCTACAGCTTCTAGTGGACTCGCTCAGAAGTATAAAAAGCATCAGCTGACGCTGATAAAGTCAGTAAAGTCTCTTAATATTCAGTATCTGTGCGGCAACAGTAATAATACTTAGGCACGCGAATCTTTCGTGATCTAAGGTCATAATTAGAATAGGTGGGCTTAATTCCTATGAAGAAAATAGCAAAACCACTTTTGATTCTTAGCTTTTTTTTGCTAGGTGCTCTGCTCACTTTGCGTGTTACCGGACTCGACCCTGAGTATATGGATTACACAACGCAGGAATACAACGAGCGCGGCAGAATGACATTGCCTGGGTTGTGGCTTTCTGGTGAGGTTGTAAAAGAGCCAATTGACAATTGGGATTGGGTTTTAGATGTGTCTCACCCAGAACGCGGCAATACCATAATGTTAGAAACCCAAACGTGGTATGGCATTCCTTACTCAGTCACCATATTGCCGACGCCTCGTGGTGACAAAATGTATATCGGAGGCAGTGCCAGAGATGCCAGGCTTGCGCGCGTTTTTCCTGACTACAAACAGTGGTGGGCGAACGTAGAGAATGACCCTCGGGTTCGACTAAAAATCGACGGCAAGATTTACGAGATGACGGCAGCACTGGTTCATGATCCTGTGGAACTCGCAGAGGTATTAGGCAGGGATGCGATTATAACAACGATCGCTGAAGACGGTAGTGAGCAGGTAGTGGCGAAATGGTATTACTGGCGAGTTTTTCAGCGTAACATCGCGCAATATTGAAAGAGAGTATCTCTGTTAGACAAGCCGGTTAACCGGGGTCTTCGCAAAGACCTCGGTTAACTACGGAAATAATCGGTTCGTTATTTTTGCTCGTCTTTGCCTTTAAATGTGGCAGGGTCATCCCATTTCGATGCTTCTCTCGCTGTAAGGATAAGCCCTACAAGCATCAAGGAAAAAACGACCACGGCAACGCCCAGAATCAATGATGCACTCATCTTCCTCTCCCTTGCGACGCCATAAGTTTAAAGTAGATGCCGAAGCAGAGTATGGACGGAACCCAGGTTGCGGTGAACAGCCCCTCGTCTGTCTGACCAGAAAACCATAAAAATCCAGATACCGCGAAAGAAATGGTCACTGCTAATAATATAAATAGGTCTGATTGCTTAAACATAATTTTTCTCTTTAATCTTCCATTGATGCGATGGCTGATGTGACGCAACCTAGAACGGCCAGTGCGGCTAGTGTTCGAATTCCAGAATGACCAGCAAAGTCGAAGACTGAAAACTCGAATAGTCCGACGATACATGATGTAAACAAGACCAGCGAAGCGACGATGAGACCAATGCCAATACGAACGGATAGGGTTCTTATAGCGCTGTCAAAGGTGACAATTAGTTTCATTTTATTGCTGCTCAGGTTGTTTCGATTAAATTTCAGAATGCATCGTTATATACGCCTAATGTGTCAGGACAGCTCTCTTTCCGTTGTTTGCAAGTCAAATTTGGCTTTTAATCAATGTGTTGTGTAAGTAAGTGAGGCCACTGTGTTTTAAGGCAATCAGTAGAGAACGATTATGAGCGTAAAAATTACCCACTTTATCCTTACCTTGTTTCTGTTGTTTACTTATTCCGCCGCAGCCGAGACAGTCAACTTCTCACTCGAGTCAATTAAGTGGGGCAAACCCGGGGGTGGCGGTGGGTACCCAGTCGGCGTGCGGACGCAACTGATTGAGACAGACGAATCAACAGCCGGGATCAGTTACTACGCGTTATTTCCAGCGGGTTCGCATTTCGATTTGCACTGGCATTCGTTCGATGAATTTGCCACTGTCCTGCAGGGGGAGGCCACGCTCCAACTAAACGGAGAGGCACTTAAACTGGCGGTAGGCGGTTATGTAAAAATCCCAGGCCGCGCAGAGCATTCGTGGGACGTGCCCAATGTAACGGGGAGGGAGCAAGATGTGATCTTGCTCGTCCGCCGCAGGGGCCCTGCGGACTTTCATTTCGCGAAATAGGCGGGCTCTTTGACTGTGAACTCGGTGCTAGGGTCGCCCGCGAGCGTTATCTTGCGCGACGCAGGGTCTATATCAAGCTGCGCGAGCAATGCATTGCCTGCGACTATAAGAGGCTTAATTATCTCCTCGCTTGCCGAATCTGCTACCTCGGCGTCGGGGGCAAGTTGCATGTCGGCGCTGAGCGGATAAAGTCGCTTTTTCGGCGTGCTGCGGTAGAACATGCGAGCAACTATTTCTTGGCCAGTGTAACAGCCTTTTTTGAAATCAACGACGCCAGAAATGTCATAGTTTAGCTGAGCAGGAGTGTATTCTTCGCTTAGGGTAGGGGTGATATGAATCACCCCACTGAGGATTTCGAGTCGTATCCATTCGTCTTGTCTTGCAACAGCGACCGTCGCCACAGGTATCGCCTTATCCGATTCGGTCGAGATTGATGTGGCCAAAAGCGCCGCATCGCTTTGTATCGATGTCTTGCTCCCCCACAGTTCGATACACCGTGTGCCCGCTTCACCGCAGCCAGAGTCGATAGCCAGAACGTCTTCGCTGAGGCTTATCACCGCATGGGGGGCAGAGGGCAGGCCGGTGCCTTCTGGTTCGCCAGTAACAAGAAGGCCTAGGGCCCCAAACTCCGCTTCCTTGCTTAGTGTCAGTTTAGAGAAAACTGCGTACTTTTTAAGCACGGCCAGCACGGGGTCCGCGAGGCCTGCGCCGACTCGTAAGAGAATGTCTTCACCCCATTGCGCTGCCCTGAAATCTGCGATTACGCGGCCTTTGAGGTTGCAAAGCGCGCCTAACACGCTCTGCGTTGGCGTTATTTTCGTTGTGTCGCAGGTTACTTGGCCTTGCAAGAAGGTGCGTGCGTCGGGGCCCGATACGCGGATGAATTCGAATTGGATAAGCTGTGTTGAACCTGTCATTGGTGATCGGCTTCTCTGGCTTTGAGCGTTGATTAGGTCGAGATAAAAGTCTTTGTGCAAGGTAGAGCTTCGTCGTATTTTACACACACAAGCTGCTCATGTTTATCTATACCGGTTACGTTATTTGAGATGCGGCTGATCTAACCGGCACTTTTTAGAATTTGACTTTGGTTGGGCTTTTGTCTGGCTTTGGTTTTTGCGAGGCGTTATCCTGCGCGCCCATACCACGCTGCCCATGCAGAGGTACTGATGACTGAATCATACGACCTTCACCCCTCCAAAATATTTTGGCACAGCAGGCGTGGCATGCTCGAACTCGATCTGTTGCTCGTGCCCTTTGCTCGCGGAGCTTTCGAGGCCCTAAGCCTCGAAGATAAACTGCTTTATCGCGATTTTTTGGCAGAGGAAGATCAGGATTTATGGGCATGGCTCATGAAGCGAGCAGAGCCCAGCGAGGCCCGCTTTCATCCAATGATTGACCAAATCCTCGCGCACAAGGTGGCTAGCACCTAGACTGAGGTGAAGAGCGTCTTTGTCGGCAAGCATTAGTTGCTGGGTCGGCCAATTACGCACATATTCAGAAGAGCGACCCAAAGGGAGCGTAGATGTTCGCAGTGGATGTCCGGCTCTCGCCCTTAATCCCCCTTGCCATCTTGTTTGCTCACGCGGTTTTTCTCTACGCGGTGTTCGACTTGCCGCTAACCTTTATTGTAAAAATGCCTTTCGCGCTGGGCATAATCCTAAGTTTAGCGGTCTCATTCCACCGCTGTTCCTCACGCCATCCCTCGCGCATAAGGCGCTTAATTATAACTCACACAAAGCCGCTACTTATCACTCAGCAAGGCGCAGGGGCCCTAGGTGGAGTAGCCGGCATTGTTGAGAAGGCAGTGCCGAGTCTTGTGCGCTGTGGCGAATTTTTGATAATTCTTCGGTTCGGAAGTGTTGAGAAGAATGGGCGGCCAACCGTCTTGCGATTGTGGCCGGGGAGCCTTAGTCGACGCGATGCTAGCCTGCTGCGTCGCTACCTTTACTTTAGCCGCTAAGCGCGGCGTTCTGGGTTCAGGGGTGAAGATGAGTGTCTTCGGCCTCCGGAGCGAGGTCAGGGTAATCGATCGAGAAATGCAGGCCACGTGACTCTTTGCGCTTTAGCGCACTATCAATGATCAATCTCGAGACGAGGACCAGATTTCGTAGCTCTAGCAAGTCATTTGTCACGCGATGTCTCGTGTAATAATTAACCACTTCTTCGTGCAGAAGGTTAATCCTTTTTCGTGCCCTGATAAGGCGCTCGTCGTTACGTACGATGCCGACAAAATCCCACATACAGCGTCTCAGTTCATCCCAGTTGTGCGAGACCAAAATTTCGTCGTCGGAGTCAACCACTCTGCTCGCATCCCAGTGAGGCAAATTGATTTCGAGCGGCGTTGCATCGAATCTGCCCGCGATGTCCTGCGCCGCGGCAAAGGCGATAACAAAGCATTCGAGCAATGAGTTGCTGGCCATGCGATTGGCCCCATGTAGACCCGTAAAACTCGTTTCGCCAATTGCGTAAAGATTGGTTATGTCGGTCATGCCGCGCTGATTCACCACGACGCCACCACAGGTGTAATGAGCGGCGGGAACAACAGGGATGCGATCTTGGGTAATGTCGATGCCAAACTCGAGGCAGCGGCTATAAATAGTGGGGAAATGCTCTTTGATAAACGCGGCGGGTTTGTGCGTGATGTTTAAATACACGCAGTCGCAACCGAGGCGCTTCATTTCGTGATCGATGGCGCGGGCAACGATGTCTCGGGGAGCCAATTCTTCGCGACTATCGAAGTCAGGCATGAAGCGTGTGCCATCGGGCAGCTCGAGTGTCGCCCCTTCGCCGCGAAGGGCTTCGGTAATGAGAAACGATTTGGCGTGCGGGTGGTAAAGGCAAGTCGGATGAAACTGGTTGAATTCGAGATTCGCGACCGAGCAGCCTGCGCGCCAGGCCATGGCTATGCCGTCCCCGCTCGCCCCGTCGGGGTTTGAGGTGTAGAGGTAAGCCTTGCTCGCCCCGCCGGTGGCCAACGCAACGAATTTGCTGCTCACCAACTCAACCGCCTCGTTAGATTGGTTAAGTACGTAGGCCCCCACGCAGACATTTTTGCCGGCTTCGTCTGTTTTGGTGATTAGATCGACGGCTGTGTAGCCTTCGAGCAGGTGAATGTTTGGATGTGCGAGAGCGCGGTTTTTTAGGGTCTCGAACACAGCTTTACCAGTAGCGTCGGTCGCATGGATAATGCGGCGATGGCTGTGGCCGCCTTCTTTAGTCAGGTGAAGGTCGCTCAGCTTAGGCGGAGTAGGAGTGAGAGTAGGAGAGCGAGAAGACGCCGCGTCGGCGTTTGAGTGAATCGTGCCGCCGTCAATGGTGGTAAATGGCACGCCTTGATCGACAAGCCAGCTCACTGCTTCGGCGCTGTGCTCGACTATTTGTTCGACGACCTCGGGATGGCAGAGTCCGACACCCGCGTTCAGTGTGTCCGCGACGTGTGCTTCGATGCTATCTTCGCTGTCGAGGACTGCTGCGATGCCGCCTTGGGCGTAAAAAGTGGCACCTTGGCTCAGTTTTCCTTTGCTTAGAACGGCGACGCGGGCAAAGTCGGCTGTTCTCAGCGCGAGGGTTAGTCCCGCGGCGCCGCTGCCGATAATAAGAATGTCGAATTGTGAGGGATTGGCGCTGCTAGTCATTTTTATGCAACTTATTGAATTAATTAAGTATAAAGTAAAGGCCGCCGCAGCGTCGTGCTTCTTGATTGATACGCCGACGCTGAATGCGCGGATTAGCGAGAACTCCATCGAACGTAATCCTTGAGCTGCGAGACGCAAGACAAAGAAAGATTGACGCGATTTTATAGAAACTGAGAACTTTTGCACTGAGATGCTGTCTACTTTGGTGTCTGATGCATTTGTTCCCCCCGGTGCAGTCGAGTGCACGGAGTAGGGAGTTGATTAATGGGTTTTAGTGGCGCCGATGCGAGCGACCAGCAGTTAGTAGATCGAGTAAGAGCGGGCGATAAAAATGCCTTTAACTTTCTCGTGCTTCGCTACCAAAATCGCGTTGCGGCGCTGGTGGCTCGATTCATCAAAGATCATCAAGAAGTAGAAGATGTAACCCAAGAAGCGTTTATTAAGGCTTACCGGGCACTGCATTTGTTCAGAGGCGATAGCGCTTTTTATACGTGGCTTTACCGTATCGCGGTAAATACGGCGAAAAACACTTTGGTCGCGAGAGGGCGGAGACCGCCAGCGAGCGATCTCGACGCGGGCGAGGCCGAGCTGGTCGATATTGGCTCGCCATTGCGCGATCGCGAGACGCCAGAGGGGAGCCTTGCAACGGCGGCGCTCAAAGAGGCTGTCGAGAAGGCAATTGAAGAGCTGCCAGAGGATTTACGTACCGCCTTCACGCTGAGGGAGTTTTCTGGCCTTAGCTACGAAGACATCACCGAGGTGATGAATTGCCCAGTAGGTACTGTGCGGTCGCGCATATTCAGAGCGCGCGAGGCGATCGATAAAGTGATTAAGCTTCACCTGTAAATGTAGACAAGTTGGTAAGGTAAGGCCCTGCAAAGGACCCAATGAGAAGGACTCAGCGATGAGCGAACAAGAAATGGCTAACGAGACAGGTAATAGAAGCCGCGAGCTACTCGATGACGAAGCCCTGTCGGCGCTTCTAGATGGAGAAGCGAGTGAGTTCGAGCTACGACGAGTCTTGTCTTCTGCAAGCTCGGAGGTCGCAGCGAAATGGGCGCGTCTGAATGCGTCGCAAGCAGTTATTCATGGCGAAGGATCTGAGCTTTACAAGCTAAGTGACGGATTTGCGGCGAGAGTCGCAGAACAAATCGCAAATCTCGATGAGCTCTCTGAGGACCAACCGTCAGATTTAGAAAAACCGCAGCAAACGGGGTTAGGCGCTGTGCTCGCCGCCCCTTGGACACGTGGTATCACCAAGCTTGCCGTTGCCGCCTCAGTGGCTGTTGCTTTCGTTGTGGCTTTGCAGACTTCATTGCCTGGCAATGAGGCGCCCGCCCTGATGGTTATGGAATCGACTGAGAGCTCAAGTGGTGATGCGCGCGAGGAGATGCTTGCAGAGGCGTCTGCGCCGGCACGAACAGAGGTGGATGCCGACGCTCAGCAGCGCCTGCGTGACTATATCGCAAGCATGTCGTTTAGTAATGACGAACCTGTGCGCATCGAGCATATTCAAGATTCTCCGCTTTACAGGCTCGTCAGCGAAACTATCGAGAGCCCGCCCCAGCGCTAATGGATACCTGCCGCGAAACGCCTCTATTCTGAGGCGTTTTTTAGTTAAGCGTCCGCTAAACTATCAGGGGCAGTGCAACACGAGGTGGATCCAGACTAGAAATTCTCTCGTTCAGTCCTATATAGTCATTCGCACTTCACTCATTTCCATTTGATGCTGCCAGCGCAGTGTTTATATCAGAGCTAGTCGCTCATGAACGTCTAAGGAGTCATTGCCATGGGCAGTAAGCCTTTCACTCACCTGATTCATTGCTTCACGTCGCGGGGAGCTCTGCTTGGAACGCTGCTCATTGCTGGCCAGCTTTTGGCGCCGGCGCTTGTATCGACACACGTTAACGCTGCAGTCGATCTCCCTAATTTTGCAGATCTTGTCGAAGCCAACGCGAGCGCAATCGTTGAGATATCCGCTCGCCGAACCGTCACGCCGCGACCACAACTGAGTGACGAAAATCTGGAGGAGTTACTCCGCGGATTGCGTCCAGATGAGCTTCCGGATATCCAGCGACAAGACCGAGCACCTAGGCAAAGAGGGGCCGTTGGCTCCGGCTTCCTAATTTCGGCAGACGGATTTGTGATAACCAATAACCATGTCGTCGAAGGCGCGGATCAGATTCAGGTAACGCTAAATGATCGCAGAGTATTCGACGCGGAGGTGGTGGGTCTTGATGAGCCATCGGACATCGCGCTGCTTAAGCTCGACGCTACAGACCTGCCTTTTGTCGAGTTTGGCGATTCGGAGGCGGTCAGAGTAGGTGACTGGGTTTTAGCAATAGGCTCGCCATTCGGTCTCGAATTTTCTGCAGCGGCGGGCATCGTCAGTGCAAAGGGGCGTTCTGTCCCCGGAAATTCTGCGTATAACTATATGGCGTTTATTCAAACCGATGTGGCTATAAATCAAGGCAATTCAGGAGGGCCTCTCTTCAATTTAGAAGGCGATGTAGTCGGAATCAATTCGCAAATACTAAGCAGTACGGGCGGCTCTAACGGCATCTCCTTCTCCATTCCTAGCAATGTCGCGATGAATGTTGTCGCTCAGTTAAAAGAGTCAGGTGCCGTTGAACGCGGTTTGCTGGGAGTGCGAATGCGTGAGGTTGATTATGCGCTGGCCGAAATTTTCGACATGGATCGCCCGCGCGGTGCCTTCGTCGATGGCGTAATCGATGAGAGTCCTGCTGGCAACGCAGGAGTGCAGGACGAAGACATCATTGTTGAATTTAACGGGCATGAGATTGAATATTACACCGACTTGCCATTCTACGTTGGGCAATACCAGCCAGGTACCGAAGCTGCAGTCCGTCTAATTCGCGATGGTGAGGAGCGCAGACTAACAGTCGTTTTAGGCAGTTCGCCGACCAATGAAGCATCGATAGTCGTCGAAGATACCGCGCCCGAACGAGCCAATCCCTTAGGTTTCAAAATCTCTGAACTCAGCGAAGAGACTCGGCAAGTCGCGGGCATCGATGGGGTGCGTATCGCGCAGGTCGAAGAAGGGCCGGGCAGGGAGGCAGGGCTGCGCGAAGGCGACGTGGTGGTCTCGCTGAATCGCCAGACTGTGCCTTCGGTGAGCGACTTTGCCAGCGTTGCAGAATCGCTGCCTGCGAGCGGCTTTGTGCAGATTCGTATCGTCCGGCAGGGGCAGGGGACCACCTTGTCGCTCGAACTCAAGCCTTAGTATTTCACCTCATTTCAGAACTGAGTTATGGCTCCCTCTGGGAGCTATAGCTGGCCTCTTTAGCGCCGAATCATGCGGGATTCAGCGATAATGGTTCCTCGCAAACTTCCTGACAGAATACGCCAGATACTGTAGACTTCTCGGCTTCTGGATACCCTTGTTATCCCTCACCGAACTTTACTCTGCGACGCCAACTCTGTGACCGACCTAAGCCATATTCGTAACTTTTCAATTATTGCCCATATTGACCACGGCAAGTCTACGCTTGCCGATCGCTTCATTCAGACCTGCGGCGGCCTCACTCAGCGTGAAATGGCAGAGCAGATTCTCGATACTCTCGATATTGAGCGCGAGCGCGGCATCACGATTAAAGCGCAGAGTGTGACGCTTTATTACAAAGCGCGCGACAGTATCCGCTATCAGCTGAACTTCATCGACACCCCCGGACACGTTGATTTCACTTATGAGGTCTCCCGTTCACTCGCAGCGTGCGAAGGTGCGCTGTTGGTTGTCGACGCAGGGCAGGGCGTTGAGGCGCAATCGGTGGCCACGTGCTACACAGCGATTGAGCAGGGGCTGGAGGTGTTGCCGGTTCTTAACAAAATGGATTTGCCACAGGCTGAGCCTGAGCGGGTCAAAATTGAAATAGAAGAGATAATTGGCATCGATGCCCAAGATGCAGTTTGTGCGAGCGCGAAGTCTGGTTTAGGGATCGAGGATATTCTCGAAGAAATTGTGAAAAAAATTTCGGCGCCTGTCGGCGATCGCGAGGCGAAAACACAGGCACTCATAATCGATTCATGGTTCGATAACTACCTAGGCGTTGTGTCGCTCGTGAGGGTGATGGCGGGAACGCTTAAAAAAGGCGACAAGATTATCTCCAAGTCTCTTGGTAAGGCTCACATCGTCGACAGCGTAGGCGTTTTCACCCCCAAACGCACCGAGTTGCCTTCGCTCGGCGCAGGCGAGGTAGGATTCGTTGTTGCCGGTATCAAAGAGATTTTAGGAGCGCCGGTTGGGGATACAATCACGCTTGCGAGTACGCCTGAGGTTGAGGCGCTTGCCGGATTTAAGCGAATTCAGCCCCAAGTTTATGCCGGCCTGTTTCCCGTTTCGTCCGACGATTTCGAAGCTTTTCGTGATGCATTATCCAAGCTCACGCTGAACGACTCGTCGTTACAGTACGAGCCAGAAAACTCTGATGCGCTGGGCTTTGGCTTTCGTTGCGGCTTTCTGGGGATGCTGCACATGGAAATTATTCAAGAGCGGCTCGAGCGAGAGTATGACCTAGACCTAATCACTACAGCGCCGACTGTTGTCTACGAAGTGGTGATGAACAATGGCGACATCGTCAAAGTCGATAGCCCGTCGCGGCTTCCGCCTGTTGCCTCCATTCAAGAAATGCGAGAGCCAATAGTTCTTGCCAATATATTGGTGCCTCACGAACATCTCGGCAGCGTCATCACGCTGTGCGTGCTTAAAAGAGGTGTGCAGCGGGATATGCAATTTATTGGCAAGCAGGTTTCTCTAAGCTATGAGCTGCCTATGAATGAGGTTGTGCTCGACTTCTTTGATAGGCTTAAATCGGTGAGCCGTGGCTATGCGTCGTTAGACTATCAGTTCTTACGATTTGACCAAGCATCGCTGGTGCGTCTCGACGTGTTAATAAACGGGGATAGGGTAGATGCTTTAGCGCTGATCGTGCATCGGGATCACGCATTGGGCAAAGGGCGCGCGCTTGTTGAAAAAATGAAAGAACTTATCCCACGACAGCTCTACGATGTGGCTATTCAGGCGGCTATCGGTGGGCAAATCATCTCGCGCCAAACAGTCAAAGCGCTGCGTAAAAATGTGACCGCGAAATGTTATGGTGGTGATATTACCCGTAAGAAAAAGCTCCTCGAGAAGCAAAAAGCGGGCAAGAAGCGCATGAAGCAAGTAGGCAATGTCGAAGTGCCGCAAGAGGCCTTCCTCGCAGTGCTTAAAGTCGACAGCTAAATAAAGGAAGTTTCTAATGGATATCGATTTTTCGCTCGTGCTCGTATGTCTTGTCGCAGGATGCGGGGTTATCTGGATACTTGATAGCCTGCTCGTAAAGGGAGGGCGAATAAAATCTGCGGAAGCCTTTGAAGCGCGTGCCAGCAACGATCCTAAATTGAGCGTTGAACAAGTCGAACAAGAGACGCAACGGCTCTTGCAAGAGCCTCTGCTCACCGAATACGCGAAATCCTTTTTTCCGGTCTTGCTGTTCGTGCTAATGCTACGGTCATTTTTGTTCGAGCCTTATCAAGTGCCGACCGGATCGATGATTCCAACGATTAAAGTCGGCGATTTCATTCTCGTCAACAAATTCGCTTACGGGCTGCGTCTTCCTGTTCTGGGCACAAAAATACTCGATGTTGCCGAGCCTCAGCGCGGCGAGATTATGGTTTTCATTCCACCACACGTTGACCAATATTATATTAAGCGTGTTATCGGTCTGCCAGGTGATACGATCCGTTATGAGAACCAAAGGCTGTCGGTAAACGGCGAACTCATCCCCGAAGAATTTGTTGAAAATATTAAAGTCGACACAAGCATAGGCCCCCTCGATGGAGTGCTCAACGCAGCGACGTATAATGGCGTTACGCATTCGACACAGCATATACCAAGCGTTAATTCTTCGAGAGGGCGCACGAGCTGGATAGTGCCGCCGAAACACTATTTTATGATCGGGGATAATAGAGAGAACAGCGCAGATAGCCGCGTGTGGGGGCCAGTATCAGAGGACAATATAGTGGGTAAAGCGATCGCTGTTTGGTTGCATAAAGACCCAGGGTTGAATTTCCCGACATTCGAAAACAACGCCTTCTTCGCGCAGCCAGAATAGGCTGCGCTCTACTCAATGCCGAGGTCGCAGGGGAGCCGGTAACAATGACTTCAGCTAAGCAGGCAAGCCTGAGTCGATTGACTACACAGATAGGCTACCAATTTAAAGATGAATCACTCCTTCGCTTGGCGCTCACCCATCGAAGCGCAAGCGCGTCGCACAATGAGCGGCTCGAGTTTTTAGGTGACTCAGTGCTGGGCTTCGTGGTGGCAGAAATGCTTTACACTCAGCAGCCTCATTCTAGTGAGGGCGATCTTAGCCGGCTTCGAGCAAGCATGGTTAGCAAGCCGGCGCTTGCCGCTCACGCTCGCTCCCTTCGTCTAGGCGAGCATCTGGGCCTTGGCAGTGGAGAGTCCAAAAGTGGTGGTCGCGATCGTGACTCGATTCTAGCCGATGCTATCGAAGCAATTATCGCTGCTGTCTATCTCGATGGTGGGTTAGCTGCAGCAACGGAATTGGTAAAGCGACTAGCAGCCTTAGTAACGACTAGCGGACACAAGGCGTCTGCCGAAAAGGACAGCAAAACTGCCTTGCAGGAATTATTGCAGGCAAGGAAGTCAGCATTGCCCATTTATAAAGTTGTGGCTATTGATGGCGCCGCGCACGAACAGGTTTTTAGCGTTGAATGCCAAGTAGAGGGGCTCTCAGAGTCTTTCGAAGGTAGCGGCGACAGCAAGAAAGAGGCGGAACAATCCGCCGCCGAACGAGCTTTGCTCGTATTAGGAGAAGGTAAGTGAGTGATAAGGACGTAGAGACTAACGAAGAAGACAGCGAAACTCGCTGTGGTTTCGTGGCGATCGTAGGGCGGCCGAATGTTGGCAAATCTACGCTACTCAATCACATGCTCAAGCAAAAAATCAGCATCACCTCAAGAAAGCCACAGACTACTCGCCACCGCATTCTCGGTATTAGTACTGAGAACGGTGCGCAGTGTTTGTTTGTCGACACACCTGGTTTGCACGCACCCACAGGCAAGGCGCTCAACCGAGTGATGAACGATACCGTTTATAATGTCATTAAAGACGTTGATGTGGTTCTTTTTATTGTTGAGCGGTTTATCTGGAACGAAGCAGACGAGCGCGTTCTAGAAGCGCTCCAATACAGCGAAGTACCGGTGTTACTGATTATTAATAAAATCGATCTCGTTAAAGACAAAGCGCAACTGCTTCCGCATATTGCAGAACTGTCGAGCAAGCGGCAATTCGCAGAAATTGTTCCCGTTTCTGCGCTCGGAGGACATAATTTAGAGCCACTTGAGGGTCTCATTCGAGGTTATTTGCCTAAGAGCCAATTCCTGTTTCCCGATGATCAGGTCACTGATCGAAGCTCACGATTCCTAGCCTCCGAACTGATTCGCGAAAAAGTAACTCGCCAATTGGGTGACGAATTACCCTATGACGTGACTGTCGAGATAGAAAAATTCGAACAGATTGGGCCTACTCTTCATATACACGGGCTTATTTTGGTTGATAGAAAAGGCCAGAAGAGAATCATCGTTGGTGCCGAAGGTGACAGGCTTAAGCAGATAGGGACGGCCGCGCGAGAAGACATGGAAATTAGCTTTGAATGCAAAGTCATGCTCCATCTGTGGGTCAAAGTGAAATCAGGCTGGGCCGACGATGAGAGAGCCTTACAGAGTTTGGGTTATAGCGACCGCTGAGGCTCAGTCTGCAGACTCGCTTAGAGAATAGTGCACCGGTGCGGTTAGCAGGAGGAACATCAGAGTGGATGCCAGAATTGCCCTGCAGCCTGCTTACGCGCTCCATCGTACCCCCTTTCAAAACACGAGTTTTATTGTCGACTTTTTTACCGTCGATTATGGCAGAGTGCGCGCGGTAGCCAAAGGTGCGCGCGGTGCGAAGTCGCGCTCGCGCTCTATCCTACAACCATTCCAGCCTCTACTTATTAGCTTGAGCGGGCGCAGCGATTTAAAAACGTTAACCGGCGTTGAACCTATGCATGGAGCGCTTAGGCTCGAAGCAACGCGACTTTTTAGCGGTCTGTATGTCAATGAATTGCTGTCTAGATTGCTTCAGGATCACGAGGAGCATCGAGCATTGTTCGGTTTCTATCAGGACACACTGGTATCGTTGCAGGGCATCTCGCGCATAGATTCGGTACTCAGGCATTTCGAGCTAATTCTTTTATCCGAACTTGGGTATGGACTAAATCTTGAAACCGAATGCGATTTGCAGAATGAAATTAGTGCGACCGAATATTATAGATTCGATGCTCAGCGGGGTTTCTCGCTCGTGAGTCGAGCGAGCAGTAGTGAGCTGAATAGGCCGGGCTCTCATGACCATGCTCATCACGGTGAAGCTCTTTATCCTGGCAGCGCCATCATTGCGCTGCGTGAGGCAGATTTCGATGCCCCTGAGAACGCCAAGTTTGCCAAACATATCCTTAGACGAGCGCTTGCAGAACACCTGGGTACAAAGCCTCTGAATAGCCGCAGTCTCTTCGTGAGCAGGACGCGGCCCTAAGGTGGCTTTAAGTTGTCCGCCAAGATTGGGCGTGAGTCGCATTCCATGCAACAATTCACTGTCAAATTAACTAGGTCGTATTTTCTTTGCCGCTCTTATGTTGCTACCTAGCTATGAGGATCCTCTTATTATGCGCTCACAGTCGATAGAATCTTTAATTGGCAACACGCCTCTAGTTGCTTTGCGGAAGCTGCCCGGAGCGACGTCAAACCGTATTTTGGTCAAGCTCGAAGGTAATAATCCTGGCGGCTCAGTGAAAGACAGGCCCGCGTTAAATATGTTAGTTCGGGCCGAGCTGCGTGGTGCGATCAAGCCAGGTGATGCGCTCATCGAGGCAACCAGTGGCAATACGGGTATTGCGCTTGCCATGGTGGCAGCCGCAAAGGGTTATAAAATGATCCTTATCATGCCTGACAGCATGAGTAACGAACGTAAGGCTGCGATGGCCGCCTACGGTGCCGAACTCATTCTCGTGTCCTCTGAGGAGGGTATGGAGGGCGCCCGAGATTTAGCGCAGAGACTTGAGGCGCAAGGCCGAGGTCTAGTGCTCGACCAATTTGCCAATCAAGATAACCCTGATGCTCATTATCACAGTACGGGTCCAGAAATTTGGCGTGATACCGAAGGCGAAGTTACCCACTTTGTCTGCTCAATGGGCACCACGGGCACAATAATGGGCGTATCAAGGTTTTTAAAAGAACAAAACGCTGCAGTTCAAATCGTCGGGCTGCAGCCTCAAGAAGGCTCGAAAATCCCCGGTATTCGGCGCTGGCCTGAGGCTTACTTACCCAAAATATTTGACCGCACTCTAGTCGACCGCGTGATTGACGTGCAGCAGAGCGATGCAGAAGAGACGATGAGAGCGTTGGCGCGCGAGGAAGGGATATTCTGCGGCGTCTCATCAGGTGGTTCTGTTTTCGCCGCGTTGGCGCTCAGCCAGCAAGTAGAGAACGCGACAATTGTTGCCATCGTTTGTGATAGGGGTGACAGGTATCTTTCCACGGGTGTTTTCGCTTAACCGGCGGTTGATCTAACCAGACCATTCCAAGCGCCCACTGGGCTTTTCAAATTCGCCTTTCTGTTAGTCGGACAGGTTCAGCATTAATTAATTGAGACAGTACTCTTTATGAGCAAACGCAGATTTCGTAAACAGAAACTCCCCTCCGAGCCGGTCGAGCTTGAGATCACGTCGCTAAGCCACGAAGGAAGAGGAATAGCGCATATCGACGGCAAGGTTGCGTTTGTAGACGGGGCGCTTGCGGGCGAGACAGTCACCGCTAGCTATATTCGGCGCCGTAACAGTTACGATGAGTTGCGCACAGAGAGGGTTCAAAAAGCTTCACCGCTCAGAGTTACTCCGCCCTGCGCGTTCGCCGGTACTTGCGGCGGGTGTTCGTTACAACACATGGAGCCGGCTGCGCAGATAGAGTTTAAGCAGTCTGTTCTCTTCGAGCAGATGACGCAGGCGCTTGGACATGACTTAACTGGCGTTGAGATTCTACCCAATTTACGAGAGTCGGATTTTCATTACAGGCGAAAGGCTCGCCTCGCTGCTCGATTTGTATCAAAGAAAGGCGGGGCCCTAGTTGGATTCAGAGAAAAATACAGCAGTTTCGTTGCCGAGATGGATAACTGCGAGGTGCTTGTAGCCGACGTTGCGAAACTGATATTGCCTTTGCGCGCTCTATTTACAGAACTCGACGGAAAAATGGAAATTCCTCAAATCGAGGTCGCAGTAGGTGAGAGCGCCCCCGATTTAAATCAGCCGCTCGTTGTGGCCCTAGTCATAAGACATCTGGCAGAGCTGAGCGCAGCTGACTCGGATGCTTTCATTGCCTTCGCAAAAGAACATGCGGTTGAGTTTTACCTGCAGTCCGGGGGCGTTGACACCGTTAAGCGGCTCTGGCCACTCGCTGAAACCGATAGACTAAGCTATTTCTTGCCCGATTTTGGGTTAGAGCTTGGGTTTCACCCGATGGACTTCACGCAAGTGAACGCCGGTATCAATCGAAAGATCGTTAAGAAGGCATTAGGCCTTCTTGAGCTAAATAAAGACGACGCGGTGTTAGATCTTTTCTGCGGCTTAGGCAATTTTACGCTCGCGGCCGCAACGCTCAGCGGCACTGTCGTCGGCGTCGAAGGAAGCGAAGAGATGGTTCGCCGCGGCGGAGAAAATGCGGCGAAAAACAGTCTGACAAACACTAATTTCTATGCCGCGAATCTGGCCAAGTCTTTTAAAGACGAAGCTTGGGCTGCGCAGAAGTACACGAAAGTAATATTGGACCCACCTCGTTCAGGCGCGCTTGAGATCATCCACGAAGTTGCGCAGTTGGGCGCAGCTAGGATTGTTTATATTTCCTGCAATCCTGCAACGCTTGCGCGCGATACAGCCGAACTCGTCAAGGCCGGTTATCAGCTTAAATCAGCGGGAGTCATGGATATGTTTCCCAATACAACACACGTTGAGTCGATGGCGGTCTTCGATCTTGCCAATTAATCGCTGCGAGAAGTTATAGGGAGGGTGATTTTATGAGAAATATTGATTCGCTTATCGAGCTGATGAGTAGGCTGCGCGATCCAGTGCAGGGCTGCCCTTGGGATCTCGAACAATCGATCACTACGTTACTCCCGCACACTCTAGAAGAGGTCTACGAGGTTGCAGATGCGATTGAGAATGGCAGTATGGTCGAATTAGAGGACGAGCTAGGTGATTTGCTCTTTCAGATCGTGTTTTATGCGCAGTTAGCGAGCGAAGGTGGAAGCTTCAATTTTGATGATATTGCCTCGGGGGTGACCAAGAAGCTGGTCCGTCGTCACCCGCATGTCTTTCCAGATGGCACGCTGGAGAGTTTCGGTGCAACTAAAGTGCTAAGTTCCGATCAAGTGTTGCTGAATTGGGATGCAATTAAGGAAATCGAACGAGAAGAAAAGCGCGAGCGATCTAGGCAGGCAGGCATAGAAATAGGCGAGGCGGGCATTAGTCTGCTTGATGACGTGCCGAGGGCGCTTCCTGCTATGGAGCGAGCGAGGAAGTTACAAAAAAGAACAGCAAGCGTCGGGTTCGATTGGGATACGATTGCGCCGGTTCTGGCAAAATTAAAAGAAGAGGTCGCAGAGCTCGAGGAAGCGTTGCAAGCGGGCATAACGAAAGAAATCCAGCACGAGCTGGGTGATGTCTTATTTGCCGCGGTGAATCTAGCGCGACATGCGAAGGTGGAGCCAGAGGTAGCGCTTAGAGGCTGCAACGCAAGATTTGAAGCGCGGTTTCGCTTTATAGAGAAGCGATTGCAGGACGAAGGAACCGACTTTAAGGACAAGAGCCTAGCCGAACTTGATCGGCTTTGGGATTTAGCCAAGCAATCTGGGTTATAGTTGGCGGCTGGACAGAAAGAATTTTAAATTGAAGGAGCGAAAGATGAGATTGATACTATTGGGCGCACCAGGAGCCGGCAAAGGAACTCAAGCGCAGTTTATTACTGAAAAGCTTGGTATTCCTCAGATATCTACTGGCGATATGTTGCGCGCAGCCGTTGCCGCCAAGTCCGAACTGGGCCTAAAAGTCGGTGAAGTTATGGCTTCCGGTGGGTTAGTGACGGACGAAATCATTATCGCTTTGGTTAAAGAGCGTATTACTCAAGATGATTGCGTAAACGGTTTCCTTTTCGACGGTTTTCCGAGGACTATTCCTCAAGCAGAGGCTCTGGTCGAAGCTGGCGTCGAAATAGACTGCGTATTAGAAATTGATGTGGCCGATAATGAGATCGTTAAACGCCTCAGCGGACGCCGCGTACATCCGGGATCCGGTCGCGTTTATCATGTTGAATTTAACCCGCCGGTGCAGGCAGGAATAGATGACGAATCTGGTGAAGAGTTAGTTCAACGCGAAGATGACCAAGAAGAAACCATTCGTAAAAGGCTGCAGGTCTACCATGAACAAACAGAACCTCTAGTCGGTTTTTACACGGCAGCGGCGTCAAGCGGCGCATCGGTAAGTGTCGTGAAGGTCAATGGATTAGCACCGGTAGACGAGATTCGCAGTCAGATTGATGGCCTTCTCTCAAGTTAATTAGTTTTATAACGCTGAGAAAAGCGCTAAAAGGAAGCATTACTAAAAAGCTCGGCTTGGCCGGGCTTTTTTTATTATTGAACTACCCATTGTGTAATTGCGTCTGATCTAGCAAGAGAGTAGAAAAAATCGTCTTAGAGAATTGACGAGGTTGTAATTTCTAACTCTTTTTTAGTGGAGACCGATCAAAATTTATTCACCTTTTCTTAAAGTTTTTCTCTTCGCAAGCGAAACATAGCGTATCACCGTAGTTACTCGGTGAATGTATGTGGGTTGATTAAAGGTTTTCTTTTATTCAGCATCTCTATACGATCACTGTTTGCAACGTTGTTAAAATGTTAGTTTAGATGTTCCGAACGCGTTCGGGAAGAACTAAGAACGAATATGTAACAGGCTAAAGCGAAAAACTGCGGCTGTGAAAACAAGCTTGATGAACTCCTAAGTAGCTAGCTTTAACTTTGGAGAACATAGAAACAGCAGCGGGTAAGATTCATAACCTAGGAGAAAATCGAGCATGGCTAAAGTTAAAGCGAAAGCGAAAACAAAACGTAGTCCAGCAGCGAAGAAGCCTGCTGCAACAGCAACAAGCCCAGCGCTAGAGAAAGCGCAAGGCGTGTTGTCGAAAATGACGAAAGATTCAACTGCTGCGGCGAAGATTGCCGCTGCATCAAGCAAGAAAGCAGTTGCTGCGACGAAAGCTGCTGCTAAAGCCAAAACTGCAGTAAGCAAAAAAGCCGCGACGGCCGCGAAGGCTGCGGCTAAGAAAGCAGCAGCCAAAGCTGCCGCCATTAATGCAAAGGTGCGAGCAGCTAAGGCTCGTGTGAAAGCAGCTGAAGCTGTCGCTCAAGCGGCTGCTAAGAAAATTGCCGACGCTGAGAAAGCGCAGGCTGCATTAGATAAGGCAGTTAAGGCGTTTGCGGCTAACTACAAGAAGAAGCAAGCCAAGGTTGCTGCTGCAAAAGCTGCAAAAGCAGCTAAGAAGGCCGCTACCAAAGCGCGCGCCGAAGCCAAAAAAGCCGCAGCTAAAGAAAAAGCAGCAGCTAAGAATGCAGCAGTAAAAGCTAAAGCGGCGGCTAAGAAAGCGGCAGCGAAAGCGAAGGCAGCAGCTAAGAAAGCGAAGAAGCCAAAAAAGAAAGTGACTAAGCGCGCTGCAGCCAAGAAAGCTGCGCCTAAGAAGGTCGCGAAAGCTAAGCCAGCTGCTAAGAAGAAAGCAGCAGCTAAAAAGGCGCCTGCTAAGAAGAAAGCAGCAGCTAAAAAGGCGCCTGCTAAGAAGAAAGCGGTAGCTAAAAAGGCGCCTGCTAAGAAGAAAGCGGTAGCTAAAAAGGCGCCTGCTAAGAAGAAAGCGGTAGCTAAAAAGGCGCCTGCTAAG
>OJFP01000372.1_pt1 | contig 33567 bp, 26 predicted proteins | sample 1594141 | NCBI WGS metagenome assembly OJFP01 (sample SAMN05416843, study PRJEB24817) | seawater metagenome | isolation source: Sea water | place: Canada:Atlantic | collected 2013-07 | reverse complement strand
TTATTATTGCTTGGAATTCCATTTTATGTTTTAATGCAATGGAATAAATCTAAAGCAAAATGAAAAAAACTCATCATTCGGAATATTTAAGATTAGAAACTCTGTATTTAAAATCTGCAGAAAGTTCCTTTTACTCAGAAAAGCAGCTATCAAATCAATGGGAAGAATTACAGTTTATCTCAAAACCTAATTTCAATGAATCCTTAAAAGAATACCAAGCATTTCAATTATTTCTTGCCAATAAAAATATAGAATTATCATTTTTCCCCGAGGACAAGAAAACTTGGATAGATTCCATCTATTGCAGAGATGCTTCAATTGCTACAGACTTTGGAATGATCATATGTAATATGGGGAAGAAGGGAAGAGTACATGAACCCAAAGCACAATTAGAGGTTTATCAAAAAAATGATATAGATATACTGGGAGAGATAAAGTTTCCTGGAACCCTAGAAGGAGGTGATGTAGCGTGGTTAGATCTAAATACGTTGGCTGTTGGACATACCTATAGAACAAATGAAGAAGGGATTCGTCAATTAAAATCTTTATTACAACCTAAAGGAATAGAGGTAATTGTCGTTGAGCTACCACATTATAAAGGGAAAGAAGATGTTTTTCATTTGATGTCCATACTCAGCCCAGTTGATAAAAATTTAGCTGTAGTCTATTCTCCTTTAATGCCAATAAAATTTAGAAATGAATTACTTCAAAGAGGTATTCAATTAATAGATGTCCCTGATGGAGAATTTGAATCTATGGGCTGTAATGTTTTAGCAGTAGCTCCTCGAGATTGCTTAATGGTTGACGGAAACCCAATCACAAAAAAATTACTTGAGAATGCAGGATGTCAAGTGTTTAGTTATAAGGGTCGTGAGATTAGTGTAAAAGGAGGTGGTGGCCCCACTTGCTTAACACGTCCAATGGAAAGAATTATTTTGTAAATAAGTTACTTTCTTTGATTTAGAAATTGTGTCTAAGATATTACTTTCTAAAAACCCTTTTATGTAAGTTTGTAATAATGAACAATACGTTAGGTAAAAAAGAAAGATTAAAAAGCCAAAAACTCATAGGGAGACTCTTTGAGGAAGGTACCTCAATAAAAATTTTTCCCTTTAGGCTTATTTATATTGTTACAGAAAAACCTTTATTACAGTCTTCCTTTTCAGTTCCAAAAAGAAATTTTAAAAAAGCAGTAGACCGAAATAGGATTAAAAGATTAATTAAAGAAGCCTATCGGTTAGAGAAAAAAAATGCATTTAAAACAACTAGTTATAATTGTGTTTTTATGATTACTTTTCTTGGAAAGAAAGCCCCAACATTCTCTGAAGCACAAAAAAAAATAGGAGAACTTTTAAAATTATTTATTGAAAGACAAAAAAGAAAAGAAAATGAATAACCTGTCAATAAAAAAAAAGTTACTATTAACACTTGCCATTGGAGCTATTTTCCTTTCTTTTTCGTTTAAATCAAATTTTTTTGAAGTTGCTAAACAATTGGAGATTTACGCAACATTATTTAAAGAATTGAATCTATACTACATAGATGAAATTAACCCTGCTGAATTTACAAATAAAGCTATTAAAAATACGTTAAAGGAATTAGATCCTTACACAAATTATTTTGATGAACAAGAAGTTGAAGGAGCAAGGATTAGGAGAGAGGGAGAGTATTCAGGAATTGGAGTTTCAGTTTTTTTTGATCAAAAAGGGATTACATTAAATGAGGTTTACAAAGGCTACGAAGCAGATATTAAAGGACTTAAAGCTGGAGATGTTATTATAAAAGCAGGAAGTCAATCTCTCCAAAACTTGAACAAGGATCAACTTTCACAAATATTAAAAGGTGCACCAAACACCCCTTTAGATATTTCTATTTTGAGACAAGATAAAGTTATTAAAAAAACAGTTGTTACTGAAAAAATTGAACTAAACCCCGTTCCTTTTTATGATTTAATTGACTTAGAAACAGGATATATCGTTTTAACTAGATTTAGTCAAAAAGCTTCTTCTGAGGTTAAAAATGCTTTTCTAGATTTAAAGAAGAGAGGAATGAAAAAGTTAATTTTTGATTTAAGAAATAATCCAGGAGGTTCTCTAGGTGAGGCAATAAACATCTCAAATTTTTTCTTGCCAAAAGGAAGTAAAATTACATCAACAAAAGCTAAAGTTAGAAAATGGAGTACTACTTACAATGCATCAAATATTCCTTTAGATTTAGAAATTCCTCTCACTATTTTAATTAACGAAAGTTCAGCTTCTGCTTCTGAAATAGTAGCAGGCGCACTTCAAGATTATGATAGAGCAGTTATTTTGGGAGAACGCTCTTTTGGTAAGGGGTTGGTTCAGCGCTACAGGAACTTGTCCTATGGGACGCAGCTCAAACTTACCATATCTAAATACTACACTCCAAGCGGAAGGTGTATTCAAGAATTAGATTATACTAATAGAGATATAGAAGGAGAGGTTCCTAAATTTTCAGACGGAACGGTTACTTCTTTTAAAACAAAAAACGGAAGGATTGTATTCGATGGAGGAGGAATTACTCCAGATGTAGCAGTAGGCTTTTCAAAAATAAATGAATCTACCAAAGAATTACTAAAGTCAAGAGCAATTTTTAACTTTACCACAGATTTCTTTCATAAAAATCCAACAATAAGCTCAATTAATAATTTTTCTTTTTCTTCATCGAATTTTAAAAGCTTTTTAAACTATATCAAAATTTCCGATACTACTTTTAAAACTTCACAAGAGCGCCTTTTTCTAGATGCATATAAATTATCTTCAGATACAGCGTTGATTTCAAATGAATATCAGGAAATAAAAAAGAAATTACTTCAATTAAAAATTGATAATATTTTAAAAGATCAAGATTTTATATCTGATCAAATTATAGATAATATTTTAATCAGGTATTATTACAGGAAAGGAACTTATCAGAAAAAAATAAAAAAAGATAAAGTACTTCTTGAGGCATTTAAAATTCTTAAAAATAAAACCCAATATGCCAAGATCCTTAATGGTGGTTAATTCTAGCCGAATTACTTATATTTGCTGATTAAAACACTATGCTGCAAACCAATCATAAAGAAAGAACAAGAGCACAAGAATCAACAAATGCTATTGAACGTTTGTACATATCTATGCGACATTTGTTTAGTAGGGGTTTTTATAAGCCTATGGGTGTTTCGGGTGAAACCTTAAGAAAATCATTATTACTTCTTCGACCAGAAATCTATGGCTCTATTGCAGAGGATCGAGTAGAGTTAAATGGATTAATATATGTGATAGAGCGTTTGCCAGAGGGTATAGAAGAGTGTCAGTTTATAAACCTTACAGCTGATGAGCGATATAATAAATCACATTTTAAGGTAATCATTCCTCCTAAAAGAAGAAGAAATTGTTATAGAATTGACAAAGATCAAATGAATATTGAGATTACTAGAGGGCGATCTGAAATTTATGACATTTTAACGCACCTTACTTTTTTATTTATTGAATCTCATAAAATAAAAGAACGTGTTTTATTAAATCCAAAAGGAGATGTTACCCGTGAATGGAAAAACTTAGAAGAGGTTGTTCTTCATCACAAAAAAATTTCTGAAGAAGAAAGAGAAATTACAAAAGTTCATTTAGCAAGTGTGCTGGGTAGAACTTATGATGAAATTGCCGATACTTATAAAGCCTTTTACTCCTCAGAAAATCCAGATCGTTTTTTTCAAATTATATACTGGTTAGGAAAACTTGCTATTACTGAAAGTTGTCATCAACAAAAAAGAACCATTAATTTCAGTTCTGTTTTAGCTGAAGGCATAGGGCATCATATCTACGGAGAGATTTGGGCCAATAATATAAAAAAAGTATTAAAAAACCATCAGCTTTTAGAAAGACCAATTCATATCATTAGTGCAAATATGCATAGTGTATTAAATACTATTTATGCAACTAGTGCGTTATCAACAATAGCAAAGGGTAAGGAAGGCTTTGAATTGTTCGAATTATTGAGTAATAGTGATAGTAAGCCTCTTCAGAAAAAAGTAAAAGAATATGCATCTGAAAATGGATTGATTTATATTAAAGATACCTCTGGGACTAACATCAATGTTCAGGTGATAGATACTAAAAAGATAGGTATTGATAAATCACAATTTAAAAAAGAAAACATAAAAGGTGAAAATCCTGTAATTATAGTGATGGATTATGCTTTCGGTGAGCAAGCTTATGAAACTATGGACGAATTATTAAAACCATACAAAGAAAATAAAAGTTCAACGCATTTAAATGTTGAATCTGTATCAATTATGGGTAAAGCTGGAATATTAGAAGGAGGAAAAGGAGATATCATGATTCCGTCTGCACACATTTTTGAAGGTACAGCAGATAATTATCCATTTACAAATCAATTGACCAAGGAAGACCTTGAAGGTTTTGGAGTAGCCTCTTTCGATGGAGCTATGGTTACGGTGTTAGGAACTTCTCTTCAAAATAAAGATTTGCTAAAATTTTTCCATGATTCTACATGGAATGTAATTGGTCTAGAAATGGAAGGAGCACATTATCAAAAAGCTATTCAAGCAGCCTCTAAGATACGAGGAAATATATCTGAAAATGTAAAAGTACGATATGCGTATTATGCTTCTGACAACCCCTTAGAAACTGGAGCAACATTAGCCTCGGGTGGGTTGGGAATGTCTGGTGTAATTCCAACGTATGCAATCACAAAAAAAATACTAGAACAAATTTTTCAATACTAAAACTAATCAAAAAAATAATATGTCAACAAATAAAAATAAAAACGAAGAAGAGGTAGATTTAGGTTCTCTATTTGTAATTATTGGAAATGGATTTAATAACTTTTTTAATTTTATTGGAAGTATTTTTAAGGGAATATTTCATTATTTAATAATAACCTTACTTTTCTTTAAGCAACATTTATTGAAGATTCTTGTTGCTGGGTTATTAGGTTTTATTTTTGGAGCCTATCTAGATTACGATAAAGGAGTTATTTATGAGTCTAAAATGCTAGTAAAGCCAAATTTTAATAGTACCAAGCAATTGTATGGTAATATTTTATTTTATAATGATTTAGTAAATCAGAAAGAGTATAAATTATTGATGGAGACTTTTCAAATTAATCAAGAAGAGGCTGAATCATTAAGAGGTTTTTCTATTGAGCCCTTAATGAATGATAATAATATTATAATTTCATACGATGAATTAGTTGTCTCAGTTGATACATTAGCTATAAAAGATTATGACATCGAATCCTTTAAGGAATCATTTACAAATTATGATTATTTCTTTCATGAAATTAAAGTAACATCAACTCAAAATAAAATTTTTAAGAAATTTGATAAAATAATTTTATCTTCTATATTAGAAAACGACTATTTCAGGAAAGTTAAGGAGTCAGAAAACTCTAATCTAGATAGAAGTTATAATCTTTATGATAAAAATATCAGTCAAATTGATACTTTAAGGAAAGTGTATGAAAAGGTTTTATTAGAAGATGCAAAAAACTCTTCATCAGGAACTAATATTAATATGAGTGGAGAAATCAATGATCATGCAGATATAGAACTTTTTAAAATAAATAGAAATTTAGATTCTTATTTAACAAGAATAAGTGAAGAAAAGTCTGAAAAAGATAAAATAATCAATGTTATTTCAAGTTTTCAAAAAGTTGGAAATGTTTCAGGAGGAATCTTAAAATCAAGTAAATTTATATGTTTTTCTATTGGCTTTATTGCAATGGTATTCATTTTACTTCTTATGAAATTAAATACTTTTTTAGATAAGTATAATAAATAATAGTTCTGTTAAATTCTTGTCAACATATCAAAAATTAAACTTATTTATGATTTATAGTAAACTAGTTTTTATAAAAAAATCAAGTGAATGTTAGAGTTAAAAAATAAATCAATATTAATTACTGGAGGAACAGGATCTTTGGGGAAAGCCTTAACTAAACATATTTTAGACAACTATCCAAAAGTAAAAAAAGTAGTTATTTTTTCGAGAGATGAGCAGAAGCAGTTCCAAATGTCTCAAGATTTCCCCTCTAGTAAATATCCTCAAATTCGTTTCTTTATAGGTGATGTTAGAGATAAAGATAGATTAGTTAGAGCTTTTCAACACATAGATTATGTAATCCATGCTGCTGCCATGAAACATGTTCATATAGCAGAATACAATCCTGGTGAATGCATAAAAACAAATATTGGCGGGGCTGAAAATGTTGTTGAAGCTTCTCTTCAGAGTAATGTAAAAAGAGTTGTTGCACTTTCAACAGACAAGGCATGTGCACCAATTAATTTATATGGAGCAACAAAATTAACTTCAGATAAACTCTTTATTGCAGCAAATAATATAAAAGGTGAAAAACAAATAAGATTCTCTGTAGTCCGATACGGAAATGTAATGGGGTCTAACGGTTCAGTAATTCCTTTTTTTATTAACAAAAAGAAACAAAATAATAGTTTACCAATAACAGACCCTAATATGACACGTTTTAATATTTCTCTCCAAGGCGGTGTAAATATGGTGATGCATGCTCTAGAAAATGCCTGGGGAGGTGAATTATTTGTACCTAAAATACCATCATATAAAATCATGGACGTAGCAGAGGCCATCGGTCCAAAATGCAGTAAACCAATTGTTGGGATAAGACCAGGAGAGAAGGTTCATGAAGAAATGATAACCCCTTCGGATTCTTTTTATACCTACGATATAGGAAAGTATTATACAATTTTACCCGCTACACATATGTGGAACTTAGATGAGTATTTAAGCACATTTAAAGCAAAAAAAGTCCCTTTAGGGTTTAGTTATAATTCAGGAGAAAATCAAGAATGGGAGACTGTTGAAAGTTTAAGAGCTTTAATTAAAAAACATGTTGACGTTAGTTTTGAAGTATAATGAATACTAAAATAATACCATACGGAAGGCAGTCTATTGAGAAGGATGATATTGATGCAGTAATTAATACACTTAAGTCAGATTTTCTAACTCAAGGCCCAAAAGTATTGGAATTTGAAAAAAAGTTTGCAGATTATATTGGAGCTAAGTATGCGGTAGCAGTGAATAATGCAACTTCAGGTCTTCATCTCTCTGTTTTGTCTTTAGGGTTAAGTAAGGGAGATAGAGTTATTACCACACCAATTACTTTTGCTGCTTCGGCGAATTGTATTAGATATGCAGGTGCAGAGGTTTGGTTTGCAGATATAAACCCTAACACTTATTTATTGTCTCTAGAAAGTGTTAGATCTTTATTAGAAAGTAAACCAAAAGGATTCTTTAAAGGGATTATTCCAGTTGATTTTGCAGGATTACCCATCAACTTAGAGGATTTTCGGTCTCTAGCAAACGAGCATAATCTGTGGTTAATTGAAGACGCTTGTCATGCTCCAGGAGGCTATTTCACTGATACCAAAGCTGTAAATCAACGTTGTGGTAATGGTAATTATGCAGATTTAGGTGTTTTTTCTTTCCACCCTGTAAAGCACATTGCTTGTGGTGAAGGAGGTATGGTAACAACCAATTCTGAAGTATTATATAATAAGCTTCTATTGCTAAGAACCCACGGAATTACAAAAGAAAATATGCAGGAAAATCAAGGGGCTTGGTTTTACGAAATGCAAGCTCTAGGATTTAATTATAGATTAACAGATATTCAATCTGCTTTAGGAATTACCCAATTAGCTAAAAATGACAAAGGAGTAGAGAAAAGAAATAAAATTGCTAAGATGTATAAGCAAGCTTTTCAAGGTAAAGTTAAATTTCAAGAGTTACCCAAAAAATTTTATAACGCTCACCATCTATTCGTAATTGAGGTTGAGAACAGAAAAGGCTTGTATGAATTTTTAAAAGAACATCATATATTTACTCAAATTCATTACATCCCAGTCCATACTTTACCCTATTACAAAGAAATTGGATATGAGACAGCGGATTTATCAAATGCAGAAAATTATTATTCAAAATGTATTAGTTTACCAATGTACCCGACATTAAAGCACAAAGAACAAAAATTTGTAATTGATAAAGTATTGGAATATATAAATGTCTAGACTAGCAATCATACCTGCAAGAGGAGGAAGCAAAAGGATTCCTAGAAAGAATATTAAATTATTTTTAGGAGAGCCTATTATTTCATACTCAATTAAAGCAGCCCTTAAGAGTAACCTTTTTGATGAGGTAATGGTTTCTACTGATGACAATGAAATTAAAGAAATCGCTCTTAAATATGGTGCAAAAGTACCTTTTTTAAGAAGTGATAAAAATTCAAATGATTACGCTACAACAGTTGATGTAGTGGAGGAAGTTTTAGAAACTTATAGATCACAAAAAAAGCAATTTGATTATTGCTGTTGTATTTATCCAACAGCGCCATTTGTTTCTGAAAATTTATTAACTGAAGCTTTTCACAAGCTGCTAGACCACAAATTTGATTGTGTTTTTCCTGTCTCAAAATACAGTTTTCCTATACAAAGAGGGATGACAATTAATAAGGAAGATAAAATTGAAATGATTGATGCTTCAAAAATGAATGTAAGATCTCAAGATTTAGATCCTTCATATCATGATGCAGGACAGTTTTATGTTTTTAACGTAAATTTATTTCTTCAAAACCATAAGCTATGGACTAACAATACAGGTTGTTTGGTGATAAATGAGTTGGAGGCACAAGATATTGATACTGAAATAGATTGGAAATTAGCTGAATTGAAATATAAATTGTTGGTGGATGCAAAAAGAAATTCTTTTTAGAGCTGATGGAAATTCAGAAATAGGTTTAGGGCATTTATATCGCTTATTTAGTTTGATTGAAATGCTCAAAGAGCACTTTAAATTTACTTTTGTGTCTTCAGAAACTTCTACTGTAAATATTATTCCAAATAGTTATCAACTTAAAATTATTCCAAGTCAAATTACCATTAAAGAAGAACCTGAATGGATCTCTAAGGAGTTTGATAAAAATAATACCCTATTAATTGCTGATGGATACCAATTCAATTCAAGCTACCAAAGAAAAATAAAGGAAAAGGGTTTTAAATTTGTATACATAGATGATTTAGCTTCTGAACATATGTTTGCAGATCTTATTATAAATCATTCGCCAAATATTACCTCTCAGATTTATTCTGCAGAGCCTTACACTAAATTTGCTTTGGGAACAAAATATGCTTTACTACGCCCTACTTTTTTAGACCTTATAGCAAAAGAAAAAACAGTACAAAAAATAGATAAGGCTTTCGTATGTTTTGGTGGTGCAGACCCTTATAATCTAACCTTAAAAGCTACCAAAGCATTATTAAAAACACCACAAGTAAAGAAGATAGATATTGTATTAGGCGGGGCATATTCGCATAAAGAAATCTATACTTTAACACAAAAAAATATTAAAATCTATCAAAACATTTCAGAAGAAGAACTGATGAAAACTATGGTTACTTCTAATTTTGCAATTGCTCCAGCAAGTACTATTTTATATGAACTTTGCTGTGTTAAAATTCCTGTTTTAAGTGGTTATTATGTAAATAATCAGAAAAAAATTTATAATGGTTTTGCAAATAAAAAGGCAATTTTTGAAATGGGAAATATGAAAGATTTTAGCATTAATTCTTTTGAAGAACAAATACAACTATTTTTTAAAATTGATTTTCAGGAACTTATCAACCGTCAAAAGAAAATTTTTGATCAAAATATCAAAAATAGATTCTGTAAATTAATCTCAAGTTTATGATAACATTAGGAGTATTATGTAGCGGTGGTTTAGGATTCGATACGTTGGTAAAGATTCATAAAGAATATCAAATAAAGTTCATTTTAACAGATAAAAAATCAATAGAGATTATCCAATTCTCAAAGGAACAAGAGATCCCTCTTTTTATTGGAAATCCAAGAAATGGAACTGGTTATCAATTCATAAAAAATATTTCTGTGGATGTTATAACATCTATTAATTACTTGTTTTTAATTGCAAATGATATTATTTCACATCCCGAAAAACTTATTTTTAATATTCATGGATCATTATTGCCAAAATATAGGGGAAGAACACCCCATGTTTGGGCAATTATTAATGGAGAAAAAAAGACTGGTATTACCGCTCATTTAATTGACTCTGGATGTGATACAGGGAGTATTATAGAACAAATTGAAATTGATATTGAGTACAATGATACAGGTGGTATAATTTTGGGGAAATATGCTAAAGAATATTTTCCATTAGTAAAAAAGGTTTTAAATAGAGTAGAATTAAATCAATTAACTTTAAAAAAGCAAATTGAACTAAATGCTTCTTACTTTGGTAAAAGAACCCCTTTAGATGGAGAAATTAATTGGTCTTGGTCTAAAGAAGATATTAGAAATTGGGTAAGAGCTCAAGCTCTCCCATATCCCGGAGCTTTCACTTTTTATGATAATTTAAAGATTATAATTGACAAAGTATCAATACACGAAGGTCATTTAAACACAGAAATTTCCAATGGAACACTATTAAAGTTAGACGCAATTATTGTTGTTAAAGTTAGCAATGGATATTTGAAGTTAGATAGCGTCAGAGCAGAAAATTGTACTTTTGTTGAAGGTAAAATATTTGGTAATGAAAATAGGCGATAGATATATAGGAGAAGATAATCCGTGCTTTATAATTGCGGAATTATCTGCAAATCACAATGGTGATTTAAATGTTGCAATTGAAACCATTAGAGCAGCAAAAAAAGCAGGTGCTGACGCTATTAAATTACAAACGTATACTCCAGACACATTAACTATAGATTGTAATAATGAGCACTTTAAAATAGAAGGCGGTACACTCTGGGATGGTAAAACATTGTATGAGTTATATGGAGAAGCTTATACACCTTGGAGTTGGCATAAACAACTTTTTGAGGTAGCAAGAGAGGAAGGATTAATTTGTTTTTCATCACCTTTTGACACTACAGCTGTAGATTTTTTGGAGAAATTGAATGTTCCGGCTTATAAAATAGCCTCTTTTGAAATACAAGACATTTCTTTAATTGCCTATACAGCTTCAAAAGGAAAACCAATTATTATCTCTACTGGAATAGCTGAAGAAGCTGATGTTCAATTGGCTGTTGATACCTGTAGAAAAGCTGGGAATAATGATATTATATTGCTAAAATGCACTTCTTCTTATCCTGCACCCTTGGAATTGGCAAACTTAAATACGATTCCAGATTTAAAACAACGTTTTAAGGTTGAGGTCGGTTTTAGTGACCACACCTACGGCTTTCTAGCACCAACAGTTGCAGTTACTTTAGGCGCAAAAGTGATTGAAAAACATTTTATTTTAGATAAATCTATTGGAGGACCTGATGCAGATTTTTCATTGGATGTTTCCGAATTCACAGAAATGGTAACTAAAGTTAGAGATACCGAAAAATTATTAGGCATAGTATCTTATGAGATTTCTGATAAAGTAAAAAATAACAAAAAATTTGCTAGATCTTTATTTGTTTGTGAAAATGTAAAAAAAGGAGATACAATCACAAAAGAAAATATCCGATCTATAAGACCAGGTTACGGATTACATCCGAAACATTATGATGAATTATTAGGAAAAAAATTCTCTGAAGATGTTCAAAGAGGACAGCCGCTATCTTTAAAGATGATTCAATGAAAATACTTTTTATAGAAAATAGACATAAAACCTTTTTTTATGAACCTATAGCAAAAAAACTTCAAGAAGAAGGAATTGAAATCTCCTGGTTGATTCAAAATAAAGAATTTATACCAAATTTAGAATCAAAAAAATATAGTATTCCCTATCCAAATGCTAAAATTGATATTCAACTTGATAATGAAATAGAAAGTTTAATAAAAATTGATAGACAATTTAATCATTTTAAACAAAAAGATAGTTCCTACTTTTATTATTACAACCAAAAAATTAAAGAAATTCTTGAAGAGATAAAGCCAAATATTGTTTGTGGAGAGTCAACTGCATTTCATGAATTATTAACAATTTTAAATTGTAAAAGAAAAGATATTTTATACTTGAACCCCTCTTCTTGTAGGTATCCAAAAGGTAGATTTTCATTTTATAAGTATGATACTTTAACACCTTTTAATGGGAGTGGAGAAGTTTTGGAAAATACTGCAGCTGAAAAAATGATCAGTCAGATAGTAAACAGAAACTCATCTCCAGATTATATGAAATTGAAACCTCCATCGAAAATTTCAAAAATAAATGACAAGGCTCTTAAAGTTAAATCCTATTTTTTTGGAGAAAAATATAACACCCCTAACCCAATAATAAAGTTAAAGCTAGAAAAACAAAAAAAACAAAATATTATAAAATGGGATGAAGTTTCTAAACAAAGCATAAAAAAAGGAAATGACTTTTTACTATTATACCCATTACAAATGCAGCCTGAAGCAAATATTGATGTTTGGGGTAAAGCGTATAGAGATCAAACAAAGTTAATTGAAGATGTGGTAGCTTCTTTACCTAAAGACTGTAAATTAGTAGTTAAACCAAACCCTAAATCTAATTATGAGATTTCAAAAAATTTAATCCGTTTAGCTAGAAAGCATCAACAGATAGAAATTTTACACCATAATGTAAAAATGGATGATATTTTACCAATAATAGATTTGGTAATAACTGTTACCGGTACAATAGCAATCGAATGTATATTATCAAAAAAACCAATTGTTACAGTTGTTAAGACAATTAATAATAAAATAAAGAGTTGTATTTATATCAAATCCTTGAATGCTGAATTGAAAACAATTATTAAAAAAGTTCAGAAAGGAGAATTTCCTTGTGTTACAAAACAAGACATGATTATTTTCATTAATGAATTAAATCAACTGAGTTACAAAGGTAAAATTTCAGATCCTTATACAGATGCCTCTTGTATTCACCAGGAAAATATTAATGATATAGCTAAAGCCTTCATTTCGGTAATAAATAACTATGATAGGAAAAACTAATTTTTCTTTTTTACTTAAAAACAGTTTAACTAAAGTTACTATAGCTGGATTTGTATTATGGATTCTTTTTTTCTTTTTAGTTCCACTTACTGTAAAAAAATATGTTGGCTGGATGCCTGTATTCTATTTATTGATTAATTATTTTGTTTTTATTTTAGGATTAAATATCATTCCATCTGTAAAAAAAGAAAATAGAGATACATATAAAGTCAATAAAAATAAACTCAGGAAAGTTCTCTATATTATTATTTTGATAGCAGTTATTGGTTTGTTTTTTAAGGTGTTGGACAAGTTTTATATCAGAGGTGCTTCATTTTCTAATTCTATATCATTAAATAGAATCATTTTAGAAAAATCGGGATCATCCATTATAAGTATTATCGCTGCTGTATTAAATCCTTTTAGCTTTTTACCGTTGTTCATCTATTTTTATTTAGAAATCAAAAATAGATTCTTATTAATTTTTTGTTATTTTTTGTTTTTTTCTACTGCTTTTGAATTCATTATGCTTGGGTCTAGAGCCGGACTTTTTGTAATCATTTTATTACTACTTATTTATTTAAGATATTTTAAAAAATTAAAAATCTCATTAACAAGAGTTTTTGTTGTGTCATTGATTATGATTTTTGTTATGATTTTTTCCATACAATTATTTATAGAAAGAACAAAAGATTTTGCAAAAACAGAAAAAATAGCTGTAGAACATATTTTGACAAGATCTGGGTATAATTTTACTGTAGAACCAACCAAAGAGGCGAAGCATAAAATTATTAATACAAAAAATAAAACAGTGCAAGCATACAGACTTGGATTGATGAATTTTGGACAATATTATTTACATGGTGTATTTGAATTTGGGTATTTATATAATAATTATAAAAAAAATTATTGGTATGGAGGGTACACATTTAACATATTTGCCAAGTTTATTAATATTGTGTTTCGGACAAATATCGACTTAAAAAAAATACAACAATCACCACCTAGAACTGGTGTTTATACAACTTTTTTTGGCCCTATTTTTATTGATTTTGGTTGGTTTTCATTGATTTTTATATTCTTTTTTGGAGTTTTTCAAAAACTTATATACAACAAAATACTCCAAGGAAGATTTCAATTTACTCCACTGTTATTTTATTTTTTAATCATTAACTTCTTTATGCCCGTATTTAATTTTATTAACGGAGCACAAGGGTTATATAATCTAATTTCTTTCGGGTTTTTTGCACTAATTTATATACTTTTAACAGGAAAGTTGAAACTCTTGAATAAAAACGGGAAACAACAATACTTTAAAGCATTAAGATAATATAATGAGATTTTTAACAGCACTTTTCTCTCTTTTCCCTAGTAAATCTGCGAATATGTTCTTAAAATTACTAGGGCATAAGATTAGTTGGAATTCAAAAATAGGATTATCTATTCTATATGTTAAGAGTTTAACATTAGATAAAAACTCTAAGATTGGACATTTTAATTTTTTTAAAGTAGATAGTGTTAAACTTTCTAACCAGGCTGTAATTAAGAATTTAAATTTTTTTAAAGGGCCTATAACGCTTTTTTTAGGTAAAAAAAGTAGAATTGGAAAGTTTAATAAATTTACAAGAGCATATAGCCCTATAACCTATGGTAATTCTTCATTGTGTATTGAGGATGGTACTGGAATTACATATGATAATTTCTTTGATCTAACCTGTAGTATTAGTTTTGGTAAAAACAGTCAAGTAGCAGGAAAAGGATCACAGTTTTGGACTCACGGCTATATGCATGCCAATTCAGGAACAGAAAGAATACGTGTAGATGGAGATATAATTATAGGTGATAATGTTTATGTTGGTACTAGATGTGTTTTTAACCCAGGAGTTAAAGTTTATAATGCTATTAATATTGGAGGGAATTCTGTGATTTCGAAAGATTTAACTGAATCTGGAATGTATGTAAACCAATCTCTTCGTTATTTAAAAAAAGATGTTCAACAAGTGAGAGAAAGATTAACTCGGGTTTCTGAAAAAAATTTAATAGACGAAATTTACACAAAAAATAAATGAAAAATTTATATTTTTTTTTAGGGATGCTAGTTTTTATCCTTTCTTGCAAAGAAAAACAAGCGGGAGAAAAAACTAATAGTAATAAAAAAATAGAATTTAAAGAAGCACAAAAAATTCTTTCAGAGAATGCATATGTTTTAAATGAAAATTTTCCAAAAGGAGATGTTCGTCGTTATGGTATATTTCCTGATTCTGCCTACACAAATATTCATCCAGTATCAAAGAAATCTAAGATTACGACAGTTTTGGATATGGCTGAAGCTAATAAAATTGAATTGTTTTTTCCAAAAGGATACTATAAGACTGCGTTACTTTTAGATTCAAGGAAAAATATTCAACTTCGATTTGACAAAGCAGAATTTGATTTAGTTCATATTACTCAAATATCAAAAAATCACAAAAAGCCAGAAAATATTGAACTAAAAGGAGAGTTAATCATATATGATCGGTTGGGAATAACTGAAGCTACAAATATTAAGATTGACACTGTTTATTTGAAATCAGATATTGAAAAAAGTATTCGAAGTATGAGATCAAGGGGGTGTCATATATATCATGGATGTAAAAAAATTAAGATTAAGTATCTATCCATTGATGACTTTGGTTCTGGTGATAATCGATATAAAAACAATCACGCAAGTCTAGCTGTTGATGGTTGGAAAAACAATCCTGAAAACCTACACATTCAAAAATTACACATAAAATCTTCAGATAGGCATGGGATCTATTTAACTGGATCTAATCATAAAATTGATGAGATTATCATAGACCAATTTGGAGTAGGATCTTCAGAAGGAATGACCCCTATGCAAGATGCTTCGGTAGTAGAACACCAATTATTTTCTGCCATTTGGATTAACAGATGCTATAATTCAACGATTGGCGATATCACTATAAATTCAAAGAATTCTGATGGTTATTTTACAACAAATTTTGATGAAGGAGATTCGTTAAATCCGGTTACAATCCGTCAATTAACAGTAAATAATTTTGACAGGACATTGCCGGTAAGGTTTGCGAAAAACACTGGTGTTATAGTAGAAAAAATTATAAAAAAATAATGAAAGCGAGAATTTTAAGCACTCCAAGAGAGTTGGTTTATATTGTGCTATTAGCATTTGTAGCGTTTTCATTAACATTAAGTTATCAGCTAAATTCAATTTCAATTATACTCCTAGCAGTCTTTTATTTATGTGATAAAAATCTAATATCTAAAGTGAAAGGCTTATCTTTTAATGTCGCCTATTTTTACCTCATCTACTTTATAATACATGTTATAGGATTATTGATTACTGAGAATATGCAAGAGGGCTTGAAAGAGGTAACTGTAAAACTTAGTTTTTTACTTCTTCCTTTAATTATTTTTTCAGAGAAGATTTCAAAAGATTATTTATATCAACTGTTTGTATTATTTAAATACTGGATGTCCCTTTTTGCGTTATTTTTAATATATCATAAGCTTTTTGTAATAGGAGGTCCATTATCTACACTGCCAGTAATATCCTTGTATCGACTTACAGGAATTCATCATGCGTATTTCTCTTTATTTTTTATGTTTAGTTTGTTTTTTTTGTTTTATCAAATCAACTCAAAAAAGATTGGATTTAGTATTGGATTATTACAGGCTTTGTTTTTCTTTTTCTTTATTTCAGTCTTAGGAGCTAGAATTATGTTTGGTGTAGCATTATTAATTACACTTATTTTTCTGTTTAAAAAGTTAATTCAGTTGAAAAATTTTCAAAGAGTGGTTCTTGTATTAATATTTGCTTTTACTTCATTTTTCATCTATAACAAAACAGATGTTTCAGAAAAATTCACTAGACTTTCAAAAATAGAATGGGATATAGAGAAGAATATCTATAATCATCAGGTCTTTACTTTTGGGTATGATGAGTCTACTTCTAATACTTTTGAAATGAGGTTAATTAAATGGTATTGTGCTTATGAAGTAATCAAAGATAACCTATTTACAGGGGTTGGAACGGGAGACTATAATGATGTTTTAGTACAAAAATATGAAGATATAGATTTCAAGAAAGGAATGGTTTATGGATACAATACACACAATCAATACTTGGAAGAATTTTTAAAATTTGGGGTATTTGGAGGTGTATTTTTCATAATTTTTATGATATACATTGTATATCAAGCAGTAAAATTTAAAAATTGGTTTCTCGTTTCAATTATATTTACGATATGTGCATTTATGCTGATAGAAAGTATTTTTGAACGACAACATGGAGTAGTGTTTTTCTCTTTTTTTATACCTTTAGTGTATTTGTATCACCAGTCAAATAGAATTTTAAAAAATCAGGATTGAAAAAAAACATCATATTTTTTATAATTTTTAGTTTTGCAAAAGGCATTGTTTTTCTTGTCCCACTATTTTTAGCTGACCTTCTTACAAAAAATGATTTTGGAATTCTAGAATATGCATTGGCAGGAGTAGGAATGTTATTAAATGCTATAGTTAATTTTGGTGTTCCTGGAGCTTATCCTTATTTTATTTTAAAGAAAAAAAATACTGAAATTAAAGAAGGTTTTTCTCTACATCCTTTATGGCTATCACTCTATTTTATTATAAATCAAATAATTTATTTTACAACAAATTTTTATGATATAGGGATCTATATGGCCATTAATATCTCTTTTATAGTTGCCAATCAATTATTTTATTCAGTTCAATTAAAGAGTAATGAAAAAATACATAAAGCAGTTTTTTTAGATGCAGGGTTATACATTTTACTAGGTTTTTTTGTGCTAGGTTTTTTTTTGGACAACCTGAGTCTCACTATCAAAAATATTAGTTTAGGAATCTTCCTCTATGGATTGTTATATATATTGGTTGCTTTTGTAAATTTCATTAAAGTTAAAAAGGATAAAATTTTTAGTAAATACAAAAAAATTGTTCGTTTTAGTTTTCATTTACTAATATCTTCTGTCTTTTTATTTTCACTAACAGTTTCTGGGAGAGTTTTAGCAAAACACTTTTTTGGCTATGAAGAAGCTGGTATTTATGGGTTTTATTATAGACTTGCTGCCATTATTGTAATGATATATCAAGTAGCTTCAATTCGTTATTTTAAAGAATTATACACAATAGATCTTAAAAAATTAGATAATTATTTCTCTTTATTTTTCATTTTTATTTTCACTTTTTCTTTAACAGCATACTTAATATCACCTTATGTTGTTCCTTATTTTTCCCAGTATTATGTTGATACAATAAAAGAGAATAATATTTTATTTTTTATCATATTTTCACAGATGACAATGTGGATAGGAACGGCACTTAATTCTAGTATTATTGATAGAGAGGGGTTGGCTAAAAAAAGTAATATGTATTTCTTGGGATTATTTATTATATCTATTCCAACAATTTTTATTTTGAAGCCTATAATTACTTTAGAGATAATGTCTTTCGTGATTTATAGTTTATTCTTTATTACGAATATGATTCAATATTTTACGTTATACAGGAAGAAGATAATTTTTAAAAAAGCCAGTTTAGTTTTAACTTGTATTTATTCAATATCTTGTATTATAATGTTACTCTTATAAAATGAGAAATAAAACAACCTTTTCTTCACCTTTTTTTTTAAGTATTTTCTTAGGGGTAATTTGTTGGTTGTTCGTTTTTATAATTTCTCCTATTGAAGTTGTATTTCCTATTTCATTTAAAGTTGTTGTATTTATTTTACTATCATATATATGTATGATTACCGGGTACCTTATTGTACCTAAAGCAAACTACTCAAAGCTTCCAGATCAGTCGATAATTTGGAAGCCAACAATAAAAACCCTTATTTTAGTTGTCCTATTAAGTTTCCTAATCAGATATGTTGATTTATTTGTATTTAGAGGAGTTCGTATTAGCTTCACCATAGCTCAGAATAGAATGCTTTTAGATGCCAATCCACCTAAATTCATTTTTATCATTGCATCCGTTACTCGATATTTATTTTTTGTTCCAATTTTACTTTTGTTTCATTCAAAAATAAAGAGTAAAAAATTATTAATTTTTTGTCTTTTGCTTTTTTTACTTCCATTCATTGAAGGAGTCATAAGAGGCAGTAGAAACTCATTTTTTTACCCAAGTATTTTGTTAATTTTTTCTTTGTTATATTTCAAAAAAATAAAGTTTAAGAAATTACATTTGGGAGTTCTGTTATTGGTGTTTTCTATGCTGTTTGTGATGGCTACAAGCCTACTCAAAAAGAGGGAAATGATAAAAGAACAAGATTATAAAAGCCTTACGACTGTTGCTATTTATAATGATTTTTTGAAACCTAAAAAAAGTGTTTTAAAAAAAATTCACAGATTGGAAAACATCAATACAAAACAGCTATTAATTTCAGGACTTCAGACCGGGCAATACTATACGCATGGTGTATTTGAATTTGATAATTTACTTAGAACATACCATAAAAATGATGCTTTAAATTTTCAGTTTGGGAAGTATAATTTTTTCAATTTCATAAAGTTTAGTAATAAATTAGGGATTACTCATCTTGATATATCTAAGATTCAAAACGCGAACCCAAGAGGGTACAGTTTTATAACTTTTTTTGGTGGACTTTATATAGATATAGGATGGTACGGTCTTTTATTTATGTTTTTCTTTGGAGCTTTTCAGAAATATTTATATAACCAAGTACAAAGGCAAAGAATAGAATTACTACCCTTACTCATCTTCTTTTTATTTTTAAATTTCTTTATGTTGTCATTTAATTTTTTAAGAGGAAATGGAGTCAGTATGATTATGGCTAGCTTAATGTTTATTTTGGTAGTTTATATTAAAAATAAAATAACAGTAAAAAAACAATTAAATCATTGAAAGTAGCAATAATTCACTATTGGTTTATAACTAGAAGAGGAGGTGAGAAAGTAGTAGAGTCTATTTTAAAACTATATCCTAATGCAGATATTTATACGTTATTTTATGATGAAAACAAATATGGAGATTCACTTAAAAATTATAATATATATTCTTCAATTTTAAATACTCCCTTCTTAAGAAAACACTATCAAAAAATCTTTCCTTTATATCCGATTGGTATTAGATCTTTGAAATTGAAAAACAATTATGATTTAATTATTTCATCCGAATCTGGACCAGCAAAAGGGGTGTTTATTAAAAATAAAACCCCTCATGTTTGTTATATCCATTCTCCAATGAGATACGCTTGGAGTCATGGAGAAACTTATATCAAGACAACAAACTACTTTTTAAGACCTATTATTCGTTTTTTCTTTAATAAACTAAGGGTGTGGGATACAACTACTGTAAACAATGTTGATTTATATATAGCAAATTCAGTTAATGTTGCGAAAAGAGTTCAAAAATACTATAATAAAAAGTCAGAAATAGTATATCCTCCCATAGCAGATTTTCTTTTTAATAATAAACCTAAGGAAAGTACTAAGGAATATTATTTGAGTTTTGGCGCATTGACTCCGTATAAAAAAATAGATCTTTTAGTACATTCTTTTAATGCAAGTGGAAAGTCATTAATTATTATTGGAGAAGGTTCTGAAAAAGAAAAATTAATACAAGTTGCCAATAAAAATATTCAATTTATCAGTTGTCCTAATTGGGTAGATGTTGAGACGATTATACTTAAATCAAAGGCATTATTATTTCCTGGTGAGGAAGATTTCGGAATGATCCCACTTGAAGTCATGACATACGGAATACCAGTAATTGCTTTTTCTAAAGGAGGTGCATTGGAAACTGTCAAAGAAAATAAAGAAAATATAGAAATATCATCGGGTTTATTTTTTCATGAACAAACAGTTAATGCTGTAAATGAAGCGATTAATTATTTTGAAATCATAGAAAATAAATTTGATTCTAACTGGATTAGAAACCATGCTAAAAAATTTAGAGAAACTAATTTTATTCAAAATTTTAAAGAAAAAGTAGCAGCTTGCTTGAGACTTGATTCAAATTAGATAAGGAATTCAAAAAATAAAAAGTAAAACAACTTATATTTGTTTTTTAAAACTTTTTTGTGAAACATAGATATTCATTCTTAATTACGCCTCTGCAATTAGTTATTGATTGTTTATCAATCTTTATGGTACTTTATTTTGTCTCGGATCAAGAGTTTTATAACCTGACATTTATAATATATATAATTTCTTTTTGGACGCTATCTTCAGTTTTAACTGATTATTATAAGGTTTTAAGATTTACAAAGCTTCTTAGATTACTAACCTTAACATCTAGACATTTTTTTATTTTTATACTTGGTTTTTTTAGTTTTTTTGGAATTTATAAAGAAGGGTTTATTATTAACAACCAATTCTTGATATTAATATCAGTATTGTCAATTACATTTTTACTAAAAATTATTTATTATTTTTCGTTAAAATGGTATCGAAATCTTGGAAAAAATTTCAGAAAAGTTGTTGTGATTGGGATTGATGATTCATCAAAAAAAATCATCTCACTTTTTAATCAAAATAAAACTTTAGGATATAAATATTTAGGGTATTTTACAAATAAAGTTAATAATGATAAATTAGGAACTATAGAAGACAGTTTTCAATTTATATTAGATAATACGGTTGACGAAATTTATTGCTCTTTAAAAGAATTAAACACGACTAGCATTGCTAAGATTAGGTCTTTTTCAAATTCAAATAATATAATTTTAAAATTAATTCCTGATTCAAATAAACTCTACAGTAAAAATCAAAATATTGAATTTTATGATGATACTATAGTAGTATTAAATGTTAAAAAATTACCTTTTGAATTCAACGAAAACTATATTTTCAAAAGAGTTTTTGATATTTTCTTTTCCTTTTTAGTTTGTGTATTTATTTTAATTTGGTTGATTCCAATTCTATGGGTGCTTATAAAAATTGAATCTAAAGGTCCATTAATCTTTTCACAAAAACGAGAAGGATTAGATGGTGAAAAATTTGTTTGTTATAAGTTTAGATCCATGAATATTAATATAATGTCTGATAGCATTCATGCTGTTGAAAATGACATTAGAGTTACTAAAATTGGTTCATTTATAAGAAAAACTAGTATAGATGAATTACCCCAATTCTTCAATGTGATAAAAGGTGACATGAGTGTTGTTGGACCAAGGCCTCACTTACCTTCATTATCATCAGAATATCAGAAGGATGTTGATGATTATCTTAAAAGGCATGCTGTAAAACCAGGAATTACAGGCCTTGCTCAAGTAAGTGGTTATAGAGGTGAAATAAAAAAGAAGTCAGACATTAAAAATAGAGTTCGTCTTGATATTTTTTATATTGAAAACTGGTCTTTTTTATTAGATGTTAAAATTATTTTAATGACCGTTTTTAATGTTTTCAAAGGTGAAGAAAACGCTTACTAATGCGAGAAGAAAAACACATAACGGCCTCCATAGTAGTTTATAAAGAAGACCCTGCTCAACTCCAAAAAATTATTGATGCTTTTTTAGAGCATACATCTTCAAGAAAAATTTATATTGTTGATAACTCTCCGACTGCTTTTCTCAAAGAGAAAATTTATGGAGATCGAATGGTATATTTATTTTCTGGCAGTAATTTAGGGTTTGGAAAAGGTCATAATACTATTATAGATAGAATAAAGGATCAATCAGATTATCATTTAATTTTGAATCCAGATATCTTTTTTCGATCGATAATTTTAGAAAAATTAATAGATCAATTGCAAAAAGACAAACAACTGTCTATGGTTGCGCCAAAAGTTTTATACCCGGCAGAGGAGTTGCAATATACTGCAAGAAAATTTCCAACAGTTTTGGAGTTATTTTGCCGTTTTATGGGTATTTTTAAAATATACACCAACAAAAAAGAATATAATGATGAGGAGTTAACAGCTCCTTTTTTTCCAGATTTTGTTCAAGGATCTTTCATGTTGTTTAAGACTAAAGATTTTATAGAATTAAAGGGTTTTGATGAACGATATTTCATGTATATGGAGGATGTAGATATTTGTAGAAAAATAGATTTATCTGGGAAAAGGAAACTTTATTTCCCTGCAGCAGAAATAATTCATTCTCATAGAAAAGGGTCTTCAAAAGAACTACGTTTATTCTGTATTCATATCTCATCAATCATAAAATATTTTATGAAATGGGGTTTTAACAGCGCGTAAAATCCATTAGAGAAAACTATCTTTGCAATAGATTATTATAACATGAACATACTTATTTTAGGCTCTGGTGGAAGAGAGCATGCATTTACTCACAAACTGGTTCAAAGTGAAAAAGTAACACAAATTTTTGTTGCACCAGGAAATGCGGGGACTCAAGAAATCGCTACCAATATTACTATAAATCCAACAGATTTTGAAGCAGTTAAAAAAGCAGTAATCGCTCACGATATTGAAATGGTTATTGTAGGGCCTGAAGCTCCGTTAGTAAATGGAGTTCATGATTTCTTTCTTGCTAACGATGAACTAAAAAATATTCCTGTAATAGGTCCTAAAAAAGATGGTGCTTTGCTAGAAGGAAGTAAAGATTTTTCTAAAGAGTTTATGTTTAAACATGGAATTCCTACAGCTAAATATCAGTCATTCACAAAAGACAATTTACAAGAAGGTAAATTATTTTTGGAAACATTAACCCCACCTTATGTGCTAAAAGCTGACGGCTTGGCAGCTGGTAAAGGAGTTTTAATATTAGATTCATTAGATGAAGCAAAAGCGGAATTAGAGGAAATGGTATCTAATCAAAAATTTGGTGATGCTTCCTCTACTGTAGTTATTGAAGAATTTTTAAAAGGAATAGAATTGTCTGTCTTTGTTCTAACAGATGGTATTAGCTACAAGATATTACCTTCAGCTAAAGATTATAAAAGAATAGGTGAAGGCGATCAAGGATTAAATACAGGTGGCATGGGAGCCATTTCTCCGGTTCCTTTTGCAGATAAATCTTTTCTACAAAAAGTAGAAGATTTAGTTGTAAAGCCAACAATTTTAGGTTTGCAAAAAGACGGAATAGACTACAGAGGGTTTATTTTTATTGGACTAATGAATGACAATGGAGCCCCTTCAGTAGTTGAATACAATGTAAGAATGGGTGATCCAGAAACAGAAGTTGTTTTACCAAGGATAGCATCTGACTTATTTGACTTGTTTGAAGGTGTTGCTCATCAAAATTTACATGAAAAAGAATTTTCTGTAACAGAAAAAATTGCAACAACTGTTATGTTAGTTTCTGGCGGATATCCTGAAGCATACGAAAAAGGGAAATTAATTTCTGGTCTTAAAACTATAAAAAACTCTATTGTTTTTCATGCGGGGACTTCAATAAAAAATAATACTGTTGTTACAAATGGAGGAAGAGTTATTGCAGTTACTTCTTTAGCAGCATCAATTGAAGAAGCATTAGAACTATCGTATAAAAGTATTGATGAAATTCATTTTAATAAAATGAATTATAGGAAAGATATTGGATTTGACTTAGTAGAATAAAACTAATTATTATTTAGCCTTTTTTAGAGTAAAAGAAAATTCTGAGCCTACCGAAAAAGTGCTATTTATAAGTACCGTTTCGTTATGGGCCTCAACCATATGTTTTACAATAGATAAACCTAATCCAGACCCCCCTTGCTCTCTTGACCTACTTTGATCAACCCTGTAAAAACGCTCAAATAATCGAGAAATGTGTTCTTCTTTAATCCCTTCTCCGTTATCTATAACTTTAATAATGAATTTATTTTCATTATAAGATTCGATTCCTATTGATGTAATGCCATTTGTCTTTCCATACTTGATAGAATTCACAATTAAATTGATAAGAACTTGTTCAATACGTTCTTTATCTGCACTTACAAATACAGGATAATCATAAAATTTGTTGAATTGTAAGGTGATATTTCTTTTTTTAGCCCTCATTTCAACTAAATCAAAAACATTTTGTATAAGATCAATAATATTAAAAACTTCATAATTTATTTTTAAACCCTCAGTTTCTAATTTTGCAATCATATCCAAATCCTTAACTATGGCAACTAACCTTTCAACCCCTTTGTTGGCTCTTCCTAGGTATTTATCTCTTATCATTTTGTCATTTATAGCACCTTCTATTAACGTTAGAATATAACCTTGAACTGTAAAAAGAGGTGTTTTTAGTTCATGAGATACATTTCCTAAAAAATCTTTTCTAAATGAATCCCTTTCGGTTAAGTTTTTAATTTCAATTCTTTTACCTTGAACATAATTTGTAACACTATTAGATAAAGAATCGATATCTGTAGTTGCCGATGCTCTTATAAATTCATCTTCATTCAGAACAGAAACTTCGTCATATATTTTTCTTATTCGATCATAAATAAATCGTTCAGTTCTATATTGTGTAATGAAAAAAGAAATTATAAATATTGCAGGGAAAGATATAAGAAGACTAAGTAACTTTTTTTCTTCCGGTAAAAGAAAATAAATGAGTGCACTTATTAGAATAAATGAAACAGTTAAGTATACAGATGATAATATAGAAAAAGAGTATGTCTTTTTTAGTTTCATAAGTAGTTCAACTTATTTATCTTCAGCATCAATTACAAACTTATAACCAACTCCCTTAACAGTTTTAAAATGATTATCTCCAATTTTTTCTCTCAATTTTCTGATATGAACATCAATAGTCCTTCCACCAACTACCACCTCATTTCCCCAAACCCGGTCTAAAATAGTTTCTCTTTTAAAGACTTTTCCTGGTTTAGAGGTTAATAAAGAGAACAACTCAAATTCTTTTCTAGGCAAAAATATTTTTTTATCACCTTTAAAAATCAAATACTCGTCTCTGTTAATGGTAATATCACCTATTTTAACAGAAGAATCTTCTTGACTTTCAGCTTTTAACCTTCTTAAAAGTGATTTTACTTTGCTAATTAAAACTTTTGGTTTTATAGGTTTAGTAATATAATCATCAGCACCTGCATCAAAACCAGCAACTTTTGAGTAGTCTTCATTTCTGGCTGTTAGAAAGGCTATTAAAGTATTTTCTAGACTTTTTATCGCTCTTATTTTTTCACAAGTTTCAATGCCATCCATTTCTGGCATCATAATGTCTAGTAAAATTAAATTTGGAGTGATTTTTTTTGCTGACTTTAGAGCTTCAAGGCCATTGTTTGCTGTGTAAACTTGATATCCTTCATTTTTTAAATTGTACCCTACAATTTCTAATATATCAGGTTCGTCGTCAACTAAAAGAATTTTAACATCACGTTTGTTCATCATTATTTTATAAATAAGGTTACACCAAAAATAGCGAATCTAAACTAAATGCCAGTTGCTTAACAATCATTTAATCCCTATAACATTCAATTAACATTGCTCTAACCTAACAGTAATAAACCTCTAACCTTTACTTTACAAAATAGCGTCATTTTTGCATAAAATTATAATAAAAACATTCAATGAAAAATTTTTTAATTGTTTTTGCTCTATTCATTTGTCAAATGATGTTTGCACAAGGTAAAGGTGTAATTAAAGGTCAATTGTTAGACAAGGAAATGGATAATGAGCCTCTCTCTTTTGCTAGTGTTTTTCTAAAAGGAACTATTATTGGTACAGAAACAGATTTAGATGGAAACTTCCTATTATCGGTTGATTCTGGAGACTATATTTTAGTATTTGACTTTTTAGGATACAATACATTAGAAGTTCCTGTATTAGTAAAGTCCGGAGAAATAGTAATTATTAATAGAACTTTGGAAGCTGCGGAAGGAGTTGCTCTTGAAGAGGTCAAACTAAAAGCAAACACAAGTAAGCAAAAAGAAAGTGCTCTGCTAATGGACCAAAGAAAGGCGGTTACAATAGATCAAAAAATTGGAGTAGAAGAGTTAAGTAAAAAAGGGGTAAGTAATGTAGCCACCGCCTTAACTAAAACCACAGGAATCTCAAAGCAACAAGGATCTGGAGTAATTTTTGTTAGAGGTCTTGGAGATCGATATAATGTTACCACGTTAAATGGATTGCCACTTCCCTCAAACAATCCTTCAAATAAAAATATTGATTTAAATATTTTTTCAACAGATATCATTGAGTTCATTTCAATAGATAAAACGTTTAATCCAAAAAACTTTGGTGATTTTAGCGGGGCAAACATAGACATTTCATCAAAAAAATATACAGGAAAAGGGCTTTTTGAAATAGCAATTGGTTCCGGTATAAATTCAGAAGCAAATTCTCAAGATACATTTTATTTAAATGATGGACCAAACACGTCAGGGTTTTATGATATTGGAATTCCTTCTTTCCCTTTAAATAACTACAATTTTAACACAAGTTGGAATAGAACAGAGTCTAATGCTCCTATCAATAAGAGTATATCAATAAAATTAGGAGATTCATATGAATTAGGGGAAGAAACTAAATTAAGTGTATTTGGTGTGGCATCATTTGATAGTGGATTTAAATTTAATGAAGGAATTTCTCGCGGAAGTGTTAATACATCTGGAGTAGCAAGGAGAGATTATGATTTTCTAAGGTATGCATACGAAACCAATACTACCGCTATGGGGAATCTAATATTAAAGCACAAAGCTCATGAGATAAAGTACAATGCTTTAATGATTAATACTTCAAGTCAAAAGCAAGAAGAGTATTCAGGGATTCACGATGTTTTTGATTACGCTCCAGAAGGAGGAGCCTTTTTACAAAGAGCTGTTTTTGATAGAACAGAACTTTTTGTACATCAATTATTAGGTACTCATAAACTAGCTCAAAAAATAGATATAAACTGGGGAGGAGCATATAATTATGTTAAAAGTTCAACGCCTAATAGAAGACAATATTTATTAACACCAGACGATTGGAATATCCCCGAAGGACCGAAGTCATTTAAAGAAACCTTAAATGATTCAGACAACCATAAATTATTTCTTGATATAGAAGAGGAGGAGTTAGCGGCTAATTTTTCTGCAAGGTATAAATTCAAAAAGAATGCTGATGATGATTATTTAGGGAAATTAACTCTAGGATACAGCGGAAGGTATAAAAGTGTAGACTTTGAAGCTACTCAATTTAATTTTAGAATAAACAACAGTGGTGGAAGTGCTGCTGTTCAACCCATCATTTCAGATATTTACGATTTAGATAGTTATTTTAATCAAGATAACTTCACCAATGGATTATTTGATATTAGAACTTTTAGAGGAGGATTAGGAACAGGAATTGATGTTTTATTGCCACAATCTTATGGTGGACGTCAAGATATTCATGCGGGTTTTACAACACTTGAGTATGCTTTTTCGTCAAAATTTACTGCAATTTTTGGGCTTAGAGTTGAGCAAATTAATCAAACATTAAATTTTAATACCTCGCTTACTTCTGGGTTTAATGAACTTGATCAAACAGAGGTACTTCCCTCAGCATCATTTAAATATGAACTTAATGAACAACAAAATTTAAAGTTAGCATTAAGTAAAACCTACACCTTACCTCAGTTTAAAGAAAGAGCACCTTTTCAATATGATGAAACGCCAACCTTATCAACTATAGGTAACCCTGCTTTATATACATCAACAAACTATAATTTTGATTTCAAATGGGATTTCTTTCCTAAATCAGAAGAAATAATTTCAGTTGGAGTTTTTTCTAGATTCATTAACGATCCAATTAATAAAATAACCATAAACTCTGCTTCTAACGATGTTAGTTGGGTAAACTCTGGAGATCAAGCCACTGCTTTTGGAGCAGAGTTAGAACTAAGAAAAAATTTCTTTGTAAGAGAGCTAGATACTGAAGATAAAGTGTTAAAAACTAAACTTTCTGGGGGGCTAAATATCTCATATTTAAATACAAATCAAGACTTGAGCAAAGAGAAGGTTATTAATGAAACATCAGCCGCTGGGTTTCCATTAAGTGTAGATTTTTCTTTCTCAGAGAGTGCCTTAACAGGTGCGTCAGAGTTGTTATTAAATGCAGATATTTCATATTTAAAAGAATACAAGGAGCATAAAAGTATTCAAGGAACGCTATCATTTAATTACTTTTCAGATAGAATTTTTGCGTTAGCAACTGAAGCAGGAAGAGGAAATATTATGGATTCTGGTATTCCAACTTTAGATTTTATACTAAAAGCAAAACTTAACAAACATCTTGGTATAGGATTGTCTGCGAAAAATATTTTAAACCCTACTATTAAAAGAACTCAGGAAGTTCAGGATGTTATTGTCTCATCTTTTAAAGTTGGGTCAAATATTAAATTATCGTTATCCTATAACTTTTAATTAACATAGCATTAACCAAGCAATAATTTTTAAGCAATATCTAATTAACATGTTGTCAGTTAATTTGTATTAAATAAATATAATAAAATATAATAAAATGAAAAAACAATTATTTACAGTATTAATTACAGCACTTACCATTGTATTTGTGGTCTCATGTAAAGATGATGATGACGTTAATACTACACAACCAACCTGTTTTGATGGAATTCAAAATGGTGATGAAACTGGAGTAGATTGTGGAGGATCTTCATGTCAGGATTGTGTAACTACTACATTATCTGGAGATGTTTTTGACAACATTACTTTAGATGCTTCTTTAGAATATGAATTAACGGGTGCTTATACAATTATGGACGGAGCTAGTCTTACCATACCAGCTGGAACTGTAATAAAAGCAACCGGAGGTACTGCCTCTTATATTGCTGTTGCCCAAGGAGGTCAAATTTTCATCAACGGAACTTCTAGTAGTCCAGTAGTGTTAACTTCAGGATCAGATAATCCAGCAGCTGCAGACTGGGGAGGATTGGTAGTCTGTGGGAAAGCACCAACAAATGTAGGAAGCATTGCAACCTCTGAAGTTGCAGATTTAACCTATGGAGGAAACGTTTCTGATGACAATTCAGGATCTATTCGTTACCTAAGATTAGAATATACTGGAGCAACATTTAACAGCTCAAAAGAATTTAATGGACTTTCACTATTTGGGGTAGGTTCGGGAACCACTGTAGAATACGTTCAATCTTTTGAAGGAGGAGATGACGGTATAGAATTCTTTGGAGGAACTGTAAATGGAAAATATTTGGTATCTACCAATTCAGGAGACGATTCTATAGACTTTGCAGATGGTTGGTCAGGTACAGGAGAGTACTGGTATATCTCTGGAGGAGCTAAAGCCGGTATTGAAGGTTCTAACAATGGAGATAATGGAGATGCAGCCCCTGTAACAAATGCTACTTTAAGTAATATTACTGTAGTAGGTCCTGTCACAGAAGGAGCATTATATTACAAAGAAGGTGGAGGAAACTTTACAATAGACAACTTCTATATTGCAAGTTCTGATAAAGGAGTTAAAGTTAAAGACTCAGATGCAGAAGCAGCTGTAAGAATAGAAAATGGAGATTTAGTGATGACAAATGTTCAATTCGCAGACAATGCCTCTGGTTTTGTGCAAACAGATTACACTGGAGCAAATCAATCATTTATTGAAGAAGGTGTGGCTTCAGGAGCTGGAAACGGTGCTGCTGCTCCCAATTGGACTTCTGGTTGGACAAGAGGCTTGAGTAACAGTGGAGTAGATACTGAAAATTTAGCTGGAGAGATTTCTGGAGCTGTAACATTGGATGCATCAATAGAATATTTATTAACAAGTTCTTTTGTGGTAAAAGATGGAGGAAGTTTAACCATTCCTGCAGGAACTGTTATTAAAGCTACTGGAGGGACAGCTTCTTATATTGCAGTTGCTCAAGGAGGTCAAATTTTTGTTAATGGCTCTGACACTGAGCCTGTAATTATGACTTCAGGGTCTAGTTCTCCAGCAGCTGCAGACTGGGGAGGATTGGTAGTCTGTGGGAAAGCACCAACAAATGTAGGAAGCATTGCAACCTCTGAAGTTGCAGATTTAACCTATGGAGGAAACGTTTCTGATGACAATTCAGGATCTATTCGTTACCTAAGATTAGAATATACTGGAGCAACATTTAACAGCTCAAAAGAATTTAATGGACTTTCACTATTTGGGGTAGGTTCGGGAACCACTGTAGAATACGTTCAATCTTTTGAAGGAGGAGATGACGGTATAGAATTCTTTGGAGGAACTGTAAATGGAAAATATTTGGTATCTACCAATTCAGGAGACGATTCTATAGACTTTGCAGATGGTTGGTCAGGTACAGGAGAGTACTGGTATATCTCTGGAGGAGCTAAAGCCGGTATTGAAGGTTCTAACAATGGAGATAATGGAGATGCAGCCCCTGTAACAAATGCTACTTTAAGTAATATTACTGTAGTAGGTCCTGTCACAGAAGGAGCACTATACTTCAAAGAAGGTGGAGGAAACTTTACGATTGATAATTTCTACACGGATGGGATTAACTTAGGAGTAAAAGTTAAAAGTACAGATGCTGAAGCTGCTGTAAGAATTGAAGCAGGAAATTTAGTGATGACAAATGTTGAATTTGCAAACAGTGCAACAGGTTTTGTTATTACAGATTATACAGGAGCAAATCAAAGTTTTGTTACTGAAGGAACTACAACTGGTGCAGGAAATGGAGCAGATGTTCCAGATTGGGCAACAGGTTGGACACGTTTTTAATGAACTAGTATTTTTGAATTTGAATTTAAAAGCAGACTTTTTAAGTCTGCTTTTTTATTAACGATTTTTTAATTCATTATAAATAAGTATATCTGTAGATATTTTATATCTTTATAGTATTAGAAATTATACAAACTATATAATATGAAAAAAAATTACTTTTTAACGTTAATATTAACACTATTTATATCTGGACTTTCTTTTGGTCAGGTTATAATTACCGAATTAGCTGATCCAACCAATAATGCTGGTGCCCGTTTTGTTGAAATCTATAATGTTAGTGATTCTGATGTTGATTTAACTGATTGGGAATTAAGAAGATGGACCAATGCTAACACTGAACCACAAGGTACTGGGATTGATTTAACTCCATTAGGTACTTTAACCTCTGGTTCATTTGCAATTATTGCAGCTAATGGTACTACATTTTCTTCTGTTTATGGAATTAACGCAGATATAATTGCCGGAACAGGTGGTGCTGTAGATAGTAATGGTGATGATAAGATTGCTATTTTTGATGCTTCAGATACTACAATTGATATATATGGAACACCTGGAGTAAGTTCAAACAATTCGAATTCAGCTGATAACTTTGAAGATGGAAGAGCTGAGAGAGCAGCATCAGTGAGTAGTTCTAATCCAGTTTGGGATGCTAGTGAATGGAATACTGATAATGACCAAGGCTATGGTAGTGGTGCTCAAAATGCACCTGACGGATATGATCCTGGAGCATGGATTGGTACTGCAACAGAGCCATCATTGTCTGTTGGGTCGGCCGTAACAGGTTTAGATTATTTTGAAGGTTCTGGGCCTTCCGCAGAAGGTGTTTTTCAAATAAATGGAATCAATTTGACTGCAGATGTTTCAGTTACTGCGCCTTCAAATTTTGAAGTTTCACTGACCTCAGGAGGTACATTTACTTCGTCAGTATCTTTAACACAGTCTAGTGGTACAGCTTCTGGTGCCGTTTATGTTAGACTAGTTTCTGGATTATTACCAAACACATATACCGATAATGCTACTGTATCGTCTGCTGGTGCAGACAGTCAAACAGTAAGTTTAACTGGTACAGTTACAGCTGCAGATCCGCAAATCACAGTTACTGCATTTTTAGATGATTTTACTTATATCGCAAGCGATGGTGGTCCATCACCAGAAGATAGTTTTTCAGTTGAAGGGTTATTTTTACAAGATGATATTTCTGTAACAGCTCCAGCAAATTACGAGGTGTCTTTAACTACAGCTACAGGATTTGCTAGTTCAGTAAGTATTACTCCAGATCAGGCTGGAACTGTGGCTTCAACAGCTGTTTTTGTAAGATTAGTTGCAGGTCTTTCCGCAGGTACTTATGACGGAAATATAACTGTTTCCTCAACTGGTGTAACAGATGAACTTATAGAGGTTAACGGAAACGCATATGGCCCTGCAACAAACTCATTAATCATTACAGGTGTATTTGATGCCAAGAATGGCTCAAGCCCAAAAGGTGTTGAAATGTATGTTTTAAACAATATAGATGACCTTAGTTTATATGGTGTTGGAAGTGCTAACAACGGAGGTGGAACTGATGGTCAAGAATTTACATTTCCTGCTGTTTCGGCTACCGCTGGGCAATTTATTTATCTAGTTGGAAGTAACCAATCAGCTCAATTCAATACATTCTTTGGATTTACACCAGATTATGAATCTGGAGCTATGTTTATTAATGGAGATGATGCTATAGAATTATTTGAAAACGGAGTTGTTATTGATGTTCATGGAGACATTAATGTTAATGGTACAGGTGAACCTTGGGATACAGTTGATAGCTGGGGTTATAGAGTTGATGATACTGGTCCAGACGGGTCTAGCTTTGTTTTAGCAAATTGGACATTTGGTGGATCTGCCGAATTAGATGGTGCAACGAATTCTGAATCAACCTCTCCTTTTCCAATTGGAACGTATTCAAATACTCCTCCTCCATCAGGGAATAGTGTAACTGTAGCAACTTCTCAATCTTGGAATGGTTATGTAAATGCTTTCAATGTTTCAG
>OJFP01000366.1_pt1 | contig 33831 bp, 29 predicted proteins | sample 1594141 | NCBI WGS metagenome assembly OJFP01 (sample SAMN05416843, study PRJEB24817) | seawater metagenome | isolation source: Sea water | place: Canada:Atlantic | collected 2013-07 | reverse complement strand
GTCTCGTGGGCTCGGAGATGTGTATAAGAGACAGGATGATGGATATACATTCAATTTTAAAAAAGGGAAGTGGACTTTGGAAGAGTGGTATGGCGAATATTCAGAATTTGAATATAAAAATCAGAAAGAAGGGTTAATTGAGTCCGAAAATTCGAAACTTAAGGAAGTCTACAAACATTACCTTAATGTTCTTGAGGGAGGAGAAATGGATATAGTTCAGTGCGGGTGGACTGACTATAGAATGTCTGAAAAGACTCTTATTAATTTAATGGAGAGACGTATTAATGGAGAGAAAATAGAATTACCTGAAGGATATTAATCCTGTGATTGAAAAAAAAATATAATTTTTTATGTCAAGTACTAATCCAAAAGATAAAAACAACCCTTCAAAAAGAATAGAATACAGAGGTGAAAATGTCCGAGTTTCAAGAACAGGAGGTGTTTCTGCAACGAAAACATTTAAAGGAGATGGAGTTGGAGCAACCATTAACACCAAACACGGACTTCGGCTACACAAACGATTGTTTAAGGGAACTCGAATGGGTTTCCAAAACGGAAACTTTCAGTTTATTGGAAGGTATAAAAGTGGTCCTTTTAACTTCAATATTTCAAAAAATGGAGTTAGTACTTCCCTCAAAAATAAACGAGGTTCCTATAACATCTTTAAACCCAATTACTCCAGTTTCAAATTAGGAGGTGTTCAAGTAAGAGGAAAAAACGCTGCTACGTTTCAAATGATCTACATGTTGATCATTCTCTTTGTTAATTTCATTAAAGTATTTTGGCACATTTTCATCTCTATTTTATGGTTTGGTTTTTTATCCATTAAATGGATTGTAGATTTTACAATTGGATTTTTCAAAGGTTTTAAAGAAGTTAACTAAAGTTCCCTGTAACTAAAGCACCTTATAACTTTATAGTTTACATATTAAAAAATCCTTGATCCAATATGTGTCGGGTGCGCTCATCTGATGTGATCCTAATGTACTTGAGAAACTCCTTTTCAGTTTTATGACCTGAAATATGCATGATATCTTGAATTGACATTCTTTTTAAATAATAATTTGTACAGAAACTTCTACGTGCAGTATGTGACTCCAACATTTCCCACTTTGGACGTGTATAAGTTCTTTTAACTCCTCCCTTTGTATCATGACATAAAATATCTTCATTCATATTTAATTTTCTTCCAATTAACTTGAGGTACTTGTTTATCTTTTGGTCTGATAGTTTTGGAGGGGGCTGGTTATTGTATCTCGCCATTATTTCTCTAAGTTCTATTGTTATTGGACAGTTAACTTTAACACCACTTTTCTTTTGAAGAATTTCAAAAAAATGAACCCCGTCTTTTTCTACAATATCTATACCTGATAATCGATTATAGTCACTAATACGTTGTCCTGTATAACAACCCACTAAGAAGATATCTCTTGCCAATTGCATAGTCATGTCATTTGAAAGATCTAAATCCTTCATCTTACGTAGTTCATTCTCACTTAAATAAATCTTTGTTGGCTCCTCCGTTGGAATTGAAAACAATCTGAGATCTACATCTCCAATTAAACCCCGCCTCTTCCCCTCCAACACAATTGTTTTTATTGATTTGAAATGTTTTGAAATGGTGTTTAATTTAAACCCTTGTTCAACCTCCAAAAACCTCTTAAAGTCGTTTAAAATAGGTCTTGTGAAAGATGTGAAATCAATTGATGTTGTGGAATCTGAAAACAATTTAAGTTTCTTTAAGGACTGTTTATATAGTAGTAAAGTAACATTTTCAATACTACCCCTCTTCTCCTCGATGAACTCATCTGCAAAAACAAAAAAATCATCTTGAATTACTTTTACTTCTGATTCAATATTTCGATTTGTCAACCTATCGAGAATAGATCTTAAAACTTCATTGTTAACTTCTTTTCCCTCCAATACTAATTCCGAATGATCATGAATGAGTTCATTCTGTAACTTGTCAAGGTATCTATTAACTGTTGCTGAATTAATTATAAGACTTCGATTTCTTCTAACTCTTTGTCTTTCAAAATCCCAATCTGCATAACCTACTGATATTCCAATTGAATATCTTAATCTTTGTCGTTTACCATAAGAAAACCATAATGAAATTGGACTTTCTTTTCTACTTTGTCTTAATGACTCTTTGGATTCCTTCAAATTGTACCTTACAGTTCCTAATTGTGGTTTAATTATTTTCTTCATACAGCTAATATACAGCGCATAAAGGGTGTGCTCAAAGGTGTGCGCAGTTTAGTTATTTGTAGTTTATTTCTCTTTATTTCATTTTATATCTTTATAATAAAAATGATGTTATATCATTAATTATTAATGATTTAGGTGTTTTTAAGATTAAATGAAATAAAGTAAATTCTTCCTGGAGGTACCACAAAAAAATCCGAACATATTGTTCGGATTTTTTGTTTGTATATATTAAATCATTTGCAGGTTGGCTAATTCTTGCTTGGTTAGTTCTCTCCATCTTCCCCTAGGAAGATTCTTTTTTGTTAAACCAGCAAAAAGAACTCTGTCTAATTTTACAACCTTGTAACCAACATGTTCAAATATTTTACGAACAATTCTATTTCTACCGGAATGAATTTCGATACCCACTTCAGTTTTAGTTTGACCTTCTACATAGGAAATTGCATCAATAAAAACTTTTTTACCCTCTATAACAACCTCACCTCTTAGTTTTTGTAAATCTTTCAAATCTAACTTTCTATCGAGAGAAGCATGATATAATTTTTTAACATCATGTTTGGGGTGCGTTAATTTTTTTGCCAACTCACCATCATTAGTAAATAGAAGAAGACCTGTAGTCATTCTATCTAGTCTTCCTACAGGATAAATTCTTTCATTTGCCGCATTAGAAACTAATTCCATAACTGTTTTTCTTCCACGATCATCATCCATAGTGGTAATATAGTTCTTGGGCTTATTCAATAAAACATATTTCTTTTTTTCAGGAGAAATAGAGGTTCCATCAAAACGAACATCATCATTTGGTTGAACCTTGTAACCCATTTCAGTAACTAAATTACCGTTAACTGTAACACTCCCGTGCTCTATGTATGTATCTGCCTCTCTTCTTGAGCAAATTCCAGAGTTAGATATAAACTTATTTAACCTTATACCTCCAATATCTACTTTTTTCGGAGTAGATAGTGGTTTTTTAAAGTCTTTACGAAAGCTGTTTTTTCTTTGTGGAGAGCTGCCTTTTCTTGCTTGTCGTCCTCCCGACGATTTATGATTTGAATTCATTTTAAAAATTTTCGGCAAATGTAATCATTAATTATTTTACAACAAACTCACATCAATTAGTGTCTAAAAATTGGTGATTTGAACTTCCAATATCGTTTTAAATAACCAATAAAGAAATTTAGCACAAAAACTCAATTTACTAATTTGAGGGTATTAATTACCTTATCTATGATTAGGGAAGTATCAATAAATACTAAACTAAAAACACCTATTAAAAGTAGTATTTTAAGGGTAGTATGTAAGATCGTATATTCTTGCTTTTTTGATGATTTAAGTAAAACTACACCAATAATAACTAAAGAAACAGCCACCAAATAAAAATAATATTTCATAAATGAAATTGCTGGGTGGTTTAAAAGAATAATCACTGTAAATAGGGCTAAAAACAAAATTACAATAGATAGTAATTTAGTATTTCTTTCACCATAGGCTACTGGAAAAGTTTTATAATTACTCGCCACTGCGCCTCGCATATTTTCTAAATCTTTTATGAGTTCTCTAACCATAATGACTAAAAATAAAAACACAGCGTGGACAAAAATTATGTTAGAAAAATTTTTAAAGTACACAAAAATGACAAAAAATGGCAAAATTGTTAGCAGGGACGCTGACATCAAACCCGTTAAAGGATATCTTTTTAGTTTATGGGAGTAAAACCAAATACTAAATATGTATACTACAAAAAATAAGGCCGCTTTCCAAGAAACTAAAAACCCTGAAAGAACTCCAACAATATTTAAAAAAAAGTAAATAGATAATATTGTTTCTTGTTTAACATAACTGTCCAAACCTGATTTATAGGGTCTATTTATTTTATCGGCTTTAATATCATAAAAATTATTTATAATATAGCCTCCAGCTACTACACAGACAGTAGCAAATACAACAAAGAAAAGGTGTAAGTCAAATAGTACGGATGGAATTGATTTTTTTGGAGAAAAAATGTAAATAGATGCTAAATATTGAGCGATTACAAGAACTAAAATATTATAACCTCTAACAACAGATAATAAACTGAATATTTTATAAAATAAAGAAGTTTTTTTACCATTCTCCATAAGTGAAGAAGTTAAAATCTATACACTAGTTCTAATTTATAATCTTGCAAAGAGGTTTTGGCTTTTTCATAGTCTTGGGCAAAACCTAAAATATAACCGCCACCGCCAGAACCACATAATTTAAGATAATAATCGTTTGTTTGAATACCTTGTTCCCATACTTTATGAAAAGCACTAGGAATCATAGGTTTAAAATTTGCAAGAACCAGTTTAGATAGTTTTTTAACATTACCAAACAGGGACGATACATTTCCGTGCAAAAAGTTATCTATACATGCGTCTGTATATATGGAAAATTCTTCATTAAGCATCTTTCTGAATCCTTCATTCTTCATCTTGTTCATGAAAATATTTACCATAGGTTCAGTCTCTCCAACTTGTTCAGAGTCTAACAAAAAAACAGCTCCTTTTCCTTCTTTTTGAGATGGTATTCCAGCAGGTTCAATATTGGTCTTTGAATTAATTAAAATAGGTAAACTTAAATAACTGTTTAGTGGATCTAAACCCGAACTTTTACCATGAAAAAAAGACTCCATTAAAGAAAAAATGGCTTTTAAATTTAACAACTTATCCCTTGTTAAATTTTCAAGTATTGTAATTTTATCTTCTGCATATTGATCATAAATCGAGGCAACTAACGCACCAGAACTTCCTACCCCATACCCCTGAGGAATGGAGGAATCAAAATACATACCTGAATCAATATCTTTTTTAAAATTTTCAAAATTAAATGATACTAAATCTGTTGATGTATTTTTTAAATAGTGATAAAATTTAGCTAAGTTTTCATTTGATTTTTTTGCTTCTCCTGAAAGATTAGAAGAAGATTTTAAGGCTCCATTATATGAATTGTATGGTATGGCTAGACCTTTTGAGTCTTTGATGATACCATATTCTCCAAATAGTAAAATCTTTGCGTAAAATAATGGACCTTTCATAGGGTATAAATATAATTCAAATATACAAAAAATTACTCTTCGTTAGGATAATATACATCTCGATAAAAGGTAGTCCATTCGCCTACTTTTTCTCCATTTCTATATTTTCCTTTAGTTTTAATCTTTCCTGTCTTATAATATATTTTCCAAACTCTTTCCTTAACTCCTTTACCAAAAACTCCGTCTACTTTTAATTCTCCTGTAGGATAATATTCCTTGTAGGGTCCATCCAAAGCTCCATTTTTGTATTTTTCTGTTTTTAAAACTGAACCATCCTTATAAAAATAAGTTACTAAACCTTTGAAATTTTCTTTTTTGATGATTAAAGAAGTGGCTTTACCTTCACGGTATTTAGCACCACCCTTATAATAGTCTACAATTAAATACGTACTCCGCTTTTTATTTGGAATTGGTCTATAAAAAACTCCATTAGCTTCAGCAACCTCATCATGGTTTTCATCAAACCAAACTACAACTTGAGTAAATGATAAAAAAAGAAATGAGACGAATGTAAAGAGAGTGAAAACTGAGATTCTAGAAAGAAATATTTTCATATTGACTATAAATTAACGGCCCCTAAACCAACAACATCACAAATATAATGATTTTTTTGGCAGAACTTAGAAAGCTCATTATCAATAAATTGAGCTACAGTTTCAGTTTCATTAGCTGGATATAAAACATGAACATTAGCACCAGCATCTAGAGTGAAACACACCTTACTTCCAGTGTTATTTCTATACCTCCAAATGGCATTGATTATTTCTAAGGTATTGGGTTTCATTAAAATAAAATACGGATTACTTGTTAGCATCATAGCATGTAAACTTAAAGCTTCACTTTCTACCAAGTTAATAAAAGAATCTATCTCACCGTTTTGTAAAATTTCAGAAATGGTCGCTAAATTTTCATTGGCTTGATTAAATCTTTCCTCTGCAAATGGATGATTGTGCATTAAATCATGACCAACAGTGCTACTTACTTGCTTTTCTCCTTTATCTACCAATAAAATAGCATCTTGATAGTTGTTAAAAACTTCGTGAACTTCATAAGGAAATGGTATCCCAAATACATCTGAACTCCCTTTAATAGCTGGATGTTGTCCCCAAACCACCAAAGGACCTTCTATACTCCTACTGGCACTTCCAGACCCCAGACGCGCCAAAAAAGAAGCTTTTTTGTATATAAATTTATCTGTTAACTCAACAGAACTTAACGATTTTTCTAAACTCATTAAACACATGGCTATAGCACTCATACCGCTAGCTGAAGAAGCTATACCACTGCTATGAGGGAAGGAATTCTCTGAATGTATTACCATATTATAAGTTGTTAAGTATGGGCAATATTCTAGAATTCTTTCAAAAAACTTTGCAATTTTAGGTTTAAAATCTTCTTTCTTTTTCCCTTCAAAAAACAACTCAAAGTTGATTTCACTATTACCGGCTTCAGAATTACTTTTTTTGGTAAAATTTATTGTTGTAATGGTATGACTATTACTCAACGTAAAACTTATCGAGGCATTTTTTGGGATTTGTGGTTCTGTTTTTCCCCAATATTTTACCAAAGCAATATTGCTAGGTGTTTTCCAGGTAAATGATAGTTTTGTAGTATTATTTACAAGAGATTTTGGAATAAATTGATGTGTTTCCAAGTGTTAAAATTTACTGCAAATATAGCAGTTTTTGACTTATGCATCAGTTAACTTTTTAAAGGATATTTTCATAATTAATGCAATACCTAAATATAGTTAGAAAAGAGTATTTTTGTTTTAAAATTGTATTCTGTTGGAAAGAAAAGTAAAACTATTATGGGATTTTAGAGGACCTGACGCCCTAGAAACTGCAAAACACCACACCATTCATTTAAAAGAATTTGCTGCAATCGAAAATCTCCAATTTCATGAGATAGATATTAAAGAGTTGAACCCTATGCTGTGTGCTGCCTTTATAGTAGTTAATGAATCTGACATGAAAGTATATAGAGATGCTTTGAAACCTCATAGAGGAGAATTATTTTAACAATACCCCATGAAAAAAATAGCCCCAATCCTAATAGTTCTATTATTTACTAAATGCTCAAATTTAAAATATTTAAATGCCTATGATGGATGGAAAGGAAAACCGAAAATGGTTGAAATATCTTATTATAATATTGAAAAAGAATTTTGGTATGGTAAACAGTTGATTTATTATGATTCTAAAGGCCGTATTTTAAAACAACCTAATATCAATAGGGCTGGAAACATCGTGGAAGGTGAAAAAAAATTCATCTATGATAAAAAAGGAAATATTATAGAGTATATCCATTACGTAAAAGATAGTGTTATTCATAGAAATAAAACTTACACCTATAACAAAAATGGAAAAATTATTAGTTCTACAACCATCAATAAAGATGGAAATAAATCAAATAATTATACCTATAATACAATAGATAAAAGCTCAAGAGCCTCAGATTTCGTATATAATAAAGATGGGTCTGTCAAAGAAAAAAACATTGGTAGAATAACAACTTTCTATGATAAAAAATGGAATGAAATTGGTCACACATATTATGACTCAGATGGAAGCATTAGAAGAAAAAGAGAACTTAAATATGATAAAAAAGGCAATCCAATCTTAAATGTAAGTTTCGATTATAAAACCAAAAAAAGAAGAATTACTGAAAAAAAATATAATAAATACAATGATATTGTTAGCTGGACTATAAAAGTTATCAAAGAAAAAGATACAACGACAACTAATATTTCAGAATTCAAATATTTGTATGACCACAAAAATAACCCTGTTGAAGTAAAAAGTTTTTCAAATGGTAAAATATTATATAAAATAAGAAATAAATTCTTATATTAAAGTTTCAATGATCTATTTATTCAATAAAAGATGATACGTAAAATATCCTACAGGCTACTCTTAATTTTATTTTGTACACTTTTTAGTTGTCAGAATTCTGAAGTATTTTTTGAAGACGCACTGTGTATTGAAAATATTTCTACAATTGACCCTGAAATTGGATTGTTAGAAAACCAAACAATTATTATTAAAGCAGGAAAAATAATTCAGGTTTCTCCTTCTCAAGACCTTCAATTATCTAAACAAAATACCATTATAGATGGTACCGATAAATTCATGATTCCTGGGTTATGGGATGCTCATATTCACTTTTCTTTTATCAAAGAAATGGCTCCTAATATGTTGGATTTATTTTTAGCTTATGGTATTACTAGTTTGAGAGATACAGGGGGAGATATTAATTTTGTAAATACTTGGAAAGAAATATCTCTAGCCAACCCTACAAATGCTCCAAGAGTAATGGTAGCAGGTCCACTTCTTGATGGCAACCCAAATGTATATGATGGTAGTGATCATAGTCATCCTCCACTTTCAGTTGGGTTGAAAACTGTTGATGATGTAAAGAATAAAATTAACGAATTAGATAGCTTAAAAGTAGATTTTCTTAAAGCTTATGAAATGTTAACTCCAGAACAATTTAAAGAGGTTACAAAACTTGCTAAAGAAAAAGGACTTAAGGTAACTGGCCATGTACCATTAAGTATGGATGTAATTGGTGCTTCTAATGCAGGATTAAACAGCATGGAGCATTTTAGAAACTTAGAATTATCTTGTGCCTCTAATTCAGACGAATTATTACTACAAAGACAACAATTGTTAGCCTCTGGAAAAGACGATAAAGGAGGTATTTTGCGTTCAAGAATACACAAAAAACAAAGAGAGATCGCTCTACATAACTTTAATGAAGGTAAAGCTGATGAAGTTTTAGAAGTCTTGAAAAAAAATGATACTTGGCAAATTCCAACACTCACATTAAATACCGCTTTTGCAAGAAGACCCTTTGCTGCAAAAGATTGGCAAAAAAGTTTTTCCTATTTACCTAAAAATATCAAAGAGCAGTGGTTAAACTATATCAATAATCTTGTAAAAACTGAGGTAAAACCATTTGATAAAAAATATGCTAAATGGATGTTTGATATGACCAAAAGAGTTCATAAAAAGAAAATTAAAATAATGGCGGGAACAGATACCCCAATTTTCTTCTTAACACCAGGGCTTAGCTTACATGAAGAATTAGCAGTTTTAGTAGAAGCTGGCTTATCACCATTAGAGGCGTTAAAAAGTGCCACCACAAACCCTGCAGCATACTTTAATTTAGATAACGAGTTAGGGAAAATTGCAATAAATAATTGGGCGGATTTAGTAATACTTGATGCAAATCCTTTAGATGACATTAACAATACCAAACAAATTAATGCAGTTATAAAACAAGGAAAATATTTTAACAGGGAACATTTAGATGGTTTATTAAGTAACTTAACAACTAAAAAATAGTAGCATTTTAATTACCAATCAAGATTTATCTGCTAGCAAGTGCCTTCGCACACAACCAGCCCCCAGTCCAAGCATTCTGAAAATTAAAGCCTCCAGTAACTGCGTCTATATTTAAAACTTCACCAACAAAAAATAAGTTTTTTTGTAATTTGCTTTCAAAGTTTTTAAAGTTAATCTCTTTTAAATCTACTCCACCGGCTGTTACAAACTCTTCTTTAAACGTACTTTTTCCCTTAGCAGTAAAAACACTTTTAGTCAATTGATTAGCCAGGGCATCTATTTGATCATGACTTACATCTGCCCAATTAAAAGTAGTTTTAATCTTTGAAGCTAATACAAAGCGCTCCCATAATCTTTTTGGAATCTCTTCAAAAGGAGATCTAACAATTACTTGTTTTTTGGAGTGTTTCTTTTTTAAATTTAACAACACATTTACAATTTTATGAGTAGGTCTAGAAAGCCAATCTACTTGCACTTTATACTCGTAATTTTTTTTTGCCAACACTCGAGCTCCAAATGCAGATAGTTTTAAAATGGCAGGACCACTCATACCCCAATGTGTAATTAATAATGGTCCTGAAGCTTCCAAATTAGTGTCTACTAATTGAACAGTAGCATTGGGAACCGATATTCCCAACAAATCTTTAATTCTGGCATCTTTAATATTAAATGTAAACAATGAAGGCACAGGAGAAATAATTGAATGATCTAGTGATTTTGACAACTCCCAAACCTTTTTACTACTTCCTGCTGCCATTACCACAGCATCACAAACAAATTGCTTTTCTTTGGTAATTACTAGCCAAGAATTGGCTTGTTTTTGTATGGTGGTCACTCCATGATTTTTCAGCACAGGAATTCCTAAACGCTTTGTTTTATTTAGAAAACAATCTATAATAGTTTGTGATGAATTGGATTCAGGAAAAACACGATTATCTTTTTCTATTTTTAGAGGAATACCATTATTCTCAAACCATTCAAAAGTATCACCTGTCATAAATTGATGGAACGGACCTAACAATTCTTTTTCACCTCTTGGATAAAATTGCACCAATTCTTTGGGTTCAAAACAAGCGTGGGTAACATTGCAACGTCCACCCCCAGAAATTTTTACTTTTTGCAGTACTTCTTTACCTTTTTCTAGGATGGTAATGTCTAATTCAGGATTCATTTCCTTAGCATTAATTGCTGTGAAAAATCCTGCAGCACCTCCACCTATAATCATTACTTTTTTCATAACACCATATCTGAATAGCTAAGAATTGTGGTGTATCCTTTAGTTTTAAAATATTGAGGAGTGTTTTTATCTCCAGTTGCTAAAATAAAATCTCCACCCCATGCACCAAGACTTTTTAGAGTTCCAAAATAGTCAGAAAATAAGCGTTCTTTCACTGTAGGTAACTCAATAATCGAGGAAATAATTTTTTCATGTTCTTGTATCAGTTTTTCAAATTCTGAAAGCTTTTGTTCTAAAATGAGTTGTTTAGAAATTTCTGAAACAAGTTGTATTTCGTTATTTATATTCTGCCGCTTTTCTTTAAACCTAGCAATTCCATGCTTGCTATCTTGTTTTTTATTTAAATGAACAAAAAATAGCTGATCACTAAAACTAGGCATAAAATCTACTTTTTTTACAACTGGTTGTTGGTTATTAACCTCATATAGAATTGGGGTATTGTGTTTTGCATTGGCAATATCGTATCCACTTCCTGAAAATGAATTCCACAACAATTGAAAAGCATCAACTTTTGCCCATTGCGCAATATTATTGATTAATGTAGAAGAAGTTCCTAAACCCCAATCTCTGGGAAACGTAAGATTGGTTTTTACTAAAAACCCTTGTTCAGATTGTAAAAATTCTGGATTCAATTTTCTGGTTTCTGATAAAATATCTTGAAGTGTTTCAGCAATAAAGTCTGCATTTCCCTCTTTTTCAGAATTAAATGTTGCATTTACTAATCTAAGTTTAGGTAGTTCAAAAACAGCCTCAAACCAGCAGTCTCCAGTATGGGTAAAACTCCCCCATATGAGTTGTGATTCCTTAATTTTTTCTACTGCTAAGTCTTGTCCAAATTTAGTAGGAACTGCCAAAGCTGTTGCTCCTTCTAAAACAAGATATTCTCCTGTGAGCAATAATTTTCCATTAGAGTAGAGTGTATTCAAAATTATTGGGTATTTCTTAATTCTTTAAACATATCAACCACAGCACTGTGAGTCACTGTTTTTCCATCAAAATAATTAGTTATTGCTGTTTTCTCTTGATCATTTGCGCCTAATTGGTTTAAGATGTTCATTAGATGCATTTTCATGTGTCCGTGCTGAATTCCTTTGGTGGTTAAAGCTCGTAAAGCTGCAAAATTTTGAGCTAAACCTGCAGTTGCCATAATCATCATTAGTTCTTTTGCAGAGGGTTGTTGTAACATCCCTAAAGATAATTTTGCTAAAGGATGTAAAGAAGTTAAGCCTCCTACTGTTCCTACAGCCAATGGAACTTCTATCCAAAAACGAAAAACACCATTGGTAATTTCACAATGTGTTAAACTCGTATAATGGCCAGATTTTGAAGCATAGGCATGCACTCCTGCTTCAATAGCTCTAAAATCATTACCGGTAGCCAATACAACTGCATCAATACCATTCATGATCCCTTTATTGTGTGTAACGGCTCTGTGGGGTTCTGCACCAGCAATCTGAACTGCTTGATGAAATTTCTTAGCAAATTGTTGGGGATCATCTCCACCTAATTCTTCAATGTTACAACTTACTTCAGCTCTCACTAAACATTCTGGAACATAATTAGATAGAATACTCATCACTATGTCTATCGCATCACTTCTAAATTCTTTGGCGATAGCCTCTAAACAAGAATTAATAAAATTTGCCCCCATAGAATCTACGGTTTCAAAAGTGACATGAATTTGATAGTAGTTGTGTAGCTTCTCAGTTTTATCTATCAATTGAATATCTAAAATACCTCCACCACGTTTTTCCATATTTTTTGTAATGGACGCTGTAACTATTTTAAATAGCTCTTTTTTAGAATTGAAATACTGTATCAATTCATTTTTATCACCATCATACATAAAATGTACCTGACCTATTTTAGTGGTAGATAGCACTTCAGCTCTAAAACCTCCTCTTGTGCTCCAAAATTTAGCTACTAATGAGGCTGCTGCGACTACTGAACTTTCTTCAATAACCATAGGAATTGCATAAGAGATATTGTTGATAAGAAAGTTAGGCGCTACACCATAGGGTAAATAAAAATTAGAAATGGTATTTTCTATGAAATCATCATGTAATTGTTGCAATAATTCATCTGAGTTCCAATATTTTTTTATCGTAGAAATTATTTCTGTTTTATCTGTAAAATAATTAGTAACTAACCAATTAATTTTTTCTTCTTTGGTTAGTTTAGAAAATCCGGAAATCATTTTAGACATCGATGTCATTTTATAGTGTAAAGCAAAGATAAATGAAACAATGAAAACAGTAAGATGAATTCAATATTTATACTGTTTTTAAAGTTTTTTTGACGATTTTTCCGTAAACTTGGCAATCAATTCCTAAATATGTAATTATAGAATGAAGAAATTATTCATTTTAGCTGTCATCACACTTCTTTTTAGTTGTAATCAACACACCTCAAATAATTCAAACAAGGTCTCAAGAACACAAAAAATAACACTAGAAGATATTTGGGGGTCTACTTTCTCCACGAACAGAATGAATTCTTTAAATTCTATGAATGGAGATTATTATTCTCTTTTAAATAAAGATGAAAATGGGGTTTCCACAGTAGATCAATATAGTTACTTAAATTTAGAAAAGGTAGCCACTATTGTAGACGGTAAAACCCTCAATAATTTACAAAAATTTGAATCGTATTCATTTAATAATGATGAATCAAAATTAATTTTAGGAAAAAACATCCAAAAGGTTTACAGAAGATCAACAAAAGGAACCTACTACGTATACACTGTAAACTCAAAAAAAATACACTTAATTGGAAAACAGATTCAAGAGCCTACCTTTTCTCCTGATAGTAAAAAAGTAGCCTACGCTAAAAATAACAATCTATTTATTTTAGACTTAACCACAAATACCACCAAGCAAATTACCAAAGATGGGAAATACAATCATGTAATCAATGGAACTACAGATTGGGTTTATGAGGAAGAATTTGGTTTTGTTAGAGCTTTTGAATGGAGCAAGGACAGTAAGTTTATTGCTTTTTTAAGATTTAACGAAACTAAGGTAAAAGAATTTTCTATGGGAGTTACTGGGAATCAGTTATACCCCAGCCAACATGTGTTTAAATATCCCAAAGCAGGAGAAGACAATGCTAAAGTTTCGCTGCACACCTATAATTTAAAAACTAAAAAATCAAAGAAAATAGCTTTAGGAAGCTATGAATACATTCCAAGAATACAATGGTCTAATACCAACCCTATTCTAATTGCTACTACTTTAAATCGACACCAAAATGATTTAAAACTTCACAAAGTAAATGCGCTTAAAAGTAGTTCAACTCTTTTGCTAAATGAAAAAGATGACGCGTATGTAAGTGTTAAAAATGATCTTACATTTTTAGAAGACAATAGTTTTATTTGGACCAGTGAAAAAGACGGTTACAATCACGTTTATCATTATGATTTTAATGGAAGACTCATCAATCAAATAACCAATGGAACTTGGGAAGTAACCAAATATTATGGTTTCAATAAAGAAAAGAAAGCTATCTACTATCAATCTGTAGAAAACGGAACTATCAATAGAGGAGTTTACAGCATTAATTTAGATGGAACTAATAAAAAATTATTAAGTAATAACGCTGGAACAAATACTGCTGCTTTTAGCAGAAATTTAAATTATTTCATCAATACATATTCAACTACAGAAACACCTCCAATTTATTCACTTTACGCTGCTGAAGGAAATATGATTAAAGTGATTAAAGACAATTCAAGCTTGGAAGATAAATTGTTAAATTATAAAATTAGTCCAAAAGAATTTTCAACCATCAATATTAATGGAAATGATCTAAATATGTGGATGATAAAGCCTCTTGATTTTGATGTACAAAAAGAATACCCATTATTAATGTTTCAATATTCAGGTCCTGGCTCTCAACAGGTTGCTAATAAATGGAATGGCACCAATGATTATTGGCATCAACTATTAGCACAGCAAGGAATGATTATTGTTTGTGTAGATGGAAGAGGAACAGGTCTAAAAGGGAGAGATTTTGAAAAAATAACTCAAAAAGAATTAGGTAAATATGAAGTAGAGGATCAAATTACTGCTGCCAAAAAATTAGCAGAACGCAACTACATAGATAAAGAAAAAATTGGTATATGGGGTTGGAGCTATGGTGGTTTTATGAGTACAAATTGTCTTTTAAAAGGAAATGATATTTTTACCACTGCCATTGCAGTTGCTCCTGTAACTTCATGGCGATTTTACGATACGGTATATACAGAACGTTATATGCAAACACCTCAAGAAAATGCCAGTGGTTATGATGATAATTCTCCTATTAATTATGCAAATAAACTTAAAGGCAATTATTTATTAGTTCATGGAACAGGTGATGACAATGTGCATGTACAAAACTCTAGGAGAATGATTAATGCATTAGTAGCGGCTAATAAGCCTTTTGAGATAGCAATGTATCCAGACAGAGCACACGGAATTAGAAAAGGTGAGAACACTCGCCTACATTTGTATCATAAAATGACTAACTTCATAGCTCAACATTTAATAAAAAATTAGAATCCAACAATAAAACGTAAACAAATAAACTGATGAATACAACAATGAAACAACCACACGAAAAAGAAATCTTTGGACATCCTGCTGGCTTGTATGTATTATTTTTTGTAGAAATGTGGGAACGATTTTCCTACTATGGAATGAGAGCAATACTTACATTATTTTTAGCTGCACCTGTTATTATGGGTGATCCGCAATCTGGATATGGTTGGTCAAATACTGAAACTCTATCTTTTTACGGAACCTATACTATGTTTGTTTATTTAACCTCCATTCCTGGAGGATGGATTGCTGATAAATTTATAGGTCAGAAAAAAGCAGTAATGGTAGGAGGGCTTTTACTTTGTATTGGTCATGGAATCCTTGCAGTTGACGCGCAATGGGCCTTTTTTAGTGGATTAGTTTTTATTGTACTTGGTGTTGGACTATTAAAACCCAACATATCCACTATGGTTGGTGGTTTGTATAAACAAGGAGATGACAAAAGAGATATAGGTTTTTATATATTTTACATGGGTATTAATTTAGGAGCTTTTTTGGGAGCTTTAATCGTTGGAATTGTTGCTGCTAAATGGGGGTGGCATTATGGTTTTGGATTGGCTGGTATTGGTATGGCTTTAGGACAGGTTATGTACTTTTATGGTTTAAAATACCTGATAGGTGTTGGAGATTTTCTTGGTGCTAAAGATTCTTTGAATAAAGATGTAATGAAAAAGCCTTTAAACAAAAAGGAAAAAGATAGAATGCTGGTAATGTTTTTATCTTTTCTAATTATAATTGTTTTTTGGGGTGCTTTTGAACAAGCTGGTGGCTTAATGAGTTTATATACTGAACAAAAAACCGACAGAATGTTGACTTTCTCATTACCTCTTATAGGTAATGAAGTTCCAGCAGCAGTATTTCAATCAATCAATGCTTTTTTTATAATAATTTTTGCAACTTTGATAGCGAATTTTTGGTACAAGTGGGCAAAAAAAGGGAAGGAATCTTCATCTTTATTTAAAATGGCTATCGGAGTAATTATTATGGCTTTTGGATTTTTCTTTATGAGTAAAGCTAGTACTGAAGTAGTAATGGATGGTGATAAAATTGTTGAAAAATCAGCTATGATTTGGTTAGTATTGGCATACTTATTTCATACTATAGGTGAATTGTGTGCCTCACCAGTTGCATTGTCTTTTATAACGAAGTTAGCACCTTTAAAATATGCATCTTTTATGATGGGAGCCTACTTTGCAGCAACTGGACTAGGGAATAAAGTAGCGGGATTAGTTGGTGAATTATCTAAAGATGCTGGAGAATTTGAAGTATTTACAGGAATTGCAATTTTTTGTACAATTTTTGGTCTACTAATTATTGCCATATTAAAACCTCTCAAAAGGTTAACTCACGGTGCCGAAGAATTAGAATTAAATTAGTAATGATTAGATAAATTTTTATCATTAATTAAAATAAAAATTATGACAACAGATATCGAAAATATGTTTAAAGACAAAGTTCTTGGGCACCCTGCCGGACTTTTTGTGTTATTTTTTACTGAAATGTGGGAGCGTTTTTCTTATTATGGAATGCGTGCTATATTAGTAATATTTTTAACAGGGGCCATCTCTGGGAATAATCCAGGGTGGGGATGGGATACATCCACTGCCTTGTCTCTGTTGGGAACCTACGCTTTATTTGTCTACTTAACCCCTATTGTTGGAGGTTGGCTTGCAGACAATAAAATAGGCTATAGAATGGCTGTTGTTATTGGTGCACTATTAATGACTTTAGGCCATGCTTCCATGGCAATTGAAACCCCAACATTTTTATATATAGGTATTGCATTACTAATTGTTGGTAATGGTTTTTTTAAACCTAATATGACCTCTATCATTTCGAAGATGTATGCAGGTAAAGACGAAAAGAAAGATGGTGCATACAACATATTTTATATGGGTGTAAATGCAGGTGCTTTCATAGGGATCATGCTATGTGGTTGGGTTGGAGAAAAAATTGGATGGAGCTACGGTTTTGGTTTAGCAGGAATCTTTATGTTTTTAGGAATGTTACAGTTTTATTATGCGCAGTCTATTTTTGGTAGCCTAGGTGATAAACCAAAAAAAATAGAGTCAAATACTTCCACCACAACTAGTAAGGATAAAACTGAGGAGAAATTGAATCCATTTTCAATGCTTGATTATTCATTGATTGTTGTTTTTATTGTTTCAGCATTAATATTTATTATCAATGACCCTTTGAGTAAAATAGGAAATATTAATACTTTGAACTTTACAATTGCAGGAATGTCTGATTCGTTATTTTTTGCACTTGTAGCCGCTATTACATTTATTATTTTATTATTTGTAAGAATTCCTAGATACACAAGAATAGAACGCGATAGAATGATTGCCTTTACAATTTTTTGTTTGTTTACAATCTTCTTTTGGGCTGCTTTTGAGCAAGCGGCAGGTTCTTTACCAATATATACCAGAGATTTTACAGATAGAATTTTAGAGGGTACTGCTGGAACTATATTCAAAGTTATTGATTTGTTAGTAACTGTAATTCCTATGTTGGTAATCACCTATGTACTTGTGAAATTATTTAATAAAACATTCAGTAAAATTAGTCTGTCCAATGTTATTTTAGGGATTAGTTTCTTAATTGTTTGGGCGATTATCATTTATAAATTATATATAGAATTTCAAGCTACTGAAACAGAAGTGCCAATTACTTGGTTTGCCATTTTAAATTCTTTATTTATTATCATCTTTGCTCCACTGTTTACCAAATGGTGGGACAGTAAATACAATCCTCCAGCTTCAGTAAAGTATGGATTAGGTTTAATTATTATGGCTATAGGTTTTGGTTTTTTAGCATTTGCTACAAATGATATTCCTTTAGGAGCCAAAACTGCTAAACTAAGTATGATTTGGCTAGTATTAGCTTATTTATTTCATACGTTAGGTGAATTATGTTTGTCTCCAATGGGGCTATCCTACTTGAGTAAATTAGTTCCTGCAAGAATGGTAGCATTCATGTTTGGAGTTTACTATCTAGCCATCGCCATAGGGAATAAATTAGCACATTATATTGGTGGTGATATTGAAAAAATATCTCAGGAAAGTGGACTTTCTTATTTCTTCTTAATTTTCACAATAGTTCCAATAGTTTTAGGTCTAGTGTCATTTGCACTGCATCCATTACTTAAAAAACTTATGCATGGAGTTCGATAATCAGAATTAAAAAAAAATAAAAGAAGGCATCATTTTTGATGCTTTTTTTTTGTTTAAATTTGCTAACTGAAATTACATTTTGATACCCATGAAGAAATTAGTTGCCATCATGTTTTTATTTTTTTTAACAAGTCATCTATATGGCCAAAAAGTAAACTGGATATCTTTTGATGAAGCCGTTAAATTAACAAAAGAGAACCCAAAACCTATGTTAATAGATGTGTATACAGATTGGTGTGGTTACTGTAAAAAAATGGACAGAATTACCTACAATAATAAATTTATCTCATCATATATCAATGAAAATTTTTATCCTGTAAAATTAGATGGTGAGCAAAGGGAAGACCTAATTTATAAAGACTATACCTTTACATATAAATCCTCTGGAAGAAGTGGATATCACGAGTTTGCTGCTGCATTACTAAATGGAAAACTAAGTTATCCTACAACTGTTTTTATGGATGAGGAGCTGGGCATATTGGATAGAGTTCCAGGTTATCTTTCTCCAGATATTATGGAACAAGTGATCACCTATTTTGCCGATAAAAAATATAAAACTGAAACCTGGCAAGACTTCGTTAAAAGCTTCGTAAGTAACTTAAATTAAGTTATAGAATTTCAATTATTCAAAACATATGCTCCTTTTTCACCAGTAGACCAAAAGGATGTGTGCAACTCTAAACATGAAGCTTTCCAAAGACTTACGTAACTTTTATAGTTAGATCCGTCTGCAATAATCATTCTTGGATTAAGCGTTTTAATAAGGCGTTCCAGATTAATTTTTGGAGATTGGCGTAATACCAAAATTGGTTTTTGTAAGCCTTTAATATTATAATTTCCATTGGTATCTATAAATAAAACAACCTGATTATTTATCTGTAAAAAATTTGGGATTTTTTCATATTTTAAATCTTTAATATTCTCTCCTACTTTATAATTTTTTAATACGTTTTGATTGTGAATTAAAGTATCCATATTGTGGTAAACTTTTAAACTAGCTCCTATCCTATTTCCTACAATTGAATTTCTACTTTTATGAAATACTATAAATTGATTAGCAATTTCTGTTCTATATTTCTCGTAAAAACTAACCGATTGAAAAACTAAAATAAGACATAAAAAAAGCATAAATCTTTTTGTATTTTTTTTTAAAATAAACTGAAAATAAGCTATTATGAGTAAATACAATAAAAACATTTTTACGGCAGAAAAGGAAATATCAGAAAATAAAAAAGCTTCTTGCTTGGCTATGAAAACAACTGTCTTATTAAGAACAGAAATAATACCGCCATAAATAGTAACCATAAAAGCAGGGAGTGGTGAATAGTATGAAAGAACTAAAACAATAATTCCTGTACTTAAAATAATACCTAGAAAAGGGATAATCAGTAAATTTGAGACAAAAAATAATCCTGGGAATTGATGGAAATAAAATAGGCTTAGTGGTAAAACTCCTATCTGAGCCGCCAAAGAAACCGTAAACAATTGCCACCCTTTATCTATAATGTAGTATTTGGGTTTCCATAATTGATAAAATACCGGTTGCACCCAAATAATTCCAAACACAGCTAAATAACTTAATTGAAAACCTACATCAAATAAAAATAGAGGTTTCAATAGCAACAATAGGAACATCGAGAAAATTAATGATTGTTCTATAGCATTTCTTTTGTTGAAAAATTGGCCTATGGCTATGGCTGAAAACATAGTTACAGCTCTTGTTACCGATGCAGACATTCCTGCTAATAAAGCAAAAAACCATAGAAATAATAGTACCAAGGCTAGCTTTATGCCTTTTCCTCTTTTATATCTTTCTAAGGGTTTTAACACAAAGGAAAACATCCATAAAATAATACCTACATGTAAGCCAGATACTGCCAAAATATGAATGGCACCTGCTTTAGAATAGTTGGCTGTTAATTCTTTAGAAATGTCTTGCCGTTGCCCTAACAATAAAGCATTCATAATAGCCAATTCATCTTCTGAAAAGCCACAATGTTGCAATGATTGCTGAATTTTTAACCGAAAGGCAGCTATAAATCCCAAAAAGGATGTTGATGTTTGATCTAACAACAACAATTCTTCTTTTGTAACATAAGTTTGTTGGTGAATTCCTTGTTTTACTAAATAGTTTTTATAATTAAACTGGTAAGGATTTAATGATTCTTTAATTGCAATAAATTTATTTTTTATAAGGATATGATCTCCAATTTCAAAGAACGATGTAACACTATCTTTTTCAATATTTACAAGTACGCTACCAGTAGTTTTTTTATGGTCTATTTGAAGTACCTCAGCTACATATTTGTAATGAAAATTTCCTGGTTTTAGGACTTTGTCTATTGCTAAAATTGCATTTGAGGTATTAGTTAGGTGTTTTTCAAAATAATTGTAATTTTTTGTTGCATCACTATTGTTTAGAATACATATACCTATCAAAAAAAATACAAATCCAATAAATAAACCAAAAAATCTAGACTTTCTGAGAAAATAAGAAAAGAGTAATAGAAACAAAAGTGCACATAGAGAAGTTACTATTCCAAAATCCCAGCAATCAGTGTAAAACTGAAAACCAATACCTAAAACAAGAAATAGTAAAAAGTGAAAGGGTTTATAACCTAGCAACTTTTTCATAGCAGGTTAAAGTTACTAAAAAAAAAATTATTTAAAATTTGACAGAATAGATAGAGCTGTATTTTCAGAAGCGCCCTTTCCTCCCAATATTTGTTCTAACTCATTATAAGTTTCAAAAAGTGATGCTCTATGATTAACATCTAGAATAATATTTAATTCTTTAATTAGATTTTTCTTTGTGAAATCATGTTGAATTAATTCTTTAACAACTTCTTTATCCATAATCAGATTAACTAAAGAAATAAAGCGAAGTGTAATAATCCTTTTAGCGATTTGGTAGGAGATTAGACTTGCCTTGTAACAAACTACCTGAGGTACCTTAAATAAAGCGGTTTCTAATGTAGCTGTACCAGAGGTAACAAGGGCAGCATGAGAAATACTTAATAAATCATAAGTTCGATTATCTACAAAACAGATATTTTTAGATCCAATAATTGTATTGTAAAAAGAAAAGTTCTGACTAGGGGCTCCTGCGATTACAAATTGATAATCGGAAAAATCATCAACCAATGATAGCATGACAGATAGCATTTTTGTAATTTCTTGTTTTCTACTTCCTGGAAGAAGAGCTACTATTGGCTTATCTCCTAGCTGATGTTCATTTCTAAATTTAATTTCTTCAACTTGCTTTCTGTCAGCAATGGCATCAATTAATGGATGACCAACGAATGTAACATCGAAATTATATTTCTTATAGAATTCTTTTTCGAAAGGGAGAATTACATACATCTCATCGATGTATTTTTTAATTTTTTCTACTCTATTGGCTCTTGAAGCCCAAACTTGAGGAGAAATATAATAAGTAGTCCTAAATCCTTGTGATTTTGCCCATTTAGCTACGCGCAAATTAAATCCTGAATTATCAATAAAAATAAGAACATCTGGCTGAAAATTTAGGATGTCTTTTTTACAAAAAGAAATCATTCTAAGTATCTTATTAAGATTCATAAAAACCTCAACAAACCCCATAAATGCTCTCTCTTTAAAGTGCTTTACGAGAGTTCCTCCAACTGTACTCATAAGGTCTCCACCCCAAAACCTTATATCTGCTTTGTCTTCTTGTTTATACAAAGCTTTCATTAAGTTTGAACCGTGAAGGTCTCCGGAAGCTTCTCCTGCTATGATATAGTATTTCATATGAATGAAATTGTTAGGTCAAGTGAAATTAATCTAAAAAATAAATTGCCAAATCTACTTGAAGTCATGTTAACTTTTAAACTACATGAATTTTAATACAAAGGTAACCAAAGCAGTTAAAATAGAAGCCATTAAAACACCTCTTGCTCTGTAATCTTGTTTTTTCTTGATAAAAATAAAAAACACAAAGAGATTGGGTAGAGCTGATAATGATAATACTTGGGCATATAAATTTCCTTCTTTAATCATAAGAATAGTTTCCTCAAATCCATATTTAGAAAAATATTGCAGGTACAAAAAAATACCACAGAAAGTTGCTATAACAGAAATTATAAAACCTATAGAAATTTCTTTTTTTATAAATCCCATGAATTTAGTTTTTGAATCATGTGATGTGCTGTTAAATCAAATTGAACCGGTACAATAGAAACATAACCATTTTCTAATGCCCATATGTCGGTATCTTCTCCTTTGTCTTTATTCACAAATTCTCCAGACAACCAATAGTATTCTTTTCCAAATGGGCTTTTTCGTTTATCGAAGTCTTCTCGCCAATACCCATTCGCTTGTCTACAAATTTTAATCCCTTTTATATGCTCCTTTTTTAATTTTGGAATATTTACATTTAAAACAGTTGCTTCTGGAATACCATTTTTTAAAGCATTCAATGTAATTCTTTTTACAAATTCTTTACCTTGTTTGAAATCTGCTTTGTAGTTAAAATCTAACAATGAAAATCCAATAGCCGGAACACCTTCTATACCTGCTTCAACGGCGGCACTCATTGTTCCTGAGTAGATAACATTTATAGATGAATTTGCTCCATGATTTATTCCAGAAACACATAAATCTGGCTTACGATTTAGAATTTCATTAACAGCCATTTTTACGCAATCTGCGGGTGTACCAGAACAACTATATTCAATTTGAGGACCATCATCTATAGTAATAGGATTACAGTGTAATACATTATCTACTGTGATAGCATGTCCCATTCCACTTTGGGGTCTATCTGGAGCAACAACAATAACATCGCCTATTGTATTCATAATTTGAATTAATGCTCTTATTCCAGGTGCAGTGATACCGTCATCATTTGTTACTAATATTAGAGGTCTTTTATTTGTCATTTTTAACAAGATTTCATACAAATGTAAGCCAATTAAATAAGAATATTTTTTAACATTTTGTAAAGAGGGTCTAATTTGGTTTTTAATTATTTTTGTATAACTAATAATTTAAATTTGGTTTTGAATCTAAAACTATATTCAATAATTATCAGCATTAAATACTCTATAAAAAATCACTCAACAATAGAAATCTTCATGAGAAACAAACTTATCACCACTTTTCTAACTCTTTTTTTATTAGTAAGCAGTATTAGTTTTGCTAATTCTAAAATTACCAACCAACAAGATCCAGAAAAAGACAAGGTTTTAATTTCTGTATTGAACTACATGCTCACGCGAGGTCATTATATTGAAAAAGAATTGAATGATGATTTTTCTGAAATAGTATTCAATAATTTTATCACTGATTTAGACCAATCTAAAAGATATTTTACAAAAAATGATATTAAGGAATTTTCTAAATATAAATTTCAAATAGACAATCAGCTAAAGGAATCTGACATCGCTTTTTATAAACTTGTATACGGTAGATTTTTGAATAAAATAAAAAATGCAAAAAATTATTACAGTACTATTTTAGAAAAGCCTTTTAATTACAAAAAAGATGAAATTATTGATTTAGACTATACAAAAATAGAGTATGCTAATTCTGAGAAAGAGCTTCTAAATTATTGGAGAAAACAGCTCAAATTACAAACCATAGGGAAAATTCAAGAACAAGAAGAGCTAGATAAAGAAAAGTTTAAAAAAGACAAGTCTTATAAAAAGAGATCTTTTTCTACACTAGAAAAAAAGGCAAGAGCAGAAGTTATGATTTCTATGGAAAATTTATACATTAGGATAGATGAATTGGAGCATCGTGATTGGTTTTCGACTTTTTTAAATAGTATTACCGAAGCTTTTGGACCTCATACCATTTATATGCCTCCAAATATTAAAGAAAGTTTTGATCAAGATATGTCTGGTAAAGTTGAAGGAATTGGTGCTCGTCTTCAAAAGAAGGGTATTTACACACATATCGTAGAATTGGTTTCTGGAGGGCCAGCTTGGAAACAAGGTGATCTAGAAGATGGAGATATTATTTTAAAAGTAGCTCAAGAAAATGAGGACCCTGTCGATATTGTAGGTATGCGTTTAGATGATGCCATAAAATTTATTAAAGGACCAAAGGATACTAAAGTAGTATTAACAGTCAAGAAAAAAATTGACGGTTCTACTCAAGTAATTACAATTACTAGAGATATAGTTCAATTAGACGAAACATTTGTAAAGTCATCTACAGTAGAAAAAGATGGAAAAAAATATGGAATAATAGATTTACCAAAATTCTATATCAATTTTGATGATAGAAACTTTAGAGATTCCGCTAAAGACATGGAAAAAGAAATTGAACGTCTTAAAGAGGAAAATGTTGAAGGTTTATTAATTGATTTAAGAAATAACGGAGGAGGATCTTTAGATACAGCTATAAAAATAGCAGGTTTATTTGTTGACAAAGGACCAATTGTTCAAGTAAAATATAGAAATGAAACTGCTGTAGTTAAACAAGATATCGATACTAGAACTCAATGGACAGGGTCTCTGGTTTTATTGGTTAATGAATTGTCTGCATCAGCATCAGAAATTTTTGCAGCAGCTATGCAAGATTATAATAGAGCTGTTATCCTAGGAGGTAATCAAACCTATGGTAAAGGTACTGTACAAAATATTTTACCTGTTAATAAATTTTATCCTAATTATAAGGATGATTTGGGATACTTAAAAATGACGATTCAAAAATTTTATAGAATTAATGGAGGTTCTACTCAGGTTGAGGGAGTTTATTCAGATATTGCAATGCCAACCCGTTTTAGTTATATGAAATATGGAGAGCGCGATCTTGAAGGAGCATTACCTTGGGATAAAGTACCTCAAGCATCCTATACTCAAGTGAACTCTTATAGTAACTTTTCTGATGTTGTTACGTCAAGTATAGAAAGAATTAATAAAGATCCTAAATTTCAGCTGATTGACGAATATGCAAAGTGGTTAAAAAAAGAGCAAGATGATTATTCTTACGCTTTAAACTACAAACAAAATCAAAAAGAATCAAAAGAAAAAGAAAACTTTGCCGAAAAATTTAAATCAGTATTCAAGTATAAATCAGGATTAGCTTTCAATTCCCCTGGTTATGAAGTACCTCTCTTAAAAGAAAATAAAGATTTAAAAGAAAAAAGAGATACTTGGCACAAAAATCTATCAAAAGATCTGTATATTTCAGAGGCATTAAATGTCCTAAGTCAATTAAAGTTAGTGAACAATCAAAAGATTGTTAAAAATTAGCCTGAAATAAATTAAAACTTTAAGGACCTGATATGTTTATAAAAACTATCAGGTTTTTATTTTTGAATCAATGATGAACCAATCAAAATCACTTTCCAAAGTTGCTCTTCAAAAATTTAAGCAAAACAAAATCGGCTTATTTAGTTTTTGGTTTGTTGTTTTTTGTGGGTTTATTGCTGTGTTTGGTTACTTAATTGCTCCAGACAATAGTCAGAATGCAAACCAAATGCATGTAGAAATTCATTCAAAAAAACCAGGTTTCACAGTAGAAATGTTAACCATTCCATTAAAAGAAAAAAGATCACAATCTTTTTTTAATAAACTTTTTATGGGAAGTACACAGATCAATACAGAAATTCCCATTCAATCCTATAGCATTCTTAAAGAAGAGTTAGAATACATTGGGTATGGTGATGGATTACCAAAAACAATAAAATTAACATTACTAGATAACTCACCAAAAAAATACATAAAGAAGAAAACTTTCTATTTTGGAACAGACAAATACGGTCGAGATCTTTTGAGCAGATTATTAATAGGTACTAGAATCTCTTTTTTTATAGGATTTATTACTGTATTTATATCTTTATTTATTGGTATTGGGATTGGAGCAGTTGCTGGATATTATGGTGGTAAAATAGATGCATTTATTATGTGGTTGATTAATATTACATGGTCTATTCCTACTTTGCTATTGGTAATCGCAATAACTTTAGCTTTAGGTAAGGGGTATTGGCAAGTGTTTATAGCTGTTGGGCTAACCATGTGGGTTGAGGTCGCTAGAGTTGTTCGAGGACAAGTATTAACAACCAAACAACAACAATATGTAGAGGCTGCTTATGTTTTAGGGTTTTCTAGTATTAGAATTATTTTTAGACATATTTTACCTAATATTATTGCACCAATCATTGTAATTTCTGCAGCAAATTTCGCTGCAGCGATATTAATAGAAAGCGGGTTAAGTTTCTTAGGAATAGGAGCTCAACCTCCTACTCCATCTTGGGGAGCAATTATAAAAAATCACTACAATTATATTATTCTAGGAAAACCTTACTTAGCGGTTATTCCTGGACTAGCAATTATGAGTTTGGTTATGGCTTTTATGTTAATAGGAAATGCCCTAAGGGATGCATTAGATGTAAAAAATTAATAATCTTCAATAAAAAAAACTCCTCATTTCTGAGGAGCTAAATTCAAATTAAATAGTAAAGAGAGTAGAATTAATTTCATCTGTAAGAATTAATAGTATTCACTCGTATATAAAATATAATCTAAAAAATAGTTAATAATATTTTTATTTAGAATGATTCTATTTTATATTTACAAATATAAATAATTTTTATTAAATCTAAATAAACAAATGATGTTATGTGTAATTATATAAAAACAATAGGAAAAGTAAAAAGTGGAGAGTTAACTATTTGCACTAACTGTGATCATTACCATCTTACCTTCAATAACATTTTTTTTGAGTTTACAGAAAAAGAATACATTCAATTTAAAAAATATATTTTACATTTAGATACTACATATTGGAATGAAAACTATCCTTGCCCTAAAGTAAAAAAGAACATCCCAATACCAACACTACAAGGAAATTTGGTTTTATTATTTAATCAACAAGAAATAGACGAATTAAAAAAATTATTTAACAATAAATCTGCAAAAGAATATCAAAAAATTTCTGTAAAAGAAATTGATTATAGTTTTATTCAAAATTAATCTAGCCTGGTGTTTTAATCTCATCAATATTCATACATTAAAAAAATTAAAACTAGTTTTTAAGATTTTTTTGTGAATCTTTTTTTTCATGAACATAATTAATTTTTTAATTTTACATTGCTATGAATTTACTATTTTAAATAATCTAATCTTTGCAAATCTAAAAGAAGATTAGTTAAGCTTTAACCAGCTATTATTAATATTTTAATTTCCACGCAACCTTTTTAAAATTTATTCACTTTATTAATATAATATTAATATACTCCTATGAAAAAAACACTACTTATTTTAGCAATTACACTTTCTACCGCATCGTATTCTCAACTTTCAGATGATAATTGGTCTGCTGCTGTAATCCAATGTTTAGCTACAAACCCAATTGATGGTCTGTGTACCAATAGTCCTCATGGAATAATGCCAGATTGGGATGTCAGTAATATAGATGATATGTCAGGCACTTTCAAAAATAGAAGTACTTTTAATGCAGATATAAGTAATTGGGATGTTTCCAATGTTAGACTTATGAGTAAAATGTTTTATGAAGCAGATGATTTTAATCAACCAATAGATGATTGGGACACAGGTGATGTTATCATCATGAGGGAGATGTTTGGGAAATCTAGCCATGTTCCTGCTGATATGGTTTTTAATCAAAATATTGGTAATTGGGATGTTAGTAGGGTAATTGATATGGAAAACATGTTTAGTGGAACGAAAGATTTTAATCAAGATATTGGCGATTGGAATACTAGTAACGTTACAAATATGAAAGATATGTTTAGAGATGCAGCATCATTTAATCAAGATTTAAGTTCTTGGGATGTTAGTAAAGTATCGAATATGAATTTTATGTTTTATAATGCAAAATCATTTAACAAACCTTTAAATAGTTGGGATGTTAGTAATGTAACTGATATGAGTTGGATGTTCGTTGAAGCTACATCTTTCAATCAAGACATAAGTGAATGGAATACAAGCAATGTTACTTCTATGGAGTATATGTTTTTTGGGGCAGATAGTTTTAACCAATCCCTCACGGATTGGAATACAAGTAATGTTACTGAAATGGACCGAATGTTTAGTGAAGCAATATCTTTTAATGGAGACATAAGTGGTTGGGATACCAGTAATGTAAATGATATGAGTTATATGTTTGATGGTGCAATCTCCTTTAATCAAGAGATTGGTGATTGGGATACAAGTAATGTTACCTCTACAGTTGGACTGTTTTCAGGCGCGGTTTCTTTCAACCAAGAAATTGGAGATTGGAATGTGAGTAATGTAAATTCTATGTATTTTATGTTTAATAATGCATCTTCCTTTAATAAGGATGTTAGTAATTGGAATACATCCGAAGTTAGAAGTACATTTAAAATGTTTGATGGAGCAATATCTTTCAATGGAGACATAAGCGGATGGGATACTGGTAATGTTGAATACATGCAATATATGTTTTCTGGCGCACTCTCTTTCAATAGAGACATAAGTGGATGGGATACCGGTAATGTTGAATACATGCAATATATGTTTTCTGGCGCATCATTATTTAACCAAGATATAGGTGATTGGAATACAATTAATGTTACAGATATGAGTTTCATGTTTAAAGGTGCATCGTCTTTCAATCAGGATATAAGCGAATGGGAGGTGTTTTCTGTAGATACTATGGAAAACATGTTTGAAGACGCTATTTCTTTTAACAAAAATATCAATAATTGGAATGTATTAGGAGTAACAAATATGAGTTTTATGTTTTCTGGTGCATCATCTTTTAATAAAAGTTTAAATGATTGGAACACCGTTAGTGTTACTGACATGAGTTCTATGTTTTCTAATGCAATATCTTTCAATGGAGAAATAAATGGATGGAATACTATTGGTGTTAATGATATGAGTTCTATGTTTTCAGGTGCAACGAGCTTTAATCAAGATATAAGCGATTGGAGCACAATTAGTGTTTCAGATATGAGTTCTATGTTTTCTAATGCAATATCTTTCAATCAAGATATAAGTAATTGGAATACTATTAATGTTCCTACCATGAATTCTATGTTTTTTGAAGCAACCGCTTTTAACCAAGATATTAGTGAATGGAATATAATTAGTGTTACTGATATGGAAAATATGTTTGACAACTCTGGCCTATCTAAAACTAATTATGATGCATTATTAATAGATTGGGCAGAACAAAATGTTAAGCCTAATGTTTTATTTGGTGCTGTTAACTTAACCTATTGTGTTGGAGAGAATGCTAGACAAAGTTTAATAGATGACAAAGGATGGGGATTTACTGGAGACCAATTAGAATGTGCAACAGCTGGTGTAGATGACCTAAATCAATTAGACATCTCAATCTATCCTAATCCTACCTCAGATTTGGTATACATTGATGGTAATTATACTAATTTAAACGTTGTTGTTTATGATATTCTTGGCAAACAACTAATGAAAGAATCCGTCACAAATAGTATAGACATAAGTCAATTAGAAAAAGGAGTTTATATACTGAAGCTTTCTGATGGCGTTAAACTAACTACAAAGAGAATTATAAAGAATTAAATAAAGGAATAGGAAAAACACTTCACTAGAGGTAATTTAAGGATTCTAGACCTACATACTAAAAAAACCTCAACTTATTGAAAATTCAATAGGATGAGGTTTTTATCTGTACAGGCGGAGAGACTCGAACTCTCACACCTTGCGGCACTAGATCCTAAGTCTAGCGTGTCTACCAATTCCACCACGCCTGCAACTAAAGCTGAAATACTTTTTCAGCTATCGGATTGCAAATATAAGCATTCGTCTGAATTTGCAAAGCGGAATCGAAGGAATTTTAGTATTTTTGAATGCGCAAAAAAATATACATGTCAGACATCAAAAACTATATAAAAGCAAATAAAAATCGTTTTATCAATGAACTTATTGAGCTCCTAAAAATCCCTTCTGTTAGTGCAGATCCAGCTTACCAACAAGATGTATTAAATACTGCTGAAGCTGTAAAAGATCGGCTAGAAAAAGCAGGTTGTGATTTTGTAGAAATATGTGAAACTCCAGGGTACCCTATTGTTTACGGAGAAAAAATAATTGATAATAATTTACCTACTATTTTAGTGTATGGTCATTACGATGTTCAACCCGCAGACCCACTAGATTTATGGGATTCTCCGGCATTTGAACCTGTTATTAAAAAAACAGCTCTTCATCCTGAGGGAGCTATTTTTGCTCGAGGAGCCTGTGATGATAAAGGTCAAATGTACATGCATATAAAAGCTATGGAATATATGACCACCACAGGAAATCTACCTTGTAATGTAAAATTTATGATTGAAGGTGAGGAAGAAGTAGGATCTGAGAGTTTGGGTTGGTTTGTAAAAAACAACCATGAAAAATTAGCCAATGATATCATTTTAATTTCTGATACAGGAATGATAGCCAATGACATTCCTTCAATAACAACTGGGTTAAGAGGTTTAAGTTATGTTGAAGTAGAAATTACTGGGCCCAATAGAGATTTACATTCTGGATTGTATGGTGGTGCAGTAGCCAACCCCATTAATATTTTAACAAAGATGATTGCTTCATTGCATGATGAAAATAACCATATTACCATTCCTGGTTTTTATGAAAAAGTAGAAGAATTATCTAGAGCAGAAAGAGATGAAATGGCTAAAGCTCCCTTTTCTTTAGAGAATTACAAAAAAGCATTAGCTATTGATGCCGTCTATGGAGAAAAAGGATATACAACCAATGAAAGAAACTCTATACGCCCAACTTTAGATGTTAATGGAATTTGGGGTGGATATACCGGAGAGGGAGCAAAAACAGTGATTGCTTCTAAGGCCTATGCAAAAATATCGATGCGTTTGGTACCAAACCAAGAATGGCATGAAATTACTGAGTTATTTACGAAACATTTTGAATGTATTGCTCCAGAAGCTGTTACTGTTAAAGTAACACCGCATCATGGTGGACAAGGTTATGTAACTCCTATAAATACCATTGGCTATAAAGCTGCAAGTAAAGCTTATGAAGCAACTTTTGGAAAAACTCCCATACCACAAAGAAGTGGTGGAAGTATTCCTATAGTTTCTCTTTTTGAAGATGAACTAAGAAGCAAAACAATTCTAATGGGCTTTGGTCTAGACAGTGACGCCATCCATTCTCCAAACGAGCATTTTGGTATTTTTAATTATTTAAAAGGAATTGAAACCATTCCTTATTTCTATAAATATTTTACAGAGCTATCTAAATAAAAAAAGCCGCTTATAGCGGCTTTTTTATTTAAGTATATAAGCTTTTTTTATAAAGTCTATTTCGGGATAGTTGGTTCTGATAAATGTATTACCGTATCTATTTAAAGAATCTTGTCGCATACCCAATCGATCTCCATACCCATCATAAAACTTTAAAATATTGTCTTTCCCAGCAATTAATTTTGCAATAACAGGAAAACCTTTAACTCCAGAATATGCTAACGCATCTAAGCGTTTGTTGTTTTTTAAATTGATAAATATTTGAGTTGTTCTTGTCTTTACTCCTCCTCTAGCAAAAGAGATTGTCATGAAATCGTTACTTTCAACAACTTCTTCATCAGCAATTTTAAAACGTCTCCAACTAGCATTTACAAGGCTATCGTTGTGAATTCCAAACTGAGCTACAAAACCAGGCACAACTCTAAAAACAGCAATATCTGTGTAAAATTCATTCTTAATTAATTGAAACAATCTGTCTACACCTTCTGGAGACCAAGCTCTTTTTGCCTCAATATCAAAATTTCCCTGAGTAGTTTCAAACCTCGCTTTAAAATATGCTGGTGCTTCTTCTTTAGTCCATTTTTCCTTAAAGAGTTTTGGGCTACATGATAAAAAAGAAATTAAAATTATAAATGCTGTTATTTTTTTCATATTAATATCAATACTATTATTTATGATTACTCCTTTTCTGACATTTTTTTCACATAATCTGTAATAATAACAATCTGTGTGGGGCCTACCTTCCCTTCAATATATTTTGCGTTTTCATGATCTAAAGAAATTCTTCGAACAGCCGTTCCTTGTTTGGCAACCAAGCTAGATCCTTTTACTTTTAAGTCTTTAATTAAAACAACAGAATCTCCTGCTTGAAGAATAGCACCGTTGGCATCTCTATGTATAATCTTATCTACCTCTTCTAAATGTTCTCCTGTTTCTTTTGCAAAGCGCAAATCATCGTCTTCTAGATACAGCATGTCTAATAAATCTTGAGGCCACCCTTCTTTTCTTAAGCGAGATAATATTCTCCAGGCAATCACTTTTACGGCCCTAAATTCTGACCACATACTATCATTTAAACAACGCCAATGATTAGCATCTGTAGTTTCAGGGTTTTCTATTTGCTCTATACAGATAGCACACCCTAACAAGCTTCCATCAATACCTCCACCTCCTGTTGAGGTTGGTTTTACCTCATAGATTGCTAAGTTCTCTGAAGATACACATAGTTCGCAGGTATTTCCGCTTCTGTTTTGTAAGTCTAGTTCTAATGACATTTCTGCTTTTTTAGTTGTGCAATGATACCCTTATTCTCAGAGCACTGCAAATTACCTCCCTGTTAAAGACTTTGGAACTCGGCCGTTTTTAATAGCTTCTGAACGCAAGCGTCTTCCAACAATTCGTTCATTCATAGTACCTATTTCTAGCACTTTATCAACATCTAAATTAGTATCAATTCCCATCTCATCTAGCATAACTACTAAATCTTCCGTAGAGACAAGGCCTACTAAGTTTGGATCTTTATAATAATAAGAACCTGTACCTGCAACTGGTATTCCGTCTACAAAGTTTGCAGGCTGGCCACCAATACCTCCCATGGTAGCTTCAAAATGCGTCATCCCGGCTTGAAGTGCTGCCAGTACATTGGCCATGCCCCAGCCTCTAGTAGTATGAAAATGAACAATTTGTTTGTCTGTCATTCCTACCTTTTCTTGAAGCATACTGTAATATTTAAATACTCTATCTGGTGAAGCAGAACCATCATGATCTGCATGTTCTACATCATCTGCACCAATATCAAACCAACGTTGAGTATAGTCTATAGCTTTGTTGAGATCTGTTGGGCCTTCTATTGGGCATCCCCAAATAGTACTCACCGTACCATTTACTTTAATACCGGCATCATGGGCTTTTTTAATTTGAGCTTCAGCCATTTTCCAGTAGTCTTTTAATGACAAGCCAGAATTTTTTAGATGGTGAGATTCACTGGTAGAAACCATTAATAAAATTCTATCAGGGCCATAGCCT
>OJFP01000353.1_pt1 | contig 34534 bp, 37 predicted proteins | sample 1594141 | NCBI WGS metagenome assembly OJFP01 (sample SAMN05416843, study PRJEB24817) | seawater metagenome | isolation source: Sea water | place: Canada:Atlantic | collected 2013-07 | reverse complement strand
GTCGTGCTGGCCGGTCACCCACACTGGGCACCTCGATGGTCTCGTCGGTCGTCGCCAGTTGCGCCAGCGCGCAGGCATATTTAATTTTGATCTGTTCCGCAAACTGAGTCGGTGTTCGTAAGGCCACCGCAATGTCGTTGGTCACCTGATCACCGGCGATCGGAATCACCGCCGTATGGACAATCGCCCCGCCAATAAACACGGCGATATCCGTCGTACCGCCGCCGATATCGACCAGGCAGACTCCGAGCTCTTTCTCATCCGTCGTCAGAACCGAATAACTCGACGCCAGTTGTTCGAGAATGAAATCATCAACTTCCAGGCCACACCGGCGAACACATTTGACGATATTCTGTGCTGCACTGGCGGCCCCCGCGACTATATGGACCTTGGCTTCCAGGCGCACACCGGCCATGCCAATGGGCTCCCGGATACCCTCCTGATCATCAATGATGTACTCCTGCGGTAACACATGAAGTACTCGTTGATCCATCGGAATAGCAACCGCCCGCGCCGCGTCGATGACTCGATCCACGTCAATCTGGGTCACCTCACGATCACGAATCGCAACGATGCCATGGGAATTCAGGCTCCGAATATGAGAACCGGCGATACCCGCGTAAACCGAATGAATCTGGCATCCGGCCATGAGCTCGGCCTCTTCAGCGGAACGCTGCATCGACAACACGGTGGACTCGATATTGACCACCACCCCCTTTTTCAACCCGTTTGAGGGGTGGCTACCCAGACCAATAATCTCTATTTCGCCGTCGTCCGAAACCTCGCCAACAATCGTGACGATCTTCGAGGTGCCAATATCCATTGCCACCAGCAAGCTTTTATCTTGCGTTCGATTCATTGCCGACTACCTTCCTCAACCATTACCGTATTAGGTGCGAACGCCACTGCCAGGCCATCGTCATAACGCAGGTCGATTCGGCGCACCTTGTCCCAGTGGCTAATCAGTTGCTGACGATAAACCCTTACTAATCGATCCACCGGCGCGCTCTGCGGCTCCCCACTCAAGGTCAACAGCACTCCGTCGACGGTGCGCAGACGCCATACCCCGCGACTATCCAGCTCAACCTCATTAATCGGCTGTGGCAGCTGCATCAGTGCGCCGCGCAGATACTCATAACCCGCAAACACCTGCCGCTCAGTGCCGGGTGGGCCGGAAAGCAGTGGCAGCGCGGCAAATTCCAGCAACGACTTAACCGTAAAAAAGCCACCCTCCGCATCGAGGAGACCTTCTGCGCGCCACCGTGCTACGGGTTCTCGTTCAGTAATCGTTATCACCAGCTGGTCAGGCCAGCTACGGCTAATCTGCACACCGGCTACCCAGGGAATGTCACTGACCAGACTCTTTAGCTCGACCACATTTACATCAAAAAATCCGCCAATATCCGCCGGTTGCAATCGCTCCTGAAGCTGATTGGGATCCAGCCGTCGCAATTCGCCGGTTACTTCCACCTTGCGTAATGGAAACAGTGGCCCATTCGGTAATTCAGGAATGGCCACCAGCGCACCGGGCAACACCGCACCCAGCGCAATCAGCAAAAGAGACAAAGCCCACCAGCGGTAACGACTTAACCAGTCCGTACCGGTATGGTCACGAGCAGTCACGCGGCTTGCGCCGGCAGGCGTACCGAACAGACGGGTGGCGAATCTAGCCATGGGCCACCCCCTCGGCAGCCGTTGCAGCGCACTCATTCATGCTTGAGCTCAGAATCGCCAGCGCCAAGGCTCCAAAATCCCAACCGTGAACCCGAGCAGCCATTGGCACCAGTGAGTGATCGGTTAACCCCGGAACCGTGTTCACTTCTATCAACCAGGCGGCGCCTGACTCATCAACCAGCAGATCGACCCGACCCCAGCCGCCTCCACCAATCGCAGCAAAGGCTCGCGCTGCCAGATCGGCTAACTGTTCTTCAGCGGCGGGAGCCAGCCCAGCCGGGCAGTGATAGCCAGTCTCATCACTGACGTACTTGGCTTCATAATCATAAAATTTTCGTGGCGTGGTAATCCTTACCAGTGGTAGTTGCTGATCAAGAACCATGGCGGCCGTATACTCGTTACCGACCACATACCGCTCCACCATGACTGGCTGTTCTGTGGCGCTGGCTGCAAGCCAGGCTGCTTCGAATTGCTGTTCCTGTTCAACCAGCGACATGCCAATACTTGACCCCTCACCCACGGGTTTCACCATCACCGGCAGGCCAATCGCTTCGGCCGCCTCGGCAAGTTCCGTCAAACTGGCGACCATGCGCCAGGCAGGTGTCGGCAGGCCCGCGGCCTGCCACTGCAACTTAGTCAACTGCTTATCCATGCCCAGAACAGAAGCGGCCGCGCGGCTTCCGGTGTAGGGCAAGCCAATCAGATCAAGAAAACCCTGGAGGGCGCCGTCTTCTCCACCCCTCCCATGGATTGCGACGAAGACTCGATCAAATTTCCCGGCCACTGCCTGCCCAAAAAACTGTTTATCCAGGTCGACCAGCTGGACGTCAACTCCCGCGGCCTGCAGGGCTTCCGCCACGGCGGCACCGCTGCGCAGTGATATTTCTCGCTCAGCCGAATCGCCGCCGGCGCAGACCGCTACCCGACCAAAATCGGCGGGTGACCAGGCCGGCGTAGCCACTTTGCCGTTAGCTTTCAACAGGCACCCCGACGATATGAACTTCCAGTTTCAATTCAACGCCATGAACTTGCTGCACTCGTTGGCGTACACGGTTGATCAGTGTCTCGATATCCGTGGCCGTCGCCGTGCCATCATTGACAATGAAATTGGCGTGTTTCGGCGACACCATGGCACCACCGGTTTGTGAACCTTTCAGACCCGCCGCTTCTATCAGGCGAGCAGCATGATCACCGGTCGGATTACGGAATACCGAACCGGCGCTGGCCTTATCAAGCGGCTGTGCCTGCTTACGCCACCTGAGAATTTCACGCATCTGTTCCCGGATCAGACTCTGGGTGCCAGAAATCATTCGCAGATGGGCAGCGACGAACCATTCGCCGGCAACCCCCTTGACGGAGCGATAACCCACCTCAAACTCGGCCGGCTGGCGAATACGGACGACACCAAAGCGGTCAATGGTTTCGACGGCGGCCACCTGCTCCCAGGTATTGCCATCGTGGGCACCAGCGTTCATCGCTAATGCACCACCCAGGGTGCCGGGAATGCCCGCGAAGAACTCACCACCCGCCAAGCCAGCATCCGCACAATATCGAGCGAGGCGGGCGCAGGTTACGCCACTCTCTACCCGCAAATTGCCATCGTCGAGCATCTGCAGCACGGTCAACCGGCCCGCCAGGCAGATCACCAGACCGGGAATACCGCCATCTCGCACCAGCAGATTACTGCCTAGACCAAGCCAGAGGGCGGGCGGTTCCGCATTCGGTGCCTGACGGAGGTAACTGCACAGGTCGGCCAGATCCTGAGGCTGAAAAAACAGGTCCGCAGGTCCACCCACTCGCCAGCTGGTGTGCTGGGACATGGGTTCCATTCGGCGCACCCGCTCCTGGGGTAACATTTCAGCCGCCAGCATGACCGTCATTGCCCTGCTCCCGGTGGCGATGCATTCTGCGTCGCCAGGCTGGCAGCCAGACTGCCAATATCGCCAGCGCCCAGCGTCAGCACCAGATCACCATCCGCGACCAGCGGCCGTAGCGTCTCTACCAGGTCACGCTGATCGGCGACGAACACCGGGTCGAGCTTGCCCCGTCGGCGTATTGCCCGGGCCAGACTGGCACCGTCAGCTCCGGCTATGACTGCTTCCCCGGCGGCATAAACCTCCAGCAGGATCAGCACATCGGCAGCAGCCAGTTCGATGCAGAAGTCATCAAACAGATCACGAGTTCTGCTGTAACGATGCGGCTGGAAGATGACCACCTGACGTCGTTCCGGCCACGCCTGCCGAGCGGCTTTAAGCGTTGCAGATACTTCGCGTGGATGGTGTCCGTAATCGTCCACCAGCAGGCAGCTGGCATCGCCTATCTGAATATCGCCCAACTGCTCAAAACGGCGACCCACGCCACTAAAAGTATGCAGTGCTGTCCGAATTGCCTCGGCACTGACACCCACCTCGTCGGCGACGACAATGGCAGCCAGCGCATTGAGTACGTTGTGCCGACCCGGCATGTTTAATTCCACCGTGAGCCAGTTAGTCTCACCTGGCCGGTCGACAGTGAAATGAGTACGAGTGCCGACATAACGAATATCGTGAGCCCGATAGTCCGCCGGCTGATCGATACCGTAAGTAATTTTTGGTTTCTGTAGACCCGCCTCAACGCGCTGCACCCCCGGATCATCCGCACAGAGCACGACCAGTCCGTAAAACGGTAATCGATGGATGAACTCGGTGAATACCTCATCCAGGCGGTCTCGATCACCGCCATAGGTTTCCATGTGGTCCAGATCGATGTTGGTCACGACAGCGATTTGCGGATTCAGGTGCAGAAACGAAGCGTCACTTTCATCTGCCTCCGCTACCAGATAATCACCGGCACCTAGTCGTGCATTGCTATTGGCCGCCTTTAGCTGCCCACCGATGACGAAAGTCGGGTCCATTCCTTCCTGGGCTAACAGACTCGCCACTAAACTGGTGGTCGTGGTCTTGCCGTGGGTTCCGGCTATGGCAATACCACTGCGCAGACGCATTAACTCGGCGAGCATTTCTGCTCGCGGAACCACGGGAATTTGAGCGGCCCGCGCCGCGCATAATTCCGGATTGTCATCAGCAATCGCGGTGGAGGTGACGACCACGTCAACGGTTGAAATCAGCTCGCCCTGATGGCCAATAACGACCGTTGCTCCGAGTTCCTGCAGCCGCTCGGTGTGCAAACTGGCTCGTTGATCAGAACCCGAGATTTGATACCCTTCGTTTAGTAGCACCTCGGCAATGCCACTCATACCGACACCACCGATACCGATAAAATGAATGCGACTGATACGATTACGCATCGCACCACTCCAGGCAGGCTTGCGCCACCCGCTCGGCTGCGTCTGGCCGGGCCAGTTCGCCAGCTGCGGCCATCATCTGCTGACGGATACCCGCGTCACTAAGCTTGTCGATCGCGGAATTTAAGCTTTCAGCGTCAAGGTCCTCCTGCGCTAACAGCAGCGCGGCTTCCCGTTCCGCAAGGTATTGAGCGTTCGCCGTCTGATGGTCGCCCACGGCGCTCGGCAGGGGAATCAGTATGGATGGTTTTCGAGCCAGGCAGAGTTCGCTAATTGTTAATGCGCCCGCTCGGGCAATGACCAGATCAGCCCAGCGGTACGCAGCCGCCATATCGTCAATGAATCCGTCGAGTCTTACACTGGACCGATTTTCAGCACCCTCGGCACCATACAGTGTGCGGGTTTCCTCCAGCAATTTGCCGCCGCACTGATGCCATAATTCGTATCCTTGATTCCCCTTCTGTTCAGCTCCACTCCGCCAGCGGTTACTCCATTGCGCCACGGATCGATTTAGCGCCCGGGCCCCCTGACTGCCACCCAGCACCAGTATTCGAATGGCTGTCGATTCTGTTGTAGCCGGCGCCGGCGATGCGGATAGTGCCTGACTAACAGGATTGCCAACCACTGCCTCTGAACTCTGACGGGACCGGTCATCACGGCTGTAGAAAGGAAAACCGTAAAGCACCCTGCGAGCCAGGGGTTTTAACAATCGGTTGGTTAGCCCCATTACCCGGTTCTGCTCATGGAGCACCAACGGCACTCGCATTAACCAGGCCGCAACACCACCGGGGCCAGCGGCGTAGCCACCCATCCCCAGCACCACGGCTGGTCTCAGGTGGCGTAACAACACCCACGCCTGCCAGGCTGAGCGGATCAACATAAAGGGGGCAGCGGCCAACCGTGACCAACCATGCCCCCGCAGACCTCGGCTGGCAATGGTATGCAGCGGGATATTGGCCGCGGGGACCAGGGTTGCCTCAATGCCAGCCACGGTTCCCAGCCAGCTCACTTCGGCACCCCGACTGATCAGGACTTCCGCCACGGCAAGCCCTGGCATGACGTGACCGCCCGTGCCACCGGCCATAATCAGTACCCGACTCATGTTGCCGCCCGGGTTTCATGGTCAATGCGCAGCAACAGGCCCAGCGCCAGACCGGTGAACAGCAAACTACTACCGCCATAACTGAGCAGGGGCAGGGTCAGCCCCTTGGTTGGCAGCACCCCCATGTTCACACCGATATTTACCAGTGCCTGAACACCGATTAGCAACCCCAGTCCATAGGCCACCTGACTGGCAAACGGATTACCCGCTGCCAGTGCGTTACGGGCAATCGCGAAAGCGCGCAGGGTCAGCCAAGCATAAGCGGCAATGATCAGCAGGACGGCAAGCAGACCCAGCTCTTCCGCAATCACCGCCAGTAGAAAATCAGTATGGGCTTCCGGCAGGTAAAAGAGTTTTTGCACGCTCTGGCCCAGACCCACGCCGCTCCAGCCGCCTCGGCCAAACGCCATTAACGACTGGGTGAGCTGAAAGCCGCTCGCCAGCGGATCGGCCCAGGGGTCAACAAACGCGGTGAGACGAGCCATGCGGTAGGGCGAAATTACCGTGAGCACCGCAACCGCACTCAGCAATCCGGTGTTAAGGAGTAGAAACTGCCCTATCGGTAAACCAGCCAGAAATAGCATGCCTGCAGCGGTCATGGCTAACACGGCGGCGGCGCCCAGGTCAGGCTCAGCCAGTAACAACAGGGTAATAAAAAGCAACACCACCAGCGGTCCCAGCAGCGGGACCACTGAATCCTTATTACGGCGGGTTAATAGCAGCGCCAGGTACAACACAAAACTGACCTTGACCCATTCGGACGGCTGTACCCGTAAGCCCGCCGCCGTAATCCAGCGCATACTGCCGTTCACTTCGCGGCCAATCCCGGGGACCAGCACCAGTACCAACAGCCCCACTCCTAGCAGGGTCATCGGCAGTGCCAGCCGGCGCCAGATATCGACGGGAACCTGCGTTACCAGGGCGGCCGTCGCTATCGAGATGATGAGGAAAATTTGCTGCCGGCGCAGAAAAAAATCACTGTCAGCCAGGCGTTCCCCGGCGTAGGGAATGGAGGCTGAATAGACAAAAATCAGACCCAGTGAAACTAGCCCCAGAACCACCGAGATTAGCGGCCAGTCCCACCCGGCCAACGAGCCCCGCGATGGCGCCAGATTTTTAATAACCGCGCTGGTCATTCGTCCACCTTCGGGGCGAGTGCTTTAACTGCCGCCACAAAACAGTCGCCACGATGCTGGTAATCACGGTACTGATCCTGACTAGCGCAGGCCGGCGAAAACAACACGGTATCGCCCGGCTGGGCCAGCGCCGCCGCCATATCGACCACCTGATTCATGTCCACCGCGCGCTTTACCGGCACCCATTCGGTCAATAATTTAGCGATACGACTCCCATCGTGGCCGGTCACTACAACCGCGCGTAGGCGCGGCACCAGCTGTCGTAGTGGAGCGAAATCCTGGCCCTTGCCCTCGCCGCCTAACACCAGCACCAACCGCGACTTTTCGTCAGCCGCGAGGCCCTCAGCGGCGGCCAGCGTAGCGCCGACATTGGTCGCTTTGGAATCATTCAACCAGCGAACCCCATTGATCGTAGCGACCAGTTGTAATCGATGGGGCAATCCCTCAAAGCCGTTCCAGTAGTTCGCTGGTAACTGCGCTGTCAGGCCCAGACCTGACACCACGGTCAACGCAGCCTGGGCGTTAATCCGGTTGTGCTCACCCATCAGTCCATTAACTGACGGGATGTCTTTCAGATCGATCAAAGTCGCATCGGGTTCGGAGGCTGACGCGCCGAACCAGTCAACCGGTGTTGACACCGGTAAGGTCATCGCCAGTTTGCGACTCTCCCGATCATCGAGGTTCAACACCACCCGCTGAGCACCACCCAATACTCTGGCTTTGGCGGCCCGATAATCGGCAAATGAGTCATAGCGATCAAGGTGATCGGGTGTGATGTTCGTGATCACTGCCACTGCGGGTGCCGGCTCCTGCAACCATTCAAGCTGGAAACTGGAGAGTTCAAGCAGGTAATAATCGGGCGTTGGTTCGGCTAACAGGTCGAGCGCGGCCGGCCCCAGATTGCCCCCGGCAAGCGCATTCACCCCGGCAGCGCGAAGCAGGTGCGCGATCATCATGACCAGCGTGGATTTGCCGTTGGTGCCAGTAACCGCGATGACCGGAGCCTTTGCCTGGCGCAGAAAAATTTCGACATCACAGACCGCCTCAATACCAAGCGCCCGGGCACGATCAAGCAGACCCAGGGTGCGTGGCAGGCCGGGACTCACCACCAGGCTATCGACGCCGGTGAGGGAGACCTGGTCCAGCGACACGCCGAACTCCAGATGATTGGTAGGTAGCAACGCCTCCAGCTCAGCCGTTCCGGGTGGATGGTTACGACTATCCGCAACGGTGACGTCAAACCCCTGAGCAAGCAGATAACGGGTACAGGAAATCCCGGTAACCCCCGCTCCAAGGATCAGGGCCTTTTTTCGGGTCGGCTGCTGCGACATGGCGACACTCATCATCGTAATTTCAGGGTTGCCAGGCCCAGCAACACCAGTAAAAAGGTAATGATCCAGAAGCGCACGATCACTCGCGGTTCGGGCCAGCCCTTTAGCTCAAAATGGTGATGTAACGGCGCCATGGCAAAAATTCGCCGCCCAGTGGTCTTGAAGGAAATCACCTGCATAATCACCGAGACGGTTTCCATCACAAACACGCCGCCCATAATCAGCAACACCAGCTCCTGACGAACCAGTACCGCGACAATACCCAGGGCCGCCCCCAGCGCCAGGGCACCTACGTCGCCCATAAAAACCTGTGCCGGATAAGTGTTGAACCACAGAAAACCCAGCCCCGCTCCGGTAATTGATCCGCAGAAAATCGCCAGCTCACCGACACCGGGCAACGATGGAATCGCCAGGTAGCTTGCAAAAAAGTGATGACCTGACAGGTAGCAGAAAATCCCAAGCGCCGCAGCCACCATGACGGTGGGCAGAATCGCCAGGCCATCCAGACCATCGGTGAGGTTAACGGCGTTACTGGTGCCCACCACCACAACGACGGTAGCCAATACAAACCAGGGGCCAAAATCCAGCAGCACTTCCTTTAATAGCGGCACTATGTACTGCAGCTCAGCCGGGCGATCCGCATTAACGTAAAGGTAAACACCCGCCGCGGTCGCAATCACCAGCTGCCCCACCAGCTTCTGCCAGGCCCGTAGGCCGGTGGAATTGCTGCGACTCAATTTGAGGTAATCATCGACAAAGCCGATGCCACCGAATCCAGCGGTCACCAGCACGGCGACCCAGACGCGGTAATTGGTCAAATCTGCCCAGGCTAGCGTACCGGCCAGTATGGCCACCAATATCAGCGTGCCACCCATGGTTGGTGTGCCCGCCTTCTGCAGGTGCGATTGCGGGCCATCGTCACGAATCTGCTGACCAACGCGCAGGTGATTTAACCAACGAATCATTTTTGGCCCAATCAACAGCGCGATAGCCAGGGCAGTCACCGCACTCAGAATAGTCCGCAGGGTCAAATAGCGAAACGCATTAAGCGCAGAAAACTGGTCACTTAGATCAACGAGCAGGTGGTAAAGCATGATTAACCTTCCTCATCGAACGAAGTGGGCGCATGAAGCTCCCCCTTGGGTTGACCCGTGAGCGCGGTCACAACCCGCTCCATCCCGGCACTTCTCGACCCCTTTACCAGCAGGGTTTCGCCGGCCTTTGGCAGACCGATTGCTAACAACAAGCTATCGATATCCCGATAGTGCCGTGCAGGGGCACCAAACTGCTCGGTCGCCAGCTCGCTCATCTCGCCCAGAGTCAATAGTTGATCGATTCCCGCAGCGCGGGCAGTACGGCCAGCCTCCCGGTGAAAATCTGCGCTGCCAGTCCCCAGTTCCGCCATGTCACCAAGAATCAGTATCCGTTTACCCGGTTGTTGGGCCAGCACCTCAATCGCCAGCCTTAATGAATCGGGGCTGGCGTTGTAACTGTCATCGATCAACCGACCGCCATTCGCGAGTGTCAGCAACTGCAGACGGCCCGAAACAGGCTTACAACTGGCAATGGCAACCGCCATATCGGTGGCGGGGACTTTCAACAGGAAACCAACGGCAATGGCAGCAAGCGCATTGGCCCCGTTTTCCCGACCAAACAGCCCTAACTCAACCCGCCACTCACCCGCGACGCCGGTGACCTCCAGGACACCACCGCTGTCTGCTGGCCGCCAGTGGCCGCGAATGGCCGCTTCCGGGTTGTCCAGAGCAAAATCAATCACCGATCGGGGAGCAGCCAGCTCGCGCCATAGGTCTGCAGCCGGATCATCGGCGTTAACAACGGCCACGCCATCGCTACGCAACCCGTTAAAGATTTCCCCTTTTGCCTGGGCTAGCGCCTGCCTGTCACGAAAATTCTCCAGATGGGCTGAACCTGCATTCGTGATGACGGCAATATCCGGGCGCCCAATGGCCGATAACCGGGTGAGTTCTCCGGCATTGCTCATGCCCATTTCTATCACTGCGAATTGATGAAACGGGCGACCTCGCAATAAGGTCAGTGGCACACCAAGTTCGTTATTCTGATTACCCCCGGTGATCAACGCCGGACCCTGTGATGCGACGATCTTACCGGTCATTTCTTTCACGGTGGTTTTACCGTTACTGCCGGTAATCGCCACCAGCTTTAGAGGCCAGCGTTGACGCCAGTATTCTGCAAGCCTTGCCAACGCAACTCGGGTATCGGATACCACCAGTTGCGGCAAATTGACCGATTTACGCTGTTCTACTACCGCACCACAAGCACCGGCGGCGGCCACTGCCCCCAGATGATCATGACCATCATGGTTCGGTCCGCGCAAAGCGACAAACAGCGATCCGGGTAACAGTTCCCGGCTGTCGATGGAGATATGCAGAAATCGGGCAGACGCATCGGCACTGGCCACTGAACCGAGCACCATGGCCGCCTCGCGCAGGGACATCATCGTCGTCGACTCATCGCAATGCGAGCAATACGGCGGTCATCGAAGCGCCAGCGACCCGCTGCATAAAGTTGATCAGGCTCATCGCCTTTACCAGCAATCAGCACCAGGTCTTCATTAGCGGCTTGCTGTAACGCGAAGGTGATTGCCTGACGGCGATCGTGAATACGGTGTACCTCTGCATCACCGCTGCAGCCGCTAACCACCTGGTCGACGATGGCCAACGGTGATTCGTGGCGGGGATTATCGTCGGTGAGAACTACCACGTCTGCCAGGGAACTGGCAATTTCACCCATCTCCGCCCGTTTTCCCTGATCACGTTCACCGCCGCAGCCAAACAGGCACCACAACTTGCCACCGTTGGCAGGCGCGGTGTTGTTCAGCGCCGTTAAGGCAGACCGCAACCCGTCGGGATTGTGGGCATAGTCCACTACCACCGTGGGGCCCGGTTCCTCGAGCCGCTCCATCCGCCCCGGCACGGGTGATACCCCGCTCAGGCGGCGGATAATCTCTTCCCCAGGCAGGTCCAGCAGCAGCAAGATGCCCGCGACCGTGAGCAGGTTATAGGCGTTAAAATCGCCAATCAGTGGTGTTCGTACTTCATAGGTATCGGTACCCAGACGCAGCTCAATCTGCATCCCGTCAATACTTTTTGATACCACGCGGACGTTCAGATCCGCCTTATCGGTCCCCAACGTCAGGAGTCGGCAGCGCCCGTGCAGCTCTGCCGCGATTGATTCACCCAGCTGATCCGAAACGTTAACCAGGGCGGACTTCAGGCCTTCACGGCGAAACAGCTTACGCTTGGCATTGGCGTAAGCCTCCATGTCGCCGTGGTAATCCAGATGATCGTGGCCAATCCCGGTATAGACCACGGTATCGAACCTTAACCCATCCACCCGCTGCTGATCGAGCGCATGAGAAGAGACCTCCATCACCACCGTATCGACTCCCTGGTCGACCAGTTCACGCATGATGGCTGCCAGACGAACAGCCCCGGGAGTGGTCTGCCACACGGGTTTCATTGCACCTAACCGCCCGTATCCGCGAGTGCCGATGACCGCGGCCTGTTCGAGTGTCTGGGCAGTCAACGTACAACTGCTGGTTTTTCCGTTGGTACCGGTGATTCCCACCAGTCGCAACTGATCGGCCGGGTTACCCTGAAAACGGCCCGCAACCGTGCTCAAGTGTGCTCGTAAATTCTCAACCACCAGGGCCGGACGGGTGCAGCCCGCCGGAATTGCGCTGACCTGCTCCACCAGCAATGCTGCCGCCCCGGCCTTGAGCGCATCGGCGATATAGCGAGCGCCGTCGTCCTGACTGCCGCTGCGAGCAATGAACAGGTATCCGGGCTGGATATCGCGGCTATCGTCAGTGATACCGGTGATCGAACATTCCTGATCGGCAGCGACTTCGACCACACCGAGTAACAGTTCAGACAGGAGGACACTTCTCACGGGAGCGGGCGAATTCATGCGGGGATTCCTTTGGGCTGAACAAGGCGAGTCGGCAGCGAATCTCCATCGGCGGGAATGTGGAGTAGCTGTAATGCCCGACTCATTACTCGAGCAAAAACCGGCGCAGCGACGTCGCCGGCATAGTAAGCCTCGCCTTTCGGGTCCTGGATGGTAATCACCATTGCCAGGCGAGGAGCACTGGCAGGCGCCAGTCCGGCGAAGGTGGCCACGTAGCGCTCTTTGTCGTAACCACCTTTGCGAAACAGATGGGCGGTGCCGGTTTTCCCCGCGATTCGATAGCCTTCCACGTCGGCCTGCATGGCAGTCCCTTCCGGCGTCACCACCGCTTCCAGCATCCTCACCACACTATCGGCGACTTCGGGCGTAATCACCTGGGCTGGCCTGGCAGCGGCCGGCTGCGAAACAATCCGTGGAGAAACATCACGACCCTGGTTGCCTAAAATCGCATAGGCTTTTGCCAGTTGCAGCGGCGTCACCGAAAGACCATACCCAAAGGCCATCGTCGCCTGGTCCAGCTTTCGCCAGCTATGGGCTGGCGCCAGAATGCCATCGGATTCGCCTGGCAGTTGCGAGGCGGTTGACCTCCCAATACCGAGGCTGCGTAACGCCTCTTCAATCTGTGCTGCATCCATCCCCAGGGCAACCCGTGCTGCCCCAACGTTGCTGGATTTCTGCAATATCTGTTTGGGGGTAATACGGCCGAAGGAACGGTGATCGCGTATTTTATGCCCGCCCACTTCTAACACACCGGGACGCGTATCGATCAGACTATCCGAACGGTAGATACCGGCCTGCAGGGCCGCTGCGATAATAAAAGGCTTAATCGTCGAACCCGGTTCAAACACGTCAGTTACCGCCCGGTTACGTACTTTTGCCGGTGTCCGACCACTGGTCTCATTGGGATTAAAGGAAGGTTGATTGACCATCGCCAGAATATCGCCACTGGGAATATCGAGCAGCACCACCGACCCGGAAGCGGCCCGGTGCCGATGCACCGCGGCTTTTAATTCTCGGTAGGCCAGGTACTGCAACCGCTTGTCCAGGGTCAGGGTCATATCACTACCCGACAACGCGGGTTCAAGTGACTCCACGGGTTGGACCCAGCGCCGGTAAAGATCCTGAACCACCCGCGTACGACCCGGCTGGCCACTTAGCAGTTGATCGAACTGCAGTTCAATGCCTTCCTGACCCAGATCATCGATGTTGGTAAACCCGAGCAGGTGTCCACTGACTTCGCCAGTCGGGTAATAACGACGATATTCTCGTTGCAGATAGATCCCCGGCAAACCTAAACCCTTGACCTGATCGGCAAGCTGCGGTGTCAACCGACGTTTGACATAGACGAACCGCCGCTCAAGTCGCTGGCCGATAAGCTGTTCCAGTTTACCGGCCGGCATTTCCAGCAGGTCTGCCAGTTCCGACCAGCGGTGACGAACTGCCACAAACTGAGTGGGGTCAGCCCACACAGAATTAACCGCGGTGCTAATCGCCAGGGGTTCGCCGTTACGGTCCCGAATCATGCCGCGGTGGGCATGTTCGTCGACCACTCGGACGTGGCGATTGGCCGCTTTGTCCTGTAAAAACGGGGTCTGCAATACCTGCAGGTAAAAGGCTCGATAAGCGAGCCCGGCTACGGCCAACAGCAACAGGCTCCGCAACATAACGTCACGCAGCTGGCCAGTTTCAGGGAATACAGGGTGTTTCACTGGCCACGCACCAGAATGATTGCATCAGGCGCTGGCTGACGCATTTTTAACCGATGATGCGCAACTTTATCGACCTCTACCTGCGTGCTCTGCGCCGCCTGCTCCAGCAATAGCTGGCGCCAGTGACCATCGGCTTTGTCGCTGGCCACTAACTGTGCCTGCCGGGCCGCAAACACCTGGCGGCGGTCATCAATATTGGTGACCACGGCGAGCGCTGACGCCACGACCAGGCCCAGTAACGCCAGCGTCACCGCGCGGTCGATCATCGCTGAGTTCAAACGGGTCATCACGCCAGGCACCCGGCCACAGCCAGGTTCTGGCCGGCATTTGAATCCTGGCGGTCTGAAGTTTTTCCAGAATCAGACCAGCGCTGATCAGCGGCGTCGAAAACCGTTTCTGTGCGTTCGGCAACTCGCATGATGACACTGCGGCTTCGGGGATTATTACGGACCTCAACACGGCCCGGCTTTTTGCCCACACGGACTCGTTTTAATGGAGCGCTCATCACGCGATCGACCACCGGTAAATCGAGTGGCAGATCCAGACCAGTCTGGCTGAATTTCTGGATAAACTGCTTGACCATGCGATCTTCCAGCGAGTGGAAGCTCAGCACCACCAGTCGACCACCGGGTGCCAGCAGACCAATGGCCTGGGCCAACATGCGCTGTAGCTCTCCAAGCTCGTCGTTTACCGCAATCCGTAACGCCTGAAAGGTACGAGTAGCCGGGTGCTTGTCCCGCGGGTGATGGGGAATGGAATCGGCAACGAGCTCAGCGAGCTCACCCGTCGTGGTCAACGGCTGTTCGCGGTGGCGCTCCAGAATGGCACGCGCTATTTTTCTGGCGAAGCGCTCCTCGCCATATTCCCGAAGCACCCGGATTAACCGCTCCTCGTCCACCTCCGCCAGCCAGTCGGCCAGGGTGACCCCATTTGCAGTATCCATACGCATATCCAGCGAACCGCTGCGCATAAAACTAAACCCACGATCAGGCTGATCTAGCTGCATGGAAGAGACACCCAGGTCAAGCAAAATCCCGTTGATGCGGCCAACGAGCCCCAGCCCTTCGACCACTGCCGCCATTTTTGAAAAAGGCGAATGAATCACTTCAACTCGCTCATCAGCGGCAAATCGTGTTTTCACGGTGGCGACCGCCGACGGATCGCGATCAATCGCGATAAGGCGACCCTGATCACCCAACTGTTCAACAATGGCCGCGCTATGACCACCCGCCCCAGCGGTCCCATCCAGATAAATACCGTCGTCGTGCAAAGCGAGGGCCTGAATAGCCTCCTCCAGCATTACCGGTATATGGGGTCGTTTATTCATTAGGTGGTTAAAGGGTTAACCCGCTTAATTCCTCCGAAGCCTCAAGATCGGTTTCACCGATCTGGCTTAAACTCAAATTACGCTCTTCCTGCCAGCGCTCTTCCTGCCACAGCTCAAGTTTGTTGCCCATGCCCACCAGCGCAGCCCGCTTGCCTATTTGCAGATGCTCACGAAGCACGGGGGGAATCAGCACTCGACCACTGCCGTCAAACTCACATAGATTCGCGTGGCCAAGCAAAATCTGTTTAAGGCGATAAGCAGAATTATTTAAATCAGAAAGCTCGATCAACCGCCGCTCAATCATTTCCCATTCAGACAGGGGATAGAGCAGCAGGCAGGTTCCTCGATGGGCCAGCGTCAACATCAGCTCATACTGATCACCCACTGCAAACTGCTCGCGATGGCGTGCTGGTACTGCCATCCGACCTTTCACATCCAGGTTTATATTGTTGACACCACGAAACATCGCTTTAAGTTGCCACCTTTTCCCACTTTATGCCATTTTTATCCACCCACTCCCACTCGAAGGCAAATCTAGGGCTTACGACAATCCGTGTCAAGCGAAATATTGCTTACACAACAAGCGCCTTAAGATCGATCGGCAGGCGTGGAGTCGAGATTCCTAACCCGATACAATCGGCTACCTAAATGCACTAAAAAAAACGGCAATCTGCTGCTCGGAGATAACCACCCATGAGTGAAACCAACGCCCCCTCGCCATCGGATTCATCCCTGTTTGGCCCGGCTGGTAATGCTGAGCAGTACATGCAGCTACTGATCCGTAATGCGGTGAAAATGGGGGTGTCAGACATCCACATCAAAACCGGTTCCGCACCCTATTTCCGACTTTCCGGCAGCATCAAGGCCATCGACTCATTACCGCCCCTGTCGGCCGAAGCGATGGTGGGTCTGCTCGAAACCCTCACTGACGAGACTCAGCGCACTGAATTTGCGACCACCAACCAGATCGATTTAGCCAAAGGCTTTGATGATTTTGGCCGGGTACGGGTCAACCTGTTCAGGCAACGCGGCAGCGTGAGCATGGTGTTACGACTGATCCCCTCGGACATGCCCGATCCCAAGGCACTGGCGATGCCCGATGCGCTGGATAAATTTGCGCAACTGAAGCGTGGCATGGTGCTGGTCACCGGGCCCACGGGTTCGGGCAAATCAACCACGCTGGCTGCGCTGATTGACCTCATCAACCGGAGTTTTGCCAAACATATCGTTACCATCGAAGACCCCATCGAATTCGTCTTCGCCGATAAGCGCTCAATCATCAACCAGCGCGAAGTGGGTATCGACACCCCGTCGTTTACTGATGCAATGCGCTCAGCCTTGCGTCAGGACCCGGATGTCATTCTTATTGGTGAACTGCGCGATGCGATTACGATTAATACGGCTGTAAAGGCGTCGGATACGGGTCACCTGGTGCTCTCCACGCTTCACGCTTCCGGAGCCATGGAGACGTTAACCAGACTTCTGTCTAACTTTCCGCCAGAAGAGCAGCAGACCGTGCGGATCGCGCTGGCCCAGAACCTGAAGGGTGTGATCAGTCAGCGACTCGTCCCCCGGGCCGACGGCAAAGGCCGCGTCATGGTCTTTGAGGTTATGGTGGTCACCAAAACCATTCAGGACATGATCGAAGACCCGAGTCGTCAGGGAGAGATGATTCAGGCCATCGCCAACGGCGCACAGCACGGCATGATCAGCTTTGACGATTGCCTGCTGACCCTGGTTAAAGCTGAAACCATTACTGAAGAAGTGGCCCTCAGCAACGCCACCAACGTCACGGACCTGCGACTAAAACTCGAAGGTTATTGATCACCGTTCGAGTCGCTAACAAAACTGGGTGGGAGTCGGCCGATAAGCCGGGTTCTGTCGAGGACAATCATTCATCTGCGCCCCTCGTCACCAAAGGGCTCTAGCGACCTACCCAGGAACAGCGCGGACCACGCCTTGCAGCCGAAGCTGACGGTTCCTCTATTTGGTCTTGCTCCAGGTGGGGTTTGCCCTGCCACTACTGTTACCAGTAGCGCGGTGCGCTCTTACCGCACCTTTTCACCCTTACCATTAAAAATGGCGGTCTGTTTTCTGTGGCACTTTCCGTGGGTTCACACCCCCCAGGCGTTACCTGGCACCTTGTCCTACGGAGCCCGGACTTTCCTCGCGCTGTAAACAGCACGCGATTGCCTGGCCGACTCCCGCGCCTATTGTGCGCGAAAACCGACGAACCTGTCACAACAAGGCAACCGATCCACTGAATAATTTGGCACCTGGGAGCGAGATCACCGGTTTACTCCTGTAAGGTCAGTGCTCGTTGGTAAACTTGGCGTCGCGGCAGGTCTCGATAATGCGCCACTATCTGGGCTGCTCGGGTAACGGGCAGCTCGGCCAGCAGCAATTTAAGCAGCCGATCGGCATCATCATCCAGCGCCGCTACCTCCATCGCCGGCAAGCCATTGACCAGCACCACAATTTCACCTCGGCATTGCCCGGGATCCGCGCGTAAATTGTCTACCAGCTCGCCAAGCTCGCCTCGTAATAGCGTTTCGTGCATCTTGGTCAATTCTCGGGCGATGGTCACCTGTCGATCCGTTCCGACAGCGTCTAACAGGTTTTCTAAACTGGCTACCAGGCGTCTTGGGGACTCATAAAACACCCAGGTCTCCTGGCGCCCCGCGTGGCTCTCAAAAAACCGCTTTCTAGCCCCCGCCTTACTCGGCGAAAAACCAACAAAAGTAAACGCATCGGTGGGCAGTCCCGCGGCTGAGAGAGCCGTTACCACTGCACAGGCCCCTGGAATTGGGATTACTCGATAACCGGCAGCGGCAACCCGTTGCACCAGGCCATAGCCTGGATCACTGATTAGCGGCGTACCCGCATCACTGATGAGCGCAACGTTTTGACCCTGCGCAAGACAGTTAATCAATTCTTCTGTTCGCACCTGTTCATTATGTTCATGGAGTGAGATCAACGACGACTGAATTCCATAATGGTTAAGCAATCGACTACTGTGACGGGTATCTTCGGCAGCAATCTGATCGACGCCCTCAAGGATATGCAGCGCCCTTAAACTGATGTCGGCGAGGTTCCCAATGGGGGTAGCGACCACGTACAATGCGGAAGATACAAGCGTTTCCGTTAATGCTTCCAATCTAAAAAACGCTCCTCGGCGTGGCTAATTCAATTTCCCAAACTAACAAGCAAATGGTAACCGTTCAACCGCCGCAACGGCTGGTCCAACTGGCGTTATTTGCCCTCGTCATAGTGGCTGTGCAGGGCTGCGTTAACACCGTTCAAGCTCCCGCTCCGACAGTCGCTCAGCCCGGGTATCAGCAAGCCCGCGCTCAAGCGATGGGGTTACCTGCCGCAGAGCTGCGGGCGGAGGCGCTAGCGGCAATTGCGACGAGCGCCCCACCGATGCAGGCAGGACGCATAAACCTTGAAGCAGCGGAACAGTGGCTAATCGCAGGCGCGGATCAAACAGCGCTGGCTCTGGCTGAGCAACTGGATTTCTCGACCGATAGCGATGAATGGCTACTGCGCCGACAACTTCTAATCGCAAAAGTCCATATTAATCGTAGGGAAAGTGCCGCCGCGCGCCGGGCTCTGGCGTTTGTCGATCAGCTGTCGGTTTCACCCGGGCTAAAAGCCCAGGCGGAACAGCTACTGGCCAGACTGGAGCAACCCGCTGAAGCATCGACCGGTCAGCTTCCGCAATTACTGCTCGATCTGGCTACCCAGCTAGCCAATGTCACTTCAACGAAGAGACGCACCGCGTTACAGGCTGAAATATTATCGGAACTCGGGCGATTTCCGCTCGCTTTTTTAAATCGTAGTGCTCACGAGACACCTGAAGTCCTGTTACCTTTTTTTCGCCTGGCAGCGATCAATCGCAGCAACGACAACCCGGGTCAGACCGTTGCTCAGATTAACCGCTGGCAGCAGGAGTTTCCGTTCGTCCAGTTAGATGCCGCCCTGATGACGGAATTGGCCCAGCCGGAGCTTAGCCGTTCTGCCCTGCCCACCCAGGTCGCACTGATACTCCCCTATACCGGCGACATGGCCCAGGCTGCGGCAGTCCTGCACCAGGGCGTGATGACGAGTTATTTTACCGATCCGCTCGCAGCCACCCGGGTGACTCTACGTAGCTACGATAGCGGAAACACAGCGGATATCGCGCCACTTTATCGCCAGGCGATCACTGACGGCGCAGAGCTGGTTATTGGCCCGCTGGATAAGCAGCACATTCGACAGCTCGTTGAACAGCAGCTCATTACGGTACCCACGCTGGCGCTCAACCGCGTTGAGCTACCCGGCCAGGTAACGCCCCAGCTAGTCCAGTTTGGACTCAGTCCGGAAGATGAGATCGCTCAGCTGTCGCGCCTCGCCTGGACACTGGGGCATCGGCGGGCGTCCATTTTCTTCCCGGACACCCCGTTGGGCATCCGCCTGAAATCATCATTTGAACAAAACTGGCGCCAACTAGGTGGCTCCCTGGCCAACCAACACGCCTATCCGGCGGCCGCTAGCGACTTCTCCAACCAGATAATGGCCTTACTCGATCTGGACGAAAGCAAGAAACGCCACCAGCGGCTGGCGCAGCGGTTAGCGGTACCGCTGCAATTTACGCCTCGCCGCCGACAGGATATCGACTTCATTTTCCTCGCTGCCTTCGCCCAACAGGCCCGCGCCATCCGTCCTCAGTTTCGCTTTCACCAGGCCGACGACTTACCGATATTTGCTACCTCTCACCTCTACTCAGGCTCACCCAACCCGCCACTCAATCAGGACCTCAATCAGATTCGGTTCTGTGATGCTCCCACCATTTTTTCGGGCGGGACGCACGACCAGGCGTTACCGCGCATCAACGCCCTTGGTCAGGATGCCTTCGGAATTGTCGCCTACCTGCCATCACTCACAAGCAGCCATCTTCGAAGCCACGAGGGCGCCACTGGAAGCCTGACCATTGATAAAGCTGGCCGCGTTCACGGTCAGCTCACCTGTGGACGGTTTCGCCGTGGAACCCCCGTTAAACATTCCAGCTGGCATTAACCGGGCCGGCCATGAAATTCTCGCCAGGTAGCTCTCAAGACCGCGGTTATGCCGCTGAAAGGGCTGCCGAACGATATTTGAAAGCCCAGGGTTTGACCCTGGTGACGAGAAATTTTCGCGGTCGCCAGGGAGAAATCGACCTGATCATGGAGGACGGCAATATTCTCGTCTTCATTGAAGTACGCAGCCGTAAAAGCAATCGCTTTGGCAGCGCTGTGGAGACGATCGATTCGACAAAACAGGCTAAACTCATAAAGACAGCGCAACTCTATCTGCTCGGTGACTCGAAACCAGCCGAAAAAAACAAGCATGGCGGTGGCCGGCTCGATAGAATTTGCCGCTTCGACACGGTCGACTTTGACGGTGATATAAGCGAACAAAATCTACGCTGGATCAAGAACGCTTTTTCTTCCTGACGATACCTGGTCAGGCGCAACGGCCCCCAGGTGCCAGGCGCACCCGGCACCGACCCCACTTTAATTTAGTTAACAGGTGAACAATGTCCGAATTCTCCAAAGCACAGGCTCGCGTGGCGGAACTTTTCCAGGAGAGCGCTGCGTTAAAAGCCACCCTGGCGACACAACTGCCGGCCGCCATCACTGCCGCCGGCGACCGCATGACCACCGCACTGCTTAATGGGAACAAAATAATGAGCTGCGGGAACGGCGGATCCGCCGGCGACGCCCAGCATTTTTCGGGAGAGATGCTAAACCGGTTTGAAATGGAACGGCCCGGGTTACCGGCTATCGCCCTGAGCGCCGATACCTCAACGCTTACGGCCATTGGCAACGACTATTCCTTCGACGAAATTTTTTCCAAGCAGGTGCAGGCACTGGGGCAACCTGGCGATCTGTTGCTGGCCATATCCACGAGCGGAAACAGCGCTAACATCCTTAAAGCAATTCACGCCGCCCATAATCGTGAAATGGCCGTCATCGCCCTCACCGGTCGCGATGGCGGTGCGCTGGTTGATCAGCTGGCTAACAGTGACATTGAATTGCGCGTTCCATCCAGTTCGACACCGCGTATACAGGAGGTTCACATTCTAATTATCCACTGCCTCTGTGACCTGATTGATCGCCAGTTACTTGGTGTCAGTCAGGCATGATGACACTCGCAAACTTGACCAGACAGTTTCGGCTGCCGTTTCTGCTAACCGCAAGCCTGTTGCTCTGCAGCGGCTGTGCGGAAATGGTGGTTGGCGTCGCCACTGGTACCGTAATCGCCAGTGACAAGCGTACGCTCGGGGCGACCATAGAAGACCAGCAGATTGAGAGCAGTGCGCGACGTATCCTGCGCGGCAATCCGTCTATCGCTGGCGGCAACCACATGAACTTCACCAGCTATAACCGGGTACTGCTAATTACCGGAGAAGTTCGGGATGAAAAAACCCGCAATCAACTGGACGACCTGCTAAGGGGTATTCCGAATTTACGCCGAATCCACAACGAGTTAACCCTGGCGGCGCCAAGCAGCGGGATGAGCAGGGTCAGCGACACCTACCTGACGGCCAAAGTTAAAACCCGGCTACTCCTCGAAAAAGACCTTAACGCCAACCGCTTTAAAATTGTCAGCGAAAACGGACGACTGTTTATGCTGGGGCTGTGCAGCCGCAAAGATGGTGCACAGGCGGCGCTGGTAGCTCGCAAAACGGCCGGCGTGCAGTCGGTCATCACCCTGTTCGAGTACATAGACTAATGGCTTCCAGCGGAGCCGACACTGAAACGTCGGCCGAGGGCAATTACCAGCGCAAGATGATCACCGGTAATATCGCGGCGGTGATTAACAACCTGCCCCGGCCATTAGTGTTCACGAATGGTTGCTTCGATATTCTCCACCGGGGGCATATAGATTACCTCGATCAGGCTCGGCAACTGGGAAAAAGCCTGGTAGTGGCGGTCAATACGGACGAATCGGTGAAACGCCAGAACAAAGCGGACGACCGCCCGATTAACCCACTCGATGACCGCATGGCCCTGCTCGCTGCACTGGAGTCAGTAGACGCGGTTATTCCGTTTGGAGAGCCCACACCTGCGGCGCTAATTGAACTGGTGAAGCCCGACATACTGGTGAAAGGGGGTGACTGGTCAGTCGATCAGATAGTCGGCGCAGAAGGAGTAACGGCACGCGGCGGGCAGGTGTTCAGCATCCCGTTCAGATTCCAGCGCTCAACCACCGCACTGCTTGAACGTATCCGCACAACAACCGACAGCGGTGATGTTTCCTGATGCAATTAACGAGAGAACAGGCTTTTAGCCAAACCTGAGGGTGCTAGGTAACCAGTTTCAGTTGCGGCCGACTGCTAGCAGGCGAACTGGACCCACCCGAAGGTGGCTCACCCGGCTGATCTTCATCATCATCGCTAAAGGTAATACCCCGGCCGTTTTCTTTGGCATAAATCGCTAGCACTGCCCCCACCGGCACACAAATCTCCCAGTGGGTACCCGCAAAGCGAGCACCAAAACGTACCGCATCGTTATCCAGTGTCAGCCGCTGCACGGCGGCAGAATTGATGTTGAGCACAATCTGCCCATTAACCACCGACTCCGGCGGCACCATCACACCCGGATGGGTCGCGTTTACCAGAATATAGGGTGTCAAACTGTTATCAACGATCCACTCGTAAAAGCCGCGTAGCAAATAGGGGCGGCTTGACGTCAGCGCACCAGTTTCATTGTTGTCCATTAGCTTTGCGCCAGCGCCTCGGCGCGGGTCTCGCGCTCAACCTGACCGAGACTCAACCGGAAACCTTCCCGTTTAAATAAACGATTCCCATAGGCCAGTAGCGGGGCCGCCGCTTTGGGTAGCACGACCTCAAGCTGGGGCAGGCGCCAGATCAGCGGTGCTAACGAACAATCCACCAGGCTAAAGGCATCACCGACTGCAAATTCCTGGCGAGAGAACATGGGAGCCACCGCTGTCAGGCCATCACGGATCGCCTTTCTAGCAACCTCCTGAGATTTCTTCGACCCCCCAGCCAGCAGTTCAGACATGGCTGAATACCAGTCATTGTCAATGCTGTAGAGCATCAACCGGGCTTGCGCCCGCGCGACCGGGTCAACGGGCATCAACGGCGGATGCGGAAATCGCTCATCAAGGTACTCCATAATCACGTAGGAATTATGGAGTACCAGATCACGGTCGACCAGAACAGGCAGGTCATTGTCAGGGTTGAGCTCATAAACTTCCTGAGGCGGATCTTCCTCATCCACCCACTGCACCTCCATATTGATGTCTTTTTCGCACGCGACGATGCGAGCGCGTTGACTATGGGGGCAATCTTTCCCTGAATAGAGATTCATCTATTTTGTTTCCGGTTGACGACTGCCTGATGCGGTAATTTTCACGGGGTTTAGTGAACGTCCTTCCAGTATTCGCGCTTCAATAAGTAAGCAAGAAAGGTAAAAACCATCAGAAACAGGATAACTTTAACGCCGAGACTACCACGCACCAGCTTAGCCGGTTCGCCGATATAAACCAGGAAACTCACCAGATCTTTCACCAGGTCGTTGAACTCAGCCTCAGACAGCTCGCCTTCGGTCACTGAATGCAGGTGTCCGTCGGCATCCATTTCCTGCTCACCCTGCAGGCCCGACAATACCGCTGGCATGGTCGTCCCGGGCAATATTGGGTTGTTTACACCCCAGGGGCGATCAGCGTCACGATGGAAACTGGTCAGATAGGCATATATCCAGTCGGGACCACGACTACGAGCGACCAGGGTCAAATCCGGAGGTGCCTGTCCCAACCAGCGTTTAGCATCCTCTGGGTCAAAAGCCACCAACATATGGTCAGTCACCTTCCGGCCCGTAAAGAGCATGTTGGCTTCCACCAGCTCTTCATTCAGGCCGATATCCTCCGCCATTCGGCTGTAGCGCATGTACTTGGCGCTGTGGCAACTGACGCAGTAATTTACAAAGGTGCGAGCCCCGCGCTGCAATGCCGCCTGGTTGCCAAGGTCGATGTCAACGTGGACATCGACCGAAGCACCCGAAGCAGACACTCCTCCCGACACGAGCAGTAATGCCGGGGCAATCATGGATAACAGAAACTTTCTAATAGCTTTGCTCATTTCATCGTCACCCGGTCAGGTTCAGGCAAGGTATTTTCGATCGAGGTATAGATCGGCATTAGCAGAAAGAACCCGAAGTAGATTACCGAACAGATCCTGGCAATCCAGGTCTCCACGTCGCCAGCAGGCATGGTCCCAAGTGCGCCCAGGACCAGAAAGGAGATCACAAACAGGGTCACCGCAATTTTGGTAAGCGGCCCGCGGTAACGAATCGACCTTACCTTGGAGCGGTCCAGCCAGGGCAATAGAAACATCACCCCAATGGCCCCACCCATTGCCATCACGCCCATCAGCTTATCCGGCACTGCTCGCAAAATCGCGTAGAAAGGGGCGAAATACCAGAGCGGTGCGATGTGCTCAGGGGTCACCATCGCATCGGCAGCGACAAAATTGTCCGGCTCAAGGAACTTCCCGGTCATCTCCGGCGCAAAAAAGACGATGAGTGCAAACAGGATGAGGAACATCCCGGTGCCGAATATGTCTTTCACCGTGTAGTAAGGATGAAACGGTATGCCGTCCAGCGGAATCCCGTCTGGGCCCTTGTTTTTCTTAATCTCAATGCCATCAGGGTTATTTGAACCCACTTCATGCAGCGCAATGATGTGAAAGAACACCAACGCAACCAGCAGCAACGGAATCGCCGCAACGTGGAGCGCAAAGAACCGATTAAGGGTTGGATCTCCGACGGCAAAATCACCACGAATCCAGACGGTCAGCGCATCACCAATACCAAAAGGAATGGCGCCAAACAGATTGATAATCACCTGCGCACCCCAGAAGGACATCTGCCCCCATGGCAGCAGATAACCCATAAAGGCCTCAGCCATCAGCAGCAGATAGATCACCATGCCAAACAGCCACAGCAATTCCCGAGGATTCTTGTAGGAACCGTATATCAGCCCACGAAACATGTGCAGATAAATCACCACAAAGAACAGTGACGCTCCCACGGAATGCATGTAACGCACCAGCCAGCCCCAGCTGACATCGCGCATGATGTATTCCACCGACGCAAAGGCATCGGCTTCTGACGGCTTGTAGTTCATGGTCAGAAAGATACCGGTGAGTATCTGATTGACCAGCACGAGAAGCGCCAGTGAGCCGAAAAAATACCAGAAATTAAAATTCTTCGGCGCATAGTATTGCGCCAGGTGTTCGTTCCACCATTTGGTCATTGGGAAACGGGCATCGATCCAGCCGATCAACCCGCACGCAATTTGTTTAAGTCGGGCTACCATCAGGCTACTCCCTCGTCTTCACCAACCAGTATTACCGTGTCACTCAAATAACGATGAGGGGGTACCGCCATATTTTTGGGTGGTGGAACACCATTAAGAACCCGCCCGGCCAGGTCATATTTACCGCCGTGACAGGGACAGAAAAACCCACCACTCCAGCCACTTTCTAACTCGCGACCGGGATCAAACGTCGGGGAACAACCCAGATGGGTACAAATCCCGATCATCACCAGATACTCTGGTTTCAGCGAACGGTTTGCATTGGCGACATAGTCAGGCTGGTCCGACTCCTCGCTTTGCGGATCGCGAAGACTGTCCTCATGGCCCTGCAAAGTTGCCAGCTCTTCTTCAGTACGGCGGATAACCCATACCGGTTTACGCTGCCATTCCACGGTGATTTTCTCGCCGGGACGCAACTCACTAATGTCCACCTCAACCGGCGCTCCCGCTGCCTGAGCCGCCACACTTGGCTCCCAGTACGAAACAAAAGGCACTGCCACACACGCTGCGCCGACGCCACCGGTGACCGCCGTCGCTCCGGTGATCATCCTGCGCCTGCCGAGATCCACCTCGTCGCCACTCATCTAAAATCCCTCAAACCTTTAAGGAGATACCCCCAACTTGATTCAACGCAGCCGCCTTCGACAGCGCCGGAAACATCGACTCAGGGTACAATTTGCAAAGCCGGTTATTCTCTCAAATTACCGATAAATTGGCTAGGCAAACCCGGCGGCCAATTGATAGAGGTATCCTTCTCCTGAGGCGTTATCTGGGGCCTCTGTGCAACGATGCCTTTTCCAGACAACCCCACTGAGACAATCCCGATGAGTGCTTCTCCGCTATTAAGATTCGGTCTGCAGGCCACTATCGCTGGACTGGTAGCCGGGTTATTAATTTTATGGGCCATGAGCGGCAATGACGAAACCATCAGCGCCGACCAGCCACCGCTGTCTTTAACACGGCAACCCTGGCAAACCTCGTTCAACCAGGCGGTAAAGCAGGCCGGCCCCGGGGTGGTCAATATCTATAGCAGCAAAACCATTAAACGACGCCTTCACCCGCTCCTGGATAACCCGCTGTTTCAACAGTTTTTTGGTGGACCCCAGGTGCCACGAGAACGCATTCAATCAAGCCTCGGCTCCGGCGTACTGGTTAGCGCTGACGGCTACGTACTCACCAACAATCATGTCATTGCTGGCGCCGACGAAATTAAAGTTGCCCTGAATGATGGTCGTAGCGCCCAGGCACAACTGATTGGCAGCGACCCTGGTACCGATCTGGCACTGCTTGAAATTGATCTACCCGACCTGACCAGCTTGAAATTTGGCCAATCCGACCAGCTGCTGGTCGGTGACGTGGTTCTGGCAATAGGAAACCCTTTTGGCGTCGGCCAGACAGTCACCATGGGAATTGTCAGCGCTACCGGTCGACAACATCTCGGGATTAATACCTTCGAGGATTTCATTCAAACTGACGCGGCTATCAATCCGGGCAATTCCGGCGGCGCACTGGTGAATCCTGCTGGTGAACTTGTCGGTATTAACACGGCTATTTATAGCCAGTCGGGTGGCTCTCAGGGCATCGGCTTTGCGGTGCCGGCGGCCCTGGCTCAACGCATCCTCGACCAGCTGGTGAACAATGGCCGAGTGGTCAGGGGCTGGCTCGGCCTCGAACTACAGAACATTGATCGAGATCTGGCTACTTCGTTTGGTCTTAAAAGCCTGCAGGGAGTCATTGTTGCAGGGGTTTACCGCAACACCCCCGCTCACCAGCTCGGTCTACGACCGGGGGACATCATTACTGCAATTGATGGTATTAAGCTGAACGATGCTAATCAGGCACTGAACACGATTTCCGGACTGGTACCAGAACAGACCGTTGCCGTGACCTTTCTGCGGCGGGGCAAACAGCTCGAAATTGAACTGGCCGTGATCGAAAGACCCAAAGAACAGTCAGCTCGACGCCGCTGACCCGTCACTATCAGCGGAATTTTTACCCCCGACCAGCCGGGACAGCAGCAGTCCCAGCTCAAATAATAGCCAGATCGGTAACGCCAGCAACACCTGGGAAATCACATCCGGTGGGGTTAACAGCATCCCGAGCACAAAAGCGGCAACGATAACGTGAGCTCGATAAGAGGCCAGTTGCTCACGACTGGCAATACCCGAAAGCACCAGTAGTAGCGTCGCGATCGGCACCTCAAATGCAATCCCAAAAGCAAAAAACAACTTCAGTACAAAATCAAGATAGGCGGAAATATCAGTCATCACCGCCACGCCTTCCGGCGCTGCCTGAGTAAAAAACACAAACACCAGCGGAAACACCACGTAGTAGGCAAAGGCCGCTCCGCAGTAAAACAGCACCACGCTTGAAATCAATAACGGCACCGCCAGACGCTGCTCATGCCGGTAAAGACCTGGTGCAATAAAACTCCACAACTGATAGAGCAAATAAGGGGCCGAACCAAACACGCCCAATACTGCAACTAGCTTAAAAGGCGCCAGAAATGGGGCCGCAACGCCAGTCGCGATTAAACCGGTATCCGCGGGCAGAGCCGCGAGCAATGGCGTCGCCAGAAAGGCATAAAGTTCTCTTGAGAAAGGCATCAACACCACGATGAACCCGGTCACCACGATTAATGACCGCATTAACCGCTGCCGTAGTTCCATCAGGTGACCGGTGAGCGGCAACTCTCCGGAGCTTGGCTGATTACTCATTTGGTGGCGCGGAGCGTGATTCAGTTACAGCGCTAGTAGTCTTTGCTCCGGTCGAGTCGCCCTGGGGGGCATCCGTCGGCACCTGGCTCACTTCAGCCGCCGCGTCATTAACCGTGGAACGCAATTCATCCGCCACTTCGCGGATTGGCGCCGCCAGCGCGTCTCGTTCTGCCACCAGGCTCCGTTTTAGATCATCGGTACGAAGCTCTCGCTCCAGGTCTTCCCGGAAGCTGCCGGCTACCCGTCGCAGCCGACCTACCCATAAACCGGCAGTGCGAGCGACCGCCGGAAGCCGCTCGGGTCCGATCACCATCAGCGCCACCAGACCAATAACTGCTAATTCCCAGAAGCCTACGTCAAACAAAGCGACTCAAGCTCCATTAGTCCTTTTTCGGGTCGTCGGCAGCGATCGATGGCGGCGGTGAGTCTTCTCCCGCCTCTATCTCACCGTCGTTTTTATCGCCCTCTTTGACGGCGTGTCGAAAGCCCTTGATTGCCCCGCCTAAATCATCCCCGAGGCTGCGTATTCGTTTACCGCCAAACAGCACCAGCACGATGACCAAAATAATTAGCAGGGAGCTAACACTAATCCCACCCATACCCATGGTAAAACCCTCTAAATTAACGACCGCAGCGCGGACCTAATCCCAACAAATAACGATAGCCAGACATTCAGCTGGAGCGCTGAGCCTTCTCTTCCAGGCCGGACAATCCAAACCGGCGCTGCAGCTCTGCAGCAACCGCCTCTGGCCCAATTCCCTGTTGTACTAGCAGGACCATTAAATGAAAACTAAGGTCGGCTGCTTCAGCGATGATTGCCTGCGGATCACCGTCCTTGCCAGCCATCACCACCTCGGTCGCTTCTTCACCAATTTTTTTAAGTATTTTATCGACGCCACCCGCATACAGCGAAGCCACATAGGAGCTTTCAGGGTCTGCCTGCTTACGCGTCTCCAGAACTGCCGCAAGCTCGCCGATAACTTCTCCCATGGCCGCCCGATCCATCGCCGGATTAGCCATTCAGGTTATTCACTCTGGTCATTTTTGTCATTTCCGTACATCTGTTCTGGCGACCGTAACACGGCATCGACAATCTGCCACTCGCCTCGGTCATCTAGCCGCCGATAAAAACAGCTCTGTCGCCCAGTATGACAGGCAATATCACCCAGCTGTTCAACCTTAAGGAGCAGGGTATCACCATCACAATCCAGGCTAATCTCAACCAGCCGCTGGCGATTACCTGACTGTTCACCTTTTTTCCACAACGCCTGCCGCGATCGTGACCAGTAAACCGCAAAACCGCTACTGACGCTCATCTTTAGCGCCTCCGGGTTCACCCAGGCCATCATTAGCACGCGACCAGAAACATGGTCCTGAGCGATGGCCGGCAGTAGACCGTCCTCGTTCCAGGTCACCTCAGACAGCCAGTTTCCTGAATCCTGCGACATATCCATCAGCGCTCTCTCACGGTAAGCCCGGCCTGGGCCATCGCCTGTTTGGCGGCATCAATTGTGTACTCGCCAAAATGAAAAATACTGGCTGCTAACACGGCATCCGCGCCGCCATCACGGACGCCTGCCACCAGATGGTTCAGATCACCCACCCCTCCCGAAGCGATAACCGGTATCGGCACCGCATCGGCGACTGCCCGCGTCAACGCCAGATCAAAACCTTCTCGGGTGCCATCTCTGTCCATACTGGTGAGCAATATTTCGCCGGCACCAGAATCCGCCATTTGGCGACACCATTCCACCACATCAATACCCGTTGCCCGGCGACCGCCGTGGGTAAAAACCTCCCAGCACCCGCTTTCTGTCTGCTTGGCATCCACTGCCACCACGATACATTGAGAACCGAAATGTTGCGCAGCTTCGCGGACAAATTCTGGTCGATTCACTGCGGCAGTGTTAATCGCGACTTTATCGGCGCCGGCGTTAAGCATCCGCCGAACATCCGCCAGTTCCCGGATGCCACCGCCAACCGTCAACGGAATAAACACCTGATCAGCCACCTGTTCTACCACATGGACAATGGTTTCACGGTCATCTGAACTGGCGGTTATATCGAGGAATACTACCTCGTCGGCACCTTCTTCTGAGTAGCGGCGGGCCACCTCAACCGGATCACCAGCGTCGTTGATTTCAACGAAGCGAACACCTTTAACCACCCGGCCGCCATCCACATCCAGGCAGGGAATAATACGCTTAGAAAGGGGCATGCAAATACCTGTTAAACAGTGCTGGAATGGTGGATCTAGCTAAATTGGTTGTGACAACCCTGCCAATGACGGCCGCCCCTCACGGAGAGGAATACCACTTGAATCACTCAGGAACGACTGGCGACCCGATCCAGCGCGGTTTTAAGGTCCAGAGTTCCCTCATAAATCGCGCGGCCGATGATGACTCCCTGCACACCCTCTTCTTCGACCTCGCAAATAGCATCAATATCCTTCATATCGGTGACGCCGCCGGAGGCAATTACCGGAATAGTGATTGCTGCAGCGAGTTGCGCAGTGGCTTCAATGTTTACCCCGCCCATCATGCCGTCGCGACCAATATCCGTAAAAATAATTGCTTCAACGCCATCCTGCTCAAAGTGTTTCGCAATATCAATCACATCGTGATGAGACAGTTTGGACCAGCCGTCCGTTGCCACTTTGCCATTTCGCGCATCCAGCCCAACAATAATATGGCCCGGAAACTCAACGCAGACATCTCCCACAAAGTGGGGCGCGTTAACCGCCTTGGTACCCAAAATCACATAGCGCACGCCGGCATTAAGATAAGCCTCGATGCTATCTTCATCACGAATACCACCACCGACCTGAATATCCATTTCCGGCAGGGCTTCAACCACCTCATGGATGACATCGGCGTTTTCTGGTTCGCCGCTCAGGGCGCCGTCCAGATCGACGATATGCAACCGGCGCGCACCCGCATCAAACCATTGCCGAGCCATCTCCACCGGGTTTTCAGAGAATACGGTGACATCATCCATCTCCCCCTGCCGCAGGCGCACACATTTACCACCCTGCAGGTCAATTGCCGGTATTAATAACATCTCTTTCCTCCCTGGCTTGCCTTAAGTTCCATCCCAACTAAGAAAATTCCTTAGCAACTGCAGTCCGTCACGGTGGCTTTTTTCCGGGTGAAACTGCACCGCAAAAATATTCTCCCGGGCTGCTGCCGCTGTAAATTCGACATCCCCATACTGACAGATCCCGCTGCGATTATTATCGTCAGCTGCGCTGGCATAGTAACTGTGAACAAAGTAAAACCAGGCCGCGTCAGGAATACCGTGCCACAAGGGATGCGCACTGTGCTGCGTGACCCGGTTCCAGCCCATTTGTGGGATCTTAGCCCGCTCACCCCCATCAATCATCCCGGCAGGAAACCTTTCCACCCGGCCCGGAATCAACCCCAACCCGGCAACCCCACCATCCTCTTCACTAAAATCAAACAGCGCCTGCAAACCCAGACAAATACCGAGCACTGGTTTACTTCGCAACAAGTTTCCAAGTTCCTCAGCCAAACCATGATCCCTGATGTGACTAAAGCAGCTGGCAATGGCCCCCTGCCCCGGGAATACCAGACGATCAGCCTCGCGTAACTCCGCCAGGTTGTCGGTGATCAGCACTTTCATGGCGCCGACATGCTCCAAAGCCCTGGCAACTGACCGCACGTTACCCATGCCATAGTCGATGATGGCTACCGTCACGTCAGCCCCCCTGCACGGCCAGAATCGCCGATTTCATGGCAGAACATTGAAGTGTCAAACTGATAACCACAGCGGTTGATTTGGAGAGCCATTTGCACAGGGCGGCAGAATAACCGCTACAAAGTACCTTTGGTCGATGGAACAACGCCGATTATCCGGTCATCAACGGTCAGCGCAGCGCGCAGGGCACGGCCAACGGCTTTAAATAGAGTCTCGGCAATATGATGGCTGTTAGCGCCACGGAGATTATCCAGATGCAGGGTCACCAACGCGTGATTGACGAAGCCCTGAAAAAACTCAAACACCAGCTCAAGGTCAAACTCCCCGACACGCTGAGTTGGAAACCTTACGTCGAAAATCAGGCCCGGGCGGCCCGAAAAATCGATAACGCAGCGGGAAAGCGCCTCGTCCAACGGCACGTATGCGTGGCCATAACGAGTAAGACCAGCCTTGTCGCCAACCGCCGAGGCCACCGCCTGGCCAAGGGTAATGCCTACGTCTTCAGCCGTGTGGTGCCCATCGATTTCGAGATCACCCACCGCGTTAATCTGTAAATCTATTAACCCATGACGGGCCACCTGATCAAGCATGTGATCCAGAAAAGGCATACCGGTTTCTATCTGCGCGGTACCCTTCCCATCCAGGTTTACAGCAACATGAATTTCAGTTTCCCGGGTTTTACGATCTATCGATGCCGTTCTTTCGGTGGTGCTCATGATGCCTTGAAGTCGTTTGCTTTAAGGAGCAAGTCTATCTGCTGGAAGGGTTCATGCTTTCGCAGGGTCAGATTCTATAGCAATCTCACCGACGCAGCGATAAAACCGGTGCAAGACTTTGCGTCGCGCCGTCAGCTCGCCCGCGGCCCCCGGTAACGAGCCGATGCAGCGTGCCCATGCAACCCCTCCGCATCGGCCAATACCCCGGCAATCTGCCCCAGCTCTGCCGCACCGCGCTGGCTGCAATGAATAATACTGGTTCGCTTCTGGAAATCGTACACCCCCAGCGGCGAGCTAAATCGCGCCGTTGTTGAGGTCGGTAGTACGTGGTTAGGCCCCGCGCAGTAATCACCGACCGCTTCACAACTGTAGTGACCAACAAAGATTGCGCCGGCATTACGTATTTGCGGGACCAGCGGTTCCGGCTCCGCCACGGCTAACTCCAGGTGTTCCGGTGCAATTCGGTTAGCAAGCGTCACCGCCTCAGCCAGGTTTCCGACGGTTACCAGGGCGCCGTGCTCGCGAAGCGCCGACTCTATCACCGACCGACGGGGCATGGTTGGCAATAATCGCGCTATCGAAGCCGCTACCGCCTGTGCAAAATCACGATCGGGCGTGATCAGGATCGCCTGGGCCACCTCATCGTGTTCAGCCTGAGAAAAAAGGTCCATCGCCACCCAGTCAGGATTAGCGCTGGAATCGGCGATTACCAGTATCTCCGACGGTCCCGCGAGCATGTCGATACCAACCCGGCCGTACAGTAATTGCTTGGCCGCTGCCACGTAGCGATTTCCGGGCCCGACAATTTTATCCACCGCAGGCACCGTTTCCGTTCCCCACGCCAGCGCCGCGATTGCCTGTGCGCCACCAATCGAGAACAGCTCATCGACGCCGGCAATGGCGGCCGCCGCCAGTACGGTGTCATTGAGCTGACCACCTGGTGCGGGGGTGACCATGATTATCTGATTAACTCCGGCCACTTTCGCCGGGATGGTGTTCATTAACACCGTCGAAGGGTAGGCCGCCTGCCCTCCGGGCACGTAGATCCCCACCCGCTGCAACGGCGTGACCTGCTGCCCTAACTGATTTCCCAACGCGTCCGTGTACTGCCAGGACTCCGTCTGCTGATGCTGGTGATAATCACGCAACCGCTCAGCCGCCACTTCCAGTGCCTTTATCAACGCCGAGTCCGCCCGATCGTAGGCTTGCTGTAGCCGCTCTGCAGAAACCTGTAGAGCGCTAATTCCTGCCACCTCAAACTGGTCGAACCGGCTGGTATAGGCCACCAGCGCCTGATCACCCTGGGTACGGACCGTTTCAATTACCTCCGCAGCGACGGCCAGTGCCTGCGCATCATCAGCCCCGCGCCGACCGAGTAGCACAGCCAGCTGCGTCTCAAATTCAGGGGTCGATGAATCCAGCGTTTTTATTAGTGCGGTGTCGGCGCTCACGGTTACTATCCCACCTGTCTCTTATACACATCTGACGCTGCCGACGAAGAGG
>OJFP01000344.1_pt1 | contig 35172 bp, 38 predicted proteins | sample 1594141 | NCBI WGS metagenome assembly OJFP01 (sample SAMN05416843, study PRJEB24817) | seawater metagenome | isolation source: Sea water | place: Canada:Atlantic | collected 2013-07 | reverse complement strand
TTGAAGGTGTAAAATAGGTTAATCGCGACAACTAGTTTGACAAACACCGGTTTTGCCAAACTATTGAATGGTGACTGGTGTGTTTACTTCTCATATGGAACAGCAAAATTCCGCCAATTCTAGAACGACAAAATTAGTTGCAGCCGTTAATGCACTAGAGTGTTTAAATTGAAGTTTATTATTGACTCTTCAACGTCTGCTTTACACTCTGAATTTTCGTTAATAACTCAAAAGCTAACTTCCGCTTTTGGCTAAGTGAAGTCATAAGGTATTCATTGATGCTAATGTCCGCAATGTCGGAGGAGCTGCCGTTAGCAAATAGCATCAAATTATCGTAATATAACTGATTGAGTCTCAGACATTATGATTAAAAAATCATACTTTCATAAAAAGAGAGATTGGCGGCATCCCTTTAAAACCTTTCAGTCTAAAATGAGATCAATCTCAATCATTATGCACAGTCACAAATACTCCACATAGGTTGATCATGGCAGTGGCAAACGGATTATCATTTTTGGTATTGAGAGAGCCGTCGATAATATTCAAACAAGCACCTTTCTTATGGATGCTTTCAATTGCCTCAAGAATAGATTTTAACGACCGTCCCAAACGGTCGAGGCGAGTAACAATAACTTCATCACCTTCCCTGATAAAGTCGATGAGTTCCTTAAGCTTTTCTTCATTTCGAATCGAAGCACCAGACTGTTTGCCTTGGAATATTTTTTCACAGCCCTGAGCGTCCAACTTGGACAGTTGAACATTTAAATCTTGTTCTTTAGTTGAAACTCTTGCAAAACCAACTTTCATATATACGAAACCTGTAACTTTCGTACACCTTATCAATTAAGTGAACGAAACTAAATATCAACTTTAGTTCGGATTCTGCTACTTTAATTTATACTTTTTAAAAACCAGTCTTATAGTAAGCATCATTATTGAATCCACCTCAACGCACTACTCAGATCACTAAAGTGCTCAGTATTATTGATAGAGCATTCCGGAAACTCAGTTATGTCTATTTGAACACCTTTTAACTTATCTCCGACAATAGCTTTTCTCGCTGAAGTCACTCCAGTAGAGCGTATTTGCACTGATATTGGTTCTACGTTACAGCAACGACTAACAACTACACCTTTAAAACAAGATAGATCCAAAATAAAATTAACAGGCTGGTTAACCGAAGATAGCTCATCGGTAATCTCTTCCAAATATTGGTTTATTCCACGAACGGATAATTCACCAATTAACTCAATTATTAGTGTGCTACCCAACCATTGCTTCAAATATTGTCCTTGAGATAATTCCACTAAAATTAACCTTCTCTGCTAACTTGATTGCATATTATAGATTTTAGCGATCAGCCAGCCAGTGATCCCCATCAATAATGCCCATAAAAAGCCACCAATAAGTACCCCTATAAAGGACATATGCCAGCCCATACTTTTCCAATCCGTATGTAACATGTTTCCAGTCATACTGGACATCATATCTGGCATCACCATAACCAGAACTGAACACACAACCCAAACAATGGCAAAGGCGGCGGCACAGGCCAACGCAAAAGCTTTTTCATTAAGTTTCATCGTTATTCTCCTGTGGTGGCTTTCGCCACCACTTTACTAGTCTTCAAGTTCCACCATATCTTTCGCTGCGATGTCACCAGATATTAGTTTTACCGTTGCGAAGTGATCATTTACAATTTTAGTAATTTGTACCGTTCCCACTTTTTCAATAGTGTACGGATCATCACCTTCACCCGGCGCAATTTCCTCATGGAATCTAATAACACTGTATTTTTGTCCAACCTCTGCACCATGTTTGGCACCAATACAAATCAGAGTTCGATCAGTAGACTGCTCAACCACTTGGCCCCTCATCATATTTTTGTGATAAAACGCAGTATTCGAACAGCCTGCTAAAAAGATACCGAATACAACAAGCAAAAGAATTTTCATATTGGATGTTTTCATCATTTTTTCCTCATCTAACTTATTAACTGAGCAAGCTCTTTGGAAGCTTACTTATTTTTCCGGCTTGCACCCGGAGGAACTTTGTGACAACTCCACGGTTTATGAGCAGCGTTGTCTTTAACATTCTGATCAACAAATTTGTAGTAACTTTCTTTAGTGTGCGTCCACCAATCATCATGAACATCGGCACCATGTTTGCGAATAACTTCCTCAATCCCATCAAGGTTTATATTTGCCGCATCATATGCTAGGTGTATTTCACCTTCTTTGATGTTGTAACTGACTTCATCTATACCAAAAAGCTGATCAATTTTTTTTACTAACTCGTCACAGTTTTCTTCTGTGACATTACTTAGTCTTAAATTTCGAACAACTAAATTCTGCTCTCTAACGCCAACTCTATGATCTAAATCGCTCATAATTTATCTCCTAATGTGAGTGCGAGTGTTGTTGTTTTTTGTCTTTCATTTCTGCCATTTTGTATTTCATTTGTGGCATCATGTTTTCCATCATTTCCAGATGATGTTCAGCCATCTTGATTTGTTGATGCATTGGAATTGCTTCCATGTTTTTGTGCATGGATTGCATCATCTTCATCATTGAGCGGTGATGTTCAGCCATCATCTGCTTTTGCTTTTCAGGATCTTTTTCAGCTTTAATGGCATGGACTTCCTTTTTCATTTCCATCATTTTTGAATGCATTTTTCCCATGTTCTCATGCGACATTGCCATGCCTTGATGCATATCCGATTTGTTCGCACCTTCATGTTTATTCTCATTGTTTTGAGCAAATAAGCTTGTGGCCGCCAATAGTGAGCTGACAAATAAAATTGATTTAGTTAACGTTTTCATGATTTTTACCTTCTATGTTCTTATTAAAATTTGGAATCCAACTTGGTGTCGATTCCATATAGCTATGGTACTCCGAACCAAACTCGGCAATAGCTTGTGTCTCTTCGCGTTTCGCTAGCTTGACGTAAACAACGACTAAGATTGGAAACATCGCAAGTGTTGGGATGGTCGGCCACTGCAATAAAAAGCCGAACATGATTAGAATGAAAGCTACGTACTGTGGGTGACGACACCTCGCGTACCATCCTGTAGTAGCCAATTGATGGTGTTTTTGCGCGTGATGCAATACGTTCCATGCTGAAGACAACATAAAGAAACCTGCCACAATAAACACCATACTCGCTATATGAAATGGGTCCCAATGGGCATCACCTTCCAAACCAAAGAAAGTATGTAATAAGTGCCCATTTTCATGCGCAAAGAAGTTAACTTCTGGGTAATTTTCAGTTAACCATCCAGACAAAAAATAGATAGTTAAAGGAAAGCCATACATTTCAGTAAATAGGGCAACAATAAAGGCAGAGAACGCTCCTAGGCTTCGCCAATCAGTTGATGTTTTTGGTTTTACAAAACTAAAGGCAAAAAAGATAAAAATTGCTGAATTCAGTATCACCATTGACCATAAGCCATAATCATATGTCTCATTCATCACTGTTCTCCTTCTTATGCAATTCCTTGCGTCCTTCTTCTAACCCTTGTATGTAGCCATCGCGATAGGCTTCATTTTTATCCGTGAGTTCTTGAAAGCTCTCTTCCTTTTTGTCATCAGGCGCATGTGAATGATCGTGACCATGTTTGCCGTGACTGCCATGCATAAATACATGCATCAAAGGACATAACAGCAAAATTAAATAGGGAAGAAATTGCAGAACATGTTGTCCATGTTCAAAGATTAAAAAATAGGTGGCTGCGGCAATAAGCACCAATGCAGCCCAACCTGTGGGTGTAAACCAAAATTTAGGGTGCTCATTTTTCATGTTGCCTCCTAAACGACCTTTAAGACACCGCGATACATTTGCATCTGACAGTGAAACTCATGCTCTCCCGGTGATAAGTTCAATAGGGTAATTTGAGTAATTTCATTTAATTTAAGCTGTTCGCTTATATCCAATGAAGGAATAAGCATTGTTTCAGCGCAGGGGGATTGATCTTTGCGCATAAACTTCAGAGTGACAGGTTGGCTAGCAGACACCTGAATTGAGGATGGGGAATACACGCCATCCCTCACTTCAATGAGTACTTCACTATCTTGAACAATTGTTTTATTGGGTTTGTATAGCCAAAACCACCAAACAATCATTGCAATTAACACTAAGCCTAATAAGTTAATTATCATCATTGTGATTCTCCAAATGCTTACTTTCTATGAGTTTTGGGCTTTAAAAAAGCGAAGTCGATTTGCATTTGACACTACGGTCAATGACGAAAACGCCATTGCAGCACCAGCAATTACAGGGCTAAGCAGAATGCCAAAGAAGGGGTATAGAACCCCCGCAGCAAAAGGAATCCCGGCTACGTTATAGACAAACGCGCCAAACAAGTTTTGTTTGATATTTCGTAAAGTCGCTTTGCTTACCGCGATGGCATCAGCAAGGCCATGAAGTGAACCACGCATCAGGGTAATATCTGCGCTTTCAATCGCAACGTCTGTACCTGTGCCTATAGCAAAACCAACATCAGCTAACGCTAGCGCCGGAGCATCGTTGATGCCATCACCTGTCATACCAACAATTTCGCCGCCTTCTTGTAGCTCTTTCACCTTGTTGGCTTTGTCTTCTGGCAGCACTTCAGCAAAAAACTCGCTAATGCCCGCTTTTTTGGCAACAGCGGCAGCGGTTTCCTTGTTATCCCCCGTTAGCATGATGACGCGTATACCATTGGCCTGAAGCCGTTTGATAGCAGAGATTGAGTCTGACTTGATAGGATCTGCAACAGCAATGATTGCTGCAAGTTCACCATCTACAGCAAAGTACATAGGTGTTTTGGCTTCTTTGGCTAAAGACTGTGCTTGTTCAACAAAGCCTGTGAGGTCTATGCCTTTTGACTTCATTAGTTTATCGTTTCCGAAAAGCAGGGCTTTGTTGTTGCAGCTTGCTTCTACACCAAAACCCGTAATGGCGTTAAAGGCTTCAATTTTTAGTAACTCAATATCCTGATCTAACGCACTTTCAACAATCGCTTGCGCTAAAGGATGCTCTGAGCCGCTTTCTAAACTTGCTGCAAGCTGTAGTACGTCTTTTTCGTCAGTAGCTTTTGCTAAAATAATATCGGTTACCTTAGGTGCCCCTTCAGTAATAGTGCCCGTTTTATCTAAAATCATGGCAGTGATTTTAGAGGCGGTTTGCAGTGCCTCACCGTTGCGAATAAGCACTCCGGCTTCTGCTGCTTTTCCTACTCCCACCATGACAGACATGGGTGTTGCCAAACCTAAAGCACACGGGCAGGCAATAATAAGCACAGTAGTTGCTGAAACGATGGCAAAAGCAATGGCTGGCTCAGGTCCAAAGTTAAGCCATGCTAGCGCACTTAACACAGAGGTGATCATCACGACAGGTACGAAAAAAGCTGAAATAACATCGGCCAAACGGCCAATCGGCGGTTTTGAATTTTGTGCTCGTTTCACCATATTGATGATCTGTGCAAGCGCCGTGTCTTTACCAACGCGTGTGGCTCTAAATAAAATCATGCCTGATTTGTTCAAAGTACCTGCGACAACCTCATCTTCTTCAGCTTTTTCAGCAGGCATAGGTTCGCCTGTCAGCATGGACTCATCAATAGAGGTGTGTCCTTCCAATACCACGCCATCGACGGGAATTTTTTCACCCGGTTTTACCTTCACAATATCGTTAAATAAAACCTGCTCAATACCTATCTGAACTTCTTTGTTGTCACGAACCACGGTTGCTGTTTTGGCTTGCAAGCCGATAAGACGTTTAATGGCCTCAGAGGTTTTACCTCTGGCTTTGATTTCTAATGCTAAACCTAAATCAATTAAGCCAATGATCATGGCGGTAGCTTCAAAATAAACATGCCGTGCCATCAATGGAACAGCGTCAGGTGCAAACACGACAACCATCGAATACAACCAAGCCGTGCCTGTTCCTAAAGCAATTAGGGTGTCCATATTGGCTGAATGATTTTTGAAGCTCTTCCATGCTCCTACATAGAAATGCTTGCCTGAAAAATACATAACACCAAAAGTTAAAATGCCTACAACCAACCAAGAAATTCGTTCAAGGTTTGTTTCAACCGTCATTTCTCCAACTACAATGCTGTAGATCATCAAAGGAACGCCGAGTGAAAGGGCAATAAACGTATCGCGCATTAGCTTTTTATAATATGCCCAATCAGCCGCCTCTTTCTCATCAAGCGCATCTGTTGCTGAGCTATCATCAATTGGCTTCGCGTTATACCCCACTGACTCAACAGCTTTGATCAATTCTTTTGTTTTAGCTGTCCCATAAACTGTTACTGTCCTATCAGCAAAATTCATTTCCGCACTGACGACTCCAAGAGTTGCCTTCAACGCCCCTTCAATTTTGCCTACACAGCTAGCACACCCAGCACCTTCAATGATAAGCTGTTGGTTATGTGATACTTTCTCCAACGTATTCTCCTTACTTTTACACGAAGAGGATTGAGCTTTTGCCTGACAGCAACAGCCTGATTCAGTTTTTATATTTGTGTTAGTAGCCACCCTTTTTCCTCCTATGCTTTTTTAATTTGCTCAAAGTTTTCGATGAGATGACAAACCATGTTTGCAGTCGGTGCTTTGTCTTCCATTTCTTCCCATCGAGAAAGCGCAGAAGACATTTTTCCTCGAAGTGCCAACATTGCTTGAAACTGCTTTTCTGTTTCTTCAAGCCGCTCTTTGATCAGGCTTCTGACTAATGGGCACGCACTTTTACCATCTTCAGATTCATTAATAATTTCCTTGATATCTGCAACAGAAAAACCAAGGTTTCTGGCACTTAAAATGAATTTAAGTCTCGATACTTCTTTATTCGAGTATGACTTGTAGCCGTTCACTGACTTAGCAGGTTTTAACAATCCCAATCGCGAGTAATAGCGCACCGTATCAGCAGTCGTTCCAAGGCTTTTTGCCAGCTCTGCAACTTTCATGTTCACTCCTTAGTTCTTCACCTAAGTTTGTAATCTCACCTACAGCTTAGACCTGTGTCTAAGACACAGGTCAAGTGATTATTCGTGATTAATAATGCAAAAGCTAAAAACTAATTTTTGGTAAAAAGAGGAATCTCGGCCAAAATCGACAGTATTAATTACTGTAAATGGCAATAACTTGAGCATTTTCATAATGCCTTTCCAAATATCGTACTAATCGTTCAAAACAATTGATTATTTAAATCAATGAATAAGTCATTCTATTTTTGATGGGAGTGGCGAAAAAAAGACGCACTGATCCTGTGATTAGCCAATAATTGGTGGACGATAAAGTAAGAGATGGATACCAGATTTTGGTAGGGGTGTACGCTGTAGAATTAGCTCAGAATGAATATTGCAAATACCTTCGTCTTGCGCTTCCACAAGATAGGCATTTAAATGAAAGCTTGTACAAAAACCGCCTTCACAACAAACACAATCACCAGCTTTACATTTTTCACAGTCTTCATCACCATGACGGTGTTTAGAATCTTGCGAGTTTACAGTGTGATAGTGACTATTGTCATTCATTGATTGATGGTGAATATTTTTGCTTCGTTGCATAATATGCGTGTCGGATGAGCCATTATGATGCTCTTCACAATTCATTGGCTTAGCTGTAGCAAAACTATGCTGCGTAAGCAACACAGTTATTATTACTATTTTAAACCACCTGAAAAGTCCAAACATTATCATTCCTTCTTTAGCACCTACAATATTAGCCACTTTATAAAAATAATTTTATGATCTTGATCAACCTTTGAACTAAAACCTACGTTCTAACCTAGCCCTTAAAGTCTGCTTCAAAACATTTTATACACACTTTTAATATACGAATTACTCTAGTACTGCTGAGTTTACTAGCACCATAGAACTTTTAAAAACAACAGCAAAGCCACCATTCATAGCCACACTAATCAGCGCTTGGTCTTCAAAAATTATGCTGCCTAGCTTGTAGTCATGTTTGAAATCGGCCACCTCTAATTGGCTGACAATAAAAAGCTCTTCATAAATTGTTATTAAGATGCCAAAATGCCCATATTGACGTATTGCTTGCCTAAATTGTTGAGTATCATTGAGCCACGACATGATTCTCCTTTCTATACTAGGTTGCTTCCAATAAGTAGCTAATCGTTTTTGTTGTGGCGTAGCACTCTCATAGATAGTTTCGAGATCATTTAACAAGGTTTGCAGTAAAGATTCCGCAAGTAAGCTTGACTTCACCATTAAGGAGGAAATGGATTCATTTTGTCCTACTTCAAATTGTTCTTGGAGTAAGATATCTCCGCCATCAAGCATATATGTGATTTTGTGTATGCTTACACCTGCAAATTCTGGTAGATCCACAATGTAAGTTAATGGCGTAGGGCCTCTACCTTTAGGTAAAAGTGAGGGATGAATATTAAAGGCATATTTTATATCTGTTATGGGCAGTCTATATCCATAGTCAGCAACGACAAAAAGAGTTACTCCAGATTTTATATATTCATCAAGTTCTTCTTTAGTCGGTCTTAAAGAATGTGTCATTATCTTATGTATGCCACAAATTCGTTTAACGATACTTGCGTTTTCCTCTACATCATTAATATAAACAGCTTCAACACTAAAGCCTTGGTTAACCATAAATGTTAAACAGTTTGAAAAGAGATTATTTCCGAAATAGAGGACTTTCATATTCAATTGATCCATTCGATAGCGCTAAAGCCAGCAAAAAGCAAAGGTTGGTGAAGTAAATAAATCAGTAAAGAGTGTTGACTAAGCAATGTCAAATAAGGGTTTATCGCATGTTGATTGGCGGGAGCCAGACGAAAGATTCGGAAATTTGCAGCCCAGATACCGAGCAAGGGCAAAGCCAACCAAGGAAAAAGAGTAACCAAGTCACTAGGATGTTTTGAAATATATTGTTCAATATAGCTAAAAGGCCAATTCCACGGTATTTCTATCGCTATGTATGCGCTAAAAATAAATAAAGATAGCAGCAAAGCAAGTTTAGGTTTCCCCACCAACCAAACTAATAGAAGTGTTGCAACTGCTATGAAGTGTAAAATACCAAAGTAAATCCAATGTTCTGGCAAGGTAAATAGTGAGGATAAAGTCACTAGTAACGCAGCACTAGATATCTTAACCGTTCGCCAAGCTAATTTCTTCGCTGATATACCACCTTGATAGGAATAAACCAGACTGGCACCAACAGAAAACAAGAACAAACTTACAATTATTGCTCTTAGCTCTTTCCAGAAAAAGCCGTTAGGTATGTCTGTTCTAATATAACCAAAATAGTTTAAATCCCAGACAAAATGAAAAGCTACCATCAATATAATTGCGGTAGCTCTCATTAAATCAATGTAGTTATTTCTTCGTATTAAAACCAAAATCTTAAACCGGCAACAAACTCAGTATCGTTGCTGCTCTGCTCGTTTAGCTTGGCGTAATCTGCTGTGCTACCAAATTTATTAGTCCACTCTACACCTACATAAGGTGCAAATTGGCGAGTAAATTCATAACGAACCCTAACGCCAATAGCAGTACTAGATAGCCCACTGCCTAGCTCATTTTGTTCATCGTCTTTACCATAAAATGTTATTTCAGCACGAGGCTGTATAATGAGCCTTTGTGTTAAAAGCAGCTCATATTCAGCTTGTGCTGTAAATGCTGTATTGCCGCTCTCACCTACATACGCTGTCATATCAAGCTCAAACCAATAAGGTGCTAAGCCTTGAATACCAAACGCTAACCATTGACGGTTTTTGCCTTCTTTATAATAATCGTAGCGAATACCGACTTGCGTATCCCAATAAGCCGAAATTGCATGACCCCATAAAATATCAGTTTGATTTTCTTCAAGCTTGCCATAACTAACATCGCCCTCGGTTTTTATCACTAATCGATTAAAGGTGGTGCCGTACCAAGCTTGTAAATCGAAAACAGCAGCATCGGCTTGTTCGTTATACTCAAGGCGATCACCTAAAATAGCGTAAAACTTATACTCATCTGCAAGGGTTAAGCGCTCGCCATCTGCTAAAGCATATGGCCCTTGCGTTAAGGTTGTGCCATTAGCATAAGCGTGTGGATCGCGAGCATTTTTAGGGGCATCGCCGCCTTGCGGCTGCATTTTATCGCCCGCCATATCGCCAGACATGTCGCCCATTTCAGTTTGAGCAAACACATTCAGGCTCAATAACGGTGCGCTAATTAATAGTGCACTAGTAAGTACTGTTGATAAGGTTAAATTTCTCATGATACAACCACCTCTCTAAACATACCTGCATCCATATGAAACAGTAAATGACAATGCCAAGCCCAACGACCAAGATCATGTGGCGTAGTTAAAAAGCTAATTCTTTGGGCGGGCTGTACCATTATGGTATGGCGGCGAACTAACACATCGCCTTGATCGTTCTCCAAGTCGCTCCACATACCATGTAAATGCATAGGGTGTGTCATCATGGTATCGTTTTGTAAAATAACTCGTACCCGCTGATTATGCTTCATATGCACAGGGGTACTTTTACCAAACTCTAAGCCATCAAAAGACCAGCTGTAGCGTTCCATGTTGCCGGTTAAATGCAGCTCAATTTCGGCTTCGGGTGCTTGGTGGTCAACTATGCCATCAAGAGAGCGTAAATCTGCAAGTGTTAAAACTCGACGGCCGTTATTGCGCAGCCCAACACCAGGATCGTCTAAGTTTGTGCGTGGCGTATCAATGCGCGCATCAATTGAGGCGCCATATTCTGTTTTAGCGTGGCGAACTTTCTGACTTGGAACAGCCAGTGGGTTTTTACCCATATTATGCTTACTATGGTCCATTGCCATTGCACCGTGGTCCATTGTGCTATGATCCATTGCCCCCTGATCCATACTGGTTTTGTCCATGCTAGCGTGGCCCATAGCGCTGTGATCCATTCCAGGCATAGCAGAGTGATCCATATTGCCCATCATATCCCGCATTGCTAACCACTCAACTGGGTCAAGTGCAGGCACTGGCGCATCAATATTAGCAGCGACAGACAAAGTCCCTTTGGCATAACCTGAGCGGTCCATGCTTTGTGCAAAAATTGTGTATGCGTCATTTTTAGGCTCAACAACCACATCGTAGGTTTCACCTGGACCAAATCTAAATTCATCTACTGTCACAGGTTCAACATTTTGTCCATCAGCTTGTACAACTGTTAACTTCAGCTCAGGTATTCTTACATCAAAAAACGTATTGCTAGAACCATTAATAAATCTAAGCCTAACCTTTTCGCCAGCTTTAAACATTCCACGCCAGTTTGTCAAAGGCGCACAACCATTCATTAAAAAAGTCATTGCAGATGCTGATAAGTCTGCAAGATCTGTAGGGTTCATTCTCATTTTATTCCACATTTCCCGGCGTTGTAGCGCATTTGAAACGCTGCTATTTGAAATGTCATCAAAAAACTCTGGAACAGTAGGTTGATTAAAGTTAAATACATCCCCCTGAATTTTTAATTTACGGAATAACTCCATAGGATCATCATCAGTCCAATCAGACAATAGGATGACATGCTCATTGTCAGCACTAATAATATCCTTTTCTCTTGGCTCAATAATTAACGCCCCATACATACCGGTCATTTCTTGAAAGCCACTGTGTGAGTGATACCAATAAGTACCGCTTTGTTGTAACTTAAATTTATAAACAAACGTTTCGCCAGGCATAATGCCTTTAAAGCTAATGCCCGGTACACCATCCATTTGATACGGAAGAATGATCCCATGCCAATGAATTGAACTCGGCACTGATAATTTATTAGTTACCCTGATAGTAACGTCATCACCTTCTCTGAGGCGCAAGGTAGGAGCTGGTATTGAGCCATTGATTGTTGTAGCCATTCTTACAACACCTGTGAAGTTTACGGGTGACTCATCTATCACTAAATCTATTACTTCTCCACTTAGTTCGGGCGCAGTACCTGTTGAAGTTCCAGCAATCAAAGATGAAGCTGCATGAAGAACACTTGGAAAAGCAGCTAATACACCGCCAGCAATTACACCTTGTACAAAGCGTCTACGTGGCGTAGAAACTTGATGTAATGGATTTTTAATTCTCATTTTGTACTCCGTTATTTAACCAATAAATTAATGTGACCAATGAATGTGCTTAATCTTCCATTCACCATTTTGTTTTTCCAGCACCATCGTTTCCATGCCTTGATAATCGCGTTCAACACCTTTATGAGTACCTGTAGTTTGACTACGCGACGCAGAGATAGCGGTATTTCCAAGTATCGTCACTTGATGTTCAAGTGTGTCGCTCTTCATCGCTGCTAAATACTTCATATCCGACAACATATGATGATGAGCATATTCATCAGCGCTCCTTTCAACGCGGCCTCCCTCGAAAATGGTGACATCATCCGCTAACTGCGCTCTAGCCTGTTTTTGATTGCCAGTTTCAAGTGCTTGATGAAATGCCAAAACAACTTTTGCGGCAGGGGTATCTATACCTTTAAACAAACCTTTGTCTTTGTTCTTATCACCATGAGAGTTTGCTGCGAAACTAAACGTCATTAATAAAACAAGTAATATATTTATTGTTTTCATTTTCATTCTCTCTTTTAGGTTTTAATTTGCAGGGCCAACAACACTAGTAAGCCCAGCCGTTACAGATAAAATGGCAAAAGCTACTACCATTTCTATCGAGATAGATTTAGATAAAGCCTCTCTGCCTTGACTATTTTTAAGTTGTGGAACGAGTATTAGTTTATGTTTAGCAGCAAGTGCCAAAATAGACACTACAAGGGCCAATTTAAACAACAGTGTTTGTCCGTAACTTGAGCTTATTAGTGCATCAAGACTTCCGACCAATTGAATCACGAGCCAGAGGCCTGCTACCAACAATAGGCTCACTGTAAAACTTGCTTGTTTGCCAAAGCTTTCCATCAGCAAATGAAGTTCTGCATAACTTAGCTGATGGCAAGCCTGTTTTAGTGGCAATAACGCCCCAAACCACCATACCATAACGAGCACATGCAAAATAAGCAAGCCTTTTTCAATTGTGCCTAACTCAGAAATATGACCCAGTAACGTGAATGAGTATGCAAGGATTAATAAACTCAACATTAAAGCGCTTTGTTTTAAGTACGAGTTCACAGCGAGTTTGAACCTTAAAGCTAAAGCGATTATTGCGGTAACTAGCCCAAGCGCTCGAAGCAAAGCTCCAGTGCCGACAGAGGAGTCCCACATAATAGCCAATATATCAGCGTCTATCGCCCCCTGAATTCCCTCTTCTGCCATTGCACCAGTACTGGCAAAGAACCAAGTAATATTAGCGATCAAAGCCATAACTATATAAGTTCTTGTCCACGTTAAATTCGCTATTACAGCATTAGTATGAGATTCATTATTCTCAAATATTTGCCTGAAAAATGTATAACCAGCAATACAGGCAAAGCCGACGTAAAATACAATTTTTGACAGTACAATGACTGTATTCCAGATATACATTTCCATATCAATCACACAGCCTTATTAATGAACCATAAAGCCGAAGCTATGTTTCATTTTATGACCATCGTTACCTAAGAAGGTTACATCCACAGTATAGTTTGCAGGAGCTAATTTAGGTAGTTTCCATGTAAATTTGCTAGTAGCGACTTTAGAAGGCTCGAATCCAAATTTAAATTCTTCGCCTTGTTTATTGGCCAATGAAACTTTTACAACCCGTACCTCTTTGGTGAACACCAAAGTTAACTCTTCTGGAGGATTCATTAGCATTGCATTATCAGCAGGCACACTTTTTTCAAGATGCACATGCGCAAATACCGCACTACTAAAAACGACACTGATTACGGTTAAAAATTTAATTAGTTTTTTCATATTTACCTCTATTTTAGTTTGTTGAAATTGCTATTTATGGTTTCTTAACTTCGCTAAGCATTACTTTTTAGCTCCGCCTTAGAAAGCTCCTTGTTAAAGGCGTTTAATTCTGGCTTTTTAACGATTGAGTAAATTACTGGGAGCACAATAAGAGTGAGTAGCACAGCACTTGTCATTCCGCCTACCATAGGTGCAGCAATACGACTCATAATCTCCGAACCTGTTCCTGTACCATATAAAATGGGCATCAAGCCGATAATGATTGTTGCAACTGTCATCATTACTGGACGAACTCGTAAGCCTGCACCGTGCAATAATGCATCTTGATATGCATCATCAGAGATAGGTTCAGCTCGCTCTTCAGCTTTTTCCTTAAGCTCAGCAAGTGCCTGATTGAGATAGACCAACATTATCACACCAATCTCAACCGCTACCCCAGCTAGAGCAATAAAGCCCACGCCAACAGCCACAGAGAAGTTAAACCCTTCCAGATACATCAACCATAAGCCACCAATCATCGCCATCGGCAAGGTAACGATAATGATAGCCACCTCACTAAACGCTCTGAAGTTTAAGTAAAGTAGAATAACAATAATGGCGAGTGTTAAAGGCAATACATAGGTGAGCTTTTCTTTCGCTCTTTCCATATATTCGTATTGCCCAGCCCAAGTAATTGAATAACCTGCTGGTAGTTTTAGATTATTAGCCAAGTGTATTTTTGCACTTTCAACATAAGTACCTACGTCAACACCGTCTATATCGATAAACGTCCAGCCATTTAAACGAGCATTTTCACTCTTAATCCCCGGCGGACCGTTCTCAACTCGAATATCTGCGACATCACCTAGTGCAATGCGTTGACCACTTGGTGTTACAACAGGTAATCGTGATAGCTGCTCAGGAGAGTCTCGATAGTCTTGCGGATAGCGTAAGTTAACAGGGTAACGCTCTTGACCTTCTACCGTTTGGGTAACGTTCATACCACCAATAGCTGTAGAAACCACTTGTTGAACATCTTCGATGTTTAACCCAAAGCGACTTGCCTTATCGCGTGAAATATCAACCTTGATATATCGTCCACCTGCAACTCGCTCTGAGTAAACTGATGCTGTGCCTGTAACTTCGGGTAAAATTTGCTCTATTTGTTGGCCGATTTCCTGAATCACATCAAGCTCTGGTCCGGCGACTTTAATACCCACAGGCGTTTTTATGCCTGTTGCTAACATGTCGATTCGGGTCTTGATTGGCATAACCCAAGCATTCGTTAAGCCCGGAAACTTAACCAATTTATCAAACTCAGCTTTTAACGATTCAGTAGTCACACCCTCTCGCCACTGCTCTTGTGGCTTCAATTGAATAAAGGTTTCAATCATGGTTAAAGGTGCAGGATCGGTTGCAGTTTCAGCTCTTCCTACTTTACCAAATACAGTTTCAACTTCTGGCACAGTGCGAATAAGCTTGTCTGTTTGCTGCAATAACTCCCTTGCTTTACCAATTGAAATACCGGGATAGGTAGTAGGCATATACATGAGATCGCCTTCATCCAATGGCGGAATGAATTCACTACCAATTTTATCGACAGGCCAAAAGCCAACGATAGTCACTAATATTGCTGCTACTATTGTCGATTTTGGAAACTTCATGACTTGCTTTAAAACAGGCATGTAGATAGCAATCAATAATCGGTTTAACGGGTTTTTCTTTTCAGAAACAACTTTGCCTCGAATAAAGTAGCCCATCAAAACAGGCACCAATGTGATCGCCAAACCTGCTGATGCCGCCATTGCATAGGTTTTTGTATAGGCGAGCGGAGAGAACATTCTTCCTTCTTGCGCTTCCAAGATAAATACAGGTAAGAATGAGACTGTAATGATCAGTAAGCTAAAAAATAGTGCAGGGCCTACTTCACTCGCAGCCTTAGCAACAATTTGCCAGCGATTTTCATCTGTTAGTGGTGTTTTCTCCATATGCTTGTGCATATTTTCAATCATCACTATTGCACCATCAGTCATCGCACCAATCGCAATAGCGATACCGCCTAAAGACATAATGTTGGCATTGATGCCTTGCATATACATGATAATGAACGACACCAAGATACCTAATGGCAGAGTAATAACTGCCACAATAGATGAGCGAAGATGAAATAGGAAAGCCACACAGACAATAGCCACGACTGCAAGCTCCTCTAGCAACTTGCTCCAAAGGTTATCAACAGCACGATCTATTAACTTCGATCTGTCATAGACAGGGACAACCTCCACCCCCTCTGGTAAAGAAGATTTGAGCGACTCAAGCTTTTCTTTTACCCCATTTATGGTTTGTTGAGCATTTTCACCAAAGCGCATAACGACAACACCACCAACAACTTCGCCTTCGCCATTAAGTTCTGCGATACCACGGCGCATTTGAGGACCAAGGTTAACGTTGGCAACATCTCCAATACGCAACGGCGTGCCTTGTTCGTTAATACCAAGTGGAATTTTCTCTATATCACTAACTGATTGAATATACCCCGTAGCAGTAACCATATACTCAGCTTCCGCCATTTCCACAACAGATGCGCCAGTTTCTTTGTTCCCTTTTTGTAAGGCTATTTGTATTAAACTTAGAGGAATATCGTAAGCTCTCAATTTATCAGGATCTACTTGCACTTGATACTGCTTAACCATACCGCCAACGGCGGAAACCTCAGACACGCCCGGAACAGTTTGTAGTTCATACTTTAAAAACCAGTCTTGAATACTTCTTAATTGGCTTAGATCATGGTTTCCTGACTTATCTGTTAAAGCGTAGATGTATACCCAACCCACTCCTGTCGCATCAGGTCCTAATTGTGGTTTTGCCGAATCAGGCAGGCTTGATGCTACTTGGCTTAAGTATTCAAGTACTCTGCTTCTAGCCCAATACAAATCAGTATCATCATCAAAAATGATATAGACGTAGGAATCACCAAAAAATGAGTAACCACGAACAGTTTGCGCTCCCGGTACTGACAACATGGCTGTAGTAAGGGGAAACGTCACTTGATCTTGCACTACTTGTGGTGCCTGTCCCGGATAGCTCGTCTTAATTATCACCTGCACATCAGAAAGATCGGGGAGTGCATCTACTGGTGTTTTTTGTAATGAATACAAACCACCAAACGCGATAATTAAGGTAATCAACAAAACAAAGAAACGATTGCCGATAGACCATCTAATAATTGATTCAATCATTATTTTTCTCCCACTTAATGATTAGAATGATCAACAGCAGCTTTATTTTCCTTGCCGTGTTGTTCATCTGATTCAAGAGAAATGTCAGTGATAACTAAGTCATCTCTAACCTCAAAAGTGAAAGTGACATTATCACCGACATTGAAATCAACCATTTCTATATTGTCCGCGACGATAAAATCCATCGTCGCAGCAGGTCTATCCCATTTCTCTATTGGGCCTCTGCTAATATTTAGAATCCGTGTATCAATATCAATCGCATTGATCAAACCAGATACTGTTGCTGATGATACTTCAGGCTCACTCATGATATGAATTCCAGTAATTTCATATCCACCGTCTTCGGTTTTGCTCACTTCAAAGTGCAAAGATTGACCTGACTTTAATGAGTCAATATCGACTTTTTCAGCCACAGTAAAATCCATAACCATTTCAGGCCAATCCCAAGCTTCAGCAGGGCCATGTGAAATATTAACCATGCGGTGCCCTGCCATAACACTATTAACATCCCCTTGCATCCAAACAGAGTTAGGCACTTCATCATGAGTCATTCGTTTAAAGTCAGAGCTTTTACTTGATTCAGAATCAATCAAGAATTGGGCAGATGTCACCACAACGTCATCTTCATTTAAGCCGTCTAATATTTCGATGCTGTCGATATCAACCCGGCCAATAGTCACTTCAATAGATTTAAATTGCCCATCACCTAACGCAAGTACTACTCTGTCCTGTTTACCAGTTCTAATAACGGCTTCTTTAGGCACGAGGATGGTGCTATCAGCTTGATTAGCGTGAATAGAGACTTGTGCAAACATATTTGGTTTTAATTGATAGTCTGTGTTATCAAATTTCAATCTCACTCGGAGTGTGCGTGTTTTACTGTTCAATGTTGGATAAACATAATCAACGACACCAGCCCAGTCCTCACCGGGTAAATAATCCAGTGTCATTGATACAGGAAGTCCTTTTTTAATTAAGGCTGCGTCACGTTCAAACACTTCTGCTTCAACCCAAACTTGATCTAGCTGGCCAATGCTTAATAAGGTGTTTCCCGGCTTTACATAAAAACCTTCTCTAACCTTCAAACCATCGACAACACCTGCTTGTGGTGAATAAAAGGTAATTGTTTGCTGAACCTTTCGTGTCTTTTCTAGCTTTTGAACAAAGTCTGCTGAAAGCTGTAACGCTTTTAGGCGATCTTTGGCTGCTGAAATTAAAGAACTATTGTTGCGCTTTAACGCTATTAACAGCTCTTCCTGAGCATTAACTAACTGAGGAGAATATAGTGTATAAAGAGGCTGCCCTTTCTCTACAGGGTTACCTGCTGCTTTGATGTAAAGTTTATCAATCCAGCCATCAACCCGTGGGTGGATATGAATTAGCTTATCTTCATCATATTGAACATAACCTACCGTTGAGATTTCAGTATGCATATTTTTCAGTTCAACAGGTGCAGTGCGAACCCCAAGGTTATTCACTACATGAGGCGCAATTTTTACTGCTCCGGGGCCAAAGTCATCACCAGATGATCCTTCCTCATACACAGGAATTAAATCCATCCCCATAGGCGACTTACCGGGCTTGTCCCGGCGGTAATTAGAATCCATCGGTGCAACCCAATACAGAGGCTTTTTTTCTCCTGATGTTGCTTCATTACTATTACTGTTTGAGCCAGTACCTTGATATAAACTCAATGCTCCAGCACCAAGTGCTGCCCCAATGATGATGGCAATAATTGTTTTTGTATTCGTTGACATTATTTTTCTCCAAATTGCTGACTGGATAAGTGCTGATTAGTTTTGTGTGAAGTTTGCATCGACTTATGTTCAGCATTTGAGTTAGATTGAGAATGCGCAAAGAAATAGTTGATACGAGCAACTGTTTTAAGTGCGTCAACATCAATTCTTAAAGCTGATATTCTGGTATTTAATTCGGCAATTCTTGCTCGAACAACTTCGGCAAAATCGCCATCATCATTTGTGTAGGCTGTCAATGACGCTTCTGCTTGGTCATGAGTTTGTTTAAGGAGTTGTTCTTGATAGATAGATTGTCTATCTGATAAGCGTTTAAGCTGTCTTAGTTCTTTTTCTAAAACACTGATCATTTGCTTTGTCAGTAATAGTTTCTCGGTTTTAATAGTCTCTGAATCTGCAATAGAAGCTGCAACTTGCTTATCTTGTCTGTTCTCGGTAAACAAGGGTAAATCAAACGTTACCCCAACAGAAAATAAATCAGCTCGGCTATCACCAGAGGGCATATTGTCGCGATAGGCATAACTAGCATTAACACCCCATTGCGGCTCATATTGCTGTTTGGCTAACTCAATTCCTTTTTCTGAAGCTTTGCGTTTTATATCAATCGCAAGTATGGCTGGGTGATTCGAAAGCTCCTGAGCCAATAGATTTCTTGAGTAATTAGATGCTTTTAGGACTGTTGGATTATTCAGAGTAATTGCAGGTAACTTTTTAGAAACCCTAAACTCTAATGGTTGCGCGTCAAAGTTGAATGATTCATTCAAACGATCCGCATCGTAAATATGAAGCCACTCATTGAGACGAGCGATTGTCGTTTCTAGTTTCTGCTTTTGCGAAGTTAATCTGTCATCTAACTGCACGATTTCCAACTGAGCACGAATAACATCTTGCTGTCTAGTTTTACCAACAACGTTTGAATAGCTAGCTTTAGCCACTTCCGCCATCTGCTCAAAGAGAGACCAATCATCTTCAATCAATTTAATAGTTTGTTGGGCTAAGTAAGCATCTAACCAAAGTTGTGACACTTGGCTTTTCAACTTAGCTTTACGATCCTCTCGTAACAGTGGAAATTTCGTGGACTCAATTTGTAACTGGTCTTTCTTGATCTCTAGACTGTCGCCTCTCGGAAACATTTGAGAGACGCCAACCTTTAGCTGAGTCATTCCTTCCTGATCTAAATCCCAAGTATCTGTTGGTAAATTCATTATCCCTAGCGATACTTTCGGATCAGGCAAAGTACCTGAAGCAATACTTCTATTTTCAACTGCACTTTGTTTCAATCGGCTACCATGAAGCCAAGGATCATTTTGCTGAGCTAAGGTGATAGCTTGTTCAAGCGACACTACTTTCTCAGCTTGAGCTGAGAATACAGATAAGCCGAGTATTAATGCAGTTGAAAGTGAAGTAAGGTTTGAAGAGTTCAATTTCATTAGAATTGCTCCTCGTATGTCTTAACTTTTGCATAGACTTTGCTCGTTCCATCTTTAAATAGAATTAACACGTTGTATGGCATAAAGCGGTCATCGACTTCCATACCGGGAGAGCCAACTGGCATTGCTGGAACTGAAAGCCCAATCGCATTGGGATGTTCTTCTGATAAGAACTGCTGAATAAATTTAGCAGGTATATGACCTTCAAAGGCAAATCCATTTCTACTCACTGCCGTGTGGCATGAACGGTAATTAGGTTTGATCCCATACTTAGTTTTGATATTGCTGATGTTTCGGAAATCTTTGGAATGTGCAACGATCCCTTTGTCTTCAATATGAGTTATCCATTTTTTACAACACCCACAAGTAGGGGTTTTATAAACGATTAACTCCAAAGGTGTTACATCGTTATTGTGTACATGTTTATGTTCACCTGCGTTTGCAAACGCAGGTGAAAGCAGCATTACAACTGCTATTTTTAAATACTTATTGATCATTTTTGCCCCCAGACATTGCTGGAAAATATCTATAGCGCTATGACGCTATATTGACTAACAGAAAAATTAATTACATGTGTGCGAAATTTGGACGCACTAATCCTGTATTAGGCAAAAATTGGTGGACGATAAAGGGAAGTCGAAATTGAGTGAGGTTGATTAAATTGTAGAACAGCTACAGATTCGCTCAAAAATTGAATATCTGTCGAGTTAACACTGGAATTTAGGACTGTAGTAGATGAACAAGCATTTGCAGGACAAACACATTCAACATCACAACAATCTTCTGATTGACCATTACTGCTTTTATTCATATCCCCATGATTCATTCCTTCATGATGACTCATTTTGGAATGATCCATGTTCATGTGTGATTCGTGAGAACCTAATGACATTTCGCAAGACATAGCAGAATACGCAAATGCTTGCCCAACAAAGGCAATCAGCATAGCTACAACAACTAAGACTTTTGAAAGTGGTTTGAACATAAAATTCTCTTACAAATATACATCTCTAATACTAAATTAAAGTCATATCTAAGTAAATGATAAACCGTGGTGCTTTTAAAAAATTTTGATTAATACAGGAGACTAGTGAATATAGTCGAGAGAAAATAACTAATTAATCACCAGTATGAGAGCAACAATTATGTCCTTCCTGAATTGGTGGACACTTTACCGTTCCATATGAACAATAAACACAGCAATCACCTTTCCGAGGCTTTAATAAGACCTTGCACGACTCACATTCGTAGTACCATTGACAAGCGTTGGTTGGCATCTCTTCCATTTTACTATGTCTACATTCAGGACATGTGATCATCGAGTTAAGTTCTATATTTTGCACGTTTGCTCCCTCACTGGTTTTACGATATCGAAAACCGACATAACGACCATTAAACAAATACCAAAGTAAAATAGGTATGTGCTCCAATTATATTGCCAAAGAGGATAAAGCGTTAATAGCACTGCTACAGGCCCTAGAATGCTGAAGGTAGCTCTGGTATGGCTTTTATTTTTGTGCCAATTATATAAGTTTACTAGTAGCGCCAGAGTTGCAAATATAGGTAACAAGGTATTTATAGCAATCCCCTCAAAGTGAGAGAGAAAGCCTAGTCCTAATGCCGATGCAAGTGCCCCTAATGCTGGGAAACAGGCAGTGCAACTAAGTGCCGCTAGCCAAACTCCACCAGAGCCTACTTTGTCTAATATTTTATTTATCATTTGAAAGTCTATTGGTTGATATTACCAACACTGTAAACTCCGTACACAAGTACGGAGTCAATCATTTTAATGAATCAATTATGGGGCAATGTGTTGGATCTTCGTTTTGCATACAGGTATCTGTCATATCCAAAATTACTTTTTCTAAACGCTGAAGATCATTAATTTTGTCTCGAATGATTGCTAGCTTTTGTCGGCTTAATAACTCAACTTGAGAGCAATTGTTGTCCATAGACATTAGCGATTTTATTTCCCTTAACGTAAAACCGAGCGCTTTGGCTTTTGTGATGAACCTAAGTTGTCCCGTTATTGATTCGTCATAATGTCTATAACCAGATATTGGTTTTATAGGTTGTGTAATAAGTCCTTCTCGCTCATAAAAGCGAATAGTTTCTACGTTTAAGTTTAATGACTTTGCTAATTTTCCGATGGTTTTCATTAGGGCCTTTGTGAAAATTGATAATCTAAAATTATATAGTTTAGCTATCTAGGGACTTAATGATCCCACATCCTTCAATAGTATTATCAGAATTACATGTACTAGCCATTTGTTGTAACTCATTTTTTAAGGCCTTTAACTCTTTCATGCGCTTATTGACTAAATCTAGTTGCTGCTTAATCAATTCATTAACACTAGAACAGCTTTCTTCTGGTTTATTTTTAAGTTCAATAAGACGTTTAATATCAGTTAGCGATATGTCGAGACTGCGGCAATGTTTTACGAATTCCAATTGCTTCAAAGCACTATGGTTATATAACCTAAAGTTACCTTCTGAGCGCTCTGGATTTGAAAGTAATCCTTCTCTCTCATAATAACGGATTGTTTGTACTGAACACCCTGAGGTTTTCGATAACTGACCTATTTTCATAAAATTCTTATTTAAGCTTGACCCTATAGTCACTATAGGTTTTATAGTTGAATCATACAAGTTTGGCGGAGATAAAAATGAGCGGTTGTGGATGTGAGGTTGAAGTAAAAGATAACCAGCAAAAAACGGTTCTTTATTGGCTTCTGGCTATTAATGCCACGATGTTTATTTTTGAAATTGGTTTTGGTTGGTTATCAGAATCAACGGCTTTAACTGCCGATTCGTTAGATATGCTTGCTGATGCAATCGTTTATGCAATAGCACTATATGCGGTTGGAAAGTCAATCCAACACAAAGCTAATGCAGCTTTGGTCAGTGGCTACTTCCAACTGGGATTAGGAGTTTTAATACTGTTAGATATCGCTAGACGATTATTTGGTGAAAGTGAACCCCATTCATTGTTCATGATTGCAGTTGGCTTAGTGGCGTTAGTCGCAAATACTATCTGTTTGTCACTTATCCGAAAGCACAATAATGATGAGGTTCATATGAGGGCTAGTTGGATATTTTCAGCAAATGACGTTATCGCAAACCTTGGCGTGGTTGTCGCTGGTATTCTCGTTATGGTAATTGAACAACGCTGGCCTGATATCGTTATAGGTAGCACTATTTCAGTGTTAATTCTTCGAGGCGCATATCGAATATTAGGTGATGCTAAGCAAGAATTAGCTGTGGCTCAAAAAACATGTGAAAAACCAAGCGAAGAAAAACAAACAACCTCTTGTTGTTCAAAGTGAGGAGACACCTATGAATGCTAAATACTTAGAAAAAACCAAGATAATTAATTTTGAACATTCTAAAATTCATTCATTAATTACTAAACGTAAATGGCAAGAACTTGATGACTACAACAAAATTGGTGCAGCCTACCAGTTCGTTAAAGATGAAATATTATTTGGCTACAATGAAAGCGATGATATTTCAGCAAGCAGTGTTTTAGCTGATGGTTACGGCCAATGTAATACCAAAGGCAACTTGCTGATGGCCTTGTTGAGAGGGTTAGGCATTCAATGTCGATTTCACGGTTTCACCATCGATCAGCAATTGCAAAAAGGGGCTATACCCAGCTATGTATTTTGGCTAGCACCTAAATATATTATCCATAGTTGGGTTGAAGTTTATTTCGATGGGCGTTGGATTAACTTAGAGGGCTTTATATTAGATAGGCAATACTTAACCTCACTACAGCAGAAGTTTAACCAAGAAAAAGATGATTTTTGTGGTTATGGAGTCGCAACAAAGTGCTTCTCTTCACCTGATACGGATTGGCGAGGAACAGATACCTATATTCAAAAAGAAGGAATTCATGATGACTTTGGGCTTTATGATTCCCCTGATGAATTCTATAGAGAAAAAGGCACAAATTTATCTGGAATAAAACGATGGTTATATCAACATGTGATCCGTCATTTGATAAATATGAATGTATCAAAAATTAGAAATACAAAAGCACTAGAGGTACAAAATGCACAACCATAGTCACAGTCACCATCATGAAAAAAACGACCGCATTGGATGGGCGTTTTTTCTGAATGTTACATTCACGATCATCGAATTTATTGGTGGGTGGCTTACCAACAGTACAGCTATTATGGCTGATGCAGTGCATGACTTAGGGGATAGTCTATCTATAGGCTTTGCTTGGATATTAAGTCGTTTTTCAGAGAAAGAAGCGTCAGATAAGTTTAGTTATGGCTATCGTAGACTTACACTCTTTGGCGCACTGGTAAATGGTATTGTTTTGGTTATTGGCTCAATTTGGGTTTTATTTGAAGCCATACCAAGGCTGTCCAATCCAGAAATGCCAGTGGTCGAGGGGATGTTAGGGCTGGCCATACTCGGTGTTGCAGTAAATGGTTATGCGGTTTTCAAATTAAAAGCGGGTGAAACACTTAATGAAAAAGTGCTGACATGGCACCTTCTTGAAGATGTTCTTGGCTGGGTTGCTGTACTTATTGTCTCAATAGTTTTGATGTTCATAGAGTTACCAATATTAGATCCACTTTTGTCGATTGGCTTCACGTTATTCATCTTGTTTAATGTCTTTAGAAACCTGAAATCAACACTCGTCTTGTTTCTACAAGCCGCACCCGATAAAGATACTCAAGATCGTATTAAACAAGCACTAATTGAATTTCCCGAAGTTAACGGTATCCACCATATGCACTTTTGGTCACTGGATGGTGAAAGTCATGTTTTAACAGCGCATCTTGAGCTAAAAGATGACTTTGAAGTTGAGGACTTAATTAGTCTTAAACAAGACGTTGCAGCTAAATTATCTTCCTATCATTTATCGCATACGACGATAGAGTTTGAGTTTCCTCAAGAAACTTGTCGTGATGAGAATGAAAATTAGGTAAATGGCTAGTCGATAAAGCTTTTCTCTGTTATATTGGTTACTCAAGTTTTTATAGGTGTATATTTTGAATCTAAATGTTGTGCTAAAAATGCTCTTAGTCGTTTCGATTGTTTTACAATCGTTAACTGCTGTTGCATCCTCAACATCTGAGAATCACCAAATAGATATAGAACATCTTCAAACTCAACATGATCATGCCGATGACCGAAATGCCTTAAACGATAATACAGATGATGAGCAGCATAATGAAAAAGATTGTCACCACTGCGGTCATTGCAGTGGCAGCCACTTATCTTGGATTTTAGTCAGTAATTCAAATACCACGGGCAAACTAAACATTATCAATAAAACGCCTTATCAAATTGATCAAACAAATACCTACCTTGAAGCGATACTTCGTCCACCCATTTCTTAATTAGATTGATTTTTAATGACCTATTTATCCTTTAATAAAGGATAAAGGGTTCGTGTTTATTAATTTTAAAATTAAGAATTTTTATGTATATATATTTAAAAAATACAGGGTTAGTCCTGTCTTTATGCATGGCTGTGAGTTTTTCAGTTGCCAGTTATGGCAAACAGAAAAATATTTCATGGCTTGATAGTCAAATAAATAAAGATCCCGAAGTTGTTGCGGCTAAAGAGTTACTTAATGCAAGTAATCATAGAGCAAAAAGCTTAACTCAAGCCGTATACAACCCAGAGCTTGAAGCAAGCTATGAAAAAGAGGGAGATTTTGATAATTACTCTATTGGTATCAGTCAAACGATTGATTTTTGGGATAAGCAATCAGCAAATAAAAGCATTGGTGAAATTGATGTTTATGCAAACCAGCAACAATTGTTATCTCTACTCGATTCTAAAAAGGCTAATGCTTTAACTGCAATAGTTAATTGGCAAGCAGCAAAAAAGGCGGCTCAGTTACTTTCAGAAAGAGAAAATCAATTACAAACGCTCGTTGGAATTGTTGAAGATAAGCGAAAAGTCGGACTTCTAGAGCCACTTGACGCTGAACTGGTCTACGTAAACTTGTCTCAAATTTTCAGTGAAATATCTGAGTCGCAAATTACTTTGAAAAATGCAGAGGTAAAAGTTCAGGAGTTATTGCCTGATTGGACGCCTAATACCGCCAATTTATCTTCATTTACTTTTGGAGTAACAAGCTATTCATTTAAGTCACAGTGGGTTGAGAATCATCCAAAAGTTAAACTCGCTAGAGCGAAATGGAAAGGACAACAATCGAAAGCTCAATTAACCACTATGGAATCTAAAGCTAACCCAACCATTGGAGTTAGCGCAGGGAAAAGTGGAGATGAAGACTTGATTGGTGTGACTTTCTCAATTCCATTAAATATCAGAAATAATTATTCCGATACTGTTAAAGCTGCTTATTCGGAAGCAATCGCAGCAGAAGCCAACTTTCGCTCGGTTTATCGAAAGCAGTCTTTTGAAGCAAAAGCTAATTATGAATCGCTTAATGTCAGTAAAAAATACTTTGAGCAATGGCGAAAACTCACAGAAGGCAGATTAGAAAGTAGCGCAAATTTATTAAATAAGCGCTGGGAAGCTGGTGACATTAATACGTCTGATTACTTACTTGTATTAAATCAACGTGCGGAAGGACTTCATGCAGGAATTCGTTTGGAAAATCAATTCAAGCTTGCAGAAATATCCTTCGTTTTAAGTATGGGTCAGTTATCAAAATTTGAGATTTGAACGTTTACTTTTTCAGTTACGAAAAACGAAATCTTAAATTTACAAAAAAATATAGGTTACAAAAATGAATACAATATTTAGTAAAAAATTATTAGCCGTAGTAATTAGCAGCCTGTTATTAGGGCTTACTACAAATCATGATGCTTTTGCACAGTCATCAGATGGTACTGGTTCTGTCGCAAAGGTTTTGAAGCAAGATGTAAAAGAACATAAAGATGATCATGACGATCACGAAAAGGGACATGAAGAAGACAAAGGTGACCATGACGAGCATGGCCATGAAGGTGATAATAAAGAGGGAGAAGAAGAACATGAAGAAGGTATCACTATAGATCCAAAGAAGATGTCGCTTGCTAACATCAAAGTGGAAAGTGTTAAGCCTGAATATCAATTTAGCACCGTGTATGCACCTGGCGAAATAAAAGCTAATGGCTATAAAAGTTATGTGGTATCCCCACGTACAGAGTCAGTTATTATCAGTCGCCATGCATCGCTTGGCGAACATGTAGATAAGGGACAAAAACTGGTCACTCTATTTAGTGAGTCCATGTCACAAGCGCAAGCGGACTATCTAATCGCTTCAACGGAATGGCAACGTATTAAAAAACTAGGTAATAAAACAGTAAGTGAAAGCCGCTTATTACAAGCTGAAACGACTTACAACGCTTCATACGGAAAACTCATTGCTTTAGGGTTAACTGAAAAAGCAATTAAAAGTATTTCTAATAAGGATATTAAGGCATTCGGGCAATATACGTTAACGGCACAGCGTGATGGTGTTGTACTTCAAGACGACTTTATCCAAGGGCAACGTGTTGATGCTGGGGATACCGTTATGTTGCTAGCTGATGAAAAAAAATTATGGGTTGAAGCAAAAGTTTCTCCAAATAAAAAGCTTAATTTATCAATTGACTCTCCTGCGGTACTTAAATTAGAAGGCCAGAGTTACAATGCCAAAGTTATCCAAGAAGCCCATACAATTGACCCTATTACTCGTACTCGAATTATTAGATTAGGAGTAGAAAATTCGGATGATAACCTCCATTCAGGCATGTTTGTAAAAGTTTACTTTCAGTTCGCCACAAAGCAGAAAGTGATGGCTGTGCCAGAAGAGGCATTGATCCGTAGTGCCGATGGTGATTGGACCATATTCGTTGAAGACCACCCTGGAGAATTTAAAGCTGTAGAAGTAGAACTAGGCCGAGCCTTAGGTGGTTTTAGAGAAATCATTGGCCTTGATAGTGGAACGCGAATTGTAACCAAAGGTGCATTTTTTGTTGCGTCTGAAATCGCTAAAGGCGGATTCGATCCGCATAACCACTAAGGGGCAAAACTATGTTTAATAAAATAATAGATTGGTCTGTTAATAATAGACTCCTGATTTTGATTGCGCTGTTTGCCACCATGGTTGGCGCAATTATGGTTATTCCAAAACTAAATTTAGATGCCTTTCCTGATGTTACTAATGTTCAAGTTGCTGTAAATACTGAAGCGCCAGGACTGGCTGCTGAAGAAGTTGAACAACTCATTACGTACCCTATTGAAGCGGTAATGTATGCCTTACCTGATGTAGAACAAGTGCGCTCAATTTCTAAAACAGGTTTGTCTGGCGTAACGGTTGTTTTCAAAGAAGGCACCGACATTTACTTTGCAAGACAACTCGTATTTGAGCGTCTTCAAGCCGCAAAAGAACTCATACCTGAAGGTGTTGGGACACCCGAAATGGGGCCAAACACCTCAGGGCTGGGCCAAGTTTTTCAGTACCTTCTTATTTCTGATAAAGATGCAGGCTATGATGCTATGGCGCTTCGAAGTCTTAACGATTGGATTGTGAAGTTACTCGTTATGCCTGTCGATGGTGTTACTGATGTACTCTCCTTTGGAGGTATTGTTAGGCAGTACCAAGTAAATGTAGATCCATCTAAGCTTCTTTCTTATAACCTAACGCAAGAAGACGTTGTTGGTGCCCTAGATAACAACAATGCGAATGTTGGCGGCTGGTATATGAACCGAGGCCAAGAACAACTGGTCATTCGAGGTACGGGGTGGTTTGAAAGTGGAGATGCTGGCATCAGTAATATCAAACAAGTTCCAGTTAAAACGGTTGATGGAACGGTTGTGACGGTTTCGGATATTGCTAAAGTTGAAATGGGCAGTGAAATTCGCCAAGGTGCTGTCACTATGACGCGAAAATCACCCAATGGTAAAGTAGAGAACTTAGGTGAAGTTGTCTCTGGTATTGTATTAAAACGCATGGGGTCAAATACTAAAGCTACCATTGATGGTATCAATGCAAGAATCCCATTGATTAATCAAGCATTACCTAAAGGTGTTCGCTTTGAGCCATTTTATGATCAGGCTGATTTGATTGAAAAAGCCGTTGATACGGTAGTTGATGCACTTTCACTAGCATTTATTTTCATCTGTATTGTATTGGCTCTATTCTTAATGAATTTACGTGCAACCTTCTTGGTATTAATTTCAATTCCAATTTCTATTGGTATTGCGTTAATGATCATGGCTTGGTGGGGGATATCTGCTAACTTAATGTCGCTAGGCGGAATAGCTGTCGCTATTGGTATGCTAGTTGATGGCTCAGTCGTGATGGTTGAGAACATGTTTAAGCATTTAAATAGACCAGACTCTACCCATTCAAACAGTGTAAAAGAAAGAGTGCCTAGTGCTGATACTGATCCACATGATGTAGAACAAGATGAGCATGGTATTAAATTACGTCTTCAAAATGCTGGTAAAGAAGTGGCTCGTCCGGTATTTTTTGCAGCCTCTATTATTTTAGTCGTATTTACGCCTTTATTTAGCTTTGAAGGTGTTGAGGCAAAGTTATTCCAACCTATGGCAATAAGTATCATTTTAGCTGTTATATCCGCTATTGTGGTTGCGTTGTTTATCGTGCCAGCACTGGCAACTTATCTATTTAAATCTGGTGTGAAAGAGAGGGAAAGCTTTGTTCTTAAACCATTAGATAAACTCTATAGAAAAGGTCTAACATTCGCATTAAAACACACTAAGTTAGTCATTTCAGCTTCACTTATTTTAGTTGCATCTGCATTTGCATTAGTTCCATTTATTGGCACTGAATTTGTTCCTGAGTTAGAGGAAGGGACTATTAATTTAAGAGCAACCCTTGCGCCATCTTCCAGTTTGGATACGGCGTTAACCGTAGCTCCGATTTTAGAAGAAAAGTTAATGGCGTTTCCTGAAGTAACTTATGCATTAAGCCGAATTGGACGAGCAGAAATAGGTGGAGATCCAGAGCCAGTTAATAACATAGAAATTTACATAGGATTGAAGCCTGTTTCTGAGTGGTCAAGTGCATCTAATCGATATGAACTTCAAGGTAAGATGGAGAGATCTTTGGAAGAATTCCCTGGGTTGTTACTCAACTTTTCTCAACCTATTGCGACTCGTGTTGATGAGCTACTATCTGGCGTTAAAGCTCAGTTAGCGATAAAGCTATTTGGTCCTGAGTTAGATGTTTTAGCGGCTAAGGGTCAAGAGATTGAAGCAGTTATTAAGAGTGTTGACGGTGCAAGAGATGTTGCTCTTGAGCAAATTGCAGGTGAAGCGCAACTTGTCGTAAAACCTAATAGGCAAGAGCTATCGCGTTTTGGACTTTCAGTTGTTGATATAATGGAAGTTGTGCGAGATGGTATTGGTGGGGTCGAAGCTGGACAAATCATCAATGGTAACGAGCGATATGATATTTATGTGCGTATTGAAGAAGAATATCGACGAAATAAGGAAGCTATTTCAGATATTCGAATTCAGTCACCAACAGGTGCTTGGGTACGCTTAGGTGATGTTGCAACAGTTTCATTTGAATCAGGTCCTCCTCAAGTAAGGCGCGATGATGTTCAAAGGCGTGTCGTTATTCAAGCAAACGTTCAGAATAGAGATATGGGCAGTGTAGTAGCCGACATCAGAAAAGTTATTGCTGAGAAAGTTGACCTACCTTCAGGCTACTCGGTAGCAATAGGTGGCCAATTCGAAAGCCAGCAGCGTGCTCAAAACAGACTAGCTATCGTTGTACCTCTATCTTTAGCGCTAATTGCATTGTTACTTTATTTTGCTTTTGGCTCTGTTGGTCAAGCTATGCTGATTTTAGTGAATGTGCCACTTGCAGTTATTGGTGGTGTATTTTCTTTGTATCTAACAGATCAGTATTTGTCAGTGCCTAGCTCCGTTGGTTTTATTACCTTATTCGGTGTAGCGGTATTAAATGGGGTTGTAATGGTAGAAAGCATCAACCAACGAATAAAAGATGGCTTAGAGGCTTCCAAGGCAGTTTTTGAAGGAGCAACGTCAAGATTAAGACCTGTACTCATGACAGCAATAACTTCCGCATTGGGATTAATCCCAATGTTAATGTCTAATGGTGTAGGTGCTGAAATACAACGTCCGCTTGCCAGTGTTATTGTAGGTGGCTTGGTAACGGCCACGCTGTTAACACTGTTTGTATTACCTGTTTTATATCGCTGGTTTTCAAGGAAAAAAATTGAGGAGTTGTCTCGTTAACTAAGATAGCCTAACTTAGATTATTCCGTATTAGGTACGTAGCTGATGCGGAATAATTTTATATTTTACGTGGTAAGAGATGGGTCATTGTCTTTCTGGAAAAAGAGGTGGTTTGATCTACTGCTATAGTAAAGAAGATATTTTAATATACAGCTCTTTTGCTTGTGCGTGATTTAAATTATTTGCTGACTTATTTTGACCAATAGTTGAAGTGACACTTACAGCCTCGTTAGAGGTTTGTTCGATATCTTTTGTGGTTTTTGCTCCATTATCTTTATGCAAGCGTTCTATACCAATACTAGAGATATTGACCGAATCACTAGTAAGCACGTTAAGATTTAATTTCGTTACGGTATTTAAAAACGGCAGACCAGCACTAGCGGAATTTACATCCGCTATATTTGTATTGACACTTAATAGGTTAATACTCAACATTACTTATACTCCCCTAGTATCCAATTATAGTATCTTGTTGGGGAAATCGCCATTTTTCTATTAGATAACAAAGCTAACAATATTTGTGATCGGATACTTTTAATGGGCACTTCAGCTTTAAGCTCATTATTTGTGTATATTAGGTAACAGTAGAGGGCGAACTTCTTCCATATTGTTTTGATTAACCTGCACAGCATGAAAGCTCAGATACATCTTTATTAAAAGTTTGAGCACACAGCTTTAAACCTTCGACCATAGTTAGGTATGGAAATAATTGGTTTGCCAAATCAGTAACGGTCATTTGGTTACTGATAGCTAATGCCGCACTCTGTATTAACTCTCCACCTTCATGTGCTAAGATCTGTGCCCCAATAATGCGCTCACTTTCACGCTCAGCAACTAACTTAATAAAGCCATCAGTTTCAAAGTTAGCTAACGCCCTCGGCACATTTTCCATGTCCAAAACTCGACTAATAACATCAAGTCCTTTAGATATAGCTTGCTCTTCAGTTAAACCTACCGTTGCAACTTGTGGGTCAGTGAAAATCACAGCAGGCATGGTAGATAAATCAAGTCTAGAATCACCGCCTGTCATATTAATACCAGCTCTACTTCCTGCTGCCGCAGCCACATAAACAAATTGAGGCATGTTAGAGCAATCACCTGCGGCATAGATATTCGCTATTGATGTTTCCATGCGATCATTGACTTTGATCGCACCATTTTTTTCTGATTCAACACCAATACTGTCCAAGCCAAGTTTAGTTGTATTTGCATTACGACCTGTAGAGATGAGTAGTTTGTCAGCCTTTAAAGTCCCATCATTAGTACCTAATGAGAATTGGCTTCCATCATGACTTACAATGCTTGCCTGCGTATTATCTAGTATTTTGATACCTTCATTTTCAAAGCACTGTTTAAGCTTTTCACCCAAAAGAGGGTCTTCTGAATACAATAAAGTATGTCGTGCTAACACAGTTACACGAGTCCCTAAACGAGCGTAGGCTTGAGCGATTTCTAGCGCAACAACTGAAGAGCCGATTACTATTAAGCTTTCAGGTAACTCTTGTTCAAATAGTGCTTCTGTTGATGCCCAGTAAGGGGTATTTTCTAATCCTTTAATTGGCGGAATTGACGGAGTTGAACCAGTGGCTATCAATATTCGATCTGCATGCAGTTCTTCATTAGTGCCATCTGGTTTTTGGATAATCAATGTACTTTCGTTTTTAAAACTCGCATAGCCTTTAATCAAAGATAATGCCGAGTTTTTCTTTAGAATACTTTCATATTTAGCTTCGCGTAGCTCTTCAACACGAGACTTTTGTTGATGAGCTAGCAGAGCACGGCTTATTTGAGGATTATTATTCTCAAGCCCATCAAAAGGGTTTCTTCGTTGTTGGTGCGCTAATTGTGCTGCACGAATTAAAATTTTTGATGGAACGCATCCTACGTTGACGCAACAACCGCCAATAACATCAGCACCTTCTATAATGGTCACTCGTGCGCCATTTTCAGCGGCTTTTATAGCGCAAGCAAAAGCACCAGAGCCGCTACCGATAATAGCAACATGTAGCTGCTCGCTTTCACTCTTAGAGCAACAGCTTGTTGAGCATTGATCCGAAGACATAATAATTCCTTAAAGTTTTGTTGCTATTAATCTTTGGTGCATTTGTTATGGCTAAACTAATCAACAAGCAGACTTATGCAAAATCTTACTTGGTAGTTTTTACTTTTGCTGGGTAGCCAATATTTGTAGACGCTAACGCAATAGCTTCAATGCTGGCCTTGTTAGGATCAAATAAAACAGTCGCTGTTTTTTCATCATAATCAACAGTAGCTTTTACAACACCATCTACTTTTTCCATCGCCTTACGTATAGTTATATTGCACATCTTGCAGGTCATTTTCTCAATCGAGAAAACTTTAGTAGCTACTTCTTGAGTAGCAACATTACTGGTTGCTTCAGAGTGTGGCATTGCTAGTGTGTTGCCAAACATAAGCATTGAGCTTAACAGTATTGAAACGGTAATTAATTTTTTCATTGTTTTGCCTCTTTTTAATATATGTTCAAAATTAACTTGATTGGTTAAATCGTATTGTTATCAGTCAACTTTTGTTAATCACTTTTCTATTAAGCAATAATGTACTCTGCGTAATAGGGAAAACTCATCATCACGATTAAAATTATGCTTACAATCCAAAACATAATACGCTGATTCTTTAATACTTTAGGGTTAGCGCAAATTGAACCGTCCTCACACTTTTGAGGGGCTATATACAATTTATAAAAAACTACGCCTAATATAATGAGGGTTATCACAGTAAAATATCCGCTATAAGGTTCCATAGCAGTGAGGTTACCTACCCACGCACCTCCTATGCCAAGTGATAGCAATAACAATGGGCCAATACAGCACGCTGACGCACCTAAACCAGCAACAATTGCTAATAGCAAAGAACGATTAGGTGTGGGGGAACTCGTCATAATTAAATCTCATATAGGCTAATATAAGATAGTTTACACTCTGGGGTATAGCACAGAGTCAAGAGGGTGTTAGGTATTTTTTAAGAGAATTAGAAAGGTTATTTTTCTAAAAAGCCTTTTTGAGATAATCCATCGATGAAGCCACAGTGAGTAGTATCATCAGTATGACAAGTTGATATTAAGTCATCCAATGCAGCTTGAATCGTGAGCAAGCCAGCGATTTTCTGTTGGATTTCGTTCCGTTTTTCTTTTGCTAAGCTTTGAACATCACCACAATGTTGATCACCTAAAGTTAACAACTGCTTTATTTCCTCTAACGAAAACCCAAGCTGTTGAGCACGCTTTACGAATCGAATTCGATCTACACTTGTATCAGGGTAGTGACGAAAACCGCCTAACGGCTTTTCAGGTTCGACAATTAAGCCTTTGCGTTGATAATGCCTTATTGTCTCAATATTTACATTAGCGGCTTTTGCGAGTCGGCCAATGGTTAATGGTGGATTGTTTTTAGTCATTTATACTGCCTTTAAATTAGTTTGTATTTATAGTGCAGAATTGAAAAAGGTATTTAGTAGTAAACGTACTATAAACTGTTTTTCATATTACCAAAAGTGGGATTTAGTTTAATAATAGGCAAGTCTTTGTGTGCTTGGTCATGTGGAGTCAGGCCACATCAAAGAGTTCAGCAATCACGATTATGAACGAAATGGATTTACTTTGAATAGATAGTAAATTCGCGTAGCGAATGTGTACCAATAATACTTACTCGTCAAAAAGGCTTTCGAAAAAATTATCTATTCCGCTTGGCCAAAGCCAAGAAATGTTGT
>OJFP01000342.1_pt1 | contig 35323 bp, 30 predicted proteins | sample 1594141 | NCBI WGS metagenome assembly OJFP01 (sample SAMN05416843, study PRJEB24817) | seawater metagenome | isolation source: Sea water | place: Canada:Atlantic | collected 2013-07 | reverse complement strand
ACGAGATGTAGAGAGGTCTCGTGGGCTCGGAGATGTGTATAAGAGACAGCCTGAAATACGCCGAGACGCGGTGCCTTTGGCTGAGACCAGGGTCGTATAAATATCACCGTTTTCACTCAGGAATATGTCGGTAATCTCACCACTTTCCTGATCCAGGAGAATTAACGGGTCTCCACCTGCCTTCGGAAACTCATAGAGGTTTCCACTGGGGGCTGATCCGGCCAAAATTCGACCGTTTGAGTTCCAGGCGAGTTGACGGATATTGCGGTCGCGCACTTTGCCCCAAAGTTCGACACCCCGATCGTCGAGAGAGTCTTCCGGCCCGGATTTGAGTAATTGCCTCAAATTAATGTGATAGATGGATCCTGGATTTCCCGTGGATACCCAAATATTTTTCTGCGCGTCGTCGATTAGAATATCCAGAATTGAATCTGCGGGGAGAGCCACGGATGCCTGTTCTTCCCCGCTCTTGTTCAAGATTAAAAGGGTGGCGTCGGGAGCGGTTCCGGCTACGACCATACCGTTCGAAAGGTGTTTCAAGGTAAACACGTGATTTCCGCCTGTTTCCGCCCATGGCGCGGCGGAAAAGGTGCCGCCTGAGGCATCCACTTCGATTTCCAAAATCTTCCCACTCGGCCCGGTTCCCACCAACCAACGTTGATCGGAGACCGCTTCAATATCCCACCAAAGGTCAGCCACCGGGTTTCCGGCCAATGCACTCAATTGAGGGCCCGTGATGATTCGCCCGTCCGAGCGGATCGCTAGTCCCTTGAGATCGCGCGAAGGCACCTCTCGATAAAAGTTTAGGTTTTGGCTCTTAGAAAAAGTAACCGCCGAATCGGCTATTAGAGAACCGCCGATGACCAGCGAAGTGATAAAGAGGGCGAGGAGTCGCTTCATAAAAAAATTAGTCAGTTACCACTAAAGGACGGCGAACGAGTCCGGGTACGAGGCGGTCGTCCAAAAGATGTGATTCCCACAGAACTTCGCGGGCTTTTCGTTGGGTGAATCTTGCCTCATCAGCACCGCCGGCAATTCGAGCCAATGATCCCGGAAGCTCTAGAGTGGTGCCGGTTTGATCGAGAAAGACCTCAGTCGGCGTCAGCACCGCGACATAGATTCCGTCGGGCGCTCGTTGAGCGCGAAGCACGTCAAGGTAGGTTGAGAAATCACGAATCTGGCTGACGGGGTAGGTGCGTTGTCCCCCGGTGAGCAGGTCGAGCGTGGGGCCATTGGTGATGACTACTTCTAGGGTTTCACCCACCCAATCTGGTTGAATGGGGATGTCGATCGATGCCGCCCAGGGTTGTGATTGGAAATTACGTAAGGAGAGGGTTACTGAAACCGATTCGCCGGGACGGGCTGATCGGTGCGACAGGCGAACATTATCCAAACTAGTTGTCGGGTTTACCGGCAACTCGGAGACGGAAAAAACTACGCGTTCGGGGAATGCTTCCTCTACGGGGTTTTGCAGCCAGGTAGACAGGTCTCGGGTGAGTCCATTTAGTCCGTCCCGAAAACTTTTTGGGCCCGCATAAAGCTGCTCCATAATGAGTTTTTCACCACCGGAAAAATCAATGCGGGCCTCGACCGAAAACCCGGCCACCAAACCAGAATCATTGGAGCCAAGCACGGCCTGGGATAACCCCATTGCGGTTATCATTGGAGTGATTTGGGGGTGGCGAACGGTCGAAAACTCCAGGGTGCGATACGGGGTATGCACGGTCACCGGAATCATCACCGGGCCTTCACCAAGCTCCCCGTAGATAGCGGATAGGCGATCTTGACGAACGGTGCCGATTACTGCGCCGGTATTCGAAATTTTAACCGAACTCATGTTTGAGGGTAAGATCGTAACGATCTCCGCCGCGGTCATCGGCATTTCAACTTCACCGAGCCCGAGGAGCGGATGGCCAAAGGCCAATACGCGGGTGCCATCAACTTGAGAAACGGTCCCCGTTCCTGCCATCGTGATGTCTCCAATTGCGAGGGCAGCACCGACCGCTTGTCCGGCGGTTAACTGAATAGGTTCTCCCGAATGGGTATCTCCTGAAGTATCAAGTGATCCGCCGAGTGTCGTGGTGGCTATGCCCAACTCCGCTAACGGTTGGGCCATCAATTCCGCGACCTGCGGAGCGAGGCCTCCGATGCTGAATACCGGACTTAAAGGAGTGAGGCCATCGTTTCGTGAATCTAGGTTCGTGGCTTTTGTTCCGACGGGGAGAGGGCCTGAAGGAGAGCTTCGATCTGAGTTGTCGGCTATTCGCCGAACCTCCAACAGATCTTCGGCCGGAGTAAATCCGGCAAATCGCACGGTTTCAAAACGCTGCACCTGATAGGACAACGCTCCCGCAAATCGACCGTCGATGTAAAGTGGACTGCCACTCATTCCTGCAACAGCTCCCATATGTTGCACCCGCTCATCCGTGAGCTCGCAAAGGATCATTGATTTACCAGGGCCCAGCGCGTTCTGAATCACTCCGGTCACTTCAACGGAGAAGGCTTCGGGTTCAGTGCCGCGAAAAACTGTCCAGACCTCGCCCTGCATTCCTGCCTGTAATTCTTCCAGGGCAAGAATCGGCGAATTTATGGGCTGCTCACTGAGCGCGGCATTCGCGCCCATGGCCAAGCAAAGCGCTGCAACGGCGGAGAGATGAACTCGAAAAGCTAAGCGGAAATGAATCACAGTTTTTTAATCACACCCGTCATGATATCACAGGCGCGATCGATCGCGGCTCCTTCATGGGCGGTGCTGATGAAGCATGTCTCAAATGCACTGGGCGGCAAGTAGACCCCCGCATCTAAGCAACCGCGAAAAAAGCGCCCGAATAATTCAGCGTCGGTGGTCTGGGCCGAAACCAGATCGCACGCGGGAGTATCGGTAAAGAAAGTGCACCACATCGAGCCCTTTTGGGGAACTTGATGCGCGATGCCACGAGCGGTTAAAGCCTCGCTCAATGCTGATTGGATTTTCTGCCCTAGGGTGTTCAGGCTCTCGTAGACACCGTCAATCTGCAGGAGTTTCAAAGCCGCGATGCCTGCCGCCATGGCGAGGGGGTTACCGCTCAGGGTGCCAGCCTGATAAACGGGGCCTTCAGGGGCGAGAAAATCCATAATATCGGCTCGTCCCCCAAAGGCTCCCACCGGTAGTCCGCCGCCGATGATTTTGCCTAATGTCGTGAGGTCCGGAGTGATTTGCTCGATCTCCTGCACGCCTCCCTGTGCCAAACGAAATCCCGTCATGACTTCGTCGAAAATCAGGACGGATTCATGTTGTTTGGTGATTTCGCGCAAAAATCTCAGATACCCCTCAGCCGGCCGAATCAGGCCGACGTTGGCCGGATAGGGCTCCAGGATGATACCGGCGATCGCATCGGGGTTAGCGGCATAGGCTTTCTCGACGGCAGCCCGGTCATTGAAAGGGAGCACGATGGTTTCACGGGCGAACGAAGCTGGCACGCCAGCACTGTCGGGATGTCCGTGGGTCAATGCGCCTGAGCCGGCCTTGATGAGCAGCGAGTCGGAGTGCCCATGATAACAGCCCGCAAACTTGATGATCTTATCGCGCCCCGTGAATCCTCGGGCCAAACGGATGGCTGACATTGTGGCTTCGGTGCCACTGTTGCACATCCGCACTTTCTTGATCGCCGGCACCATCTCCGCGATCAACTCCGCCATTTCCACCTCATACGGGTTGGGCGTGCCAAAGGAGGTGCCATTGACCAGCGCCTTGGCAATGGCTTCACGGATAACCGGGTGGTTGTGTCCATGGATCGCCGGCCCCCAGGTGCATACGAAATCGATGAGCTCTTTTCCGTCGGCTGTGGTTAAGGTCGCCCCTTGGGCTGATTCCACGAAAAATGGTGCTCCACCAACAGAGCGGAAAGCCCGCACGGGGGAATTTACCCCACCGGGAATGAGTCGTTTAGCGCGAGCAAAGAGATCTTCAGAAGTTGTCATGTTTTTCTTTTAAAGTGGGGCAAAAGCAGTGGGCCGATCAATTGACGTATTTTTGCACGATCGGGATACGGCGACCGACCCCAAAGGCGAGGGGAGTGATTTTAAGTCCCGGCGCCGCTTGTTTTCGTTTGTATTCATTGAGATCAACTTTGCGGGTCATGTCGTGGACCGCATCGGTTTCAAATCCTTGGCCGATCAGATCTCGGCGGGACAATCCTTCTTCGACGTAACTTCGCAAAATTGCGTCCAATATATCGTAGGGAGGCAGACTATCCTGATCTTCTTGACCGGGCCGAAGTTCGGCACTGGGAGGTTTGTTGATTGTATTCCACGGAATAATTTCCCGGTCGCGATTCATCCAACGAGCGAGATCGAAGACCTGCGTCTTAAACACATCCGAAATCACCGCGAGTCCGCCACACATGTCGCCGTAGAGGGTGCAATAACCCACCGCGATCTCACTCTTGTTTCCGGTCGTGAGGAGTAAGGAACCAAACTTATTTGAAAGCGCCATCATCAGCACCCCGCGAATACGAGCCTGGATGTTCTCCTCGGTGACATCAACGGGACGGCCACTGAAGAGTGGTTTTAGCGCTGCTTCACACGCTTCGACCGCCGTAGCGATCGCCACCGTATTAAATGGCATTCCCAGATTCTCCGCTAACTGACGGGCGTCGTCTTTTGAGTGGGATGAAGAGATGGCGGAGGGCAGGGAGACGCCCAATACATTTTCGGCCCCGAACGCCTCAGCTGCTATAACCGCAACTACGGCCGAATCGATCCCACCGCTGAGAGCGACCAAGGCTTTTTTGAAACCCGATTTTTGAGCGTAGTCTCTCAGCCCGAGAACCAGCGCATCATTCACATCGGCCAAATCCTCCTGGGCAAAACTAGTCGCCCGAACGGACGAGGGGATTGCTAGGTCTACGACGGCTTGATCCGTTCGAAACGCTTCCAAGCCATGCAATATTTCACCCGATGCATTTGCGACCAATGAACGTCCGTCGAAGACGAGTTCATCGTTGCCGCCGACCGCATTGACGTAGGCCACGGGGCAATTAAGACGCTTGGCGGTGTCGGCGACGATTTGCTGCCGCGCCTCGTTTTTGCCGTGGTGCCAGGGACTCGCGGAAAGATTGACCATCAGGTCCAGTTTGCTCGTGGCCAAGCTATCGACGGGATCGAATCGATACAGTGGTCGGGGAATTAAGCTCGATCCAGTCCAGATATCTTCGCAGATCGTGACTCCGATGCGCCGACCTCCTATCTCAAAAATGGTGGGCTCAGTAGCAGGCTCGAAATATCGATCTTCGTCGAATACATCGTAGGTCGGGAGTAGGCACTTGCGAGCAAACCCTTTAATGGCGCCATTTTCGCACCACGCGGCGGCATTAAAGAATGGTCGACCAGCCTTGGCGGGATTGCGTTCGATCGTGCCGACCAATGCGGGAACCGAGCCGATGGCCGCCGCAATTTCAAGTAAAGCTCCCTCGGCGTCATCGCCAAACCGCCGCTTTAAGAGGAGATCCCGGGGAGGATATCCGCAGCTGGCTAGTTCGGGGAAGACCACGAGTTCGGCCCCAGCCGCCACGAGATCGCGGTAGGCAGCAATGATGAGATCGCGGTTTCCTGTGAGGTGACCGACGGTAGGATTGATTTGAGCGAGACCGATGCGCATGGACGAAAGTAGCGAAGTTGGGCGGTTCATTGCGGGCTGACAACCCGCAAGGGCAAACTTGTGCCGGAAGCACTTCGGCGTTTGGTTGCCCGTCTGCCATGGTTGATCCTCTCGTTTCCCTAATACTCGCTTCCGCTTCACCGCGTCGTCATGAGCTCCTCGGGCGACTTAAAATTCCGTTTCGAGTGCACGTCGCCGAGGTGGTCGAACAGGATGGCCGAGACCGGAACCCCCGTGAGTTGGTGGCCCACAATGCAGCCCTGAAGGCGGATTGGGTGGCCGAACGAAATCCACACGCGTGGGTGCTGGGGGCAGATACGACGGTATTCGTTGATGACCAGGTTCTAAATAAACCGACCGATCTGGCCGAAGCCCGAGCCATGTTGAAGGAATTGAGCGGCAGGCCGCACTCGGTTTTTACCGGGCTCGCCTTACGGAATCGCGACCAAGCGTTTCGGTTGGATCAGGGGGTTGAGAGTCGCGTTTTCTTTCGGGAATTAACCGACGCCGTAATTTCGCAGTATTTGGCCCAGGTGCATACGCTCGATAAGGCTGGAGGATATGCTATTCAGGAGCACGGTGAGCTTATCGTCGACCACTACGAAGGCTCCCTGAGCAATATCATCGGATTACCCGTGGATGAAACGAAACAAATTTTGACCGAAGTGGGTCTGTTGACCTGAACTATCATTTGATGCGTCGCTCGTCCACCAAGCTCCGAAAGTCTCGCCGCCGTGCTGCCCGTCCTGCTACGGCAGGCTGGAGCGGTTGGACTTCTGGGCCTCACTATAGTAAGGCGTGGCGGGCTGGGTTGGTGGGCACAATTATCATCCACTTTCTATTGGTGTGGTTGGCGCCCAAGTTTCAAAGCAACTTCAGGGCAGACGCGGCTCCGGTCGGTGCCGCCAATCGTCCGGAAGAGAATCTCTTCGATATCGAGCTTTCTCAGCTTCCACCGCCGTTGCCCGAGACCTACGTCGATGCCAACCCCGACGCACCTGATAATCCTCCCGATGAAGCGGAGAATTTCTCCGACCGAAATCAACAACTCGCTCAAGAAGAGGCCGCGGAGGAATTAGGGGACATGCCTTCGACTGAAGGAGAAGATGACATCGAGTCGACTTCGATCGTATCGGGAGAGGACGCGGCCCCGACGCCACCTGTTGCCATTGTGCCTCCATCGCTTGAGACCGTGGATGTCGAAACAACCGAGCAACAGGAGCAACCCGCGCTCGCCCAAGACCCGTTGAGCGGCACCGAAGACATCCGAGGAGAAAACGAAGACGGGATCGGAACCAATGTCGTTGAGCTGCCGAAGAATCCCCAGGCTGATATTGATGAACCGATTGAAGGGATTACCGACCCGGAACAGGCATCGGAAACGGGCAAAGGGATATATTACCGTCCGAATCCCACCAGTCCTTCCGCGCGCCCTAATTTGGCTCGTTCTCAACTTAAACCGGCGATATTTTCCAACCGAGTCACGGGCACTCAGAATATCGGTGTCATTGCTCACGAAGCCTTGCGCACGACATTTGGGGACTATTTTGCCCGTTCTCTCGAGGTGATCCGTCTCGGGTGGGTTCATGACATTCGAGCCAAAGTTGAGCGGCGCCTAGGGTTCCCTCTGGACGGCAGTCGGGTGCAGGTCTGGTTCACGTTACACGAAGATGGCACGGTCACGATTGATAAGGTCGACGGCAATGCCGGGCCGTTATGGGATGGAGTCGCGGTCGAGGCGATTGCCGCGCCTGCTCGCATGTCTGATGGTTTTGGCGAGTGGGACGACGAGATGCGCACGATTTTAGGAGAAAGCACTCCCATTCGCATTACTTTCCATTACCAATAAATATTGTGAACACACTTTCTCCATTTTCCTCAAACGCGCCGCTCGGTAAAGGGGTGCAGGTAATCGTAGAGGATCCGCAAGGGTTGATCGCACTTTCCAAACCCGTGGGCGTCCTGTCGCATCCAAATCAAACCGGGGAGGAGCAGCGCTCGTTGATCAAAGCGGCCTACTCACTGGATGAGGAGTGTTTTACTTATCGAAATTCGAAAGGTGAAGATGAACGGGTGTGGTTGTTGAATCGGTTGGATTCGGCTACTTCGGGCATCATTTTATTGGCCCGCACGGAAGCGTTGGCGGTCAGTATTCGAAAGCACTTCAAGGCCCGTAAGGTTAAAAAAATCTATGCGGCTCTTGTTTTTGGCCGGCCGCTCAAGCCCAAGGAGGTTTGGCAGGATCGCATGTCCGTCACCAGACAGAGAGGCCAGATTCGGACCGATTCGGGCGCCGGCCATATTCCCAGCGAGGCGCACATGCAGTTAGTTCAAACTAACACAAACGCGAATCCCATCATCAGTCTGATCCAGCTCGATCCCAAAACGGGACGGAGTCACCAACTGCGCGTGCAATGCCGCAAGCATCAGTTACCGATCGTCGGCGATGCGACCTACGGAGAATTTAAGCTCAATCGAGCCTACGGAAAAAAGACCGGCCGGAAACGGTTGTTTCTGCATTCGTTTCGCACCTCATTTTCCTACGAATGGGAAGGGGAGACTCACGAATTCAGTGCCCAGGCTGAGCTGCCAGATGCGTTTAACGAGGCGTTGACAAGCTGATTGGAACGTTTCCTTGTCGAGGCCGTGTCACCGTTCGCTTATTTTGATTTTAGTTTCTGGTTCGAGTTTATTCGAATCAACTAAGCGGCACGCGCAGACGTTTTAAGTTCATCCAAAACATCCGCCAATAAGCCGCCTCCGGGCGGCTTTTTTATTTCTAGAATCCCATGATTATCCCTAAGTCCAATCGCCTGACCGATCCTCAAGTTGCCGAGCTCACTGCCATCGTGAGTGAGTTTGGTTGCAATCTGCAGCCCATCATCGGCGCGGTCCGCACCATCTACGCCATTTTAGGGGATGAAAGGGATGATTTGATGATCAATCGAATCGAAGGATTGGAATATGTAGATCGGGTCGATCGCATTCAATCGGGATTCAAACTCATGGATCGTCGATCCGACCTGGCCTCCCATCGGGTAAACATCGGTGGGGTCACCCTAGGCGAAGAGCTGTTCATTATTGCCGGCCAATGCACGATCGATCCCAAGAATTCTAACTACTTTTACGAATCGGCGGAAGCGGTCAAAGAAGCGGGAGGGCATGTCATTCGCGGAGGCGTCTGGAAGCCGCGCACGAATCCATATTCTTTCCAAGGTGATGTGAAATCTTTGGATATCCTGATGGAAGCCTCGCGGCGCACGGGCTTACCCGTGGATGCGGAAGTCATGGATGAGGAACACCTTAAGATGGCGCTCGATGCGGGGGTGCACATGCTCCAAATTGGAGCCCGCAATGCGCTAAATTATTCGCTGCTGCGTTCGATTGGTAAGGCCATCGCCGCCACCGATACCGTTGTTTTATTGAAGCGCAGTATTCACATGGGACCCATTGACGAATTTGTCGCGGCCGCGGAATACATCGTGAGTTTCGGGAATCCAAATGTATTGCTCTGCCCGCGCGGCACGAAACCGGGGTTGGATGGCTACCGGAATCATCCTGACGAAAGCATCACGCCTTTACTAAAGGAAAAAAGCTGGGCGCCGGTCGTGGTGGATCCGTCCCATTCAGTGGGACGTGCCGTCTACGTGCCCGCTTGTTCAATGGCCGCAATCGCCTATGGCGCGGATGGCCTGTGTATTGAGTCCCATGTCGAGCCCGCCAAGGGCATCGGCGACGACCCAAAACAGGCACTCACTCCGGAAGCGCTCGCGCAAACTATCAAACAAGGTAAAGCGCTCTGGCAGCTCATGCGCGGCTAGACTAAGCCGCGGTCGCATGATCACCTGGCTTTATCTCAGCATAACTACCGTCCCAGGATTCTGAAGAATGACGGTGTTTCGGTCATCTTTTTATCACAGCAATTTTCCGAAACTCCAATAGTCCCTTTTCGCCCTGAATCCCGATGTGCCCGTCGGAATTACTGATACCTTCGACCATGGTAATGAGTGCGCCGTTGACCCGCACGGAAAGGAAGCGGCCTTCGCACGTGACTTCGACGGTATTCCACTCACCGGTGGGATTAAACACCTCGGCTAGCGTGGGTTGATCAAGAAGTTCCTCGAAGGGGCCTCCTCCATAGTCGATCAGCGCACCAAAGATTCTGCCTTCGTCCGACTTATCCATGCATTGCACTTGGTAGCCATTGTCGGGCCAGCCATTCTCGTCATCGTGGCTGGTGGAACCCGTGCGAACAAAGATACCGCTATTGGCTCGGTTCTCCAGAAACCGCACCTCGTAGGTCAGCACAAAATCGACGAACGTATCCTTGGATCGCAACCAACCGGTCCCACGATCAACATGAAGGTGACCGTTTTTAACCGAGAATTGTCCCGAGTTCTCGATGATCCAGCCATCAAGATTGTGACCATTAAAGAGCTCTCGAGGTTCGGGACTGGCTCCAGCGGATCCGAGTATGACAAAAGCAGCGAACAGCAGGGATAGGGGACTACGCATGCTCTAGGCTGGTCACCGGGAGCGCTCGAAGCAAATTTCTAATCGAAGCGTGAACTCAGATCAGCGCGGAGCTAAAATACCCCGATTTCTTGTAAAGAATTAGGACATCTTGAACTCCCCAGGCTTGCTCGAGGTAAGCCCGTAGGATAACGCCCGGCTTCGCTTGAATCAGGGCGTTGATTTGAGCGGGTGAGTTTAGAGCCAAGCCATACTGCCCAGTCGGTTCTTCGTAGTAGGGGCGATAGGCCGCGCCATCTGAGCGGAAATCTCTGAGTAGCCCAACCACATCAACGTTGTCGGCGAATTCTGCATCTCCGCGCTCCAGCTGGGTGGCCATGAATCGACCCTGCAGCGTCAAAACAATGATACCATCTTCAACCGTCCAATCCAGGAGTCGATCGAGCGTCTTGCGTTGGGCCTCAAGGGGTAGGTGAGTGAACAGCGACCCGCACCAAATGAGATCAAAACCCGGTTCGAAAGTGATCTTATCCAAATCAACCTCGGAGTAAATTCCGGTGGCCTTAAACTGGTCGCGACAGAAATCGACTCCATCCTGATTGAGGTCGCACGCGGTGATATCCGCGTAAGGAAATTCACCCCTCAACCAACGTAGCACGCGGCCATGTCCGCAGGGAAGATCAAGAATTTTCGGGAGCCATTCACGGTTACAGACTTGTTGGGCCAGACGGATTAAATCCAAGGCCTGACGGCCGACTTCAAAATACCCTTCTTCCTGCCCGGGATAAACCATCTCATCACGCGAAGAAACAGTGCGGTCAATTTTAGGGTAGAGCGTCATGAACCTAATCGGTTGCAGTGGTTTGGTAGACTTCGACCAAAGCCTGTCCGCTCAGACCATCGGTGGACTCTACATGTAGAGTATAATGGCCCGCAGGAAGTTCGGCCTTGGCGACGAATTCTTCGGAGTCCTTATTCAGCGCAAATGCACCCACCTTAGAAGACCAATATGCTGCGAATTCAGGATCATTATTGAGCAGATGGTCACACGGTTTACCGCGACGAAATAGTGATACTTTCGGGTTATTCAGTCCATCGGGCACATCGAATTGTTTGAGTGAAGGGCCCAGCACGCGAAGCAGGTATCGAGGATTTGCGGCACTTTCAGACGAACGTCCGATTACAAAACCTAAGATAAGGGGATGGTCCGGCGTTATCAGTCCACGAGCCGATTGATCGGTGAGGGTGAGCCCTGGGACAACGATCACCAGACAAGCCTGGCTGCGGCACAGCTGCCCTTGGCTGTCAGTCCACTGGGCGAAGTAGATATCTCCATCGGCGGCAGTCAGCTCACCCAGGGTTATAGCGACCGTGTGTTTCCCGGGAATCGGCGTGCCATTTTGAGTCCACTGGATCGATTCGACCCACTCAGCCGGACAATCACAGCGCAGTTCCAAAACGCCCCTTTGTTCTTCGACGTGAAATCGCTGCATCGGCTGGTTTGCATCAGCCGCCAAAATTTGTGGGCCAATAGCCAGATGACGACTCATGCGTCGCGGGAGGGCGTTTAACGCCAGTTTCGTGGAAGATATTTCAGCCATCAAAAAATATCACCTAGAGCAAATTCATCTGCGAATCATCGATGGGTTTGACGGTGATTTTCTTGCGCGGTTTGGCTTGAGGTGCCGTGAGTTCCACGGAGGCGTCATCGGACTCGAGTTTGCTCAATAGCGATTTGGCTCGATCGATCACGCTCGGAGGCAATCCGGCTAAACGAGCCACTTGAATACCATAGCTGCGATCGGCTGCACCAGGTTGGATGCGGTGCACAAAGATGATGTCGTCGTTCCACTCTTTGACCGCGACGCTGAAGTTATGGAGACGTGGCAGATGCTTATCGAGCTGGGTGAGTTCTTGGTAATGGGTGGCGAAGAGGGTGCGGGCGCCCAGGTCAGTTTGACCGTGCAGATGCTCGACCACCGCCCAAGCGATACTCAATCCATCGTAGGTCGATGTGCCGCGGCCAATTTCATCTAGAATGATGAGGGATTTATCCGTGGCGTTATTAAGAATGTTGGCGGTCTCGTTCATCTCGACCATGAAGGTCGAATTACCGCGGGCGAGATCGTCGCTCGCACCAACGCGAGAAAAGATCCGATCCACGAGTCCGATCCGACATTTAGACGCAGGCACCCAACAACCGATTTCAGCCATTAATGCTATCAGGGCGACTTGGCGAATGTAGGTCGATTTACCCGCCATGTTAGGTCCCGTGATCAAAGCGATTTGTTGGTCGCCAGACGAGAGTTCGGTGTCATTGGGGACGAAGCTTTGATTGCCGCGTAGGATCGTGGCGTCGGGCGCTTTTAGCATTTGTTCGACGACCGGGTGACGGCCCTCGGTGATTTCCAAGGCATCACTTTCGTCGATCTCGGGTTGATGGTAATCCCACTCCCGCGCCAGCACGGCCCAGCCCGCCAAAACATCAAGTTCAGCTAAAGCGGTGGCGGTATTAAAGAGCGCCTCAGATTGATCGAGAACCGTGATCATGAGCTCCGTGAATAATACCCGTTCGCGGGCGAGAGCGTCTTCCTCGGCGTGAAGAATTTCTTTCTCCTTCTGCTTCAGTTCATCGGTCACGTAGCGTTCGCTATTTACCGTGGTTTGCCGCCGCACGTAATCTTCCGGCACGAGGTGCAGGTTGGCTTTGGTGACATCGATATAGTAACCAAAATTATTGGTGTATTTAACCTTCAGGCTCTTGATGCCGGTGCGTTTTTGTTCGCCGGATTCTAAATTCGAGAGCCACGTCTTGTTGTCCCGAGTCAACGATCTGATGCGATCCAACTCCGCATCAAATGCTTCTCGGATGGCACCGCCGTCCGAAATGTCGGCTGGCATTTCATCGGAAAGGGCGCGGGTGAGAAGTTCACGCAATTCGGGCAGTTCATCGACGCGGGCCGGATAGGAGGAGGCCAGGGTGTTCCCGAAATTATTCAGCAGCCGATGCACGGTGGGAAGTTGAGCGAGCGTGTCGCGCACTCCGCCAAGTTCGCGGGGGTTACGCAGGCGGTTTTGAAGTCGTCCTAAGATGCGGGGAATGTCGCGCACTTGTTTCAGCGTCTCTCGGATTTCGCCAAGTAACATCGGTTCGGCGAGAAGTTCACCGACCGTGGTGGATCGGCGGCGGATCTCCGGTAGATCGAGTTCAGGTGCACTCAACCAGCGTTCAATTAATCGTGCGCCTGCGGCGGTGCTGGAACGATTGATGGCGGCAAGCAGTGATCCCGTCCGGGTGCCACGACTCGACGTGAAAATCTCCAAGTTCCGCAACGTGGCCGGATCGATGAGCAGGGTGCGTGAACTGCGGTATTCCCGCAGCGCACGAAGATTCTCTGGTTTCGCGCAAAGATTTTCGGTCGCGTAGTAGACCAAAGCTCCCGCCGGACCTAAGCCGTAATGCTTTTCATCAATCCCAAATCCCTCGAGATTCAAGACGCCCAAAGTGTCGATCACGGTGCGTGCTCCGGATCCGGTTTCGAAATGGTAACCCGGCAACTCAGTGATCAGGCGATCCGCACAAAAATCCCTCAAGGCATGAGCGGCGGTGTCATCATGGGGAGCATCACGCCAAGTATCTACATCTCCTTCGATTAGAAGCAGCTCAGCCGGCTCGAGGGCGGTGAGCACGGGCAGCAAATTGTCCACGTGGACATCGGTTGCTAGTTGGAATTCGCCAGTGGAAAGATCTAGCCACGCCGCGTGGAGTCCCTGTTTGTCGTGGTAGAGAGCGCAAAGGTAGTGATTGCGTGATTCATCGAGCTGATTTGCCGCCAAGGTCGTGCCGGGCGAAAGGATTCGGGTGACCTCGCGACGAACCAGTTTTCCGGGTTTGGCAGCTTCGGCCTGATCACAATAGGCGACTTTTCTCCCGGCAGCGAGGAGTCGTGGAACGTAGGTCTCAGCCGCATGATGGGGAATGCCCGCCATGGGGTAGTCCTGCCGTTTGGTCAGAGTGAGACCGCAAATTTTGGAGGCATCCTCAGCATCCTCGTAGAACATCTCATAGAAATCCCCGAGCCGGAAGAGTAGGATGGTGCCTTTGGGGAGCCCACGCTTCACCTCGAAGTATTGCTGCATCATCGGAGTGAGCTTTTTCGGGGCGGGCATGGTTTACTGTAGCAAGGAGGTGGGAGTGAAGCGCGAGTAGATGATCCAGATGATCAGAAGCCCGTGCGCCAAGGAATATCATCAATTCTGAACGGTAATTTCTACTCGCTACCCGGTATTCGCTACTCACTACTGCGGCCCGTGCTGGAACTGTATTCGAGAGACCTGGGTGGCGCCGGTAAACCGCCTCTAATCGTGCTTCATGGCATGCTGGGCTCCTCGCGCAACTGGCTAAGTGCGGGCGCGGAATTGGCGCAACATTGGCACGTGCAAGCGTTGGATCTGCGCAACCACGGCCGTTCCCCGCATGCTGAGAGCATGACCTATGAAGATCTGGTCGACGACGTGTTGGATTGGATGGACCTCCGTGGACTGACCAAAGCCGATCTGATGGGACACAGTATGGGCGGCAAAGTCGCGATGTTGATCGCGTGTCGGCACCCCAACCGGGTCAATCGACTGATGGTGATCGATATCGCCCCAAAGTCTTACAAATCGGCCGGGAGTAGGGCGGAGTTTGCGGCCATGCACGAAATCAACCTGGCTGAGCTCAAATCGAGGACTGAAGCCGAATTAAAAATGGAAACTCGGGTGCTGGACTGGGGCATGCGCAAATTCCTCACCACTAATTTGGAACGGAACAACTCAGGTGGTTGGCGCTGGGCAATCAACCTCGATGCGATCACGACGGCGTTACCCGAGCTGGAAGAGAATCACTTGCTCGAGAGCGATTCCAGCCGGAAGCCGGCTCTATTTGTTCTGGGTGGTCGTTCACGTTACGTGGCAGAGGAGGACCACGCTAAAATCCGAGCTCATTTCCCTTCAGTGAGTATCGAGGTAATCCCTGAATCTGGACATAATCCGCACATGCAAAACCGCGAAGCGTTTACCGCCGCGGTTGCGACATGGGCGGCAAGCGTCGCTTAGGCGGAGTCGGCTAGATTTGCGATACTGGCGGTGACGCCGTCTCGGCTCTTTTGGGCGTTAGTCATCCATTTCCGTTTCATCCAACGGCGCATGAACAAGGATCCCCGTATCGTGGCATCGACCATGATGGCGCACCATATACCCGGCAATCCCCACCCCAATGTGATGCCGAACAGCCAGGAAAGCGGAACCCAAACGCCCCACATGGCGACAAGACCAAGCTTTAACGGATACACCACGTCACCGGTCGCGCGTAGACTGCAAACCATGACCATACAGACCAATCGGGCTGGTTCGATGAGCAGCGAGATACGAAGTAGAATCGTGCCGGTGGCAATAATCGCAGTATCGTCGGTGAACCACTCCAATACGTTCGGCCCGAAAATTGCCATGGGGATCAGAGCGGCAACGACGATCGGCAGCCCAACTTTCAGCGTGCGAATGAGCGTATTGTAAGCCTCGTCAAATCGACCCGCACCAATGTGGTGGCCCACGAGAATTTCGTTAGCGAGGGCGAACGAAAAACTGAAGGTGAACACAAAATGCACAATCTGCATTGTGTAGGATTGGGTCGCTAATTCCGTCGCGCCCATGCGGGCGACGAATGACGTGGTCGTCATGTAGGCGATCCACCAACACAGGTGTTCACCAGCCGAGGGCAGGCCAATACGCAAAATCCGTTTTAAGCGTTCTACCGGAACCCGGAATAGATCGGCAAACCGAAGGCGGATTCCGGTCCGGCGATACAATAGATAGATCATGATGGCAGCCGCGACCACCCGACTGAACACGGTCGCTAGCGCCACACCGGTGATGCCCATTTTAGGCGCACCAAATAAGCCAAAAAGCAGCACGGCATTCCCAACGGCGTTGATGATATTTTGAATCAACGTCACCCACATGGCGTCTGTGGCGTGACCGTGGGCCCTGAGCACCGCGCCAATCGAAACATTGTGCGCCTCCAACCAAAGGGTCGCTCCCAGAATGAATAAATAAGGTTGGGCGTAGACGAACAACTCCGCCGGAACCTGCATGAGGCGAAGGAGCGGAGACACGTTTAGCGCCATCACGATACTCAACAATACGCCAAGCCAGAGGTTGACTGAGATAGCCGCTACGGCGGTTTCGCGTGCGCCCGTTTTGTCGCCACCGCCGAGGCTGTGGGTCACGACCACGCTACTCCCGATTCCGACAAAACTAAACACCATGATGGCGACCATCACGAATTGGTGAGCCACCCCGAGGCCGGCCACCGCGCCATCGGAAATGGTGCTCACCATCAATACATCGATCGTGCTCGTTAGCACGTGCATCGCATTCTCGATAAAAATCGGCAGCGCGAGCGCGAAGAGCGTAGGACGAACAGCAGTCGACATGCGGTCTTACTTACGGGCGGCCCACAGGCGAAGCGAGGCGAGGAGGAAACTTTCCAACGCCGCTTGGGCATTCAAATTCACGCGCAGCAATCCAACCGATTTCTCCAGTTTATCAACCGCCTGTGTGAAGGCTCGACGGAACGACTCATCGCCGGTGCTGATCTGATCGAGCGCGAAGTCACGGGTCGCGTGTTCGATGCCAGCAAAGAGTTTTAACCGCAGGCCGTTTGCTAGACCCGTTTCGATGGCGACGCGTTCGTCGTCACCGATGTCGGGCGGTAAGGATTTCTTTTGAGCCTTCCACGCTTCACCAGTAGCGGCATTAAGAATCACCCCGAAACGGGCGGTCAAGCCATACGCGGTGAAGACGGCATCAGCTACGGCGGCCCGATCGCTGATGCCGGCAGAGAGCCGTTCGAGCCAGGCTTGGTAATCGGAGATCCATGCCTTCCAGCCATCGGGTAGATATCCAACCTCCGCCGAGGGGAATCGGAAATTCAGACAGCGGCTACGGATGGTCGGCAGTAGGGCGTAAGGACGGGTCGTTAAAACCAGCAGCGTGGTATTGGCTGGTGGCTCCTCGAGCGTCTTGAGGAAGATATTGGCCGTGGTGGTATTCATGCGATCCGCCTCGTGCACGAGACCGACCTTGTGATCACCGATTGATGCAGAAACCGCTATCTTCCGGATAAACTCACGCATCGTGCCGGTATCATCGGCTGACTTCCCGGCTTTGATTTGGCGCATCTTACCAGCCGGGCGCAGCGAGAAAACATCGGGATGAGTGTCGGGATGAAATCGTGTCGGTGCCGTTGAGGTTGCGGGGTAGAGCAGTTGATCCGCGATCACCTGGGCGACTGCGCCGAGGGTTTCGTATTCATCACCCGTAATGAGTAGGGAATGCGACAATCGTTGCCGAGCAATGGCACGCTCGATTACGGCGACCGCGGGGGTGCCTTGCAGAGATTCGGGCCAAGTCGGCGTGGGCGCAGGCATAGATTAGAAGTCAGTCGATGGTGATCAGGCGATCGCCTTTTCCACCACTTTCCACGTCTGCCGTTCGATCTCTGCTTCGGTCTGAGTGCCGTCGATCACGATCATGCGCTCTGGCATGCTTTGGGCTAAGAGGAGGTATCCTTGGCGGATTTTCTTATAAAATTCGATGTTCTCACGTTCCATGCGGTCCGGCACGTCGGACGCCCGTTGGCGGATGCGTCGTTTGGATATCGTGGGAGGCACATCGTAGACAATCGTCAGCGAAGGCATGACATTACCAATGGCGAATCGGTTGACCATACTTACGAGATCAGCCGCGAGGTTCCGGCCTATCCCTTGATAAACGGTGGAAGAATCCAAGAAACGGTCGCTGAGCACCACGAAACCATCCATCATGGCCGGAGCGATGGTTTCACGCACAAGTTGGGCGCGGGCGGCGGCGAAGAGCAGCAACTCGGTTTCAGCGCACATCTCGTCGCCGTCGGAGTTGTGCACGATGATGTCGCGCACTTGCTCGCCGATCTCGGTGCCGCCGGGCTCACGGACACTCAGAACTTTGTGGCTTTGCTTGGCCAAGCGTTTGGCCAGACGGGCAATCTGGGTTGATTTACCGCTGCCTTCGGCGCCTTCGAAGGAGATGAGGATGCCCTGTGGGTCTTCGGTGAGTGGCATAAACGTAGGGTGGGGCTATTCTGGCCAGTTGGCGAGGAAGGTTTCGAGGTCAGCGAAGGTCGGGCTTTCAGCCGTGCGCACGTAGTGGCCACTGGTGGTGCAGCCCAGTGCGAGACAGGATGTGGCACTCAGGCCGAGCATTTGGCCAAGCGAATAACCCGCATTGAAGTGGTCACCGGCACCGGTGGTGATGACGGGTTTGGAAACGTAAGGGCCAGGGATCCAGTAGGTGCCCTCGGCCGTAGCACAGGCGGCGGACTCCTTCGGATGCACCACAACGGTGGAATAGCCGAATTTAGTGCGGATGTCGGCGGCGATTTGTTGCAGCTCGGACTTGCTCTCACCCAGAGGATGGAAATCAAGGGCAAGGTGGACCTGTTGCGCTTCCTTTAGATTCAGCCCGAGGGTGACGTGCCCGAATTGGCCAAAGGTTGCGATGACCTCGAGCACCTCCAGGAGATCTTGGCGTGATCTTTTTTGGGGATCGGCCAAGTCGAAGAAAAAGAATCGATCTTTGGCCGGCAAGCGGGGGAGGGCATCCGATACGAGCCGACGGAATATTTCCGTCATATTCGGAATCATGGTCCAATTCACCAGCGAGATGAGATCGGCTGCCCCTAAAAGCTCATCGATACCGTCGGCGCCGAGTTTGGCTTCGAGCGCATCGTAGGTGACATCATCGAGGCAGCGCATTTGCCCGAGCATCAATTTGCCGTCGTCGAACTCCACGGCAGTTGTGATTGCCGGATCAGTGATCGAGACGACGTGGGCCTTTTTCGCGAATTCCTGAAATACAGGATGAATGGCCGACTGTCCCAGCGCTCCAATGTAGCTCATATAGACGCCATGGGACATGAGGGCATTGGCCATGATGGGGCCGTTGCCTCCCAGCTTATCCATCCGAGGGTAAAACTCGATATTGGCGCTCTTGCCCGCGGCCTGCAGGATGCGCTCACCAAATTCGGTGATGTTGCTGATCGGATCGAAGTCCTCCCCTTGACCGCGGCGCAAGGCAACCGGTGTCACGATAGTATCGACGAACCCGTCGAGACCGACGACCGCTCGTTTGGCCGCGAGGCTAGGCGCGGCTTGGCGAAGTTCTGAAAGAGCTTGAGTAGAAAATTCCATGAGAGTTGAAGCGATGTTTGGCGGGATTGACCGAACGGAACCCGACCGATCGCTGCAATCTGAAAGCGGATAAACGTAAACGTGGTATTTTCCATTGATGCGATCCGACGAAAGGCTCACTAAATGAGACCCGCACCGTAATCGTGATCACCCCAATATTCGCTCTCACCAGTCTCTTCGAATCGTTCCTCGCCTCCACCTTTGTGGGACAGGCGATAACGGTCGGCCTTGTTATCTTCAGTTTCATCGCCTGGTCGATCATGATCGATAAGCATATGGAGCTAAAACGGCTTCGCGGGTTCAATCAGGGATTTGAACAGAAGCTCCGCAGTGAGCGCACCCTACTGGACTTGCCGGATGCTTATCGCGAACGTCGAACCATCCCGTATGGCGATATGTTCGCGGATGCCTTAGACGCTTACTGGCGAGCGGCTTCAATCGGCCGTGAAAAGGGCGTGGATACATCACGATTCCGTCTCGAGCATGCTGAAAATGCGCTGCAACGGGCATTGGGACGCCAAGTGCTGCGTTATGAATCCAATATGGTATTCCTCGCGACCATCGTCGCGGGGGCTCCGTTCATGGGTCTGCTCGGCACGGTTTGGGGCGTGATGGATGCGTTTAGTGCCGTTTCGGTGCAGCAGACCGCCAGCATCCAGACACTGGCGCCGGGTGTTTCAGCCGCGCTCTTAACGACGGTCGCGGGTCTGGTGGTGGCGATTCCATCGGTGTTTGGTTACAATTACCTGTTCGCCTGCACCAAGCGCTTGATCACGGAGATCGAGAATTTTGCGAGTTCCTTGGCTGATCGTATTGAGCTTGAATCCACCTCTGGTGGAGACCGCTAGTCATGGCTCGCAACTTTCGACGTGAACGTAAGTCCGCTCCGATCTCTGAGCTCAACGTGACCAATCTGATCGATTTGGGTTTCACGTTGATGATCATTTTCATGATCACGACCCCGTTGATTAATCAGGAACAGACCATTCCGATCGATCTGCCTTCCCAGTCGCAGAGCTCTCAAGATCAGCCGGATCCCGATACCCAGTTCGAGACAATCACGATCCAAAAAGACGGAACGGTCAACCTGTCGGGAGAATCGGTGGCACTTGATGCGTTACCTGATACGCTAGCTCCGTTTGCCGCCCAGTCCAAACCCCCAGTCTTTCGTATTCGCATGGATAAGGACTCAACGGCTCAGCAATTTATCACCGTGATGGACGCGCTTAAGACGCAGCGTTTAACCAAAATCACCTTCGATACCCAAGCTTCCACCCAATAGAATCGGTTCTCACGCGTATTTGATTCAATGAGTGCAGTCGCTTCCAATATTATGCCCCGTGGGTTTGGCCTTTCGGCTCTACTCCATCTGGTGGCACTGGGCGCGATCCTCTTGCTGGCATGGTGGTCTCAGCGGGTGGACGACACGCCTGACGTAATATTCGAGGTCGTCGCAGGCCCCGGCGATAATTACGCCGCAACCGAAGCGCCAACCATTGCCCGTGAGGTTCCACCGAGCGTTAATGTGGATCTGCCGGAACCGTTGCCTAAATACGTTCCACCCAAACCTAAACCATTACCCCCTCCGCCGAAACCGATTGAGCGCGTGGCCCCTAGACCGGCCCCACCGAAAATCGAACCTGCGCCGGAGACGCCAGCGCTTAAAATCGAACCCGCGCCGACGAAAGTTTCCTTCAAGGATTTCATCAACAAAAACGGTGCGCCAACAACTCCCACTAGGAAGGCGCCTAAACCTATCAGGGCGAAGACGATCAATATCGATCAAATTATGGCGGACACCGTCCTGATTACCGAGGGAGCGGGAGGCACGGCAATGACAGCCAATGAAGTATCCTTGTCGAAACGTTACGTAGCGATGATTGTGCAACGGATCCGCGACGCGCTAGAGCGAGCCGGCATCTCGGATGTTCGAGATGCGGGGGTGCGATTCAGCGTGAGCGTGAGAGGGAAAATTTCTGATGCTCGCATTACGCGCGCATCAGGTAGCTCTGAATTCGATCGCGCAGTTTTGGCAGCATTTCAGAATATTCCGGCCGTGGGTTCGCCTCCCACCAAGCGGGCGGAAATATTCCAGACCGTGATTCGACTGACGGAAGGGTAGTTGAGTGTAAAAAAGGGAAGAGGTGACGTTAGGTCCTCCGTCGCTCCGCGAGCTATGGCGGGCATCCTTCGTAATCTTCAGCTGGCCGTGCCAGCCGAAGCTTTAGTCGTCCCGACGAGACGACCGCGCTTTGCGCGGCGAAGGCTGGTGGACCCTAGCGGGGTCGAACCGCTGACCTCCTCAATGCCATTGAGGCGCTCTGCCAACTGAGCTAAGGGCCCTAAAGAGAGGCGAGATTTCCCGTTGAAGGGGCGAACGCAAGGAGTTTTTTCATCCTTCGCAATTCCGAGAACAATAACTCCGTTTGCATCAGGCACGAACCTTGCTCTAATTTTGGCCTACATGTCCGCAACTGTCGCCCAGAACGCCACCATCCTGATCATCGATGACGATGACGAAATCCGTTATTCGCTGAGTCGGGTATTGTCCTTCGGTAATTTTGTGATCACCCAAGCAGCGAGTGGCGAAGAAGGAGTCGCAGCGGTTAAAAAAGGACCTGCGCCTGATTTGATTTTTCTGGATATTCGCATGGGCGGAATGAGCGGAATCGAGGCACTGCAGCACATTCGCAGCGTGAATCCGAAGCAGCTGGTGGTGCTCATGACCGCATTTGGCACGGCCCAGACCGCCATCGAGGCGATGAAATTTGGCGCGTTCGATTACATCATGAAGCCATTCGAACCGGCTAAGGTCATTTCGCTGGTGGAGAAGGCGCTCGAGGCCATTGCCGAAATGGACGCGGTCGGTGATTACAAACCGACCATCAACAGCGAGGACTACAAAGAGGGCATCGTTGGCTCGTCGGCCGCGATGCAGGAAGTTTTCAAAATCATCGGTCAGGTCACGGCGAGCGATGTCACGGTCATGATCACGGGGGAGAGCGGCACGGGTAAAGAACTCGTCGCCCGATCAATCTGCCAGCATAGCCATCGCGCGGGTAAACCTTTTATTGCAGTCAATTGTGCGGCCATTCCGGACAACTTGATTGAGAGTGAGCTCTTTGGTCACGAGAAGGGATCATTTACCGGCGCGACGGGCCAACGCATCGGCAAATTCGAGCTCTGCGATGGAGGCACCATTTTCCTCGATGAAATTGGCGACATGGCGCTCGCGACGCAGACTAAAATACTGCGTGTGCTCCAACAGGGAGATATCCAACGCGTAGGAGGCACGGGGACGATTAAAGTGGATGTCCGCATTATCGCAGCGACCAATAAGAACCTCGAGGAAATGGTCCCAGCGAAGGAGTTCCGCGAAGATCTTTATTACCGATTAAACGTGGTGCGGATCAAAATGCCGCCGCTGAGGGATCGGGTGGACGACATTCCGCAAATTGTGGATTTCTGCCTGCAGAATCTGGTGAAGCAGCGAAAAACACGGGTCTCCAAAGTTTCTCGTGAGGCAATCGAGGTGCTCACTGGCCATAATTGGCCAGGGAATGTGCGCGAACTTGAGAACGTGGTGTATCGCAGCGCTGTTATCGCTCAGGGGGATACGATTCTACCCAAGGATCTACCGCCCGAAATTCAAGTGGCGATCCCCCCGGGACTTGCCCCGGTCACGACCGATGCCCCGTTCAAATCTAGCGAAACCGCGGCGGCGGGGTTATCTCGAAGTGCTGATGTTCCAGTTTCGGAAGAGAACCAACTTTCGGTGGAAGAGGCCTTAGACTTCTTGCACGATGCGCTCTCGGTTGAGGAGCAACCGATCCTAAATCGAATTGAAGAAGAAATGGTAAAACGTGCCTTAACTGCGGCTTCAGGAAACCAAGTTCGAGCGGCAGAACGTCTGGGCATGACCCGCACGACGTTGCGCAAGCGGATCGAAACCTACGGGCTCAAGCCGTAGGAGGGCACAGTCAGGTGTTCTTTTTGCCGGGGCTACGGCGGAGAAGATAACCCGACCCTCGTGGGATTCTATTTTCCACTACACCGACCGGTCCCGCAGGCGCGGGAGAGCCCGGCTACAACCATTCGACTGTCCACATCCGAATTTAGCCGGGGTCGCTGACCCCGGGTTTCAGCTCGATGACATATTTTCAAGCGCCGAAAGCATTCTACACCATCTGCTGTCGGGCATAAAGCCCGACCCACCCAGCAAGCCGCATCTGAATGTGGGTCGGGCTTTATGCCCGACATAGCTCGCAGCCCCTAAGCTGGTTTCCGAATCATTTGTCGTCGAAACCTCGAGGCCGGCTTTCATGCCACGCCCAGGCGGAGGCGACAATCGGATCGATCGTGGGGTGTTTGATGTCCCAACCGAGCTCCTGTTTTGCTTTGGTCGAGTCCGCGTAAAGTTCGGGTGGATCCCCGGCGCGACGTTCGGCCATTTGGTAGGGGACCTTTTTACCTGAAACTTTTTCCACGGCATTGATGACATCCAAAACCGAAGTTGGGGTCCCGGTGCCAAGATTGTAGAATAGGCCGGTGCCAGGGGCTTCGAGTTGATCGAACACTGCAATGTGAGCCCGACTAAGGTCATCCACATGGACGTAATCGCGCAGACACGTGCCATCGGGAGTTGGATAATCGCTACCGAAGACCTTGAGGGCTGGACGGCGGCCGAGGGCGGCGTCGATCGCCAGGGGGATTAAATGGGACTCGGGATCATGGGCCTCGCCGATGGTGCCATCTTCCGCTGCTCCAGCGGCATTAAAATAGCGGAAGGCTGCGAAGCTGAGACCGTGGGCATGGGCCAGTGACTTGAGGACATTCTCGATATCGAGCTTGGTCTGGCCGTAAGGGTTGATGGGGGCCTGAGGCAGATCCTCCGTGATCGGCATGCTCTGGGGGATGCCAAATGTCGCGCAGGTCGACGAAAACACGAATTTCGTAACGCCCTCGGAGAGCATCGTTTCCAGCAGACGCAGGGTAGCCACGACATTATTGAAATAATATTTCAGGGGATCCGTGACCGATTCGCCCACGTAAGCAAAGGCCGCGAAGTGCATCACCAGTTCGATTTTCTCGTCGATGAGAATCTGGCCAACCAAATCGCTGTCGCCTAAATCACCTTCATAGAACGAGATACCTTTATCGAGCGCGGCACGGTGGCCGAATATCATGTTATCGAGCACCACCGGCCGATGATTGGCCGCGACCAATTGGCGCACGCAATGACTTCCGATATAACCAGCTCCACCTACAACAAGGACGTTCATATCGAGGCTTGTATTGCCATGAGGCCAACTATGGCTAGCCGTTTTTGTTCCGACATGTCATTTCAGCCCTCACGAATCGTTATCACTGGTATTGGTCTTACCTCGCCCAACGGGAATACGTTGGCGGAATTTCGCCAAAACCTGCTCAACGGAGTATCTGGCGTGCAACCATTCGAAGTGCGTTACATGGGCCAGTCCCTCGCCGGTATCTGCGACTTTGATCCGCTGAAGTATCAAAAACGCAAAGAAGTGCGCGTAGGCACGAGAGCCGCATCCATTTCTATTTATTGTGCCAATGAGGCGATTACTGATAGTGGAGTGGACTTTGATGCCATGGCCAAGGATCGCGTAGGGATCTATGTCGGCACCACCGAACACGGGAATGTCGAAACGGAGAACGAAATCTACGCCATTTCAAAATTCGACTACGATACCAAGTATTGGTCGCACTACCACAATCCCCGCACGGTTGCCAATAATCCGGCTGGGGAAGTCTCCCTCAATCTCGGTATCACCGGCCCGGCCTACGCCATTGGCGCCGCCTGTGCGGCCGGTAACTTAGGACTGATCCACGCCGCTCAGATGCTACGGCTCGGGGAAGTTGATTTTGCGATTTGCGGCGGCGTAAGCGAAAGTATCCGCACCTTTGGTATCTATGCGGGCTTCAAATCTCAGGGAGCCTTAGCAACCCATGAGGATCCGACTAAAGCATCCCGACCTTTTGATCGAGACCGCAATGGTATCGTTATTGCCGAGGGTGGGGCGCTTTACACGTTGGAACGCTTGGAAGACGCCCAAAAGCGGGGCGCTAGGATTTACGGCGAAATCGCCGGTTACCGGGTCAACAGCGATGCCAGTGATTATGTGCTACCCAATCCCACCCGACAGGCCGAGTGCGTGCGCCAAGCGTTGAAGTCAGCCGGCATGGAGCCGTCCGACATCCACATCGTTAATGCCCATGCCACCGCCACTCCTCAAGGTGATATCCAGGAGTGTGGCGCTTTGCGCGAGGTGTTCGGCGAAGGGTGCCCTGATACTCACATCAACAATACTAAGAGCTTCATCGGTCACGCGATGGGAGCAGCCGGAGCCCTCGAACTGGCCGGCAACATCCCGTCCTTCGATGATCTGATCGTTCACCCGACCATCAATGTCGATAATCTTGATCCGGAGTGCGCGATTCCGGGTTTGGTGCTCAATAAACCGGTCAAAGCGAAGAAAGTTGATACAATTCTTAATAACTCGTTTGGCATGCTGGGAATAAATTCCACATTGATCGTGAATCGTTTTACCGCGTAGTCTTTTCCTTTCGCCCAATGACCAAAGAAGAAACCAAGCAAGCCGTGCTCGACATTATTGCAGATGTCGCTCCTGACGAAGATATTACCGATGTTAATCCCGAGATTCGCCTCCGCGATCAGCTCGAGCTCGATTCGATGGATTTTCTCGATATCGTGATGGAGTTGCGCAAGCGCCATAATATTGAAGTGCCTGAAGCCGAATATCCGGAGCTGGCCTCACTCGATAGCTGTGCGGAATACCTCACACCCAAGTTCGAGGCCTTGGGTAAATAAACGCTATCCGAGTTCATCCCTTTTCGGCCGGACCCACCTGAGTCCGTTTTTTTATGGGCAGGAGAAGGTAGAGACGATTCGTTTCCGGCTAAATCGTGTAGGGACCTCGACGAGTATAATGGATCATGCGGTTGGCTTCTTCGTCGCCCGGGAATGTTTCACTTACCGGATCAAAGGTGACTTTCCGACCTAACTTCCAGCTAGCAGCGGCCGCAAAGCTAGCCATGTGGCCATATCGTGCGACGGTCGAGTTGCAGACCGGCTTGGCCCGAGACTTGATACAATCGAGGAAGTTCCGGACGTGGTTGGCGGGGTCGGTTCCCGCGAGTTGATCGGGCAATTTGCCTGCGATCAATTCGGGATTACTACATTCGATTTTATCGTAATCACCGGCTTCGACCCAACCCTGCTCTCCTTCAAAGCGAACGGGGCAGGTGCCCAAGCCCTCGATCCAGTCGCCTTCATTTTTGAATCCAGAGAGGCGCATCACCAGTTTGAGACCATTCTCATAAGTGGCGTGGATGGTGGTGCCTTCCGCTTCATATTCGACCGGAGTGGTTCCGTCGGCGCCCGCCGCCCATTGACACAGATCGACGGTGTGGGCTCCCCATTCCGGCAGTCGATTGGCCGCATAGAGGCCTTTGTGATTACGCCAACCTCCCTCACAGTAAGATTTGTTGAAAGGCATCCAAGGAGCCGGCCCCAGCCACTTGTCCCAATTGATGTCGGAGGGATCCGGCTCTGGCTCGGCGGGGAGGGGCGGGAGATAATTTTTTAGTTCGAGAATACCGGCGTGCACCGTCGTGAGGGGACCCAGTTTACCGCTGCGGGCGAGATCGGCTGCGAGCCCGAAGTTGGGCACACTACGCCTTTGGGTTCCTGCTTGAAAGACCCGCTTGTGCTTCAAAACTTCCTGATCAAGTTCCCGGCATTCCTGGATATTCATAGCGCAGGGTTTTTCGCAGTAGATGTCCTTTCCGGATCGGGCGGCGTAGATGGAAGCGGTGGTATGCCAGCGATCACCGGTGGCAATCACCACGGCATCGATATCATCCCGGCTCAGAATATCACCCATATCACCATAGGAAGCGCAGTCCCTGTTTTGATAGGCGCGATCAACGGTATTTTTGACGTGCTTCCGTCGATCCCGCTGAGGATCGGCAATACCTACAAATTGACAGTCCGATTGGGCCAGAAAGCGACTGAGGACCTTGCGCCCCCGAGGGCCGAGACCGATTCCGCCCAGCACGATGCGGTCGGATGGCGCCGTGGTGTTTCCCAAACCCAGAACCGAGGAGGGCACAATTAATGGAAAGGTGGCGGCCAGCGCGGATTTTTTTAGGAAACTCCGACGAGTAGACATTTCAGAAGTGGGGGGATTTTTCATTTGGGCTATGATCGAAGATAAACGAGAATAGGGGTAGGAACGGAGGCAATCTTGCGACACCGCACGGGTAATTCTGTCAGTAAACGGGGTGGAGGAGCGCTTAACGAGTCCGTAGTCGCGCTTCGGCATGGTATTTGATCTGCATTATCCACTATTTCAGGTGCTCTCACTCATGCTTTGACGGCGATAATTGATGCCCCCGTCTCATTATCGAAACAGGCGCTGGTGAATCTCAAAATACCTGCTTTTTGCTTGAGTTGGAATTGCTCATCCCGGCTGATCTAGGTTCACCGGTGGTAAAACCATCGCTGCTCTCTTCGCTTTGAACAAATCATCTCATTACGACACCGTCATCATTGGAGCCGGCATGTCCGGCTTGGCGGCCGGCATCCGACTCGCCCACTTTGGTAAAAAGGTGTGCATCTTCGAACGCCACAACGCGGCTGGAGGATTGAATAGTTTCTATAGCCAACAGGGCCGGAAGTTTGACGTGGGGCTCCATGCCCTGACCAATTTTGTGCGACCCGGCGTCAAGGGGACCCCCTTGACCAAATTGCTGCGGCAGCTGCGCATCAGTCGGGATGAGTTTCAGTTGAGTGAACAGAAGCGGTCGCGCGTCTGCTTTGGACCGAACGGCGAGACGTCGCTTAACTTCACCAACGATTTCGAGGTTTTTGAATCCGAAGTGGCGCGCGTATTTCCAAATCAGATCGATGGTTTCCGTAAACTGGTCGCGAAGGTTCGCGAATACGATGACGTGAGTCTTGATGCGAAACCGATTTCCGCCCGACAGGTCGTGCGCGAGTTCGTAAGCGATGCGTTGTTGGAGGATATGATCTTCTGTCCGGTGATGTATTACGGTAGTGCCCAAGAGCGGGACATGGAGTTCGGGCAATTCGTGATCATGTTCAAGGCGCTCTTGCTCGAGGGCTTTGCGCGACCATTTGACGGAGTTCGGGTCATTCTGCGGGTGCTGACCGACAAGTATCGTGCGGCCGGCGGGGAGCGTCGCATGAAGTGCGGCGTGCGGCGAATCATTCCAAATGGAGATCGAGCCAGTGCAGTGGAACTCGATGATGGCCAGACCATCACGGCCGATCACGTTATCTCGTCTATCGGTGGTCCGGAAACCGAGCGTTTATGGACTCAGCCTACGAAAAAAACGGTCTCACCGGTGGGAGCGCTATCGTTCGTAGAAACGATCACCGTCCTCGATCAACAACCGGCCGCGCTGGGGTGGGGCGACGACACGATCATCTTTTTCAATGACTCCGAGCGTTTCGACTATGTTGCCGCGCAGGATCAGGTGGATCCGCGGAGTGGGGTGATCTGTTTCCCCAACAACTTTGCTTATGCCGATGGGCAAACCCTCGAAGAAGGCGTGTTTCGTTGCACGTGCCTGGCCAACTACGGGGCATGGAAGGGTTTGCCGGAAACTGACTATTTGGCGGCCAAAGCCGAGTGGTATGGTCGGATCCAAGCCAGTGCCCTGCGATTTCTTCCTGCCGTTGATCCCACGGCCCTAAGAAAGGCTACCATCGGCACGGATATGTTTACGCCCCGCACCGTGGAGAAGTTTACCGGGCACCTCGGTGGTGCGATTTACGGATCACCCCTCAAGCATCGCCAAGGTAGAACGTCGCTCGAGAATGTCTATATTTGTGGGACAGATCAGGGGTTCCTTGGCATCATCGGTGCCATGCTCAGTGGTATCTCGATGGCAAACTATCATATTCTGCGAGGCTCCTGACGCTCTAACTGAAAACCGGGGTTGCGCTGGGTTGGCTGCACTCTTCACTAAAATGTTTCATGGCTTACGACTGGTTAAAAGGTGTCGACGACGAGTATGATGTAATCGTCATTGGAAGTGGTTTGGGTGGTCTCACCGGAGCCAACTACCTCGCGAAAGCAGGTCACAAGGTGCTCTTGCTGGAGCATCATTATCAATTTGGTGGACTGGCGACCTGGTTTACCCGCAAAGGAGGTCACATCTTTGATATATCTCTACATGGATTTCCGGTGGGGATGAAGAAGTCCTGCCGTAAATATTGGAGCCAAGAGATCGCAGATTCGATCGTGCGCCTTAAGGACATCCGATTTGTGAATCCCCAGATGAATGTCTGGACCGATTTCACTCGGGAAGACTACACGCGCGTATTGGTCGAGGAATTTAAGGTGGAGCGTGAGACGGTGGAAGGGTTTTACGACCACCTGCGTTCGATGAACTTTTACGATAACAACCCGGAAACTACGGGTGAGATGTTTGATCGTTTTTTCCCGGGGCGCCCCGATGTGCATCGCTTGTTAATGGAGCCGATCACCTACGCCAACGGTTCGACGCCGGAAGATCCTGCGATCACCTTCGGTATTGTATTCTCCAACTTCATGGGATCGGGAGTCTATACCTTCCAAGGCGGGTCGGATATGTTGATCAAGAAGATGATCAACGAGCTGAAGGCGAATGGCGTGGAATGCCGTAAGCACGTGATGGTGGAAAAGATTCTCGTCGAAGAACGGAATGGTCGGAAAGTCGCCGCCGGGGTAATCGCTGGGAGCGGTCGCACGATTCGCGCGAAGGCCGTTTTGTCCAACGCGAACATCAAAAACACGGTCTTCCGGTTGGCCGGAAAAGAAAACTTCGATCCGGCCTATGTGGCCGAGGCCGAGGCGGTGCGGATCAACACCAGCTCCTGCCAAGTTTACCTCGGAATCCGTAAGGGGGAAACGATTCAAAATATTGGAGACCTCGTCTTTACGTCTTCCGCACCGACCTACAGCAGCGACGAATTAGTCGACCTGAACACCACCAGTCGCACCTTCTCGGTTTATTATCCAGAAACTCGACCAGGAAAGGATCGCTACACCGTAGTCGCTTCGTTGAACGGTCGATATCCGGAATGGAATTCACTGTCAGAGGAAGATTATGCGAAGCACAAGGACCGGATGATCAACGAGGCCATCGACTCCTTGGAGAACTTCATTCCCGGCGTTCGAGAGAAAATCGACTGGATGGAAGCCGCCACCCCACGAACCGTTGAGCGTTATACCACGCACATGGCCGGGACCTCATTTGGGACCAAATTCGAGGGGTTAAAGGTTTCCATGGAGTTGTCCGATCAATTGCCCGGGCTCTATCACGCCGGGTCGGTGGGTATCATCATGTCTGGCTGGTTGGGCACGATTAATTATGGCGTGATTACTGCCAACAAGATCGACAAGGTCATCTATGCGCAAAAGAGCGCAGCATCTTCAGCAGCCGCTACCGAATAACTCATGTCGCAATCCATCACCGATCTTATCCCGCACCGGCCCCCGTTTCTCTTTGTCGATGAAGTGGTCGAACATGACGCCGAGTCATTGACCGCGCGTCGCACGTGGCGAGGTGACGAAGATTTTTACAGTGGGCATTACCCCGGGGCTCCGATCACTCCCGGGGTTCTGCTGTGCGAAGCCGTTTTCCAAGCGGGAGCGGCTTACCTTTCCCTGCAGGTCCAAGCGGCTGGAGCCGAGCCCGGCGAGGGTGTTCCATTGCTGGCGAAGATCGGCGAAGTCCGGTTTCGCAATCCCGTATTCCCCGGTGATGAGGTGCTGATTACCGTCAATCGTAAGGAAGCCATGGGAGGCTTCACGATGATGACGGGGAAAATCCAAAAGGCAGATGGCACTCGGGTGTTGTCCGTCTCTTATTCCGTGGCTTGGAAGGTCCCAGAATCGAAATAAATCATGAACGATTTTTTAAACCTATCCGGTAAAACGTTCGTCGTTGCGGGCGTAGCCAACCGCAAGAGTGTTGCGTGGTTTACCGCCAAAACGTTGGAAGAGCAGGGGGCCACCGTGGTCTTCAGTGTGCGGTCCGAAGCGCGAAAGGATTCTCTGGCTAAAATCCTAGGCGAGCGGCCGGTCTTCATCTGCGACGTCGAAGAAAAGGGCGCGGTAGAGCGACTAGTCGAAGAAGTTGCCGCTGCCGGATACGACCAAATCGATGGATTGTTACACTCTATCGCGTTCGCAAACTACAGCGCGGGATTTAAGCCTTTCGAAGAAACGAATCGAGATGACTTCTTACAGGCCACTGCGATCTCCGCATTCTCGTTGGTCGAGTTGGCCAATGCGTTTAAACCACACTTCGTTCCCGGCGCATCGGTGGTAACGATTGGAATTTCGTCTCTCACGGTGACGCCCGACAATTATGGCTACATGGGACCGATCAAAGCAGCACTCGAGTCGGCCACTCGCTTTCTAGCGAAGTCCTTCAATCCCGAACCGAGCGTGCGCTTCAACGTTGTCGGATCAGGTCCACTTAAGACGAGTGCCTCAGCGGGAATTCCCGGCTACCTTGAGAGTTATCTTTACGCGGAAAAACTCACCTTCAGAAAACAGAATCTTGCCACGCAAGAAGTCGCCAATACCGCCGTCTTTTTGTTGAGTGACCGCAGCAGCGGTCACAACGGAGCAACCCTCGTGGTGGATGCAGGCATGGGCAGTAACTTCTTCGATGCCGAAGTCATCCGTCTCGCGATGCGACCAGAGCACCAAGCGCCCAACTCATGAAATTCGAACACACAGTGATCGAATCCATCGCGGTCGCGTTACCCGATGATGTTCTTACGTCGGCGCAAATCGAGCAGCGCCTGGCTCCATTATATGAGCGGCTTAAATTACCTGAAGGTCGCCTCGAGTTAATGACCGGTATCAAGGAACGACGCGTATGGCCGACTGGCACGCGACCATCTGACGCCAGTGCGGCAGCTGGCCGCAAGGTCTTGGCCCAATCACGATTAGCGGCCGAACACGTGGAGCTTTTCATCCACGCCGCGGTGAGTCGAGACATGCTCGAACCGGCAACGGCTTCGTTTGCTCATCATAAGATTGGACTTCCGAGAACGGCTCAAATCTACGATGTATCCAATGCGTGTTTAGGCTTTCTGAATGCGCTGACGATTGCCGCGAGTATGATTGAGTCCGGGCAAATTAAGTGTGCTCTGGTTTGTTCAGGGGAGAACGGTGGCCCGTTGGTGGAAAATACGCTGAACACGCTCCTCGAGAAGCCGTTGTCTAGGCAGGATATTAAACCTTACTTTGCCAACCTAACGATTGGGTCGGGCGCCGTGGCGGCCGTGATTTGTCACGATTCGCTTGCTCCTGACGGCCATAGGTTAGTGGGCGGTATGGCCCGCGCCGCGACGGAGCACAGTGCACTGTGCCAAGGGGATACTCATGGGGCCGACTCACTGGCGATGCAGACCGACTCGGAGGCGTTGTTGGTCGCGGGAGTAGCTCTGGCTCAGGAAACTTGGACAGATTTCGTAAAGGAAGTCGGGTGGAGCAGAGACGAATTTACTCGGTTCATTTGTCATCAGGTGGGTAGCACGCATCGACGGAAACTCTATGAAGCTTTAGAGCTCGATTTGGCTAAAGATTTCTCAACCTTCGAGACCTTGGGCAACACCGGTTCCGTCGCCTTGCCGGCAACTCTAGCGACGGCGGCCGATACCGGCGCAATTAAGCACGGGGATCGCGTGGGGTTATTAGGAATCGGCAGTGGGTTAAATTGCCTGATGCTCGCAGTCGATTGGTGATGATGAAACCCAAAGTAATTCCTCAGATCCCGGATTGGTTGAAGGCGGAATATCCGTTTTCTCCGGCGGGGTATGAAACGCCATCCGGTGCGCGGATGAGTTACGTGGATGAAGGGCAGGGCGATCATGCGGTGCTCATGCTGCACGGGAACCCGACGTGGTCGTTTTATTATCGAAATTTGGTGCAGGCACTGTCGCCACATCGGCGATGCATCGTGCCTGATCACATCGGCATGGGACTGTCGGATAAACCGGCCGACTACGAATACACCTTAGCCCGCCGGATTGCCGATGTAGTTGATCTCATCGATTCTCTCCAATTGCAGAAAATCGACCTGGTGGTGCACGATTGGGGTGGTGCCATTGGATTCGGTGTAGCGGAGCAACGGCCGGAATTAGTCAACCGTATCGTTGTAATGAATACGGCGGCATTCACCTCGATTCATCTTCCCCGTCGTATTGCGTTATGCCGTTTACCCCTGATCGGTCCCTTAGTGGTTCGGGGCGGAAATGGATTTGCGGCTCCCGCCGTATGGATGGCGATGAGTCGGCGCCCACTCACTAAAATCGAATCGCGGGGCTATTTAATGCCGTATGATTCGTGGGCAAATCGAGTGGCGGTTAATGCCTTTGTGCAGGACATTCCGATGCATGAGTCGCATCGAACTTGGGAAACACTTAAGAAAGTGGAGCAGGGGATCGGGCGATTTAATCGGCGTGCCTCACTGATAATCTGGGGCGGTCGAGACTTTTGCTTTAACGACATTTTTTACCAAGAATGGTTGAAGCGTCTACCGAATGCGGAGAATCTATATTTGGAAGACGCGGGGCATTACGTGCTCGAAGATGCGAGCAACGATGTCGTGCCACGCATCAAAGCGCATTTGCTCGCAGTGGGTTGAATACCCAGAAACTTGCTTCGGCCCGGATGTAGCCGGTCTCGCTGAGGCCGGAGCGATGGAGTATCCACCAGATCGGACCGACCCCGGCTACAACGGAGGTTTCATCGAATGTCTTAGGGGGTGCCTTGTGCAGCCCTAGTCTGTCGATTCAGGTAGACGTCCGTTCAGTTCTGCTAGTTCGCGAATGTAAGCCGAACTATCTTTATTGAGTTCAGCCAACTGAGAGGCGCAGAAGCGCCACTGCCAATTGCCCTGAGGTTTTCCGGGAGTATTGAACCGGGCCGCTGAACCCAAGCTCATGAAGTCTTGCAATGGAATAACCGCCATCGAACTGACCGAACTGTAGGCGCTTCGAATGAGATCCCAGCCGATGTTCTCACCGGGAACTCGGAGGTAACGGTTGGCGTGCTCACGAATTGGGTCTGGCGCGGATCGATACCAACCCATACTCGTGTCATTGTCATGTGTGCCTGGATACACGATGGAATTCGCCCGGAGATTGTGCGGCAAGTAGAGATTGCTCGCATCGCCGCCGAAGGCGAATTGCAAAATAGCCATACCGGGGAGGCCGGTTGCTTCGCGCAATTCCACTACGCTAGGGGCGAGTTCACCGAGGTCCTCTGCAATCAAGCGACAGGTGGGTAGCTCTTTTTTTACGGTTTCAAAAAAATCCACTCCCGGACCCTTGCGCCATTCACCAGTCTTGGCCGTTTTGGCATCAGCCGGAATAGACCAATAAGTATCAAAGCCGCGGAAGTGATCGATTCGAACGATATCACTGAGATCGATATTGGCCTGAAGTCGAGTCAGCCACCACGCGTATTTCTCTTGGCGGTGAGCGTCCCAATCGTAGAGCGGGTTGCCCCAGAGTTGGCCGTCTTCCGAAAAGTAGTCTGGTGGAACTCCTGCCACGCGAAGGGGGTATCCGGACTTGGGGTCGACTTGAAAGAGTTGGGGGTTGCCCCAGACATCCGAGCTATCGGCAGCGACGAAAATCGGTACATCGCCAATGATTTGAATGCCTCGAGCGCGGACACGTTCGCGAACTCGATTCCATTGTCCGAAAAACAGATATTGGAAGAATGAGTAAGCGCCTGCGACCCGTGAGAGCTCCTTATTTTTCCAGAGTTTGGATTTCCTGGCCTTGGATTCGAATCGAACTTCGGTCGGCCAAGACCACCAGGCCTGTCTCTTATACACATCTCCGAGCCCACGAGAC
>OJFP01000341.1_pt1 | contig 35375 bp, 25 predicted proteins | sample 1594141 | NCBI WGS metagenome assembly OJFP01 (sample SAMN05416843, study PRJEB24817) | seawater metagenome | isolation source: Sea water | place: Canada:Atlantic | collected 2013-07 | reverse complement strand
ACTCGCGACCCCGACCTTGGCAAGGTCGTGCTCTACCAGCTGAGCTATTCCCGCTTTATCTGGTCACTCAAGCAAGTGCAAGAGAGTTGAATCATCACTTCAAACTTACAAGTGTTTCATCGACTCTGTGAATAACCGCTCGGATTATTCCGATGACAGGGGCCTGTTGCCATCCAGAGAGAGCGCTATTTTAATGCCAAACCGTGGCAAGTCAAGCTCTGATCGCATTGGGCAGTGACTTTACGAGAAATCCTCGCGATATTACATATTTACTCGCCTCGCATGCTCTTATCACCGCTAAACATTTCGCTCTTAGCTGCCATTAAATAGGACAACATAGACCACACGCCCAATGCAGCCGCCACCCAAATCAATCCCAGACCCAAGTGAAGTAAAAGCGGCATTGCCGACGGACTTGTACCAAGCAGCAGGGTAATCGCAATCATTTGCAGCGTTGTCTTTAGCTTGCCAACCCAAGCCACGGCGACAAGATCCCTAAGGCCTTTGGTCGCCATCCATTCTCGCAGCGCAGAGATTGTAATTTCACGCGCCACAATAAGCATCGCAGGAACTAACAAGTCACTATAAGTGGCGAGAAGCAAAATGAGGATTGCCGTAACAAACAGCTTGTCGGCGACAGGATCGAGAAATGCACCGAAGGGCGAGCCCAAGTTGAGGCGCCGCGCGAGATAGCCATCGAGCCAGTCGGTAATGCTGCCTATAATAAAAAGACTGGCGGCAACAACCTCCGCACCGGCAAAATCGGCCTGATAACAGAGGACGATAAGCGGAATCAGTGCGATGCGGCTAAGAGACGCGAGGTTTGCCCAGTTAGTCATGTTAATTCTCGTCGTGCTTGGCGCTGTGATGAATGTTGTGCAACGCTATTCTACACAAGGTGGCGCGACTATGCCCTACCGAAGCCCAACGCAATCTGCCGCGCCACACGACTTTGTCAATCGACATGGTAATGCTCGTAGATAGAGGCGGCGAGTTTTTCACTAATGCCGCCTACTTTCGCGATTTCAGCTTCTGCTGCGCGCTTTAGCCCCTGCTGCCCGCCGAAGTGTTTTAACAAATCACGCCGCCGCTTAGGGCCCAACCCCGGAATATCTTCGAGCTGCGAGCGCTTTCGGGCGTTGCCTCTTCGCTGACGGTGCGCGGTGATCGCAAATCGGTGCGCCTCGTCGCGAACCTGTTGCAGGAGGTGTAGCGCAGGTGATTCTGTTGCGATTGCTATCTCCTTGAAGCGCTCGCCCTCTTTCAAGAACAATGTTTCTTGGCCTGCCCGCCTACTTATCCCCTTGGCAATACCAAGCACGCGCAATGAATCGAGGTCGAATCGAGCAAGTACATTGGCTGCTTGCGTCAGCTGTCCCTTGCCCCCGTCGATTAGAAGAATATCGGGGAGTTTGCCCTCACCCTTAGTCAAACGCTCGAAACGACGTGTTAACACCTGCTCCATCGCCGCGTAATCATCCCCAGGTGTAATACCTTCGATATTGAAGCGGCGATAGTCATTTTTTACCGCCCCCTCGGCATCGAAGACCACACACGACGCGACAGTCCCTTCGCCCCCCGTATGACTTATATCGAAGCACTCTATTCTCACTGGCGGCTCATCGAGAGCCAGCGCTTCTTGTAGGAGCGCAAAACGGCGCTTGCTGTTTTGCTTACTCGCGATATGCGAACCTAGTGCCTCTTGGGCGTTAGTTACCGCCATCTTTAGCCATTTTGCGCGATGACCACGAACATTCGATACCAGACGAATCTTTCGGCCAGCAACATATTCCATTGCCTCGACTAGTGCAGCGCTGTCCTCTAATGCCTCTGAAACAAGTAATTCTGCAGGCAAATTTGCCGCATCGTTTTCGTCAAGGTAACTTTGAGAAATGAAATCGCTCAGCAACTCGTCTGCCGCTGACGCAAGTCTGTGCTTGGGAAAGAAATTTTTACTGCCGAGTATACGTCCCCCTCTCACGTAAATTACATGAACGCACACGCCTGTAGCTTGCATCGACACTGCGATCACATCGGCATCTTCACCCTGATTAGCGACAACCTGATCTTCTTGAATACGGCGCAACAACCCGACTTGATCGCGGATCTTAGCGGCTTTCTCGAATTCCAACGCGTCGGCTGCAGCCTCCATATTCTTTGTCAATTCGACTGTAAGCTGCGAGCTTTTACCCTGTAAGAAAAGCGTGGAATAGCGCACATCCCTAGAATACTCTTCTGGTGAGATAAGCCCCACACAGGGGGCGGTGCAACGATCAATTTGATGCTGCAGACAAGGTCTTGTGCGATTCTTAAAATAACTTTCTTGACACTGGCGCACCTTAAACACTTTTTGCATTAACTGAAGCGTGTCTCGTGTCGCAAGAGCGCTCGGATACGGCCCAAAGTATTTGCCTTTACGCGACTTCCGGCCGCGATAAAACATGAGCCGCGGGTAGTCAGCATGGTCGGTTAACAATATATACGGATAAGATTTATCATCCCTAAGTTGAATATTATAGGGTGGCTTGAGTTCTTTGATCAGGCTCTGCTCTAGCAGCAGCGCCTCAGTTTCGCTGTGCGTAATACTGATTTCAATACGCGCTATCTTTGCCACCATCGCCATGGTTTTCGTCGTCAACCCTGACGCTCTGAAGTAACTGCCCACTCGTTTCTTGAGATTCCGAGCTTTACCGACATAAATAACCCGCTCATCGAGATCAACCATTCGGTAGACACCGGGCCGACTGCTCAGGTTGAGGACAAAATCTTTATGATCGAATGGTTCGGTTGGCAATAACATACGCGTGACATAGGCTTTAAGGGGTTGGTCAGGTTAGCCCAAGCAAGTTTCTCGCTCAAGTGCGGATGATTAAACGACAAGAACCTCGGGCTGCAGCGCGATCCCGAACCGCTGCAAAATCGAACTACTCATTTCTTGGGCTAATAAGAAGAGATCCTCGCCTGTCGCGCCTCCGAGATTGACAAGCACTAACGCATGGTTTTCGTAGACTCCCGCGACGCCCCTCGTCCTCCCTTTCCAACCAGCCGCGTCGAGCAACCACGCCGCAGAGAGCTTATAGAAATCGCTCTCATCGATAGGAAAGGCAGGAACGTCAAAATTCTGTGCGCGAATTTGGTCAAGTTTACCAGCCGACACAACAGGGTTTTTGAAGAAGCTGCCTGCATTGCCGATTAGTTTGGGGTCAGGGAGCTTGCTGCGCCGTATTTCGCAAACCGCATCAAAGACCTTCTCCGCAGTCACCGCGCCGTCTGCGGCGAAGCGCTCAGCCAAAGGGGCGTAGGTCAGGACAGGAGAGTCGACGGCAGACAATTCAAACTCTACTTCGAGCACAATATACCTGCCTCTAGGCGCTCGCTTGAAGAGACTATCCCGATAGGCAAAGTCGCAATCGCTGCGTTCAAAATCGACCGCCTCTGCCAGATGCGTATCAAAGGCTCGAACCCGAGTAACAAACCGTTCAACCTCGACGCCATACGCCCCGATGTTTTGAATCGGTGCCGCACCAACGGTGCCAGGAATTAACGCGAGATTTTCAAGGCCGTAGAGATGATTGGCCAGAGTCCATTCGACAAGATCGTGCCAGTTTTCGCCCGCTGCCACGCACAGTTTATTGGCTCCTTCGTGAACAATGCCCGCGAGTTTTATAATGACAATTAATCCGGGGAAATCGCGGACGAAAAGCACATTGCTGCCGCCGCCAAGCACAAGCAGCTCAAGATGGTTGTCTCGAGCAAACTCTACTGCTTCGTAGAGTTCGGGCAAATCGTTGACCTCGATAAGATAGCGAGCGCGCTGTTGCACTCCAAACGTCGTGTGACCCTCGAGGGGCGCATTTTCTAAAAGCTTTGATAAGCGCATAGCGCTCATTGCAAAAACGCTCGCACAGCGGCGAGATCTTCAGGGGTATCGACGCCCGGTGGGATACGGACGGGCGCCACCGACACATGAATCGGCACACCGTTATACAAGGCGCGCAATTGCTCCAGCCTTTCGACCGCCTCAATCGCCGCTACCGGCCAAGTAACAAATTGACGCAGGACGCCTACTCGATAAGCATAGATTCCAATATGACGATAGCATTCAGCAGGGCACGATACGCTTGCAGGAATGGGTGCGCGGCTGAAATACAGAGCCCGACCAGTCTTGTCCATAACAACCTTAACCGAACTGGGTTCGCTGTACTCCCGTTCGTCTTCAATTGGCTCACACAACGTCGCTATCCCAAAGCCGGTATTGAGGTTCAGGCATTCGGCCACCTGATTGATTGCTTCGGGGGGTATAAGCGGCTCATCTGCTTGTACATTGATTACGCTTTCTGAGTCATCTAGTCCGAGTGCATCCACTACCTCACAGATGCGGTCGCTGCCAGATTGATGGCTCGCTGCGGTCATTAAGACGTCTGCGCCAAAGGCTTTCGCGGCCTCTAGAATACGATTATCGTCGGTCGCAATCACTACCCGTGTCGCTCCACTCAGCAATGCACGTTCCCACGTATGCTGCAGCATAGGCTTGCCAGCAATATCAATCAGCGGCTTACCCCGCAATCGTGTTGAGGCGTAGCGAGCGGGTATAACGACAGAAAAACTCATCGGTAAGACTCTACTTCTTCTAATTTTAGCTCGCGTGCTTCATTAATTAACATCACCGGAACGCCGTCCTTTACGGGGAAAGCAAGCGCATCAACTAAACATATCAGCTCCCCTACCGTGTCAGTGTTTGGTTGTGATTCTTTGTCGAACACAAGCTCACCGTGGCACTGCGGGCACGCGAGTAAAGTTAATAATTTGTTATCTAGCATACAATGCCCTCGTCACAAGTTGTCTGTCTATTCCGCTCTACGCCGCTTTCGCTTTTTCCGCTAGCACCGCCGTAAGCCGTTTATCGAATGCTGCAAGTAAATGCTCGGGCAATCGAATCCGAATGCTCAGATACCAATAATTGCGACGTGCAAAATGCGTCACCTTCACGGCGTCTTTTTCAGTCATCACTATCGGCTGGATATCATCAAGGCCGAGCGCGTCAAAGTCGGCTTTTTCAAACCAGTGATGGTCAGTAAAATTATGCCTTAGTACCTTATGCGGCAAATTGTCTAGCATTTGATAAAAACGTTCGGGATTACCTAAGCCCGACACAGCCTGCAAGCGACTACCCATCTTAAATGGCGCACCGGCAAAGGGCCTGCGTTCACCACTTACAATATTAACAAAACAATCCGGCTCCACCGTAACCGAGAATCCCTCCGCGGGTTCGCGACTACCGAGCATGCGCGCATCGCACGAGTTGGACTCAACCGATTTCGCAGGCACGGAGCTAGGCCATGTCACCCCGTTGCTCAGCAGTGACGCGCGCAACTCACCGGCAGACACTTTCGATCCGTTGACAATAATCAGGTCAGCATCGCCTAAACGGCTAAGCGGTTCCCGTAATGGTCCTGCAGGCAAACAAAGCTCATTGCCAAATTTTCTCTCTCCGTCCACGACTATTAACTCGATATCTCGCGCCATCGCATAGTGTTGCAAGCCATCATCACTGAGGACAACATCAATGGAATGCTCACCCAATAAGGTCTCAATAGCAGCGACGCGATCAGGGTCGATTACGACAGGACACCCGCAGTGTTTGGCAATGAGCAGCGCCTCGTCACCCGACTCCTCGACCGCTGTCGCACCTGTCACTGCGACAGGGAAAATTGCAGCTTTGCTGCCATAGCCGCGACTGACAACTCCCGGCTTAAATCCTTTTTTCTGCAAATGCGTTACAAGCGCAATGAGCAGAGGCGTCTTACCGGTTCCACCAACGCTAATATTGCCCACAACGATAACCGGCACAGGCCAAGGCTTCGCTTTAGCTGCAAGCTGGCTTCTCCTTCTGGCGGATAGACGTTTAAAAAGCGCATGCAGCGGCCACAAGAAATGCAGCCAAAGCGCCTTGCTGTACCAAGCTCGCTCAATCAGTCTCATTGGGTTTTCTCGATCGGTTCACGCGTGGCGATACTCAAGCTTGTAAATCCGGCGCGCCCGATAGCCTCCATCGCACTGACGACCGATTGGTGCTGCACCTCAGCGTCTGCCACTAGCACCACCAAAAGGGATACATCGCCGCCGGATTCAAGTTCGAGCCCACGGACGAGACTGTCCACTTCAGCATTCACAAGGCGACGTCCATTGATCGCATACCCGCCCTCCCTATCGACTAACACTTCAATCGATTCGGCCGCGTTTTCAGCGCTGCCTGATGCCTCTGGCAAAGACACTAGGAGCCGCGTCTCGCGGCTAAAACTAGTTGTGACCATAAAAAAGATAAGCAATAGAAAAACGATGTCTATTAACGGCGTCAGATTTAGCGCCGGCAGCTCGCGCCGAACTTGCCTAAACTTCACGCGCCGCTGCTCCTTAACTCTACCGTTTTGTCGCTGTGTAATGCGTCGACAAGCTTTAGTGATTCTTGCTCGAGACCTAAGACTAACGCATCAACCTTGCGCAGAAAAAATCGATGCGCCGCATAGGCAGGAATAGCGACACAGAGTCCTGCTGCGGTTGAAACCAACGCTTCTGAAATACCACCCGCCAGTGCATTCGCATCACCTGTGCCAACAACCATTATCTGGCCAAATACACGAATCATTCCGACCACTGTACCTAGCAATCCCAACAACGGCGTCACCGCGGCTATTGTGCCGAGAGTTTCGAGATACCGTTCTAGTTCATGCACAATCTGAGCGGCAGTTAACTCGATGGATTCGATCATCGCAGCACGACCAAACTTGCTATTAGACAAGCCAACAACCAAAAGCCGCCCTAGTGGAGAAGCTCGCCTGACTTCTCTCAAGCGCGAGGAATCGAGCTGCCCGTTCTTAATCCAGGTCCAAACCTGCGCGAGCGCGTACTTAGGCATCACCCTCGCCGTGCTGAGTGTCCATCCTCTCTCTATAACAATCGCAATGGCAATAACAGAACAGAGCAAGATCGGCAGCATCAAAAGTCCGCCTGAGTTAAGTATGTCGAACACTGTGTGGGCTCCTAAGCTTAGAGGTGACAGCCTCGCGGCGGCCCTATCAGCTGCGTCGCTTGGCAAGGCATTTAGGGTTCTAATCTTAGCATAGGCATCAGGGTATGGGTCTCCAATAGCGCCGGTTTGTCAACCGATAGGCGCACGGTTGCGACACCACTCCCCTCGCATTTAGTCTGACGCTTAGCATCCCCGCTACAGCGGTGTTGAAAACGGGGCTCTTTAAGATTTCATACCGTCGAAGTACTTCAGGGTGTGCGTGTCCGAACGAATTTTTATAACCGGCTGCAACGATCACTATCTCAGGGTCCACCCGCTTTAGCAGCGCATAGGATGACGAAGTTTTGCTGCCGTGATGCGGTGCGACCATGACCGTTGCTCGCAGCTGCTCTTGGTAGCGCAGAGCCAAACTTGCCTCCTCGGCCCGTTCGATATCGCCGGTTAGCAGCACCGCTGCCTCGCCCAAAGTGACTTTAAGTACACAAGATTGCGAATTCCGCGAATTCTGGTGGCCTCGGGCCCCCACAGACTCACCTAAAGCCTGTGACACCGGGCCAAGGTAAGAAAAGACTACACCATCCCAACGCCATGAATCGACACGACGACACGGGCGTGCATCCATTGCTCTAGCACCGAGATGGCCTTGAAAGGTGGGGAAGTTCTCAGCGTACCCGCCTACAAGAATGTCCGTTACGGCAACGGAGCGAAGAACGCCCGCTGCACCGCCAGCATGGTCATTGTCGGCGTGGCTTATAACGAGCCTATCTAGCCGATTTATCCCTAATACTCTCAGCGCTGGTCGAATCACTGCGCTTCCCATCTCAAACTCTGCACTGAGGCTCGCGCCGATGTCATACAAAAGTGCGTGACAATTTGTTCTTATTATCAGCGCCAATCCTTGACCCACGTCCAATTGATCTAGCCGAAGAGACGGCTGAGCCCGATTACATTCGCCTGCGTGAGCCTCAGAGCGCCATTCGAGATTATTAAGACCAAGCATGACTGTCCACATTCCACAGACACAGCGAGCACGCCAGCCAATCGGAACAAGACACGCGCAGAAACAGACAAACGCCACAAGGTAAAAGGCAATAGATGGCGTAACTTGGGGTTCCCAGAGTAAATTTAACTCGGCGCCTACTGCCAATAGGCGCACTAACTGATCGCAGAGAAAATCAGCAATGACAATCGCACCCAAAGCGCTTTGTCCCAGTAGAGCCACATCTAACACAGCTAGTAATGAGGCCGGCAGCAATGCAAGCGTGAGAAAAGGAATCGCGAGCAAATTAATTATTGGCGCAAGCAGAGAAACCCTCACGCCAAAGATGAGCAGAGGGAGAATGAGTCCCAGCGTGACAACAATTTGAGGAAACGCGAATAGCCTCGCGCGCGCAGAAAACCTGGAGAAAGGCTGCGTGCCATTACCGCCTTCCTCAAGCGGCGCACGCTGAGGTGGCGCAGCAAAGAGAACTAACACAGAAACCGCAACGAAACTAAGCCAAAAGCCTGAGCCGGTTGCGGCAAGCGGAGAAAGAACAAGAACAAAAGTCAGCGCAAACAGCAGCCCTGTGATAACACCGAAGCGTCGCGAGGAAAGCCTCGAAACCGCGAATACCGTAAGCATCGCAACGGCGCGCTGCGTAGGTAGACTCCAGCCCGTAAACAGGGCAAACCCGGCTGTGCCAAGCAAGCTAAACCAGAGGCAAAATTTTATGCAGTGAGGCGCACGGGAAGCGGCGGTGGGCAAACAAACGAGACAGATTCGCCATAACCCCCGCGACACCATAACTAAGAACACGGCGATCATCCCGACATGAAGACCTGACACTACGAGAAGATGAGTTGTTCCAGTCGCGCGCAATTGATTCCATAATGATTGCGACACCAAGCTAGAATCACCAAGTCCCAACGCCAATACGATACCGGTATTTCCCGCGTTTGCGCTGCTTTCTAGCAACCTATTGCGTATGTCGAAGCGAAGCTGCTCGATTAGCACTGAGGGAGAAGGCCACGTTTTATCCACTTCACTTTCTAACACTGCCGTTAACTCACCTCGCACATAACCCTTGGCAAGAATTTTGTTTCGGAACAAAAACGCTTCGTAGTCGAACCCGCCTGAATTCGAGAAGCCATGCGGTCTGTTCAGCTTGACGACAAGTTGCAGAAAGGTCCCAAGCTTTAGATTGGCCGGATACTCGAGCGGCGTTGCCTCATGCGTGCTGACCGAACCCTTTTCGACCAAATCTCTAGGCAAGTAATAACTCAAGAGAACTTTGCCACTGAAAGGCGTTTGAGTGCTACAACCGGCGTAAGCAGGTGTCTCGGATGGGCGTTTAGTTTTACTCTCGCCGCTTAAGAGACACGAAGCACTGACGTCGAACTGAAAGCGGTATGCGGCGCCCGCGACCGTCGGCATATTCAACACCCGTCCCTCAATTAGCAAGGGGATGCCCTCTAAAGATGGTGCTAACTGACGACTCAACTGATTGTCGGCCATCTGCGCATGAAACAGCGCGCCGCCACAGAAGGCCGCAGAGACAGCAAGCGAACAAGCGATACTAGATTTGTGCGCGCCAATGGCGGCTGAACGACTCACCCCCACAAAGATCGCTGTCAAAACTTGTAAACCGAGCAGCCATAGCAGCCACAGAACTATGTGAGCCAAACTCGAGGCCCACGTTACAGAGAGTATGCCAAGGCAAAATGCCGAGAGAAGAAATCGCATGCGCCACCTTTGCAGTGGCTCTTAACTCTAGTGTAGCTATCCCCTGTAGGCGAGTTTCGGCCGAACTAAACAGACCTAACTAATCGCCACGCAGCACCGATGCAGGACGCAACGCGGCAGCCTGCCGCGCCGGATAGAGAGACGCGAGAACCGAGAGGAGTAGGACGCCCGCGGCAATGCCCGCTATATCAGACGCGAGTATTTGCGAAGGCAAAAAATCAATCGGATAAATTTCAGGGTTCAGCAACACCACACCTGTCAACACTTCAAAGGCAGCGGCGATCTCGCCCACCCAAAGAGCCCCAAGCAATCCTAGGCCAACACCGGCGGCTATGCCGAGCAGAGCGATAGCGGCGCCCTGCCAAAGAAAAATGGCCTGAACCGTATTTGCATTAGCCCCGAGCGTCATAAGTATCGCGACATCGTCGCGCTTGTCTCGCACAATCATTACCAGACTGACGACGAGATTAAACGCAGCGATGGCAATCAGAAGCCACAGCATGAAGCTGATAATACTGCGCGAGAATTGAATATTTCGGTAGATTGCACCGAGTGTCGCAGTCCAACTTTCGATAATGATCGAGCCATCGTATTGGCTACTCAATCTGTTTCTTACTCTATCTGCCACAAGCACATCTTTAGTGACCAGATGAAAAGCGGTTTGCGGCGCTCTAATCCGGAGCAGGGCCCGCGCATCGTCAAGCGTGAGTGTAATCAAATTGGCGTCGAGCTGCTCGCTGCCCACGCGTGTAATGGCGGCAACCTCGAACGACTTAAAGGTCGGCAGCGTGGCTAACGGATTCGGTGTGAATTTGGGTGAGAAGACATCGATAGAGTCCCCTACTTCAACCCCAAGATCCCGCGCCAGCGTTGCGCCTATAACAACGTGCCAACGTGACTTGGTCAATTGGTCGAGGCTTCCTGCGATCGTGTGGCGTCCCAATCGTGCGAAGGACTCGCTTTCGGTATCAACCCCATTCATGGCTATGGCGCGGCTCGTGCTAGGTGTAGCGACCACGCCAAGGCTAGAGACAACACTCGAAAGAGAGACTACCTCGCTTGTCGCGGTCAGGCTGGCGCCGAGCGCATCCCATTGCTCACGACTGAGTTCTCGCTCACTACTAACAACCAGATGCGGAATAATACCGAGCACATTCTCGCGCACTTCGCGCTCGAATCCATTCATAACCGACAAAACGACAATGAGTAGTGACACGCCAAACGCAAGTCCTGCGACCGAGATCAACGACATAAACGACACCAACGAGCTCGATGACCCTGCTCGCACATACCGTGAGCCAATCCGGCGAGCAAGGCGCAGCGACCGTAGCAGCGGCATAGCGCCTTCGACTGCCAAATCATCACGCTTCGGCATGCAATTTCCCAGCGTCGAGCGACAACCGCCTATCCATCGCGGCGGCGAGCGATTCGTCGTGTGTCACAACGATAAAACTCGTTGCCAGTGTTGCACTCAAATCTTTCATCAATGCATGAATCTCTAGCGCTGTTTGGCGGTCGAGGTTGCCGGTTGGTTCGTCCATTAACACACACCGTGGGTCGCCAACCAATGCGCGGGCAATGGCGACCCGTTGTCGTTCACCACCAGACAGCTCAGCAGGTTTATGGGTAAGCCTTTCGCCCAAACCCACACGCTCAAGCAGGACAGCCGCACGCGACGCAGCCTCTCTGTCAGAGACGCCAGCGATGTAAAGCGGCATACAGACGTTTTCGAGTGCTGAAAATTCGGCCAACAGATGGTGAAATTGATAGACAAAACCTATGAATCGATTGCGAAAAAAACCACGCTGCACCTCAGACACAGTGGCAAGATCGTATCCTGCAACAGTCACCGTACCCGCGGTTGGAGAATCAAGCCCGCCGAGCAAATTGAGCAGCGTGGTTTTACCCGAGCCCGAACTGCCGACAATCGCAATTCTCTCTCCTGCCTGCACGGTCAGCTCTAATTTATCCAACACGACAATTTCGCGAGGCCCTTGCCGGTATCGCTTCACCAGACCCTCGGCTCGCATAACAGGTTCACTCATAACGTAATACCTCTGCCGGCTCGATCTTACTCGCGCGATAAGCAGGATAGAGGGTAGCCAAAAGACTGATCAGCAGTCCTGCGAAACACACTAAAGCAACCTCACTCCAAACCACCTGTGTTTGCAGGTGAGAGACAAAAACAACATTGCTATTACCTGTCAGCCAACCAAACGCCTGCTCCAGAAGCAGGCTCAATTTGGCAAGATTAAAGGCAAGCAATACGCCTAAAAGAGCGCCGAGGATCGTACCGATAAGTCCGCTTACACCGCCCTGCACGATAAACAGTCGCATAACGGTGCCTCGCGAGGCGCCCATTGTCCGTAATATGGCAATATCGGGCCCCTTTTCGGCCACCGCCATGACTAGCGTTGAGACTATATTAACTGCGCCGACGGCAACGATGGTTAGGAGCATAAGCCCTGTCAGAAACTTCTCCATAGCGAGCGCGCCGAACAAACTCGCCTGCGCCTCTCTCCATGTTTCGAATTCTATTCCTGCAATTCCTAGCACTTGATTACTTGCGTCAAGCTCTCGCTTTACTCTTTCAGCCGAAAAAGCATCGTCGAGACTTGCCCGCAACAGAGTCTGCGCGTTGCCATCCAGCATCAATGCTTCTCCACGATTAAGCAGAACAATATTGCCACCGCCATAGGCGCCAAAGTCCGCATAACCCAGCACTTTAAACGCCTGCGGCGCGCTCTTGGAGCGCCTTAATAGTCTATCGAGCGCTGCAATGGTGAGTTCGTCGCCCGGTCGAATACCCATCCTGCTGGCTAGCCGCGAATCGAGAAGTACACCATTAAGGGTTTCGTCGAGCGCGTTGAGTGCCTCGCGTGCCCGATCACCCGTATGTCCTGCTACCCCCTGTTCTAGGGCAGGTTCGATACCCCTCACTTGAATAAATTCAGTCGACCCTTTGATACTCAGCAGCGCTTCAAATTGCACATAAGGTGCTATCGCTAGAACAGAGGCATTGCCTAAGAATGCCTCAGCATAGCGCGGCCATTCAGCCGACATCGTCGGACTCGTCGCAGTCAGATGAGGCACAGACTTGAGGGCTTCGTTACGGAGGAAAGAAATCGAGCCATTCATCACTGACAGGGCAATGATGAGTATCATGACTCCCAAGAGAACGCCCAGCATGGAGATAGTAGAAACGAAAGAGAGCAAGCCCGTGCGTTTGCGTGCGCGACTGAATCGCACACCGATGAAAATCGAAAGCATTTTGTGCATTTGAGGCTCTATACCCGAGTGAGGAAACCGCCTAACCCGCGGTGCGTTGCAATACTCGTTGCACCGTTTTGAAACTAATGGGTGTCATCGGCGTCGATACAGCGGCAGAAATCGCTCTCAACGATTTACCTTGGCGCTTGAGTTCGAAGATTTTTTCCAACGTCCGCTGCTCTGTCGGATTCTCGATAAGCTTGCCGTTCTCATGAACGCTAAATCCGAAAGGCCGACTCCCGCCTAGAAAACGACCCTTTTCTCTCTGCTTGTGCTTAACGCCCTTTATCCGTTCGGCGCTGCGACGCGCCTCAAGTCCTGCAAACAGTGCTGCGGCCTCGCTAAACGCCAACGTATAGGCGTCGTTGGTTAATTCCGCCTCCAAATCACAGCAATGCAGCGCCACGCCCCGCTCGCGCAAGCAATTAATGAGTTTGTCTATTTCTGAAGTCGAACTGCATAAGCGCTGAACTTGCGCGCAAACCAACACATCGCCCTCTTTGAGCGTAGCAAGCAACGCGGCTCCTTGAGGTCTATCCGACAGCCCGAGATCCCAGCGGCAAGCACGATCTAACAGGTTCTGGGTAACAAACCAGCCACGCGCGAGGCAATAGGTTTGCACTGTCAGCGCTTCGGATTCCAGCACGGCACTCAGCGTGGCGTCTTCCACCTCTTCTAGCTGTGTTGTTCTCGAGTAGGCATATACTGTCATCTGTTATAGGGTCCACGAAATACTGGCAAATTACTGATAATAAAAGCGATTATTGTTAATTTTCGACAGGAGCTAGATGGCCGATCGGCATTCTACGCACAGGCACTTCTCGGACGCAAGCCAATGCCCGAGGTGAACAGCTTTTAACCACAGCCCATTTGCCTCTGCGATCAAGCACGAGAGCACTCAAGAAAGGCGGCGTAAGTAATTGAGTATAAGCAACTTTACTGTTATATTCCAAGAACATTAAGCGACACAATGGGGTTCAACCCTTCGCGGGCGATGGGCGCTCTGCGAAGAGAGCCAAACGCAAGACCGAATTCATGAAGTAAATAAGCAGTAATACCAGCACGGGCTGGAGCGCAATGACGATTAACATCGTCGCCAAATTGACCTACTGCTAGAAAGGGAAACGATAAGGTTTTCCACGACAAGTAAAAAGGTGACGTTCAAGACGAACAGCCTTTGTAGTAAACCAAGCGAAGGTGGCACCAAGAGTAGGATAAGACTCCCGATTGCAGCGGCAAGACCCTGTAACCGCGAGCGACAACTCGACTGGCCACCTCAACAATGTCCCCGCAGCGAGATTAGGGAGCAAAAAGCCCCCCCGCTGCCGGAAATCCAGAGAGATCTAGGAAACAAGATTCATCGCACCAAAAAAGTAAACGCCGAAAACAACCGCCGCAAGGCGATGCGATAAACGGCGGCTAGTTTGGTGGGACAACGATACAAGACAAGGTTAGCTTTTTATTTTATTTGTTAACGAGATCGCAATTCAGACAATGTCTAACTACGCACACAAAGCAAGTTCGATAGGCCTCCCCACTGGGACCGGCCGTCTTAGCGGCATCTACGACACCTTAGAAGCATTGGAGACATCGGGTAAGCACGCCTTTTAACCGGCATGCCCCCTCGCTTTACGCGAATGTCTTCGTCCACTGTATTGGCTACGGCTCACGCTTGCGTGCACGCTGTGGGTAGCATGACGCCCTGAACGGTATCCGCTACCAAAGAATCCCTTCCTAGTTCACTCCCTGGCAACTTAAGGAAAGTGAACTAATGAAAAGAATGCTAATCAATGCAACGCAAGAAGAAGAACTTCGCGTCGCCCTCGTTGATGGACAACGTCTCTACGACCTCGACATCGAAAACAGAACTCGAATCCAGAAAAAAGCAAACATCTACAAGGGTAAAGTCACCCGCGTAGAGCCTAGTCTTGAGGCCGCATTCGTTGATTTTGGCGCCGAACGACACGGCTTCCTGCCACTCAAAGAGATCTCAAGCGAGTATTACGCAAAGGGTGTAAAGAGCAACGGTGAGCGGACCAACCTGAAGGAGCTAATACCAGAAGGCACCCAGGTTATCGTCCAAGTCGAAAAAGAAGAGCGCGGCAATAAAGGCGCAGCTCTTACAACTTTTATCAGCCTCGCGGGTCGCTATTTGGTACTAATGCCCAATAACCCGAAAGCAGGCGGTATCTCTCGCCGCATCGAAGGCGAAGAACGTAACGAATTACGCGAAGCACTGCGCGGCCTCAACATCCCAGACGGCATGGGCATGATTGTGCGCACGGCAGGCATTGGCAAAGGCCAAGAAGAACTGCAGTGGGATCTCGATTATCTCCTCGCTCTCTGGCAAGCGATCGGTGACGCCTCAGAAGTGAAGCGTGCACCCTTCCTGATTTATCAAGAGAGCAACGTGATCATCCGCATGATCCGCGACTACCTGCGCAAAGATATTGGCGAGGTATTGTTCGATACACAGGAAGCGTATGACGAGGCTATGACCTTTGTGAAACAGGTTATGCCGCAATACGAAAGTCGCATCAAACTCTATTCCGATTCGCTTCCGTTGTTTAACCGCTATCAGATCGAAAGCCAGATTGAGAGCGCCTTCGAGCGCGAGGTTAAACTCCCTTCGGGCGGGTCGGTCGTTATCGATCCCACCGAAGCGCTAATTTCAATAGACATCAACTCCTCGCGTGCAACGCGTGGCGCCGACATCGAAGAGACAGCACTCAACACGAACTTGGAGGCCGCCGATGAAATAGCACGGCAGCTGCGTCTTCGCGACATGGGTGGACTCGTCGTTATCGATTTCATCGATATGGGGTCTAATCGAAACCAACGCGAGGTCGAGAATCGGATGCGTGACGCACTCGAAGCAGATCGAGCGCGAGTCCAAGTAGGACGCATTTCACGCTTCGGCTTACTTGAAATGTCTCGCCAGCGCCTCCGTCCTTCACTCGGTGAGACGAGCGCAATTACCTGTCCTCGCTGCAGCGGCCAGGGCAGCATTCGTGATGTCGAGTCTCTCGCGCTGTCAATATTGCGTATCATCCAAGAAGAGGCCAACAAGCAGAAATGTGCCGAAGTGCGTACCGATGTGCCTCTTATCGTTTCGTCATATCTTCTCAATGAAAAGCGAGCTGCTTTGGCCGAAATCGAAAATCAAAGCGAAACCAAAGTAGTCATCTCCGCTAACCCAGAGATGGAAACACCTCATTACAAAATTACCGGCCTCAATCAAGCCGCCGAGGTTTATGATGTCGATATCACTGCGACACCAGAGCCTATTAATAGCGCTAAGAACTCGGTACCAGTTGCCGCGGTTCAACGCCCCTCTGTCGAAGGTGTTCCTATTCCTCAGGCGCCAGCACCTTCGGCTGTCAAGTCGGGCGGGAAAGCCGAGAAAAAATCTGGTCTATTAGCTGGCTTGTTCGCAGCAATAGCCAGCTTATTCGGTGGTGCGGAGAAAGAAGAAGAGAAGCCCAAACGAAGCGGTAACACCAACCGTGGCGGCCGCAATCGATCGAGTTCGCGTGGCCAACGTGGTCAGCAGAACCGAAATCGAGGTGACCGCAATGATCGCGCAGCAAAGAGCAACGGTGATGATAGCCCACCGACTGATGAGCGTGATAATTCGGGTGAAAAAACCGAACGCGGAGAACGCCGTTCGCGAGGCGGACGTCGCGGTGGGCGCAATAGAGATAACACACAGGACAACACTGCCGCGGCAAACAACGACGACTCAACCGCTGAAAATAGCGGAGAGAACAGCACTTCTGAGCGCAGTGGCAACGATGAGACGCGGCGACGACGGTCTCGCTCACGTAGCGGCGATCGCAAAGAGGAAACTCGCGGCGATCAAAAGGCAGCAGAAAATGACTTAGCTGCAGATGATGAAAACACAAACTCTGAGTTTTCACGACGCCCAGCAAGCCAGCGACCCAAAAACACGACTCCGCGCAAGCGTGGGCCGCGTCCCGACCTAGAGAAACCCGCTGAGGCAACGGCTGCAACTGAAGACGAGACGAAGCCTGAAATCGCGGCAGCAGCGCCGTCGACTGCTCAGGAGTCAGAAGTTTCTCGCAGACCGTCGCTCGCCGAAGCACTAGACACGATCAGCGCAAACGCTGTGAGGGAGGAATTGCCTGCGCAGAGCGAAGAGCCTGTTGTGCCAGCGGAGTTCAGCGCAGAGGTGAACAATGAAGCAAACGAAGAAACTAACGCTGTCGAAACCGACGCAACGAGCGAACCAAGTGAGCGTAAAACGCGTGAGAGACGTCCTCGCCGACCGCGTAAACGTGCGCCGCGTGATCGAGAAGCAACAGCGACTGCAACGTCTGATGAGGAAGTCGCTCAAACCGATGCGACCCCGTCTGCAGACTCTCGGGAGCAAAGCGCGCCAGTAGAAGCCGTAGAAGTCTCAGAAGTCTCAGAAGCCGCAGAAACCGTAGAAGCAGTTGAAGCAGTCGAAGCAGTCGAAGCAGTAGCTGTAATTCAATCCGAGGAGATTGCAACACAGCCTGCGGAAGTTGTTGTGGACAATACGCAGACGACTGACGTCGCCGCCGAAACACCCAAGGACGTTGCTGCACAGCCTTCACCGCGAAGACGAGCGCCTAACGACCCGCGCCACAAGCGCGGCTAACAACTTAGTCAGGAATTTTAAAAAAATCGTGTAAAAAAAATACCCCGATGGCGAGCGCCAGCGGGGTATTTTTTTGCGGTCGTGTCATTCGCAGAGCTCACCTTAAGAGATGAAGTTTACACTTAAAGCGCGGCTTCTAGTTCGGGCAATGCAACGAATAAGTCGGCTACGAGGCCGTAGTCGGCGACCTGGAAAATAGGCGCTTCTTCATCCTTATTGATGGCAACAATCACCTTGCTGTCTTTCATACCGGCAAGATGTTGAATCGCGCCCGAGATACCCACGGCAACGTAGAGGTCAGGCGCGACGATTTTACCGGTTTGTCCAACTTGGTAATCGTTAGGCACAAATCCCGCGTCAACGGCAGCGCGTGATGCGCCGATGCCCGCGCCCAACTTGTCAGCGACTTTTTCGAGTAGAACGAAATTGTCACCACTCTGCATGCCACGACCACCCGAAATAATGATGCTTGCTGCCGAAAGGCTTGGACGCTCTGATACCGACAGTTCTTCCGAAACGAAACTTGCAACGCTCTGCTCAATCACCGTGTCAACAGCGTCGACTGATGCAGATCCGCCTTCCGCTGAGGCCTCAGAGTATGCGGTCGTCCGCACAGTGATCACCTTAATCGCATCGCCGCTTTGCACTGTCGCCAGCGCGCTACCAGCGTAAATGGGACGAACGAACGTATCGGTTGAATTAATAGTCACTATGTCAGATATCTGTGCGACATCGAGAAGCGCAGCCACTCTTGGCGTTAAGTTTTTACCCGTTGTCGTAGCGGGCGCCAGAATATGCGTAAAATTGCTTGCCACTTGGGCAATAAGCGGAGCGACAGCTTCTGGCAATTGATGTGCATAGACTGCAGCATCAGCCACCAAAACCTTGGCAACGCCAGCGATTGATGCAGCTTCGTTAGCTGCCGCCTGACAGTCGCTACCGACAACTAAAAGGGTTATTTCTGCGCCTAACTCTGCGGCCGCAGTAATTGTGTTGCGCGTCGCAGACTTAATGCTCGCGTTATCGTGTTCGGCTATTACTAATGTAGTCATCGTTTCCACCTATATTACTTTGGCTTCGGTTTTGAGCTTTGCGACCAATTCGTCGACTGACTCAACCATGATTCCTGCAGACCGTTCGGCAGGCGCCTCGACGCTGAGCGTCTTAAGATTAGAACTGACATCCACGCCAAGTTCGGCAGGAGTTGTTGTATCAATTGGCTTTTTCTTCGCCTTCATAATGTTAGGTAATGAGGCGTAACGGGGCTCGTTCAGTCGCAGGTCTGTGGTTAACACTGCCGGTAGATTGAGGAGCACTGTTTGCTCACCGCCGTCGATTTCTCTTGTTACTTCAATTTTACCCTCGCGGACTTCGGCGTTGCAGGCAAAAGTACCCTGCGGCCAATCGCAGAGCGCGGCAAGCATTTGACCCGTCTGATTATTATCGGTATCGATCGATTGCTTACCGAGGATAACGAGGTCTATACCCTCTTTCTCTATAACCGCTTTCAGGAGTTTGGCAATGGCGAGGGGCTCAAGCGCTTCGTCGTTCTCAATAAGAATGCCCCGGTCGGCGCCGAGCGCGAGCGCAGTGCGTATCTGCTCTTGACACTGTGTCGCACCAATCGAAACCGCGATTACCTCATCCGCAGTTCCGGCTTCCTTCATGCGGATAGCCTCTTCAACGGCAATTTCACAGAAAGGATTGATTGCCATCTTGGCATTGGCGAGGTCGACACCTGTCCCATCTGACTTCACTCGAACTTTTACATATGCGTCGACGACGCGCTTAATAGCTACAAGAACCTTCATGGATTCTCCCATTGGAAGCTGCACTCAAGGCAGGCTTCGGTCTGATTTACGAGGTGGTATACAGCAGAGTATACAAGTTGATCCGCGGCGTTCTGCGGGGTTAAGACGCTGCCCTCAGCGCCTTAAAACAGCCGCTAATCATGCCGCTTTTGATGGCTCAGGTCAAATAACGCGAGCATTTATGACAGTGTATTGCCAATAGCCCGGCGCGAGAAAAATTGTGTGTACGTGTCGCGAAAAACCATTTTATGCCAAGGCAAAAAATACTCCGCTACTCCAAATGCCAAGACTTTGAGTTGAGTGTTCGCCTATCTTTCCTGCCGCACTATCTACAACGCTATCTACAGCACTATTAATAGCACTACCAACAGCACTCTCAACAGCAGTATCAGCTCGATTAACAACCAGCTCTGCCAGCTGATAGAACACCGATCGCGAAACCAAGCCCAGCAGTCCCGCTCTCACATTTACGGTAGGATGAGGCTCAGCGTTTCCGCTGCTATCAGCACCGATAAACAATGGATTCTCCGCGCCGATCGCAACCTCTTCGCCGAGGTTTGTGCGTAGATAGAGCGTCTGTGTCGAAGCGTCACCGGCATTTTCAACCCTGAGCGTGGTCAGCAGAAACGGACAGTCTTCGACTCGGATGCGCACTTTCTCAAAGGGGGTTACCAGAAAGTATTCCCCTTCGTTAAACAAGAGAACAGAGGCAAACAGCTCTGCCATACCTTTACGCCTGATCGGGCGACCTTCATGCCACCAACTGCCATCCCGACGGATCTCGATATCGATGTCTCCACAGAAAGGAGGATTCCACAAATGCACAGGCGCTGCGCCGCGCCAATCACCGGATTCCGCAGCTGCTGCTATCGACTTAATTTTATCTGCTGCTAAGTTTTTAATGAACGCCTCTCCCGCTTTTTTTTGCCGTAATTTCTACTCGTTCTCGTATTTAGCGACGTATTCGGCGCACCAGACGCACCCCAATTGCTCTCCAATTTAGCATAGAGCTGTTACACTGCAAGGCTAAGAATCGCAGGCAGCCAGACGGACCGAAGACTTATGGATAACCTTAAACCTCAGGCCGGAGAATTCGCGCAATTAGGGCCACTATCCCTCGCTGAGAAGCTCGCTGCCGACACATCCGAAACGCACACGGCTCTATCTTACTCGGAGCAAATACCTGCTGATCTTTTCACCGAACTTCTCCTTAGTTCAACCCCGCTAATCGATGTAAGAGCCGAATGTGAATACCATGACGGCCATATCCCTCACTCAGCTAATTTGCCTTTGCTCACCGACGACGAACGGAAGAAAGTCGGCACTTGCTACAAACGGAAAGGGCAAGAGGCAGCGATCACGTTAGGCACTGAGCTCGTTTCCGGTGATGCTAAAAAAGAAAGAATGACTGCTTGGATACGCTTTATAGCAGACAACCCAACGGCGGTAATACTTTGTTTTCGAGGAGGCCTGAGGTCTCAGACTGTACAAAAATGGCTTGCCGAAAGTGGATTGCAGCGTCCGTTGATACGCGGCGGATACAAAGCCCTCCGACGTCATTTGCTGCGCACGACAATACGGGTCGCAAGCGAAAAAAAGATCATAATCGTAGCGGGAAAAACCGGAACGGGTAAAACTCACCTGATCAACAACCTCACGCGCTCGGTTGATCTCGAAGGTCTCGCCAATCATCGCGGTTCGGCATTCGGCAGGCGCGTGTCAGCACAGCCCTCACAAACCGTATTTGAAAATCTATTAGCCCTCGATTTATTGAGACAAGAGCGCGAGGGCGGAGCGACACTTTTTCTTGAGGATGAAAGCAGAGCGATCGGGTCGATCTCCCTCCCTCTAGAACTGCATCGTGCAATGAGCGTCGCGCCAATCGTTCGCGTAGAAGAGTCGTTGGATTTTCGGATTGAGACAATACTTAACGATTATATTGTGTCTAACCTTACAGATTTTAGGCGGCTAGACCCGATGCAAGGAGACTCTTTATTTTCGGAGTCTCTCCTTGCTAGTTTGGATAGAATAAAAAAGCGACTCGGAGGCGAGCGTCATTCGGCTCTGCGCGACATTATGTCTGCGGCTCTCACTAGCAATAACGACCATGATCAGCATCGCGCATGGATACGAGGATTACTTGTCGATTATTACGACCCGATGTACGAGTATCAGATGACAAAGAAAGCACAACGCGTTGTGTTTAAAGGCGACAGCGACACATTCCTCGAATGGGCAAGCGAGTTCGATCAGCTACAAACCTAAGTCATAAGAAGTTACCTACACTAGGCGGCACGAAGCGCATGGCCATAACTCGATTCAAATTAGACGACACACTCCGGAAAGCCCTCGACTCGGGTATTACGTTACTCACCCCAAACTATCGTCTTGCCGCGTCTGTCCTCGAAGCGTTTGGCAGTGCATCCGCCACTACAAGCTGGCGCGAGCCCAATGTTGTTCCTGTCGACATCTGGATTGCGCAAGTGTGGGAAATGCTTTCTACACGCGGACTAAGCCCCTATGTCGACTTGGACATATTGGAACCAGGCCTCGAAAGAGAGCTCTGGCTAGAAGCCGTAGAGGAGACACGCGATGAGCATCCTCTTATCGACGCCTCCGCAATGGCGCGCATTGCCTCGCGCGCTTTTCAAGATCTTCGCCGTGCCTCAGCCGAGAGCAGTGTGCACTGGCTACAAGAGTATGATTATCTCGACGATGTCGAACTTTTTAATACGTGGCAAACCCATTTTTTATCGCGATGTGACGCCTTAGGGCGCATAACCTTGGTCGAGGCGACCTCCCTACTCGCCCAGAAATTAGACGCTTCGAGCGCAAAATTACTCGGCGATATAGCGACTCTCAATTTCTATGAAACGCCGGCAAATTATAGCGCCCTGTTCGAGCGTCTATCCGAACACACTTCGTTACGCGGGTTTCTGACGCTCGATAAAAGCCGGTTTTCAGAAACGCCGAACGATCTTCTGGCTGCAAACAACGTGACTGCTTACAGGACCGAATTCAAAGAGCAGGCTAACGAAATCCAAGCCGCGGCTAATTGGGCAGTGATGCTGCAAAAAAAAGACCCTGGGGCTCATATCGGTATCATAACGCCGGCACCTGCAAACGTGCAGCAAGATCTCGAGCGTGCGCTTCGCCGCGGCTATGACCAAAACGCATTCCTCCACATTATAGAAAAGCCCCATCTGATAAACTCGAGCAACACCGGCACCACACTGTCCGACACCGCGCTAGCCAAGGATGCGCTACTCTTACTGGGACTCAATAAAGAGCGGCTATCGCTCGTCGACTTTTGCAGATTATTGAGATCACCTTTTGTTATCGGGGCAAAGGAAGAATCCGAGCAGAGAATCAGGTGCGAACGAGTCCTCAGGCGCCGATTGCAAGCTAACACTCGTCGACACGCGATCACCAGAATCACAGGGGCGAATGAAAAAGATTATGCATGCCTGTTATTACACAACGCCATGCTCGACGCCCGCACTCTTCTTCGGTCAGCCGAAACCAAGACCACGGCGCGTGCATGGGCTAGCGTTTTCCGCGACCAACTCGCCCTCCTTGGCTGGCCTGGTGACAAAAACTCACTTATCGAAAAAGCCTCACTGGATGCTTGGGAAACTGTACTTAACGCTTTCGAACAAAGCAGCGAACTTGGCAGATCACTGACTCTAAATGCAGCGCTCGGCGCGTTACAACGCCTTGTAGACGAACATCGGGGGCAGAATGTTTACCGACAGCAATGCGCGCTTTCGCTGTATTCGCCAGCAGAGGCTGCTGGAATGAGTTTTACGCATCTTTGGCTTCTCGGTTTCGACGATCAGAGCTGGCCACAAGCCGCCCACCCCAATCCTCTCATTCCGCCTGCGCTGCAACGGGAACTAAACATTCCAGGCTCTAATGCCTCGCTTCAATATTCGGCTGCTAGAAACGATTTAGCAGTATTGTGTTCAAACGTGAGTAAGAGTGTCGTCGCCAGCTATTTCTCACAAGGTGGCGATTCTGAATTCCGTCTCAGCAATTTATTATCGAGTCTGCCCTTTAATGGTGCCGCGCAGGCCATTGCCCTCAACGCAGATAAACCGCCTAGTGCGGACCAAGGGGGAGAGTTAGAAGAGTTTCTCGACCAGCGTCGAGTGCCCGTTTCGAGCATCGAAAAAATTCGTGGCGGACAAGCGCTGATCACCTCTCAGTCGCAATGCCCATTCCAAGCCTTTGTTAAAAGGAGACTCAACACCGAAGAACTCGACGCATTTAAACACGGCCTCGATCACCGTGAACGTGGCCAAGCGATTCATGTGGCGTTGGAAAACTTATATGCAACGATCCCGCATAAAGCAGCGCTTGTCTCTTTACTTAGCAACAGCGAAGAGGAATTAGACACGAAGCTAGACGCGGCTGTGGCGGTCGCCATAGAGGAGCTTAGAAAACAACAGCCTGAGTTGATGGGCCCTGTTTTCTCAGAGATTGAGTCTACGCGCATCAAACGAATGCTTAGGCGGTTTATCCTTCGAGACAGTGAGCGCGGTGACTTCACGTCGAGCTTGCTTGAAAAACAATTTACCCTCTCCCTACAGGGCTTAGAACTGAGCCTAAAAATCGATCGGATCGATCAACTCAATGATGGCAGTTTTGCGCTAATCGATTATAAAACTGGTAGCACGATCAAGGCGATCAGCTCACTTCAGCACGCGCGGCCCGAAGAGATGCAGCTGCCAGTCTATTCGACTGCGGTCACGCGAGATGCAAACCTCGATGTCTCTGCACTCGCTATCGCTCAGGTTAATCTCAAAGCGATTGGCTACAAGGCTTTAGCACGAGGCGCCAACTTTGATCCGAGCATCGCCCCGCTAACCGGAGGCAAGCCGACTGCAAAAGACAAAACCCTTGAGCGAGACCCAATTTCAGACGCCGCTAAATGGTCAGAGAAAAGGGCAAGCTGGGCAACGCTGGTCGATGAACTTGGCGCAGAGTTTGTAGCGGGCGAGACGAGGGTTGCCCCGATCAAGTCAACGACAGTCTGTGAATACTGTCGACTACAAAGTGTCTGCCGAATTACCTCACTAAGAGCAGATGACGGATTTGACGCAGACGACGACAGCGATGGAGCAGAAGTATGACGGGTGTTGTAGAGGACAGTGGCGAGCGCGAAATGGCGCTCGATCACGAAAACAGCTACATCGTACAAGCGCCTGCCGGCTCAGGAAAAACAGAGCTTCTAACGCTGCGGTACATGAGCCTTTTAGCCCGCTGCTATGAGCCCGAGGAAGTGCTAGCTATCACGTTTACTCGTAAAGCGGCGTCAGAAATGCGCGACAGGATTATTAAATCGCTGCAGGCGGCTAAAGACCACCGAAGCAAATACAGTATTACTCTACTAATAAGCGACAGCGAAGAAAACCCGATTAAGGACCCCCTTAAACGGCAAAATTTTCGCATAGCTAACAGCGTTCTCGACGCAGATGCCGAGAAAGGATGGAACTTAGACCGGCATCCGGGAAGGCTGCGTATACAGACAATCGACAGTTTCAATATTTATCTGGCTAACCAACTGCCTATCGCTTCGCGAGTGGGTGGAGACTTGAGCGTAACGACCGACGTCACCCCACTCTTTCAATCGGCTATCTCCGCGACGCTGTCGTTACTTGAAGATGAGAGTGATGATGGTGCGAGCGTTAGAGCATTGTTCTCTCATTTAGATAATGACATATCACGCATCGAACCATTGCTGCTGAGTTTATTGAATAAACGAGACCAGTGGCTGGACTCTCTCTCGGCGTTACTTTCCAATCCCGTCGATGCACAGAATACGCTAAAAAATTATATCGATGAGCTTGCAGTCGAAACGCTCGAGTCACTCGCCGATTATTTAGCGCCTTATGCGGCCACCCTAATTCAACTCAATAATTATGCGTCTGAGCATTGGTTAGCCAAAAATGGCCCAGGACCAATTGCTCTCACCTCGATGCCCGCAGTCAGTAGCGAAGACCTAGAACATTGGACACAGATTACACGACTGCTTTTGACCGGCTCAGGTAGTTGGCGTGCACGTATCACAGTGACAGAAGGCTTTCCTAATCCTAAGAACGCGCCGAAAGAGCTAACGGAAACTGCTACTAACGCGATTCGAAAAATCAAAAGTCTCATCTCTGAGATCGCCGAAAGCCCGCAAGGTGAATTAATCCGTTACTCGTTACAAACACTTACAGGCCTCCCCTCCGCAGCGTCCATTAATAACCAATGGCCGCTCTTGTCTGCACTTCTCAAGACGCTGCGCAGATTGAATCAGGAGCTGATTTTAGAATTCACTCGCCGCAGCGTGATCGATCACACTCAAGCAGGCGGCGCGGCTGTCGCTGCACTCACCGACTATGACCGCCCCACAGAGCTTGCTCTTGCGCTCGACAGCAAACTTTCGCATATCTTGATCGATGAATTTCAAGATACCTCTGAGCGCCAAATCGAGCTTATTAAGCGGTTGATTAGCGGATGGACGCCCGGGGATGGTCGAACGCTTTTCGTCGTCGGCGATGCGATGCAGTCTTGCTACAATTTCCGTAATGCGAATGTCGGTATCTATCTGAATGTACGCGCCAATGGCATCGACGACCATCCCGTATTACCTCTCGATTTAACGATGAATTTTCGTTCTCAAGCGCCTTTGGTAAGAAAGATAAATCAAATTTTTTCACAGGCTTTTCCTGAGCATGAGAACATCTCTCAAGGTGCTGTTCGCTACTCAAATTCAATTGCCGGCCGCGAGGCATCAACAAACACACCCTTGAGCGCGACATGGATTAGCTATCCCGAAAGCGAGCGCTTACCTGAAGCAAAGAGTCTCGAGGCGAAGAAAATAACGGAAAGAGTTAAACAATTGAAAGCAGAAGACCCGAGCGCTTCGATAGCGATACTCGCGAGAACACGCGATCAGTTTAAACACATCGTCACCGAATTCAGAGCCGAAGGCATCGAGTGGATCGCCACTGACATCGACCGCCTAAGCACGCTCACAATCATTAGCGATCTAATCGCTTTGCTAAAAGCATTAATTAATCCCGCGGACAAAATTGCTTGGCTTGCTATCCTTCGCGCGCCGTGGTGTGGCCTCGACAGTGCAGACCTTTTCTATGTGGTAAACAGTGATAAAAACGCGAGCATTTGGAAAAACCTACAAACATTAAGCCGCTCCTTGGCCGAATCACAGAACGACGAGTACACCTTGTCAAAAGAGGGATTAGCACGGGTAACAGCGATTAGCTCCACGCTCGATGTGCTACTGCAGGCAAGAATGCATTGTTCTGTCCGCGAACTCATGGAATGCGCCTGGCAGCTGCTTGGGGGCGACACGCTTATAGCTAACAACGTTGAGGAGAGATCCGTAGCGTATTTCTTCACACAGTGCGATCAACATGAAAACTGCTATGGGATAGATGATGTAGAGGCGTTTGCAGAAACGATTGAGCAGAGTTTTATACCCAGTGAAATAAATGAAGCTGAGAGTCAGGAAAGTGGCACAGTTCATCTCATGACGATTCACAAATCTAAAGGCCTACAATACGATCACGTCATTATCCCGCAGCTAAATGGTAAAAGCCGATCTAACGACAAAGATCTCGTCATCTTGCACAACCGTTTAAACCGAAGAGGCGTCGCAAGGCTTTTCATTGCTGCGTTGCCTGACCCTGGAAACGAAACCGGCGGCAACAAACAGCCCGACGACACACTGTATGAATTCGTCAAAGGCGAGCATAAGCAGAAAGATCTCTACGAAGAAACTCGTCTGATCTATATTGCGATGACACGCGCAGAGCATAGCGTAAGCCTCTATGCCACGCTGCCCGAAAACACAGACAAAGAAGGTAATGCAAAAGCCCTAGCACCCGCAAACAACTGCCTGCTGGCACGCATATGGGAGCCGCTACTAGGTCTTAACGATTTTTCGCCCGCGCAAATAGCGATCGGTGCTCCAACCAAAAGCGCGCCAATCGAATCCACGGATGACTTTCCTACGTTCACACCGATTAAGCGGTTTCGCGCTGTGCGCAGCGTATCCGAAGATCAGATGCGAATCATTACAGAGCAATTAGCACCCACACTTGCTGAAGAAAAAGCAAATGAGGATACTCAAGACAAAGAGCGCCAACTGTCGAAACTGCTAGGGACTCTTAGCCATGCTTTTCTTGAAGCATTCTGTCTCAGCGCCTTCGATCCAGAGGTAACCCTCCATGCTTTAGCGCTCCGCTGGCGGCGAAAACTGATCAGACTCGGTGTCGACGAAGCGCAGGCAGAAACTCGAATAGTGGCCACGCAGCGAGAACTTTTGCGCTGTCTCAATGGCGCGAATAGGTGGGTTTTTGATAGCGTCGGCGTACAAGCTGAATGCGAACTCAAGCTCGCTACAAGTGAGCGCCAAGGCGATGAGGAGTATCATAAACACCGAGTTGTCGACCGCACCTTAGTCGTCAATGGAGAACGCTGGATTATCGACTTCAAGACCTCTCACAAACATGAGGCGCAAACTGAAGAAGAATTTATTGCCTCACAGAAAGAAGAATATCGGCCACAGTTGGAGAGCTATGGCGAATTATTTAGAGGGTTCGAAGACACGCCACAGCGTCTTGCGCTACTGCTAACCTCGATCGATGCGCTCGTTGAGCTGTGATCAATCCTTATTCTAATTCGGCGTCAGCAACAGCAAAAATGCCCGGCGCGTTTCGAAGATAGCCTTTGTAGTCGAGCCCGAAACCGAATACAAACCTGTCTTCTATCTGCAGACCAATGCACTCTGCGCGCGCGCCATGGATTCGGCGCTCGTGCAGTTTTTCGACAAGCACGGCACCGTAAGCCTTTGTAGCGCCTTGCTCGAGAGCATAATCGCAAACTGCTTTAAGCGTATTGCCTTCATCGAGTATGTCGTCCACTACAATAACAGGCCTGCCCGCTAGCCGCTCTCGAGGATAGCTTAACCAATTGAGCTCCCCTCCCCTCACTTCATCTCGATAACGGGTAGCGTGCAGATAGTCAATCTGCAATGGAAAATCTAAAAGCGGCGCCAAGCGCCCCGTGAGTATCAGCCCGCCATTCATAACACAGAGTAGCAAAGGATCGCTGCCTGCAAGATCGCGCGTAATCTTCTCTGCCATGCGCACAATCGCAGCATCGCAAGCTTTGTCATCAAACAGACACGTTGCCGTTTGGCGTATGCGCTCAATATCCAAAGTGTCGGCATGTAGCGCGTTCAAAATCATGACTGTGCGGCCTGAACTAATTGAATCTTATCTAAGCCATCGATAGTGCGAGTCGGGAATGCAAAATCGGCGTCGTGTTTATGAACAATGTCGATAATTTTCAACATGACATCCTGTTTGATCTCATGGAACTCAATCCAGTTCGTTGTCTTCGTAAACGTGTAGATAAAGAAATCGAGCGAGGATGCTGAATACGACACGAAGTTGACGATCAACGTATGAGACGTATCTATCGCTTCGTGCGATTGCAGCATTGCTTTCACTTCATTAACAATCACGCCCATTTTCGACGCGTCGCTATAGCGAATGCCAATTGTCTCCTTGATACGACGATTGGTCATACGCGAGGGGTTCTCGAGCGCCAGTTTATTAAACAATGAATTGGGAATATACAATGGCCGTTTATCGAAGGTTCTTACCACGGTAAGTCGCCAGCCTATTGTTTCAACCGTGCCCTCGATCTCTCTATCGGGCGAGCGTATCCAGTCGCCAATCGCAAAAGGCCTATCAAGGTAAATCATCAGACCGCCAAAAAAATTGGCCAGCAGGTCTTGTGCAGCAAAACCAACGGCAATACCACCAACCCCACCGAATGCCAACAGCGCCGTAATTTGTATTCCGAGCGTGGGTAGTAACACCAAGATCGCCGAGATTACGACAGACAAACGCAGCAGCTTCGCCAATGCAATTAGCGTCGTTGGGTCTAATGAGGTTTGAGTCGGGTTTTCACCAGCAAGAATCTTGCGCCGGATTCTTTCTTCGGCCAGAGAAATGAAACGCACCAAAAACCAAGCCATGAGTATGACCAGCGCAACCTGCCGAGCCAGATTAATGTTTTCCACGGAGAATAAAGAATTGTCGATATAGCCGTCGCTCACGCCGATTGCAGCTAGCAGGCCAAACACTAAAATTAGCGAACTCAGTGGTCGCTTAGCCGCCTCGAGTAACGCATCGTCCCAAACATTAGTGGTTTTTTCGAAATGCCTTGCAAGAACCACTAACGCACGCATCGCTATTAATCTAAATAGCAATGTTAGCGTGACAATAAGGAATAGCTCTGCACCCCAGTCTAATTCACGGAGCGTCTCTACTGAAAAATAATCTTGCATCGGTCTACCTTTTCGAAGAATTTAGCCTAACTAGCCGGCAATGATTTTATTATTTGAATCGCTCGAGACCATCGCGACGAATCAGCAAAGTGATAATTAACTACCTCCTCGTTACGGGCCATTTCCGCAAGACGTTGATCAGAGGCTTCGCTCCTTTGCTCGGGATTGTTCTCGAGATAATCGGCAACTCGTCGAGCAGCCTCGCTGTCGTTGCAGACCAGTACCATATCGCAGCCCGCTGCGAGCGCTAGCTGCGCTCTGACCTCAACGCTGCCCACGCCATGTGCCGCATCCATCGTCAAATCGTCGCTAAAAATCACACCTTCAAAGGCCAATTGATCACGAAGAATGTCCTGCAACCAAAATGGAGAGAAGCCTGCACATTGGGCGTCCGCTTGCGGGTAAATCACATGAGCAGGCATTATGCCACCGAGCGAGGTTGCCAGCGCCTTAAACGGCACAAGATCATGTACTTCGATTTGTTCAAAAGCACGCGGGTCGACAGGCAGTTCAACGTGGGAATCTGCGTCGACTGTCCCGTGGCCCGGGAAATGCTTTCCCGTTGCCGCCATTCCCGCGGAGCGCATGCCCTCTACATACCTCAGTGCAAGCGCGCTTAGTTGTTCGGGGTCTGAGGAAAATGCCCTATCTGCAATAACGCGACTCGTTTCACTAAAGACATCGAGAACCGGCGCAAAGCTGAAGTCCACTCCGATAGCCACTAGCTCGGCGGCCATCGCCCATCCGCACTCTTCGGCTGCCTCAAGGCCTGCCGCTTCGTCCTGACAGAACAGCATGCCGAGGCGCGCCAAAGCAGGGAGCGAAAGAAAACCTTCGCGAAATCGCTGCACCCGCCCGCCTTCTTGGTCTACGGCAATCAACAGGGACGGATTGATCTCCCGCACAGCACGGATCAGCGCAGTAACTTGGCTCTTGGTTTGGTAATTACGCGAAAATAGGATGAGACCGCCAACACTGCGGCGCTTTAGCAGATTTTCATCCGCAGCACTTAACTGTGTCCCCTCAATACTTACCATCAGCGCTCCCCTCGGTGGAGGCTTGCGCGATGCGCTTAACGAGTCTTTAACAATAATGTTCTCACACTCCAAATATCCAATGTGCCGGGATTATCCCATAGCGCTGCATCGAGTTGAACGTAAAGCCATGGCTGAATTAATTGCTTGCAACACACTCTTTACTGTATATAATCACAGCTGTTGATAAACACAGGAGAAACCCATGTTAAAGCTTACCCTCCGCCAGCAGCAGATACTTAATTACATAAAAGACTATCTCTCTGAAACAGGCTACCCGCCGACTCGGTCCGAGATAGCCCAAAAAATGGGCTTTCGCTCGCCCAATGCGGCCGAGGATCATTTGCGCGCATTAGCAAGAAAAGGCGCCATCGAAATCCAACCCGGTGCTTCTAGAGGCTTACGATTACCGATCAATGAGCAGCTAGGTCTCCCAATCATCGGGCAAGTTGCCGCAGGCAGCCCGATTCTCGCTCAGGAATCTATTTCCGAATACTGCGACATTCCACCGACGTTGTTCACCCCGCATGCCGACTATCTCCTTACCGTTAAGGGTATGAGTATGATCAACGTAGGTATATTCGAAGACGACCTGCTCGCTGTCCATAAAACCGACAGGGCCAACGATGGAGACATCATCGTCGCGAGGATAGACGAGGAAGTAACGGTCAAACGCCTCAAAAAAGGAAAGACGCCATATACTCTCAGCCTAATTGCCGAGAATCCAGATTTCGCGCCAATTGAGGTGGATGTAAGACTCAATGAGTTCGCAATCGAGGGTATAAGCGTCGGCGTGATACGACGCCACTAGGCTTTATTACGCCTAGCCCGGGGTGAAGGCTAGGGGCACAGGCCACAGAAACTAAAAACGCCCGCTGCCGAATCCGGCTGCGGGCGTTTTCAGACTTATCAATCTGGTTTCGCGAATTGCTTCACTAGCTTCTAACGCCTAATGAGCCTCCAGTTAGTCTGCTCATTTTACCGCTTGCTTTACGACTTCTTTACCGCTTTTTTTACGACCTTCTTCACAGCCTTTTTGGCGACTTTTTTTACGGCTTTCTTCACTGCCTTTTTGACTGCTTTCTTCGGGCCAGCCTCGCCGCTGCCCTCTTCCTTCCAGGTACCACCGGTATAGAAGGCCTTCCAACCGGACGCCTTCTTGTCGATTTCGCTCTGAACATAAATTTCAGCAGTCTTACGGCTATAGCGAACGATGCTCGGATTACCCACATCGTCTGCTGCTGGTGCGTCCATCAGATACGCGTACTTTGGGTCTATCTCAGACGCATGGGGTAGCAGCTCCGCCACAAGTGGTGCTCTTGTCTCACGGTTCCGCGGGAATTGACTCGCAGCGAGGAATAATCCCGCCGCGCCATCGCGCAAAATATAATGATCGTCCACTGTTTCGCACTGCAACTCAGGCATTGGTACCGGATCCATTTTAGGCGGCGCCGCTTGACCGTTACGCAAGAGCTTGCGAGTGTTCTTACAGGACTCATTACTACAGCCAAAATACTTGCCGAACCGACCAGTTTTAAGCTGCATATCCTTCGAACATTTATCGCACTCGATGATAGGACCATCGTAACCGCGAATCTTAAATTCGCCGCTCTCGACCTCGAACCCGCTGCAATCGGGATTATTGCCGCAGACATGCAATTTGCGCCCTTCGTCGAGGAGATAACTATCCATCGCGGTGTTACACAGTCCACAGCGGTGCTTTTTGCGCAGTAGGACGTTTTCAGCAGCCTCGGCCTCCTCCGCGGTATCGGTGCGAATCGCATCCTCACCAGGAGTCAGGTTAATCGTTTGTTTACATCGCTCCTTAGGAGGCAACGCATAACCGGAACAGCCAAGAAAGACGCCGGTCGAGGCGGTACGAATCTGCATATTGCGCCCGCAATTTGGGCATTCGATATCGGTTTCGGTCGGGTCATTCGTGCGCATTCCGCCGTCGGCAGTTTCAGCGAGCGCTAATTCAATGGTGAAGCGCTCATAGAATTCGTTGAGCAGCACTTTCCAGTTCTTTTCGCCCGAGGCGACCGCATCGAGAGACTCTTCCATCTTCGCGGTAAAGTCGTAATCCATCAGATCAGCAAAACTTTCGATCAGCCTTTCGGCAACAATATCGCCCATTTTGAGCGCATAGAATCGCTTGTTCTCCACGCGTGCGTAGCCGCGGTCCTGGATTGTCGAAATAATCGCTGCGTAAGTCGATGGCCGGCCAATCGCCTTTTTCTCGAGCTCTTTAACGAGGCTCGCTTCGGTAAATCTCGGCGGCGGCTTGGTAAAATTTTGCTGTGGCATGAGCTCATTAAGCGCGAGCTTATCGCCTTCTGTCACCGACGGCAGTACCACATCCTCATCTTTCGAAGGCATCGCCCGTAAGTATCCATCGAACTGCATAATCCGACCTTTAACTCGCAATTCGAAATCGGCCGCTCCGATGCTAATGCTCGAACTTAGGTACCGAGCTGGCGGCATTTGACAGGCAACGAAATATTGCCAGATCAGTGTATAAAGCCGCACCGCATCGGGCTCCATCTGATTGAGGAGCGTTTCGGTCATGCGCACATCGGTCGGTCGAATGGCTTCGTGGGCCTCTTGAGCGCCCTCTTTCGAGCTATAAAAGAGCGGCTTTTCGGGCAGATACTCAGGGCCAAATTTTTTCCCAATGTAATCTCTGCACATCGCGATAGCATCGCCACTTAGATGTGTCGAGTCGGTACGCATATACGTTATGTAGCCGGCCTCATAAAGGCGCTGCGCCATCATCATTGTCTTTTTAACGCCAAAACCAAGCCGCGTGCTCGCTGCCTGCTGAAGTGTAGACGTAATGAGAGGCGCTTTTGGCTTCGATGACGTCGGCTTGTCGTCTCGCTTAAGCACAGTAAAGTCGCTCGCCTGCAATATTTCTAGCGCCGAATCCGTTTCCTGCTTGCTGGTTGGGCGAAAGTTCGCACCCGCCTGCTTAACCACTTGGCAACGCAGCGCTTCGGCCTTACCTGTTTCTAATGCAGCGAACACTTCCCAAAATTCGTCAGGAATAAACGCCCTAATCTCGCGCTCTCGCTCAACAACTAAGCGAACGGCTACTGATTGCACACGCCCCGCCGATAGGCCACGGGCGACTTTAGCCCAGAGCAGAGGCGACACCATGAAACCGACTACTCGGTCGAGAAAGCGGCGTGCTTGCTGCGCCTCGACATAGCGCATGTCTAATTCACCCGGCTTAGAGAAAGCCTCTTGAATCGCGCGCTGGGTAATCTCGTTAAAAACCACCCGCTTGTAGCGACTTTCGTCACCGCCAATAGATTCCTTTAGATGCCAGGCTATCGCCTCTCCCTCGCGGTCCAAATCCGTCGCGAGATAGATTGTGTCGGCGGTCTTCGCCAGCTTTTGCAGCTCCGATACCACCTTCTCTTTACCCGGCAAGACTTCATACCTTGCGGCCCAATCGTGGTCTGGGTCGATACCCATACGCTTAACGAGCTGCTCTTTTGCCTTCTTCTTTTTATAGGCAACTTTTTCGTCGGGCGCGAGTTTACGAGTCTTTGCGGCGGCGGCGGCGCGCGCTTTGGGATCAACGGGCTTCGCTGACCCTGAGGTCGGAAGATCGCGGATATGCCCCACGCTCGATTTGACGATAAAGTCGGAACCGAGGTACTTATTAATAGTTTTCGCCTTCGCTGGCGATTCGACTATTACTAATGATTTGGACATAAACGCAACTCTTAGGGCAGTAGGCCGAGGCCGGAAGTGCGCGAGTATATAAGGAAGGGTTGTGGGTCGGTCAAGTGTTTACGCAAATTAGCGTGTAACCGATGAACAGAAATTTAGGCTATCTATCGCAATAAATGCGCTAGATAGCCTGCGATGACGGGGCTTTCCGAGTTAGTGGACACACCAAATTTGTTCAAGCAACATCCACGGTCCAGCCAAATTCATCTTCGGCTTCGCCTTTTTGAATACCGACAAGCAGATCGTAGAGCTGCTGCATAACTGGACCAACGTGCTCTGGATCACCGATATCATGCCAATCACCATCGAACCAGATCTTACCAACCGGTGATAGAACCGCTGCGGTGCCACACGCCGCCGCTTCGCTAAATTGAGCGATCTCTTTGCGCAATTCTATCGGCCGCTCCTCAACCTTGAGACCGAGCTTTTTCTCAGCAAGCGTCATAATCGAGCGACGAGTAATGCTCGGCAAGATCGCGTCAGACTTCGGCGTCACCACGGTGCCGTCTTGCATGACAACAACAATATTGGCAGATCCAGCCTCGTCAATGAAGCGCCGCTCTCTTGAGTCAAGGTAGAGCGCCTCGTTGGCGCCAAGCTCTTGCGCTCGTTTAGTGGCGAGCAAGCCACCCGCATAGTTAGCCCCTGCCTTGTAGCTTCCTGTTCCACTTGGGGCTGCCCGATCCATCTCTGAAACCGCTAATTCTGTCTCTTATACACATCTGACGCTGCCGACGAAGAGGATAG
>OJFP01000339.1_pt1 | contig 35455 bp, 35 predicted proteins | sample 1594141 | NCBI WGS metagenome assembly OJFP01 (sample SAMN05416843, study PRJEB24817) | seawater metagenome | isolation source: Sea water | place: Canada:Atlantic | collected 2013-07 | reverse complement strand
ATCTACACTATCCTCTTCGTCGGCAGCGTCAGATGTGTATAAGAGACAGGGTTGGGACCCATGATTTCAGCTCCTATCGCGCGACTGCCTGTCAGGCTTCCAGCCCAGTCAGGACAATTAGTCGATTGCAGGTCTCCCGAACCGGTGATTTTGTCATTATTGAAGTTAGTGCCAACGCGTTTCTGCATCACATGGTACGGAACATAGCTGGTGTGCTGATGGCCATTGGCGTGGGCGATAAACCGGCGCACTGGTCTGCCACTGTGTTGTCTGCTCGTGACCGTCGTCAGGGAGGAATGACTGCTCCGCCCCACGGTCTCTATTTTGTCGGGGTTGATTACCCGGGGTGGTCTACGGATTTTGGAACTATGTTGAAAGTGCCCGTCAACGGGTTTTGGAGCCAGAGTGACCCGAGTTAAAATCTGCGGAATTACCCGTGTAGACGACGCCATTGCTGCGGCAAAAGCCGGGGCTGATGCCATTGGCCTGGTTTTCTATCCGAAGAGTTCGCGTTACGTCACTACAACGGTCGCGGCCGAAATCGTCAGCGAGTTGCCTCCGTTTGTGACCACGGTGGGGTTGTTTGTTAACCATTCGGCGGACCAGGTGAACCAGATCTGCGACCAGGTAGAACTGGATTTGTTGCAGTTCCACGGCGATGAATCGCCGTCGGACTGTAGCCGGTTTGGCAAGCGGTTTATCAAGGCAGTTCGAATGGCGCCGGGGCGTTCAGTCACCGAAATGATGGGACAGTACCGTCAGGCAACGGCGCTGCTTCTCGATAGTTTTGACGCGGATAAATATGGTGGCAGTGGTGAAACCTTTGACTGGCAGCGGGTGCCCAAAGATTCCGATGTGCCACTGGTTCTGGCCGGTGGATTGAATTGTTCGAATGTCGTTGAAGCGGTCACCCGAGTGCAGCCTTACGCAGTTGATGTCAGTAGCGGTGTTGAGAGTGCGCCGGGGATTAAATCAGCTGATCAAATAATCGAATTTGTAACCAGAGTAAAAAATTGTGAATAACCCAGAGAATATTGAGGCAGATGACCTCCCCGATAGTCGCGGGCATTTCGGCAACTACGGCGGGCGTTTTGTATCCGAAACATTAATGCTGCCGTTGCAGGAATTAGAAACCGCCTACCTCCAATGTCGTAATGACGAGAGTTTTCGTCAACAGCTCCAGCAGGACCTGAGAGATTACGTTGGCCGGCCATCGTCGCTTTATTACGCCGAACGCCTGTCAGAACAGGTTGGTGGTGCTCGTATCTTCCTGAAACGGGAAGACCTGAATCACACTGGTGCCCATAAAATTAATAACACGGTGGGTCAGGCGCTGGTTGCATTGCGCATGGGTAAAACGCGCATCATTGCGGAAACCGGTGCCGGACAGCACGGCGTTGCCACCGCGACCGTGGCTGCTCGGCTAGGGTTGGAGTGTGTGGTTTATATGGGCGTTGATGACATTAAGCGTCAGGCGCTTAACGTTTACCGAATGCGCCTTCTCGGTGCTGAGGTTGTAGGCGTGGATTCGGGCTCCTGTACGTTAAAGGACGCGATGAACGAGGCGATGCGTGACTGGGTCGCCAATGTGGATACCACTTTTTACATCATTGGCACGGTGGCTGGACCGCATCCGTATCCGATGATGGTCAGGGATTTTCAAACGGTCATCGGCGAAGAAGCCCGTGAACAGATGCAGCGGCAACACGGCCAGTTACCCGATGCCGTCGTGGCCTGTGTCGGCGGCGGCTCCAATGCCATTGGTATGTTTCACTCGTTTCTCGGCGATGACGGTGTACGGATTTATGGCGTTGAGGCCGGTGGTGATGGTATCGAAACTGGCCGCCACGCGGCCCCATTAGGCGCCGGTGAGCCTGGTGTTTTGCACGGCAATCGAACTTATCTGATGCAGGATGAAGATGGTCAGATCATCGAAACTCACTCCATTTCTGCTGGCCTCGACTATCCCGGGGTTGGGCCTGAGCATGCCTGGTTAAAGGATAGCGGACGGGTGGATTATGTCGCGGTTACCGATGACCAGGCGATGGCCGCATTTCACCAGCTGACATTGACGGAAGGGATCATGCCTGCGCTGGAATCTTCCCATGCAATGGCCTATGCCGTTGAGCTGGCAGCGGGCATGAAGCCAGATCAGGCGGTGCTGGTTTGCCTGTCGGGTCGCGGAGACAAAGATGTGCACACCGTTGCCGCTCTACAGGGGATCGAGGTATGACGATGCCAGCAACTCGAATTGGGGCACGGTTTACAAAAAATCAGGCTGCCGGTAAGAAAACGTTAATAACCTTTATAACTTGCGGCGACCCTGATCTCGAAACCAGTTTAATGCTGATGCGCAAGCTGGTTGATGCGGGCGTAGATATCATTGAACTAGGCGTGCCCTTTTCTGACCCCATGGCCGATGGCCCGGTTATTCAGAAAGCCAGCGAACGAGCGCTTGCCCACCACGTATCCGTTGGTGATGTGCTGGCGCTGGTTCGGCAATTCCGGCAGCAGGATAGCGATACTCCCGTCGTGTTGATGGGCTATTTAAATCCGATCGAACATAAAGGTTACGAAGGGTTCGCGGATGAAGCTGTCGCCGCTGGTGTCGATGGCGTGTTAACGGTCGACATGTCGCTGGAGGAGTCGGCCAATTATCGCGAGGTGATGAACGGTGCCGGCCTCGATACGGTTTTCCTGGTGGCCCCTACCAGTGGTGCCGATCGTAGTCAGAAAATCGCCACCGCATCCTCTGGATTCGTCTATTACGTGGCGGTAAAAGGGGTAACCGGAGGTGCAAGGGCCGATTTTGTCGAGGTGGCTGAAAAAGTCGGTACACTACAAAAGCAGTCAACGACACCCGTGGCGGTGGGCTTTGGTATCAGTAATCCGCAGGACGCGGCACAGATCGCTGAATTTGCAGACGCCGTGGTTGTCGGCAGCGCGATTATCAAACAAATAGAAGAGCAACCTGGTGCAGCCGGTATTGAGGCCGCCACTGAATTGGTCAGGCAAATTCGACAGGCAATGGATGAATAGACGATGAACTGGTTAAGCCGCTTAATACCCAACAGCATCCGTGTTCAAGGTGATGGTAAAAAGTCTATCCCGGAAGGGCTTTGGGATAAGTGTGACGAGTGCGGCGCGGTGCTCTACCGAGCCGAACTTGAGCGCAATCAGCAAGTTTGTCCAAAGTGCGATTTTCACATGCGCATACCTGCCCGATCGCGGTTAGATGGCTTTCTCGATCAGCAGCCGCGAGAGGAAATCGCCGTTGGGCTGGAACCCGTCGATGTGCTCAAATTCAAAGACTCGAAGCGTTACAAGGAACGTATTGCGCGGGCGAGCAAAGCATCCGGTGAGGAAGATGCCCTGATTGTCATGCGTGGCGCAGTCGAGGGGGTGGATCTCGTAGTTGCCGTGTTTAATTTTGCCTACATGGGTGGATCAATGGGATCGGTGGTTGGTGAAAAATTCCACCGCGCCGCTCAGCGAAGTTTGGAGGAAAGAATCCCCCTGGTCTGTTTTTCTGCAAGCGGTGGTGCGCGGATGCAGGAAGGGCTGCTGTCGTTAATGCAGATGGCCAAAGTCAGTGCGGCTATCGCTCGCCTGGGGGATCAGGGCATCCCGTTTATTTCGGTTCTAACTCATCCGACGACCGGTGGTGTATCGGCGAGTCTGGCGATGTTGGGCGATATTAATCTGGCTGAACCGAAAGCACTGATCGGTTTTGCCGGGCCGCGGGTAATCGCTCAGACCGTTGGCGAATCCCTGCCAGAGGGGTTTCAACGAAGTGAATTTTTGCTGGAGCACGGCGCAATCGACCAGATCGTCGATCGCCGTGAAATGCGTCACCGGGTAGCCACTCTGCTGGCCCTGCTAACGCGACAGCAAGCGCCTGAAGCGAGTATCGAACCTGAATTAATAACCAGTGACGAAACTTCCGAAACGGACTGACCCGAACTCGCAAAAAGAACTGCCCGGACGGTCTGCAGAGTGCTTTTGTAAGGTGCTAGTGGTGCCCCTGTTTCGCTCCGCCAACGGTTATTTTTCGGCGAAGCGGGCCAGCTACCATGGGTGAATTCTCTCCGGGCAGCCGTAATCTGGCCCAATGGCTCGATTATCAACTGCAAATTCACCCGCAGGAAGTGGAGCTTGGTCTGGCACGAGTTGCCCAGGTCGCTGAGGCACTTGAACTGTTACCGGTGCCCGGGGTATCGGTGGTAGTTGCCGGTACTAATGGCAAGGGCTCCAGTGTGGCCCTGTTAGAGGCGATTTATCGCGCGGCCGGTTACCGAGTTGGTAGTTACACCTCGCCCCATTTACATGATTACCGCGAACGGGTGCGGATCGACGGTGTCTGGGCGAGTGAAAACCAGTTCTGTGCTGCTTTTGATGCAATTGAACAGGCGCGTGGTGACATACCCCTAACCTTTTTCGAATTCGGTACGCTGGCTGCGCTACTGATTATGAAAGCAGAAAATTTAGATTTGCTATTGCTGGAAGTGGGCCTGGGTGGTCGCCTGGATGCGGTTAACATTGTTGATGGTAGCCTCGCGCTGATTACGCAGATTGACCTGGATCATCGTGACTGGCTTGGAGATACCCGTGAGATGGTCGGGAAGGAAAAAGCCGGCATTATGCGGGCGGGACGCCCGGTGGTTTGTGCTGACCGCGACCCGCCTGATAGCGTGATCAATCGGCTCCGTGAATTAGGCGCCAAAGAGTTGGTGCTCGGTCGGCAGTTCGACTTTGACATTTCACCAGGCGCTGAAAACTGGCAGGTGCATCTGGATGGCAATACCCTGCAGCTCCCACGGCCTGCCCTGACCGGTACTGGTCAGCTCGATAATGCGGCCGCAGCGCTACAGGTGGTGGAGTTATTACAGCCGCAGTTGCCGGTCTCCGTCGTCGAGCAGTCGGAAGGCCTCCGCCAGGTAGCGCTTGCGGGACGTTTCGAGTACCAGCCCGGCGATCCACCAGTGATCTTAGATGTGGCACACAATCCCCAGGCCTGCCGGGCGCTAGCTGCTAGCCTGGCGCAGTTGGGGCCGGTGGATAATTGTTACGCGATATTGGGTATGCTGGCGGATAAGGACATCGCTGCCTGTTTAGAACCCCTGCTTGGGCTTTTCGATGGTTGGTATCTGGCGCCACTGGAGGGAGCACGTGGCGCCTCGGCAAGTGAATTGCAGTCGGTGCTGAGGGGGCTGAGTTGTGACAAGCCAGTGGTTATCTGTGATTCGGTGCAGGAGGCCTTTGGTAAGGCAAAAGCCAGAATTCCCCACGCCGATCTACTGGTCGTGTTCGGTTCCTTTCATACGGTGGCAGCAGCGCGCTAGAATACGGTCGACTAGCGGGAGAGTAACCACGGTCAGGTTGCCGAATGCCCGCTGTCCCAGGCAACTTTCCCGGCAGGGATATCCGCTAAACAGGTCGACGCTGCAAAGGCTATGACGAAAGATTCGAAATTAAGGCAACGGCTGGTTGGTGGAGTGGTTTTACTATCTATCGCATTAATTTTGTTGCCTGCCCTGGTGGACTATCAGCGGGAACCCAATCATGTGGCTGATCCCGTTAAAGCACGCCCGGCGCCGCCTTACCGTGATTACCAGTCGCGGGTGGTGCCGATTGAAATACCTTTCCCAACCACAGACCCTGACAACCAGGGAGCCGTATCTCGCACTTCCGTGGAGTCGCGTGCTAGTGCCGTTAGCCAGGACAAACCGGCGACCACTTCACCGGTTGCCCGGGCGCCGGTCGCCGAGGCTCGCAACGATGAGGATGCAGTGGCCGAGCCAGTTCGTTCGCTGAATAAAGGCTGGGTCGTGCAGGTTGCAACGTTTAGCAATTCCAGTAGCGCAGAGAAAGTCAGATCACAATTGGTGAATATGGGTTTTGTCGCATTTGTGGAGCCGGTGAAGACCCCAGCCGGTAATATGTCGCGGGTACGTATCGGACCCGAAGTTGACCGTGAACAGGCCGAGGCAAATCAGGTAAAGCTGCAGGCAAACACCGAGTACGCAGGGATTATTTTACGGTTTCCCTGATCGACCGCGTTGACGCGGTTAGCATGTCAGCTGGCTTGCTCCTGGGGTCGGCGCGGAGCGGTTGATATTGATGACAGGGCTTTCAGGCTTCGCCGGTAATTTATAGGAATAATATTGAGTATTTTTGATGTTGGGATACTGGTAGTCCTGCTGATTTCCGCGGGGGTGGGTTGGCTGCGAGGCGCGCTGCGGGAACTGTTTTCACTGGTTTCCTGGGCGGTTGCCGGCTGGCTGGCCTATTCATTCAGAGGAGTGGCAGGCGCCCTTTTACAGAACTGGATTTCGGACCCAGTGTTACAACAGGTGATTGGCGGCGTCGTGCTGTTTGTGGCTACGGTCCTGCTATTGAGCCTGGTAGGCACCTTTACGGCCCTGCTGGTGGAAAAGGCCGGGATGCGTGGAGCGGATCGCTCATTGGGTCTGGTGTTTGGGATCGTCAGGGGGATCGTGCTGGCAGCAGGAACTGTACTGCTGTTGCGAGCGGCGGGTTTTGATCAGCACGCCTGGTGGCAGAGTTCTTTGCTGGTCGAGCCGCTCAATGGACCGGCGGACGCCGTTGAGCAGTTAATCAGAATCATTGTTGGCCAGTTTAGTAATACCCAGTCAGCCTGAGTCGTGACAAATTTTCGTCCATCAAATTCATGAGGGAATAAACCCCAGTGTGTGGAATTATTGGTATCGTCACCGATACACCTGTCAATGAGTCCCTGTTTGAGGGGCTCACCGTCCTTCAGCATCGCGGTCAGGATGCTGCGGGCATCGCAACGGCCGACAGCCACCGCCTTTATATGCGTAAAAGCAACGGACTGGTGCGCGATGTTTTCCGAGCGCGCCACCTGACCAAGTTGCAGGGCAACATGGGTATTGGGCATGTGCGTTATCCCACGGCCGGTAGTTCTTCCCTGGCTGAAGCACAGCCCCTGTATGTCAATTCGCCCTATGGCATCGCGTTGGGGCATAACGGTAACCTGACCAATACCGAAGCGTTACGGGATGAATTGACGAATACTGAACTGCGCCATCTGAATACCGATTCGGATTCAGAGGTGCTGTTGAATGTCCTTGCCGGCGAGCTTCAGAAGGGTGGCCATCCGCAAATTGGTCATGAAGAGCTGTTTCGTGCCATTGCCGCCACCCAGCAACGTTGTCAGGGAGCCTATGCAGCCGTTGCGCTGATCACGGGTTTTGGAATTGCCGGGTTCCGTGACCCCCACGGGATTCGACCGCTGGTGATCGGTCGCCGCCGTCGATCGGGAGGTTACGATCACATTATCGCCTCGGAAAGTGTGGCGATTGATGTGCTTGGGTTCGAGCTGGTGAGGGATGTAAACCCGGGAGAGGCGGTAATTATTGACCGTGACGGGGTCTTCCATAGTCACCAGTGTGTGCCGGCAGAAGGCGTGGTGCCCTGCCTGTTTGAATACGTCTATTTTGCTCGACCAGACTCAATTCTTGACGGTGTGTCGGTCAATCAGTCAAGGCTGCGTATGGGCGAAGCACTGGCTAAAAAAATCCTCCGGGAATGGCCGGACCACGATATTGATGTGGTGATACCGGTGCCGGACACAGCGCGCACCGCGGCGCTTGAGCTGGCCCACCTGCTTGGCGTCAATTACCGGGAAGGGTTTATAAAAAATCGATACATTGCTCGTACCTTCATTATGCCAGGACAGCATGAGCGTAAGCGTTCGGTGAGACGTAAGCTAAACCCGATTAACCTGGAGTTCCGGGGGAAAAATGTACTGGTAGTCGATGATTCCATTGTCCGCGGTACGACTTCAGAACAGCTGGTACGGTTGGCCCGAGCCGCGGGTGCTCGCAAGGTTTACTTTGCTTCTGCGGCACCACCCGTGCGCTACCCCAATGTTTACGGGATTGATATGCCGACACCGAGCGAGCTGGTAGCGTTTGGACGTGAAGAGGCCGAAGTGGCGGAGTTTCTCGGGGCCGACCGGCTCTTTTATCAGGACCTGGACGATTTGAAGCAGGCGGTTTCTGAAGGAAGCGAACGCATCACTGGCCTCGATTCTGCCTGTTTTGATGGTCACTATGTTACCGGCGATGTCGGTGCCGATTATTTGCAAAAAATCGGGATAAAGCGGAGCGAGAAAGCTAAACAGAAGAGTCTGGATCTGGGAGATGAGGATGAAGATGCCCTGCTGGGTTAAGCAGAGTTGTGGAGTGCTGCTGGCGCTGCTGGGGTTCAGTGGCGCGGCGAGCGCCGTCGATGCAGACCAGATTCAGTCAGCCGCTGATCAACAGTTACCGTCAGCAATAGCCGCGCTGCAAAAATGGGTCACCATTCCGTCAGTGACCGATGCGACTGACAGCTATCGGGACGACAAAACTCGGTTACTGACAGAGATTGTTAAGGAGGCAGAAAAGCTGGGTTTTGAAGGTCGCCTGGTCGCGGATCAGCGAGTAGCGATCATCGACTTTGATCAGCAAACGCCAGCCATCGGCATTTTACTTCATGCGGATGTGGTTCCGGCCGGCGACCTGGATAGCTGGAAATACCCACCATTTTCCGGGCAGTTGGCGGAGCAGGCGGTCTGGGGACGCGGCGCAGCGGACGACAAGGGCCCGATTGCAGCCACGCTTTATGCCCTGGCAGCAATCCGGGCGTTAAAACTGGAGCTATCCGGTGGCGTCCGGGTGATTGTTGGGACCAGCGAAGAGAATATGGTCTGGGACGATTTTGCTGCGATTGGCGATATGGGGGTGGTGCCAGAAAAAGGCTGGACCGCCGATGCAGCTTTTCCGGTAGTCCATGCGGAAAAGAGTTTTGTAAACGCCGTCGTCAGTTTTGCCGATGGTAGAGGCCGAACAGGATTATCGCCAGATAACTGGCAACTTGATGGCTGGCAGGGTGGCTCAGCGCCTAATTCCATTCCTGCTCAGGCTTCGTTGCGGCTGCGCCGGGATAAAGAGACGGTTGCCGGTTGGATTGCCAGCTATGTGGAGGATAACCCCCAGGTAGCGTTTAAGCTCGATGGCGACGGGGAAACCGTCACCATTACTGCTATCGGCAAAGCCGGTCATGGTTCCCGGCCGGATAGTGGCGTCAATGCCATTACTCATCTGGCCAGAATGATTACCCGGCGAGGTGCAGAAACAGATCTCACCAGCAGTCTGGCTGATGGCTCTGCTGCGGGGCGTGCGCTGCAGTTCCTGGGGCGAATTGTTGGCGATGCGACCGATGGTAGTTCCCTGGGAATTGACCGAACCCATCCAGTGATGGGTAAAACGACGGTTAATGTTGGGCAGGTATTAACCGATGACCGGGGTGTCCACAGTTATTTAAACATTCGTGGTCCAGTCGGCTTGAGTGCAAAGCAGATTGAATCGGCGCTGGTTCAGGCCGTGGCGCCACTGAAGGGGGTAGTATCCATGGTCGCTGCGATGGATCCTCTATGGGTTGACCCTGACGAGGTACTGGTACAGCAGTTGCTGGCAAGTTACCGACGTTGGGTCGATGATCAGCGGCCACCAATAGCCATTGGTGGTACGACTTATGCGAAGGCGTTTCCAGGTTATGTGGCCTTCGGCATGGGATTTCCCGATCACCGGGTACCCGTGCATGCGCCGAACGAACGGATGCCGGTTGAAGTGCTTCGCAAAGGAATGGCGATCTATATCGACGCGATATTATCAACCGCTGGTATTCGCACGACGCCTCCAAATCCAGAGTAGGGTGTTCAGCCAGTCCAGAAAAACACTGAATTTACGGCCAATGGCTGGCGAATGATTAATTGTCTGTCGTGGTTGGTTTCTACCAATAGTTGGTGAATAGGGCGGTAGTCAACGTCCGTGGCAGGTGATGGCAGAGGGTTAACCAATGCCTAGCGCCGGGCAAAGCGCAGCCAGCGTCCCGCATTCACCAGGCTGATCAGCGACGCGGCCACGTAGGTCAGTGCGCAGGCCGTCAGTATTTTGTGAGCCGCTGGCATATCCGCTGGGGAGAGGTAATTACCCGCTTTGAGCAGGGGCAGGGCGCGGTTAAAGCTAGCGTCCAGTTCCACCGGCAGGGTAATCAGGTTTAGCAGCACCGAAGCACCAATAGAGCCTGCGGCCAGCAATAACATCACCAGACTACTTTGTGGTACCCGAGTAATCAGTAACACCAGGGGGATTGCGAGAAATAACAGGCCGCCAAATTTCTCCAGTGCAGTATAGATACGGGCAATCCGGGTGCGCCACATCAAAGGGGTGTAGCCCGTGGCATCCTGCAGGGCGTGGCCGACCTCATGGGCGGCAATCACCACCGCTGTTAGTGAGTGCTGGCTGGCAACCGTGCCGTTCAAACAGACCTGTTTTTTTATTGGGTCGTAATGGTCGCTCTCGCCTTCGGTAGAGAGTTCCACTGCGGATAACTGCAGACGGTCAAGCAGGTGGGTGGCCAGCTCTGCACCGCTGCCGGGGATATCGTCCCGGTGTGCAGAGTAACGATTAAGCGTTTTTTTTACCCACCATTGTGGTCCTGCGATGAGCGCGATAGCCAGGGCAATTAACAGTAGCCAGTGCATAGTGTTTCATCACGTTGCCGAGAACGGGTGGTTGATAGGGCAGTCGCGATTAGTAGTTCATACCAAAGCTAATCGTGTGCAGGTCGAGGCCGTCGTTCGGTTGATCCAGGCTGCTATTAGAAATGTGCTGATAGCGATAACCCAGATCGTATTTGCCCTGCTCCCCAAAGCGGATACCTGCCCCGACGTGAGAGCCGAGTTGAAAGGCGCTGGACAGACTCCGGTCCCCGATGGAGGTCGGGCCGATTAAATGCAATCCGATTCCCCCTTCCAAGTAAGGGCTAATGTGGCCGGTGTTGGCGCTTTTCTGTTCCAGGCGAAAGACTGGTGTCAGCGCCAGTTCGAAAACGTTGTCCTCATGGCCGCCTCTTTTATTGCTGTGCCAATGACCTGCTTCCAGATTCCAGTATCCGCTGACGTGCCAGTCACCCTCGCTAAACCAGCTCCGGGACCAGTTGTTCTGCATGCCAATGCGGTAGATATCGGCGTCACCCTGTCCCTGGCCCAGAGAAAAGGAGAGGCTATCCACCGTGATGCCCTCGAATGGCTGGGCCCCGACCGAGGAAACCATCAGTAGCAAGAACCCGGCCCAGGCTGGCCGTTTAATATTCATTGTTATATTTCTCCCTTTGTTCCTGCCGCTTATAGCTCCGGCTCGCGATAGGCCGGCTGCAGACGCCATTTTTAGGAATAACTTTTGGCGTTATTTATCCGACTAAATTTAACAAAACAGTCAATATAATCAAATGGTAATGTACTGGTATTAATGTGAGTTGTTAGTTTTTACCTCTGCTACCCTCGTTGCCTGAACTGAAAATCGACCTAAGGGGTGTTTGTCAGCATGGGCGCACAGGGGTTTTTAAAGGGGGCCGCGCTGCACCGCGTAGAACTTGACGTGCGCGTCGCCGACCTGAACTACGGAAATCACCTCGGTAACGATAGTGTGCTTGCATACTTTCATCAGGGCCGAGTGGCTTTGCTGGAGGGCCTTGGCTGGAGCGAGCTGGATGTCGGCGGTGCCGGGTTGATCATGCGTAGCTCTGAGGTTGATTACCGGGCGCAGGCTCTGCTGTTTGACAAGCTTCAGCTTGATATCGGGGTTGCCATGTCGGCACGAGCGCGCTGCCGATTTGAGTACCGGTTAGCCCGCCCGCGCGACCGCGTGTTGATCGCTACCGGGATTACCAGCATGGCGTTCTTTGATTATGGCAGGCAACGAGCGGCGCGCCCGCCCGCGCAGTTTGTCAACCGTATTGAGCAACTGAATCGAGTATAATCCGCCGCCCGTTTTCTCTTCCTTGTGAGACCCCCTCCTGCCGTGTCCAGTTCTCTGCGCAATATCGCTATCATCGCCCACGTTGACCACGGTAAAACTACCCTGGTTGACTGCCTGCTAAAACAATCCGGCACCTTTGCTGCGCACCAGACCATGGGTACGCGAGTGATGGACAGTAATGACCAGGAGCGTGAGCGCGGCATTACTATCACGTCCAAAAACACCGCCATCACCTGGGGTGAGCATCGAATCAATATCGTGGATACCCCCGGTCATGCCGATTTCGGCGGTGAGGTGGAGCGGATTCTTTCCATGGTCGATTCAGTGTTGTTACTGGTAGATGCGGTTGAGGGACCAATGCCTCAGACCCGCTTTGTTACCGAAAAGGCATTTGCCATGGGGCTGGCGCCGTTGGTGGTGATTAATAAGATCGATCGTCCTGGTTCCCGTCCTGACTGGGTGCTGGATGCCACCTTCGATTTGTTTGACAGCCTCGGCGCTACCGACGAACAGCTTGATTTTCCGGTTATCTATGCCTCGGCGATTCAGGGATTTGCCAGTCAGGACTCTTCTGCCACTGAAGGTGATATGCAGCCCCTGATCGATGCCATTGAGGCCCACGTGCCCGCGCCGGAGCAGGATACCGAGTCGCCCTTTCAGATGCGTATCAGTGCCCTGGATTACTCCAGTTATGTTGGTGTCATTGGTGTGGGTCGCGTGCAACGTGGTCGCGTGCAACGCAACCAGGCAGTCACGCGGGTGATGCCGGATGGTAAGCAGGTGAGTGCCCGGATATTGCAGGTGCTGAATTTTCAGGGGCTCGAACGGGTCGAGGTCGACAGTGCCGAGGCCGGTGACATCGTCGCTATCAGCGGTATCGAAGGGCTCGGTTTATCCGACACCCTGTGTGATCCGGGGATGGTTGAGGCGCTGCCGGCTCTAGCGGTGGATGAACCCACTGTGAGCATGAATTTTGAGGTCAACAAATCGCCACTGGCGGGCCGAGAAGGTAAATACCTCACCTCTCGGCAGATTCGCGAACGCCTTGAGCGGGAACTGATAACCAATATCGCTCTGCGGGTAGCGGATGGCCCCGATCCTGATATTTTTGTGGTGTCTGGTCGTGGCGAGTTACACCTGTCTATCCTGGTGGAGACAATGCGCCGCGAGGGTTACGAACTGGCGGTTTCCCGCCCTCGGGTTATTTTTAAAGAAATCGACGGTAAACGTCACGAACCCTGGGAAATGTTGACCATTGATGTTGATGACGCCTATCAGGGTGCGGTGATGGAGCTGATGGCCGCGCGTGGCGGTGAAATTAAAGGCATGGAGCCGGGGCAGCAGGGGCGCGTGCGGTTAGAGTACCGAGTGCCAACGCGGGGGTTGATCGGGCTGCGCACCGTGTTTTTGACGACCACCTCGGGAACCGGGCTGATGCATTCGGTATTTGATGGCTATGCCGAGGCCAACACCTCTGACCTGTCGGGTCGCAACAACGGCGTCTTTATTTCTAACTCCAAAGGTAAGGCAGTGGGCTTTGCCCTGTTTAACCTGCAGGAGCGGGGCAAGATGCTGGTGGAGCCGGGTGAGGAAATCTACGAAGGCATGGTAGTGGGTATTCATTCCCGTGATAATGATCTGGTCGTCAACCCGATGAAGGCCAAGCAGCTTACCAACGTGCGTGCCTCGGGTACGGATGAGGCGATTGCTTTAACGCCGATAAACCGGCACACACTTGAGCAGGCACTCGAATTTATCGCTGATGATGAACTGGTTGAAGTAACCCCGGAATCCATCCGGGTGCGTAAACGCTTTTTGCTTGAATCTGATCGCAAACGCCAGTCCCGCCAGGGGGATGGCTAATGATTGCGCTGCTGCAGCGCGTGTCGCACGGATCGGTATTCGTCGATGGGGTTGCGGTGGGTCAGATCGGCCAGGGCGTGGTGCTATTTCTGGGAATTGAAAAAGGTGACACTGCCCAGCAGGTGGGCAAGCTGGCCGAGCGGGTAATTAGTTACCGTCTGTTTGCGGACGGTGACGGGAAAATGAACAATTCTCTGCAGGATACCGCCGGTGGTCTGTTGATTGTTCCGCAATTTACCCTGGTGGCCGATACTGGCCAGGGATTGCGTCCTGGATTCGAGCCGGCTGCTGCGCCGGCTGACGCCGAGCCCCTGTTTGATGCGTTTGTCGAGGCTGCGCGGGCCCTGCATGGTCAGGTGGCGGTGGGTAGTTTTGGTGCGGATATGCAGGTGAATTTGACTAACGATGGGCCGGTGACCTTTATATTAAACGGCTGAGTATCGTCGCCGGTAACCGGGTCAACAACTGAGTGGGAAAATCGCGATGGCAACCTGGGCAATCGGCGATATTCAGGGCTGCTTTGACGAGCTTCAGCAGCTGTTAAGAAAAATCAACTTTAAACCCGATCAAGATCGTCTCTGGTTGGTTGGCGATCTGGTTAATCGGGGGCCAAAATCTTTAGAAGTGCTGCGCTACATCCGTGATCTGGGTGAAACGGCCTCGGTGGTGTTGGGGAATCACGATTTTCACCTGCTCGCGGTGGCCGCAGGCGTGGGCAGACTGCATCGAAAAGATACCCTGCAACCGATCCTTGATGCGCCCGATCGCGCGGAATTGCTGGACTGGTTACGGTGTCGGCCGTTGCTACATTATGATGAGGGTCTGGGGTATCTGATGGTTCACGCCGGTGTTGCGCCCTCCTGGGACCTGCAGGCCGCCAGAACACATGCTGCCGAAGTCGAAAATATTCTGCGCAGCGATAATAACGATGCCTTTTTTCAGGCTATGTACAGTGAGGCGGACGACTGCTGGTCTGAAGAACTTACCGGTACCCATCGGCTAAGAGTGATTACGGATTACTTTGCCCGGGTACGGTTTTGTCAGCCTGATGGCCACTACAGTGTTCAGTTTAAGGGGCCGCCGGGTAGCCAGCCGTCGGGGTATTGGCCCTGGTTTGATCTGCCTCAGCGGGCAACGGCCGAAATACCGATAATCTTTGGTCACTGGTCGAGCCTGGGATTGGTTGATAACAGCAGTGTGTATGCGCTGGATACCGGCTGCCTCTGGGGTCGTCAGCTCAGCGCTTTTTGTCTGGATCAGCCGCGCTGGGTAAGCATAAAATGTGAACAATATGCCAGTTGACTCGGTAATCTGGTCGTTTAGTGGATGACAGCCTTCTGTCAAAGATGCGCGCCATCCCATTGAGGAGAAAACAGCATGAACCGTATTGAATCCATCGATCTGGGTGACTTTGAATGGCCGGGTGATGAGGAAAATGCCACCGAAGTTCCTGGCCGTGTGTTTTATGACCCGGCTATTTATCAGCGTGAGCAGGAAAAAATCTTTCGCGGCGAAGTCTGGAATTTTGTCGGGCTGGAAGTGGAAATTCCTCAGCGGGGCGATTACAAAACTGTCTACATTGGCGATACCCCGGTCGTGCTGGTTCGGGGTGATGATGAGCAGATTCACTGTTGGGTGAATCGCTGTTCCCACCGCAATGCCAATATCGTTCTGGATAACTACGGTAACAGTGACGGCTTTTATTGTGTTTACCACCAATGGGGCTATGGCCTGGACGGGACTCTGGAGAGTGTTACTTTCAAGCGCGGTCTTGGCGGTAAAGGCGGCATGTCGGAGTGCTTTGATCAGACCAAGCACCGCCCGCGGGCGCTACAGGTTGAGAGCTTTCACGGGGTGATTTTCGCCTCTTTTAGCGATGAAGTAGAGCCGCTTGAAGAGTATCTGGGTCCCACTGTTGCCAAATTTATGAAGCGCATTTTTAATCGGCCGATCAAAATTCTCGGTCGCCAGCGCCAGCATATGAAAGGCAACTGGAAGCTCTACGCAGAAAACCCGCGAGATGGCTATCACGCCAGTCTGCTGCATGTTTTTTTCGCCACCTTTGGCCTGTTTCGAGCCAGCCAGGAGGGACGCATTCACGTTGAAAATGGTGGTAAACAGACCTGCTTTTACACCTTTGCGGGTAAAGAGGATGAGCAGGCGAAAGCGCAGGGAACCAAAGAGGCCGCCCATACTTATCAGGAAGGTAAATTCACCCTTGAGGACATGAGCCTGCTCGCCGGAAAAATGGAGTGGGATGACGGAATTAACCTGGTGATTATTGATGTTTTTCCCATCATGATGCTCCAGCAGATCGCCAACGTGCTCAATATTCGCCAGTTTGAGCCCCATGGTCCAGATTCGGTCACGGTGCATTACACCTTTTTTGGTTATGAAGATGACGATGAGCAAATCGACGAAATGCGGCTTAAGCAGATTAATCTGATTGGCCCCGCCGGGCTGGTGTCGATGGAAGACGGTCTGGCCGTTGAGATTGCCCAGAAAGGTATCGCCAGAGACAGCGAAGCCTCTGCGGTGATCAAGATGGGCGGCACCGACGTACCTACCGAGGGTGATTTTCTCGGTGACGAAGGCCCGGTGCGTGGGTTCTGGAATGCGTATACCGAGATGATGGAGTTACGTTGAACGGTTGTTAAATAACTGAAAAAAACCACTGACATTGCCAGGGGCTTTTTTGATAAGCTCTTCGACCTTTTCAGGATGATCGCCAGCAGCCATCAATGGTGATCAGAACTATTCAATATTACAGATGGAAGGAGTGCGGCCATGCACAGTTTTGACTTCGCTACACCGACATCGGTGAGTGATGCCGTCGCCATTTTGGCTAAAGAGGGGTCCAACGCGCGCCTTCTCGCCGGCGGCACAGATTTACTAATCGGTATGCGTGTGGGTCGGGCGACCCCCGGCCTGGTAGTCGATGCCAAGCAAATTCCAGAGCTCAAGCAGTACAAGCTTGATGGTAATGGACTGCAGCTGGGATCAGCCGTTACCTGCCGGACACTTTATGAAGATTCGGCCGTGGTTGATGCCTATCCAGCGTTGATCGAGTCGGCGGAACTTATTGGTGGCATGCAGACTCAGGGTCGTGCATCCATCGGTGGGAATCTCTGTAATGCAGCCCCCAGTGGCGACTCTATCCCAACCTTGATTGTGTTGGGAGCCGAGGCCGTCGTTATTGGCCCGAATGGCCAGCGCAATCTGGCCGTGGAAGATGTCTGCGTCGCGCCGGGTAAAACTTCGTTAGCAGATAACGAGTTGCTATTGACCATCAATATCCCGGCTCCCGCTGCTAATAGCGGTGCCTGCTTTCAACGCTTTATTCCGCGTAATGAAATGGATATCGCGATTGCCAGTGTGGCGTCTTCAGTGGTGCTCAGCGGTGACGGAAGTACCTTTGAGTCCGCCCGCATTGCACTGGGTGCGGTTGGCCCCACGCCGATTTTTGCCCAGGGTGCTGGCGATTTGCTTGCCGGCAAGCCGGTGAATGAAGCGTCTATCCAGGAGGCCGCTGACGCTGCCGAGGCAGTCGCTACGCCTATTAACGACATGCGTGGCACGATTGAACAGCGCAAGCATCTGATAAATGTATTGACCAAACGTACCCTGCGGGAAGCAGTGGCGCGGGCCAAAGGCTAAGGGAGACGATCACTGATGAGCAAAGTACATGTAACCACCACCGTTAATGGTGATGAGGTTGAGTTTCTTGCTGAACCACGGCAAAGCCTGTTAGAAGTTCTTCGCGATGAACTAAAGCTGACCGGTACCAAGGAAGGGTGCAATGATGGTAACTGCGGTGCCTGTAGTGTCGTATTTGACGGCACCCTGGTCGCGTCCTGCTGTGTGCTGGGCGTTGAAGCCGATGGTAAGAAGGTAGAAACCGTTGAAGGCATGGCAACCCCGGACGCGCTGCACCCCCTGCAGCAGGCATTTCTCGAAGAGACGGGCATGCAATGCGGTATCTGCACACCGGGGTTTTTGATTTCCTCCAAAGAATTACTGAAATCAAAGCCCAACCCCAGCGAAGAAGAGATTCGTTTCTGGCTGGCTAATAACCTTTGCCGTTGTACTGGCTACGATAAAATTGTTAAAGCCGTGCAGAAAGCCGCTGCTGTGATGGAGGAAGCTTAATCATGAATGCGCCAACAACCCCCCCACCCGTAAAAACTGAATTTGACGTCGTCGGTACTACCCCGATCCGCAAGGATGGCGAGGAGAAAGTTACCGGTGCCGCCCTGTTTGGCGATGATATTCATCTACCCGGAATGCTCCACGGTGCCATGTTGCGTAGCCCGCATCCGCATGCGCGGATCGTGTCCATCGATACCAGCAAAGCCGCTGCACTCAAGGGCGTTCGCACCGTCATTACCGGTGCCGATATGCCGACCTTGAGCTCAACGGTGGTCGCAGCCGGTGAAGGCGGCGAAGTCAACATGCAGGATATCGCCGATAACTGTATTGCCCGTGACAAGGTCTTTTATGACGGTCACGTGGTGGCTGCAGTGGCGGCGGATAACAAGCATATTGCCGAGGCTGCCTGTGCGCTGATCGAGGTTGAGTATGAACTGCTCGAGCCGGTGCTGAATGTTCACGATGCGGTGGCAGAAGGGGCGCCGGTCCTGCATGAGGATTACACCCCGGGTGCGTTTCTGTTCCCCACTCAAAAAGCCTTACCCAACGCCGGTCGTCTGTTCATGGAGCACGGCGATGTCGATGCTACTTTCGATGCCTGCGATCACGTGGTCGAGCGCGAGTTCACCACCAAATCGGTTCACCAGGGCTATATTGAGCCCCACGTGACAACCGCCGTCTGGACTGGTGAAGATACGCTGACCATCCATACCTCCACTCAGGGTGGTTTTGCTATTCGTGATTTCATGGCCAGTTTCATGAACATGCCGATGAGCAAAATCAAAGTTGTGCCAATGGAAATTGGCGGCGGCTTTGGTGGTAAAGACGTGGTTTATCTTGATTCGTTGGCCGCCGTCATGGCCAAACGCACCGGTCGGCCTGTGAAGATTTTTATGAGCCGCAGCGAAGTACTTCGTGGCACCGGCCCCAGTCCTGAGACCTACATTAAAGTAAAAATTGGCTGTAATAACGAAGGCCAGCTGCTGGCGGCAGATCTGTATCTGTTGTTTGAGGCGGGTGCTTATCCTGGTGGCCCGATTGCCCCCGGCACCATGTGCGCGCTGACGCGTTACAACATCCCGAATGTGCGGTTAGATGGCTACGATGTGTTTCTGAACAAGCCAAAGATGAAACCTTACCGTGCGCCGGGTGCAACTCAGGCAAACTTTGCGGCAGAGAGTGCAATCGCTGATTTAGCGGAAATGGCTGGCATTGATCCGATTCAGTTCCGGCTTACTAACGCGCTGAAGCCGGGCGACATGATGCCGATGGGTTTCCCCTGCCCGCCTCTGGGCAGCATCGAGATGCTTAATGCCATCAAAAACCACCCCCACTACACCGCTCCGCTGGAAGGTGAAAACCGGGGTCGTGGTATTTCTTATGCCTTCTGGTTCGGTGCTGGCCTGGCTTCCTGTGCGGAGATTCGTTGTAACACGGATGGCACCATCAACCTGACTACCGGTAGTGCTGACCTTAGTGGTACGCGCACGACCCTGGGCATGCAGGCGGCGGAAGAACTGGGTGTCGACAATGACCTGATTACCACCAACGTTGGTGATACGGATTCGGTTGGCTATACCTTTCAGTCGGTGGGCAGTCGTACCACCTTTGCCACCGGTATCGCCGTTATTTCAGCCTGTAGAAAGCTGGTAGAGGAGATGAAAAAACGGGCGGCGATGGAATGGGAAGTGGAAGGGTCCGAGGTGGATTATGCCTCGGGTGTTTTTACTCTCAAAAGCGATTCCAGCAAGACGCTGTCGTTTGGCGAGATTTGTGGGAAAGCTGACCATACCGGTGGTCCATTGATTGCCGATGCCTCTGAGTTTCCTGAGGGCGTGGGTTTCCAGATTGCGGCCAACATCGTTGATGTCGAAGTTGATGTGGAAACGGGCAAGGTCGATATCCTCCGTTACAGCACCTTGCAGGACGTCGGTAAGGCAGTCCATCCTGACTTTGTTGAAGGTCAGATGCAGGGCGGTACCGTTCAGGGTATCGGTTGGGCGCTCAACGAAGAGTACTTCTACGACGAGAAGGGCACCCTTCGTAATCCGACATTGCTCGATTATCGGATGCCGACCAGCCTGGATGTTCCCAATATCGATTGCACCATTCTGGAGACCCCGAACCCGGGCCATCCTTATGGTGTTCGTGGCGTTGGTGAGGTTCCAATTGTGCCGCCACCTGCTGCAATTCGCGACGCTATCAAGAATGCCATCGGCGTGAGCCTGAACGACTTGCCGATGAAGCCTGGTAACGTGCTTAAAGCGATCTGGGAACAGAAGGGTAAGTAACTACTCATGGCTGAAGCGACTGCCAAACAGGTGCTGGTTCACCGGGTGCATATCCCGGTGACCATGCGCCCATTGTCGGCGGGTGAAGAGTGGGTAGAGGTTGAGGGTAATAGCGTTCGTCAGATCATTCGCAACCTGGATGAAATTCATCCCGGTTTTCTCGACAAGTTGATGGTCGACGGCCGCATGGCGCCTGGAGTGGCCGTTGCTGTGGATGGGGTAGTAACGAATGCGTTACTGGTGCCTTTGCAGCAATCCTGCGAATTATTCTTTATTCCGGCCATCGGCGGTGGGTGATTACGCGATGCCCTGAGCCGTTGCGAGTTCCAGTCGCATTGTTATAACCAGAACGCCCCGCATTAGCGGGGCGTTCTGGTTTTGTTGCGGAAAAAATCAGATATTAAAAATATCCATCTGCCGGGGAATGATGTCGTTGTAGACGATGATTTTTTTGTTCTGGATGGTTAACTGGTCGCCGGTGCGCTTTAAGTCATAAAGGTAGCGACCGAAAAACGCGGTGCTGTCTTTTTCCTCATGCTTAAACGTTTCGGTACGAAAATTAGCCGTGGCCTTGAGAGCCGAATTACTGACATCACTAACACGAATATTGGTCACCAAATGGCAGGTGCGGGGCATTCTGGCCAGTGACGATGACAAATTTGACTTGATCCGCCAGACCCGGTCCCACATGCGCTCCCGATTGCCGCAGAAGATGAGTGATATCTCCTGATGCGGGTCGCTAGTGAGATCATCATCACCTTCCCAGGCAGGCGCGTAGTAGGTGGCGTCTTCTTCAAAAAGTGCCAGCCAGTCATCCCAACGGCGCTGGTCAATGGTGTCTGCTTCTTCCAGCAGTAGTTCGGTTGCTGCTTCTTTTAGCTGGGCTGCATCAAGCGCCATGTGCTGTCTCCTGTTCAGCCTGAATGCCTTTGGTTAGTGTTTCGAGCCAGTGACGATACTCTCCGTGGTAAAGCGCCTCATCGGCAAAATCGCTGGCGCTACTCACGGGAGTAATACCCACTTCCTCGGCAAATTTATCGGCGCCCAGGTGGAGTCTACCCATGCCGCGATCAAAATCGTGCCATTCGGCCAGTCGACCGTTGTAGCCATCCTGGCAGGCATCGAATTCGGTCAGGTCATCGGGGGTTGCGATGCCGCTCGCGCCGTAGAAATCTTCGTATTGACGGATTCGACGTTCGCGGGCTTCTTCCGGTTCCCCTTTGGGAGCGACGCAGACGGCATAGACTTCAGTCTTATCGACGGCGATCGGGTTCCAGCTACGTAACTGGGTAGAAATGCCATCGAACAGGATCAGATTTGGGTAAATGAGAACCTGACGAAGACGACCGGCCATCCATTTTGCTTCCAGCTTACCGACTCGCTCTTCCAGGGTGTCGTATTGCATGCCCAGAGCGCGATCTCGGTAGTTGGGGATATCGGTCCAGATCATCACGTGGCCGTTGCCCAGGTCGTAATTGCCGTTATCGGTGTCGGTTAAGTTGACCTGAATGGCCTTGACTCCATCCTCACCTTTGGCGGCAGCCGCCAGCTTGGCCCGTTCTGCGGCCAGTCGGAAATAGGACGCGTGGACGACATCAACGTGATAGCCATCGACCCCATTTTCGGCCTGCATTTTCCAGTTTCCGCGATGGGTGTAGGTCGAACGACCACGCAGCACTTCCAGGCCATCTTTGGACTCGTTAGCAAACATTTCGATGAAGCGTGCACTCTCACCCAGGTGTTCGAGCAAAGGGGGGCTGTTGGGATTCAGACTGGCGAAAATGAATCCGTGGTGGGCCTGAACGTGGGGCACGGGCACCAGGTCGTAATCGCGGTCCAGGTAACCTTCCGGAAATCCACCGCGATCTTTGTCTTTAATGTCCAGTAGTTTGCCGCTGCTGTTGTAGACCCAGCCGTGATAGGGACAAACAAAATTTTTGGCGTTCCCGCTGGCCTGTCGGCAGACTTTAGCGCCGCGATGACTACAGGCATTGATGTAGCCGCGATAATCATCACCCTTGCCGCGAACAATGATGACGGGCTGGCGGCCAATAAAGGTGGTGATGTAGTCGTTCTCTTTCTGCAAATGAGTTTCATGATCAATGTAGATCCAGCCACCTTCATAGATGTGGCTCATTTCCAGTTCAAAAATCTCTTCATCGGTGTAAATTGAGCGATGCACGCGAAATGTTTCGCCGGGTTCGTCCTTGATTCGCCAGTTAAGATCTTCTGGTTGCATGGGGTAGCTCCTCCGTAAAGGGTGTATGGGAATTCTGGGTGGTTTTATAGTTGACCGACCGGTCTATTGTAAACGTTCGTTAAAGCTACTGAGCCGTCTGTTCCACCCTGTCGGCCGGCATGAGCCGTTGATGAGGGTGTTCAGAGTTGTCCGATTTCATAACGAATCGTTGATTGGGGCTGACTTCAGGTCGGAAATTCGGGGTGCTGCTCCGATCAGGGGGTAAAATTCATAGCGATATATTTTTTCGTCAGGCAACCGGCAAGGCGTGGCAAGATACGCGCCCTTAACATTTGTTAACTTGACGGGCGTCAGGACTATTGTGGAAAGGGCTGGAAATGGTCGCCCGCCTGTCCGTATAGAGAGCGACGGGTCTATTCAGACTCGTCGATTTTAACCAGTCAATATAAAGAGGGGGAGGTTCGATATGAACGCACCAGGGGGATCCAAACGCAATTACGCAGATCTGGCCCGTACTGGCCATACCCACGTTAGTCTGTACACCTCGCCAGAGGTCTATCAGGATGAGTTAGAGAGGATTTTCTACCGTTCCTGGATTTACGTGGCTCACGACAGTGAAATTCCCAATCCCGGTGATTACAAAACCACGTTTATCGGCGAAATTCCGGTACTGGTTACCCGGGATCAGAACGACAAAATCAACGTAATGATTAACCGCTGTATGCATCGCGGTTCGACGGTCTGCAATTCCGAATCGGGCAATAAAGATAAATTTGTCTGTCCTTACCACGGCTGGGAATACGGGCCAGACGGCGAGCTGATTACCATCGGTTTGCCGCGGGGTTACAACGACGGCGAGGTTGATCAGGAAAAACTGGGCCTGGTGCACGCGGCCAAGGTCGACAGTTATCGCGGCATTATTTTTGCCAGCCTTTATGAAGCCCCGGATATCACGCTTGACGAAAAGCTTGGCAATATCAAGGAGGTGATCGACCTTTATATGAATCTCTCCCCTACCGGCAAAATTATTGTCGGTAAGTCTGGGGTTTATAAACACCCGTATGACGGTAACTGGAAAATTCAGACCGAGGGTAGTGTCGAGGGGTACCACGCGATTTTTACCCACCACACGGCGCTGGATGTTATGGCCCGCAAAATGGGTGGCCACCTGAAGGGTTTGACTAACTCCGGACTGCATGGGTACGACACCGGTCACGGCAATAACGTGCTGGAGATTTATAAACTCTCGGATGAAGAGGTGCACCAGCGCTGGCCAAAAGATTACGTTGAAATGCTGCGAGAAGCCCACGGCGAAACGGCGGCGATGGACGCGCTCCGCTCGCGTTTCAATATGGTGATATTCCCCAATTTCGCGATTCTGGAATATCAGTTCCGGGTGATTCGACCGCTCAGTGCCACCGAAACCGAGGTGCGGCTATACCACACCCTGCTCGATGGGGTGCCGAAGGAAGTTAACCTGCGTCGAATCCGTGATCATGAGTTTTTTTACGGCCAGGCCTCTTTTGGCGGGCCGGACGACTACTCTATTTTTGCCCGTATGCAGGAAGGCTACAAAGCCGGCGAAGTGCCGTGGGTACACCTTAACCGAGGCGTTGAATCCGAAACGGTAGATGAGAAGGGTAACCGGATGGGTGACTTAACACAGGAAACCCAGCAACGCGCGCCCTACTATGAGTATCGTCGCCTGATGGCTGGTGTGGAATAAGGTTCGGAGACAGGGTTCAATGGAACGAAGCGAAGCAGAAAATTTTTTATACCGGGAAGCGCGCCTGCTCAATACTGGCAAAAACCGTGAGTGGCAGAAACTCTTCACCAGCGATGCTATTTACTGGGTCCCTGCTAATGATCCGGATGCCGATCCCGAGGAGCACGTTTCCTATATTTACGATGATATGGACCTGCTCGAAGAGCGACTCGGTCGCCTGGAAAGTGATTACTGTTGGGCGCAGCAGCCGCCTTCGAGCACGCTGCACCAGATTAGCAATGTTGAAGTTGAAAATGACACCGACGAGGAAGTCACTCTGCGTTCAAACGTGCTGATCTATGAGTATCGGAATAACGTTCAGAGGCGTTTTTATCCGCTGCAAACCTTTCCCGCTTTCTGCGAACATCGGCTGCGAAAGGAAGGTGATGAGTGGAAAATTGCTTTTAAAAAAGTGGCGTTGCTCAACTGCGACGGCGAAATTCATGATCTTACTTTTCTGATTTGAGTTCGTCGGAATCGGGCTGGCCAGAATAATTAGGTACTATCCCCTGTCCTCTGGTGGCTCCTGGCTAATCCAGAAGGACCAGGGGCTGGTTAGTTACTGACTGGCTGTCCGGATTTAAGATAGTGCTGCGGGTGGGTGGTTTTGGTTGAGGAGAGCGTAATCATGGCAGAAGAAGGGTTTCCTTTTTCACGCGACAGTAAAGATTATCAGCAGGGCATCGCGCTGATGCGTAAGGTGCTGGGTGACAGTGATGCCAAACATGTGGAAGGGTTGCTGGATCATCCTCTGTTTGGTGATTACATCGGCTGGATGTTCTCCAAAACCTGGGGGGCTCTGTATGCGCGCACGGAGCTGAGTGTGCGTGAGCGCTCGCTGGTGCTGATGGGCACCGACATGGCCCTGGGCCGTGAAGGGCCGCTCAAGGACCACATTCGTGGCGCCCTGTTTGGTGGCCTGTCGCCCGAGCAGGTGATGGAGGCATTGTTCCAGGCCGGTATCTATGTCGGAGTGCCATCTCTGCCGATGGCGATGCGGGTGATGGGAGAAGTGCTCGCGGAACGGGATCAGAAGCAATCGGTTGCCGCTGCGCGGCCCCATACAACGGAGAGGATGAAAATGGACGATTTAGGCGTAAGACTCGGACCGATCAATCACGTCGCCATGGCGGTAAAGGACTGGAAGAGTGCGGCCCAGGGCTATGCATCGATGATGGGTCTGAAAACCTGGCGGATTATGGATATCAGTACCGATATGATGACCCAGGCGGAATATTACGGTGAGCCAGCCGAATTTCGCTGGATCAGCGCTTTTGCCATGCAGGGCAATACCTTACTGGAGCTGTGTGAGCCAGTCAGTGGCAAAACCGTATTTGCCGATTTTGTCGATCAACACGGCGATGGCATGCAGCATGTCGGTGACCTGAGTCACCAGAACCCACAGGAGCTGGTCAAGCAATACACCAGTAATGGGGTGAAAGTAGGCAATTACTGCAATATTGGCGGCATGATTGAGCTGCATTATCTGGATACCCGTGACCAGCTCGGTGGCATGTTTCTGGAGGTGGTCACGCCGGCTACCTATGCACAGATTGCTGATATGGGCGAAGACTTTACCTTCGAGTAGAGGGTCTCGCTTCGACTGTAATGATTGTTGACAGCATCAAGCCCGGCATGGGTTTGAGTCCCGATTTCCAGTATCAACCTATTTAGTTGTCAGGGAGAGAAGCATGGCCCCCAGTTCAAATCAGTCCATACCGGTAGACCAGTGGCGGACGACCACGGTCGTGGTACGTGATTACAAGGCAGTGCTGGCTAATTTTGCACGGTTTTTTGGTATTAGCAGCTGGGATGTACGTAACGTCGATACCAGCGACTGCGACGGTTATACCTACGAGGGCAAGGCCGCATCTGCCCAATGGGTATCGGTAGTGGGTAAGACCGATAAATTGGGCATTGAGCTGGTGCAGCCGATTTCAGGTGACAGTGCCTATCAGACCTTTCTCGATACCACCGGCGAGGGCATGTTCGGGGTTTATGCGACCCAATGCAGCGATGCAGAATTTACTGGCCTGCAATCAGGTCTGCTCAAAGACGAGGGCGTGTCACTGTTACAGTCGCTATCAGTGGCGGGGCAGGCCGACGTTTACTGGCTGGATACCCGGGATCTGATTGCCAATATTGTTGTTAAGGTTGTCTGTCCGCAGAGTGCCGATTTCCAGGGGCGAGCAGCGGATGAAGTAGTGAAGTTCGACCTGGCCACTCTCGGGCCCCAATTTATGCCCACCGGCGCGATGCTGCATATCGGAGTGGTTTGCGCCGATCGCGACAAGGTCAAATCAGCATTGCAGCGCCTGTTTGGAGGGGGCCGCTGGATTGAGTTCAATATCGAGTCCGGGGTGTCGATGGATAACACCACCTATTACGGTGAGTCCTGCTATCACGCCTACGATAATCACGTCGGCCGGTTCGACAGCCTCTGTTTTGAGCTGATTACCTCGCGCAGTAGCCACAATGTCTACGACGAGTTTTTTAACCAGCGGGGGGAGGGGATGCACCACACTTTTCCCTGCCTGGTAAGCGAGGCCGAGTTTGCGGTTGCCCAACCGCTGCTCGAAGCCGCTGATATGCCCATTATTCAGGGCGGCGATATTGGCGACCTGATGACCTACTACTACATTGACAGCCGCCGATACCTGCCGGGTATCACCACCGAGGTAGTGATACCGTTGCGGGACGACTGGAAAAATTTGATGTTCGATAGCCCGGAAGACGCGGCGATTCTGACTGGCGAGTAGTCGGCTGGCCGCCGATTCAATCTTTGAGCGAAGCTAAAAGGAGTTTTGCCCCCCTGGTCGGCCGGCAACCGCGGGCGTTAATTCTGGGCACCCTGCCCGGTGAAGAAGCATTACGCAAGCAGCAGTATTACGGGAACCCGCGCAATGCCTTCTGGGGCATTATGGCGGAGCTGTTCGGTTTTTCAGTGGAACTGGAGTATGAGCAGCGAGTGACGCAGTTGCTGCGCAATCCGATTGCGGTTTGGGATGTGATTGACAGCTGTTTACGTCCTGGCAGTCTTGACTCGAGCATCGAGACAGAATCGATACAACCGAACGGGTTAGTCGATTTTCTGCAAAGCCACCCGACGATCACTCAGCTATTTTTTAACGGTAGTCGCGCCGATCAGGAATTTCGCCGACATATCCTGCCGTTGCTGGGTGAGCGTCTGGAGAGTCTGGCGATGACCCGACTGCCATCCACCAGTCCGGCCATGGCCCGGTTACGACCCGCTGAAAAACTGGAGCAGTGGCGAGTGGTGGCGGATGTGGTGTTAATTTAATGCCTGAAGAGAGTTTTAGCGGCCTGATTGACCTGGGTCGGATCCGATGCAAAAACGCCACTAGATTAACGGTCGTTAAGCTGCGATAATCTACCGTAACAGCGCGGTTTTCGCGCCGGTAATTGCCAATTTTCTGGGTGATCTGGTGCGTTAATTTTTTAGCGAATGGAGTCGACTTACGACGCGTAATTTGAATTCAGACTATTAACCGTTAAGGGTTGAGTGAGATGACGACTGCAGCAACAAGAAAACAGACAAAAGTAATACTGGATGGCTATAAAAAATCACCCGTCCTGGCGGTGCCGACGACGCTGATTTGTATCGCCATGATGGCGGTTATCATTGGTTCCTGGTCCGCGGCCCTGGATGGGTCATTGCCCATGTGGCTCGCCTGTATCATCAACGGGTTGGCCAGTTACGGTATGTTCAGCGTTATTCATGACGCGTCCCACCGGGCTATTTCCAGCAACAGGTGGGTTAACGATGGCATTGGCACCATCGGGCTGGTGTTTCTGTTCCCCTACGCGCCCATGCCTATTTTGCGCTGGCTGCACATCCAGCATCACCGTTTTACCAACGCCGATAACGATCCGGACTGGTTTACCGCCACCTCGCCGCGATGGCAGGCACCCTTCCGTTGGGCCTTTTTCGACGGCTACTACATGTACTACTACTTTCGCTACGGCGGTGAGTTTGTCACCAAGTTTATGGGGGTATTTCTTACTTACGTAGTGACGGCGCTGGTGATCCTGTCGGCGGCGATCTATTACGGTTACGGCCTGGAAGTATTCGTACTCTGGTTTATTCCAACCCGCATCGGGCTGCTGTTAATCGACATTGTTTTTGTCATCCTGCCCCATGCGCCGGGTATCGTGAAGTGCGAGGACAATGAATACCTCGCAACCACCATGCGGATGGGATGGGAGTGGCTGTTAACGCCGGTAATGGTTTACCAGAATTACCACCTGATTCATCACCTCTATCCGACGGTGCCGTTTTACAAAATGCACCGGGTCTGGCATCTGAAAAAAGACGAGCTAAACAAGCACGACGTTAGCTATCAAACAGCGTTTACGCTGGAGCCAGAGAATGTTGAGGTGCATAAAGGTTTTTACGCACAGCCTGCCTCAAACTGAGCTCCTGGTGATTCTCTGAACGAAAATACCGGCGGGCGGGCATCTCCCCCCCGCCGGTATCAGGCTGTAACCCCCTCGATTTTTGCCGGTTGTCCAGGCGATGTTCCCTGCTCAGTCGGCAACCCTGCTGGCTGACGGAAGCGTCCGTCGCCTGGTCGGGAGGGGTTCAAATAGCCACGACGTTGAAGCGACCGTTTCAGCGCAAGACCCCAAGATCTTATAAAGGTACTTCCAAAGGATGAACAACGATTTTCGTCAATGGCGCTGCCGTTATTGCGGTGAAATTTATGATGAGGCTCAGGGCCTGCCTGAAGAGGGCGTGGCGCCCGGCACCCGGTTTGAGGACCTTCCAGATGACTGGATCTGTCCAAGTTGTGGTGCTTTTAAAACAGACTTTGAGCTGGTGGGATAACGAATACTGGCGGCCCATGTCAGGGTGTTTTTTTAAAGAGTTAGCAATTACAGGTTGTTCTGAATCTCCGCCCGGCAGAAAACCAGTTTAAGGACGTCCACCGGCTAGAGAATGACAAGGCTAACGGTTTCTTTCGGATGTGGGTCTGGTGGTCTGCGCTAGAATGCCCTGAATGGCGGGTCGGTAGAAAATTCCGACCCTGGAGGTTATCTCGATAGAGGATCATCGATGGGCGTAATGCTGCTGATCAACAGCCTTCTGGTGACGCTTGTGGTGATCATCCACTACGAGTTTCTTTATCGTACCTACCGACTGCTTCGTCAGATAAGCGTGCGTTATCGCTATCGGGTATTACTCGGGGTGTTTGCCGCGTTGTTATCCCATCTGGTGGCGGTGTGGCTGTTCGGCATCGGTTATTACCTGATCAATCTGAATGGAGCGCTCGGATCTTTGCAGGGCAATATCGTCGGATCCGTCTGGGATTGTGTCTATTTTTCGTTCACTACCTATTCCACCGTCGGTTATGGCGATATTGAACCGATTGGCCACCTGCGTTTTATGGCCGGGATGGAGTCACTGACCGGCCTGGTGTTAATCACCTGGTCCGCATCGATGCTTTTTCTTGAAATGCAGCGCTACTGGGGGGCCCTCGATGACCGGGGCACTTCAAGTGACCCGCTGTGAATTGGTATATTGACACCGAATACCCGTTCACAATTTGTCATTGTCGATAGCGGTATTCTTCAGTCCATCACCTTGCCTGGGCGGTAACCTCCCATGATTATTGTTCTTTCTCCTGCTAAAAGCCTTGATTTTGAAACCCCTGCCGAGCACCTGCCCGCATCTCAGCCTGATTTTGTTGATCAGTCGACTGCGTTGATAGCGCAGTTGCGTAAACTCGGTAGTGGTGAGATTGCGGGGTTAATGTCGATTAGCGAGAAACTGGCTGATCTGAACTATCAGCGGTACCAGAGCTGGGAACCCAGGTTTACTGTTGATAACAGCAAGCAGGCGTTACTGGCTTTTACCGGTGACGTTTATCAGGGCCTGGATGCGACCTCGTTCACCGAGGAGGATCTACAATTCTCCCAGCAGCATCTACGTATTCTGTCGGGGCTGTATGGCCTGCTAAAACCCCTCGATTTAATTCAGCCTTACCGGCTGGAGATGGGCACCCGGTTTGAAAACAGTGAAGGCAGGAATCTCTACGAATTCTGGGGTAACCAGCTCACTGACGAGTTGAATCGGTTACTTAAAACAGAAAAAGTGTTGGTCAATCTGGCCTCAAACGAGTATTTCAGGGCGGTGAAAGCCAGTCAGGTCGTAGGGGAGATTATTACCCCGCAATTCAAGGACCTGAAAAACGGCAAATACAAAATCATCAGTTTCTTTGCTAAACGGGCGCGCGGTGCCATGGCCCGGTTTGTGATCGAAAACCGGTTGCAGCACCCCGAACAATTAAAGCAGTTTGACTGGCAGGGCTATCGTTTTGATGCTGAACAATCCCAGGGCAACGACTGGGTGTTTAGCCGGGATAGCGCAGAAAGCTGAGTTTTCTGGATTACAGGAACAGGTGAAGATTTTTGTCCTGAACGACCCGTTGATCCAGCAGTATCACCCGGTTAACTAGCCGCCAGCCCTGATCGGTCTTACGTAGCCGGTCTTCACGAGCGCCTACTAGCCAGGTTTCGTCGCTTTGGCGCCGATTACGGTAAGTTAAAAAGGTGGAATAGGCGTCGATTTCGCCCGCCTGTTCACTCCATTCGGCATCGATGTTGGTAATCAGTCGTCGGCTACTGGTTTTGGGATCTTCAAACCAGACCAGGTTTGTGTCCATGCGGTTGACGCGCATCTCCAGCAGTTTGTAATCATCATCGAAGATGTAGGTGCCAGTGGCGGAACCAATCGGCTGGGTGTCCTTGCGGTAGCGAACTTCCTGTACCGGCAGCTGATAGCGAATGTCTGGCGCCAACAGTTCAAGCCATTCGTGCAGACGATCCTGGTCAAGCAGGCGTGCCTCGCGGACCATAAATCGTTCAATTTCAAAATGGGTTTGCTGATCGACGGGTTGACCAGCCTGAGTCGAACCGGTTGATGGTTGGGTTTGATCGGCCATCAAACCGCCCTCAATTTTTTTAGCGGCGCGGTGGCCGGTGCCCCTATCTGGGTCCAGTCGTCACCGTTGACCATGCGCGCCCAGGTTCGATAAAAATTACGCAGGCCGGTTTCGGCCATGAGGTTATCGCTGATGACGCCGGGCATATCGGGGTGGGGCCCCTCATTCTGCTGCCCCATGCCTGCATGACAATATCCCTGACGCGTATTAAACCCGCGATTGGTTTGGGTGCACTCCTCAAAGTTTTCGCCGTCGTCGCTTTCCAGCATGCCGGCGGTGCCAAAGGTGGCCGCGTTACTGCGGTGCATCATCTGCTTGAGCTCGGCCGGCATCTCTTTTTCTACTAGCGTCCAGGTATAGACCTCGATTGCCCGAGGGCCTCTGGGTTGCCATACCTTGAAAGTGTTGGTGCCGTATAAAAAACTGCAGTTAGGGAAAATGTTTGCGTTCCAGTGGCCCTTATAAAACCGTGCCTGCAGAGGCCCAAATTTTTCTTCCTGACCTGGAAGGCGGCTGTTGAGCCAGTTATCGTACATTTCCCGCCATTCAGGGAACGGCTGTAGCGCTGCCGCGCCACCCTCAATAAAGCCAAAAATGTGGCCATAACTGGAGCCGACCTGAAAACCAACTTCATTGGGTACCCCGGTATTTCCGGCAAGCATTTCCAGTGGGCCACCCATTACCGCTACTCCGGCCGCATGGGTCCAGCCAAAATGGTAATCGTCTCCGCCAAAGTTCTCCGCCGGGGTCTTCCAGTTGCAGTTTAGAATCGACTTCATCGGCGGGCCGATCAGCTCGATACCGCCCGGCACATCCAGAAATGAGTCCATATACCAGCGCATATCACCCAGGTAAGTCTCCAGGTCGGGCGCGCTTGCGTCGAAGGTACCAAAAACCATGCCTTTGTAAGATGCCACCTGGGCAATTTCCTGAAGGCCAAATTTTGATTTGTCGATCTGGTTGAAATAAGCGTCTTGTTCTAGCGGCACGCCAATCAATTCGCCGTTGCTGCCATAAGACCAGCCGTGATAACTGCAGGTGAACTGACGGGTGTTGCCAGCATCGGCATGGCAAACCGTGTTACCACGATGGCGACAGGAGTTGATGAATGCTCTGATCGAACCGTCCTGCTGGCGGATGACGATGACTTTATCTTCACCCATGCGGGTGGTGTTGTAATCGCCAGCTTCCGGGATTAGTGACTCGTGCGTTAAAAACAGCCAGGCGCGGGAGAAAATATGTTCCAGTTCTGCTTCGTAAATATCTTCGTTCCAGAACATGGTGCGGTGCTGGTAAGCGCCGTCCTCAAGGACTAGTTCGTCAACTGGTTTCATCGGATTTTCCTTTAGCTTTGATCAACCCGCATTGTTACATCGCTGGGTGCTGGTAGCAAAGCCCGCATGGCCTGTCGCGAAAGTAGTATTTAGAGAACTCTGTCGCGCCGGGCTTCGTGGATTTTACGCAGCTACCGACTCGGTAGACTCTGCGAGCCAGTCAGGCCAGCCGGCTCGGCGATTAGCGGCTCGGGCAAGTTCACGCTCTTCTGGGGATGCAAAGGTTTCATCCCATTCCTGAAGCCGTTGTTGCGCATAACGGTTCCAGATTGGTGGAAATAACACCATGACCGCGCAGAGAAAAACACTGGGCATTTGCGGCGCGTCTCGGTGGGGTATTAGCTGATCAAAGCGCAGGTCACCGTTTTTGTGGTGATCAATGTGGGTAGTGATTTCGTAGCCAATAATTCTGGAGACGGTAGAAAGGTGATTCCAGGTGTGCTGTTTGCCCATGGGCACGCCTTCGGGGCGAACCAGGCCGTAATGCTGGAGAAAATTCAGTGCTTCGAGCATGAATTTGGAGGCTATGATGGATGCCAATGCCACCAGTCCGGCGGTAATCCCGGCATAGAGTGTGATGGCGAGGAATATCAATGCCACGGTGAGTGCCGCCCAGAGAATCATGCTCTGCAATGACCAGGCACTTTTGCCGCGGGCGGCCAGGCGCCGATTCTCGGTTTCCCATGCATCAAGATAACTGCCTTTGGTGGCTCGCCACATGAACCGGTAAACATTTTCACCACGAACCCCGGTGTCGCTGTCCTTGAGGGTGTCAAAGTGAATGTGATGGGTCATTAAATGAGCAACGTCGCGGTTCATGTCGGCAAAAAATGCTGAGCCGAACTTGGCAAAAAAACGCGGAATTTGTCCATGACGGTGCATCAGTTCGTGGACCACGGGTACCGTTGGCACCATGTTCAGCCACAACATTGTAAAAAATGCGCCGGTCAGTGCGAGCGCAGCATTACCACCGCTGGTGCCGATACCCTGGTCTACACGCCACGCAAAGGTGGCATAGAGCGCGACCATTAACGCGACATGCAGGTAAAGCGGTATGTCCGCGATCAGCGGGTGGTTGATCTTGCGCGGTGCAAAATCTTTACCTAGTAAGAGGTCAAGTGCCATCAGCACGGGAAAGGTTCCCAGGCCCAGCCACATCCACTGTCCACCGAGCATGAAGCCAATGATGGCTACTATGACGGTAAGCGAACAGAGGTAATAACGTAAGTAATCCATCATTTTGGTGGTCCTACAGGGGTGTCATTAACACCCGTGTGTCAGAGTTTAGAGGTAAACGTTCAGGCTTTTACTCAGGAAAATATTCTGGTCGATAATGATTTTTCGCCTGGCCAGTTTTAATTCTCCATTGACGTTACGCAGAATGTCCTCGCGATGGCCGTAGAGCGTGTGCTCCTCGTCCTCGTTCATGTTGCGATAGACCGCGATTAGCGAATAAACCCGATATTCATTCGGCGAATCGGTGAGTTCCACTTCAATGTTGGTGACGACGTGGGCGCTGCGGGTCGCCGGGTCCTCTGACCAGCAGGTGCCGGTCTCGGTGCGGCGGATACGGGTTTCCAGGTCGGCGTAGTTGTCGTTGTAATGGGCCGCGTGGGTAATGTCCGGCTCCATAGGGTTGGACCGGTAGCGTTGTTCCCGGGTCGGCATCCAGTAGTGGATATCGTCGGTAAGCATGGTTAGCCAGTCTCGGTAGGCCTGAGCATCCTGCAGTCGGGCTTCGCGGTAGAGGAACTGTTGAACGTCGTTGATGAGTTCCAGACTCGGTTTGGCTGGATTGGGTTTTTTGGTGATTTTTTGTGCGGTGGCGCCCATGGTTGATTCTCCCTAGCGAGTCGGTTTGCCGGCGAAACGAGGTTCGTGGCGCTGGGGAACATCCTCCCAGCTGTCGGCGTTCATCAGGTCGGCCCAGCGCTGGTAAAACGCCAGCTGGTTAGCATCGTTATACTGGCCGTGATGGACAATGCCGGGTATTTCCGGGTGGTCGATACGGCTGGCGTTGCCGCAGCCGTAATGGAGTTTGCCCTGACGGGTGATAACGCCCTTGTTTGTCTGGGTATTGCCTTCCCAGTTTTCGCCGTCGTCCATTTCCAGGGTGCCGCCGGGGCTGAAGGTGAGCATGGTGCCTTTGTTAATCAGCTGCTTGATATGGTCCGGCATGTTTTTGTTGACGATGGTCCAGATGCGCAGTTCCATCTTGCGGGGTCCGCGTGGTAGCCAGACCCGGAAGGTCCCAAGACCGGGCAGAAACGAGATGTTCGGAAACATGGCGGCGGAGGCCAGCGAGCCGAAAATTTTGGCGCGCATCTCCCCGAGTCGTTCACGCATTTTCGGTCGTATCGATTCGTAGTATTCAATAACTTCCGGCTGTCCGAGGATGGCGATATCGGAGATACCATCCGTGCCAAACTCCCAACCGTGGCCGTTGGCTGAGCCGTGGTAACTGCCGGTCTGGTCCGCCGGTGGGAAGGGTTCCCCGCCCATCATTGCTTTGGCGCCGGAGTCATGGGTCCACATTGCGTGGAGGGAGTCGCCGATGAAATTTTCGACGCCGAATTTCCAGTTGGCGTTGACGTAGGATTTAATCGTGCCGGGTAAAAATTCAATGCCGCCCTCTTCGTTATCGAGGAGCATGTCCAGGTACCAGCGATAATCACCCAGCCAGTCGTCTAGCTCCGGGGCTTCAACATCGAAATTGGCAAACACCAGACCCTTATAGGTTGAAACTCGTGCTTCCCGCAGGCCCCAGTCGGCTTTGTTGATATCGCCTTCGTAAATGTGCTCGTTGTGGATGCCTAGCAAGGAGCCATCCATGCCAAACGCCCAGCCGTGATAGTTGCAGGTGAAATTTTTGGAATTACCGCTGTCTGCGTAGCAAACCTTGTTGCCTCGATGGGGGCAGGAGTTGAGAAACACCCGTACCTGACCGCCTTTATCGCGGACGCCAATGACTCCGTCCTCTCCCATGTAGGTGGTGACAAAATCACCGGTTTTGGGAATCTGCGAATCGTGGGCGAT
>OJFP01000338.1_pt1 | contig 35464 bp, 33 predicted proteins | sample 1594141 | NCBI WGS metagenome assembly OJFP01 (sample SAMN05416843, study PRJEB24817) | seawater metagenome | isolation source: Sea water | place: Canada:Atlantic | collected 2013-07 | reverse complement strand
TTTAGGGGTGTTTTTTTATGCGATTAATTCCATATCAAGAAAAAAACCGTATCTTTATTTCGCTGAAATTCAGCATTCAAATTAAAGTAGGGTTATCCACTTTTCGACTTTCGCCGATAACCTTGCACATCTAAAAATAACATATCGGAAAATCATTTTCCTTGAAAATGGCAATCGGCTTTTTAGCCGGATTGTATGGATTTTTGTCACGCTTGCGCGTGACGAAAAGGAATAGCAAGAGGGTAACGGGCTGCGCCGCGTTACATATTCCATTTTCGTTTTAATCCATTGATTTTTAATTACTTAAAAATTAACAGGATTTAAAAGTTCCAACAATTTGCGTCAAATGGTCTTGGAACACCAGTAAATAGGGATGGATTTACGTCAAATCTTTAAAAAAGCGAAAGGAAATGGATTCATTCATCACTATCAGGTTCAAACGAAAAACGGCCAAGCGGTTTCAGGAATTTTCCAAAATGCACTTTAAAACGCACACCGAAGCGATGGAAAACATCCTTGATTTTTTCCTCTATAACGAGATTTCCCCAAAGGAAAAGTTGGGACCAACCGGACGAACTATCGAAGCTAAATTGCTCAAAAGAATCAATGCGGTCATCGCCATAATGCGTGATGTAGAAAAGACCCAAACCAAACCTACGGTCGCTATGTTGCAATCCCTTTTTGTGATGGAAGAACCCAACAAAAAACCATTGATTGTTGAAAAGAAATATGCCGAAGAAAAGAAAGAAGTACGCCTGCCTGCCGGCGAGGCAGGCTTTCGAGAGAAGCCAAATCTAAAAAACGAACTCTAATATTCGAGCTATGTACATCACAATAACACCCCAAAAAATGGGCGGTAATTTTTCCAAAAGTTCGGCAGATTTTGTTGGGTATTTAGAGAAAGAAAATCAAGGTTTGGAACAACAGGATATGGAACATTTTTTCAATCAATACGGCGATGAGATTTCTGCTGAGGAAGTCATTAGGGAAATCGATGGGAATACCGCAAAACTGGAAAAACACGAACCAAGATTCTATTCAATTACCGTGAGTCCATCAAAATATGAATTGCAAAAACTTCAGAACAGTAGCGAAGATTTAAAGAGATATACCCGTGAGCTGATGAAAGATTATGTGGCATCCTTCAATAGGGAAATCAAAGGGCGACCGGTTAACATCGATGATATAAAGTACTATGCAAAAATAGAGCATCAACGCACCTTCAAGGGGACAGATTTTCAGGTAAAAGAGAACCAACCGTATGCCACGAAAATTCTTCAGCTCAAAACGGAAATCCGAAATATCCAAGAAGGAAGAGCTGAAGGAAATATTAAAAGGATGAAAAAGGAAATCGCCAAACTGGAAAGCCAAGCGCCCCACCAACAAAACGGAAAACGGATTGTCCAGGGAATGCAAAAAGATGGTAACCAAAGCCACATCCATATTATCGTGAGCCGTAAGGATGCGTCCAACAGATTCAGCTTATCGCCCGGAAGCAAATACAAGGCATCCGACGTGAAGTTGAATGGGCAAACCGTAAAACGAGGATTTGACCGAGACAAGTTTTTTGAAAGAGCAGAAAAAACATTCGATAAGACTTTCGGCTATAAACGAAACTTTGCTGAGACCTACAAAGCCCGAAAGGATTTTGTGAAGAATCCCAATCTTTATTTCGCTGCCTTGATGAAATTGCCAGCCAACGAAAAGGCATTGGCGTTTAAAATGATAGCAAAAACAGGATTGCCGATAGCGCCAAATATTCCAGTTAGTCAAACACAGATTGCACTTCGAGTTCTTAAACGGTTGAGACGTGGTGCTGAAATCGCAATTAAATCAAGTTCCATCGGAATCTAATCGTTATGCAAATAGATAACCTCATAACGACACTTTCAATTATTGGTCTGGCCAGTATTGTTTTCTATGCGATGTTTCGGGTTACTCGATATGCATTCATCAGTAATTTTCTCGTGCTTGGTGCGATGGTATTTTATTTAAACGAGGAAAACGCATTGACTCTTATTGCCCTCTATCTGGTTTGCCCTCTTATATTAATTAACATAGGAATGTATGTTTTTCTACATAAGACGGACAAGCCGATAAATGGCGATAGCAAATATCAGGTCAGCTTTTCTACCACTAAGGGCAATTTCAAATTGGATAATATCAAACGGGGTGCATCCATCATCGGTTCTGCCGGAAGTGGAAAGACCGAAAGTGTTGTGTATGGATTTCTGAAACACTTTCGGAAAGAGAACTTCTGTGGAATTATCCACGACTATAAAGATTTTGAACTGACCGAAATGGCGTACCCACTTTTCAGAGATAGTGATATCCCGTTTAAGGTCATTTCCTTTGATAAAATCATCCACAGGGTAAATCCTATCTCGCCAAACTATTTAGAGAATGAGGAAAGCGTAAACGAAGTGTCAAGGGTGTTAATCGAGAACCTATTAGAGCAAAGAGAAAGTGGTACGACCGGCACGACAAAATTTTTCAATGATGCAGCTGAGGGTTTGATTGGTGGGTTGATTTGGAAACTGAAAACTACCTATCCACAATTCTGTACACTTCCCCATTTAATTGCCATTTACCAATATCTGGACACGGACAGCCTTATCCAATTCTTGGAAACCAATACCACATCGAGGGCAATGGCAGATGCTTTTATAAGTGGAAAGGATTCCGACAGACAGACAGCAGGCGTAAAAAGCACGCTGGCCAATGCGCTAAAGCGTATCAGTACACAACAAATTTTTATGGCATTGTCGGCAGACGAAGTGCCATTGAATATCAATAATGAAGCAAATCCTGCTGTAATCTCTATCGTAAACAATCCCAAATTTGAGACGTCCTATTCGCCAGTAATTGCGACCATCATACACACCATTACCAAGCAAATGAGTGTACGGAACAGCAAGCCTTCCTTTCTTTTAATGGAAGAAGCACCAACCATCCGATTGTTAAATATGCACCGCATTCCAGCGACTTTACGAAGCTATGACATTGCCACCATCTACGTGATGCAGGACAAAATCCAGAATGATATGATGTATGGCGACAAGGCAAGCAAAGCGATTCTCAGTAATTTATCCTATCAATTTTTCGGAAAGGTCAATGACCCGGACACCGCTAAATATTACGAACGCTTTTTTGAAATCATCAAGGATCCTACAAAAAGCATAAGTCGTGGACATAATCTTGATTTTGACACACGGATTACAACAGGCGAAAAGGAAATTCCGAAGATTAGGGCTGATGTTTTCTTCAGGTTAAAGCAGGGCGAGTTTATTACGTATGCTGATGGAAAGGATAAAAAGGTGCTGTTCAAATTACCGAGTTTTAAACGAGAACTTCCAAAAGAATCCAACCAATTTTCTCGGGTAGATTTGGCAGCCAATTTTGAAAAAATTTACAGTGATGTAAAGTCTATATTTAGTTAACCAAAAGAGTGGTCCTATAAATCTAAATTATGATTTACTTTCTTGATAGGATAATGTTATATTTATCTTGGGTAAAATGAGTTTTAAAACGTGCAATATATTAATGCTTTAAATGAAAATAGACAACGCTGAAGAAATACAAAACCTAACAGAAATTATTGAAGATTTATGTAAAAAACATCACTTAACAATTGAAATCGCTGAAGACAATTACTTTAGGATATTTACAGATCAATCCTCTGGTATAACACTTTTCCTTCAATTAGATGAAAATTATAATTTATCATTTTATTTTCTTCAAAGAACATACGATGTTTTTTATGCAGGTGACAGATCCGATGCGCACGTTATTTTAAGCCTAATGTTTACTTCTTTTTTGAGATTCTATAAAACAGGAATCTCTTGTGAGCAATTTGACATAGGTCATCCGGTTGTACCTGATGAAATTTGGGGAAGGTATTTGGTACCTGTCCAAGTTCCAATTTTACACGGAATTTCAACTGCCGAACAACTCTTTGAGGTTGTCAAGGAAATAATAAAAATGGTCGCATTTTGGCGAGAAAGCTTATGGTATTTTGCAGGTTGCCCTTGTGATAAATGTATGACTGCTGGAAATATTGATAACTCAAACTATAAATACTCTTTCGAAGATGTTGAGGACATATTTTCACATTTGCATAGTATATCTAGCCGAAATAATTATAGGGATCGTGAACGACCAGAATGGGTATATTTCTATGACATAGAAGAGGAAGTTACGATGATTAAATCCAGTAGTCTCGCAAAGTTTCTCTACGCAACATTAGATTTGTGTACAGATAAAACTGAACAGTTAAAAGGACAGAATGGTACATTTGTGCTAAGCGATAACATAAAAAACTTTGTTCACGATGAGACTAAGTCTGAAATGGACGAATACTTTAAAAAAATTAATGAGAACGGTAAACTAAAAGGATACCCGGTTATCCCTATGGAAAATATGGTCGTTACCGTAATGGAAGATTATATTATTGCATTGGGTAGAATTTGTGGATTTGATGAATATAAAAAAGAGAGAGAAATCATAAGACAGCGCCATAATAGAGAATCTGAACTATTGTTTCCTATATCACAATTTATTTGGAAAGAAAAGGTCTGTCCTGATCAATTCGAGCTATTAGTTAAAGCACTATTGGAACGTGAGCCAAATGTAAAAAGCGTTAGAAGACCGGCGCCCATCAATCAAGGTGATAAAGGAAGAGATTTAATTATTGAGTGGAATGTAATAAATGAATATATGTCCGATACCACACCACCAAAAAAGTTGATAAAAGTTGTAGGGCAATGCAAATCGGGAAAATCTACAATTGGAAAAGGGAAAGTATTGGATATGCGAGATACTGTAGAAACTCATAATTCACAAGGCTTCTTTTTAGCCGTAAACACCCAAATTTCTTCAGCACTTACAGAAAAACTCGAATCGTTACCATCTCAAGGAATTTGGACTTCTTGGTGGAATAGGGATGATATTGAGATGAGACTGTCTAAAAATCAAGATTTAATCCCAATGTTTCCAAATGTACTAACATCTAAAGACCAAGTCAAATTTGTGGATAAGAATAAATAGTTTTATAACGTATCTTTATTCACAACCTTAAGTTTACTTATTTTTTAGGATTTGTAATCAAATAGGTGGTCAAATAGGTGGTCATATTGGTGGTGTAATAGGTGGTGCAATAGGTGGTGTAAAATTGATATTGGGCACATTATAAGTTGATAGGCAGTCATTTATATAACTTACACGAAATTCAGTATAACATTTCAATTTTTTAGACCTATATAGTAAGACTTAAAAATTTTAGTAAATAATTGAGCTTTAGAAACAATCTTAATTATTCATTCTAAATAATCTTTTTGAAGTACTAGCTAAGTTTTTAATACCAATCTTACAATAGTTTGCTTCAATCTCAAAAACAATACAATTTCTGCCGGTTTGTTTACTTGCAATGGCAGTTGAGCAACTTCCGCCAAATGTATCCAATACCAAATCACCTAAATCGGTACTTTTTTCAATTAAATAACTTATCAAATTAACGGGCTTTTCTGTGGGGTGATTATTGTTCTTGGTTTTGGCAGATTTTAAAATATTACAATCACGCTTTCCGTTCAATTTTTTGCTTCCATTACTACAAAATATAATCATCTCATATTTTGGGGCATAGTCGCCTTTTAGGTCACCAGTTCCGTGATTTTCCTTTTCCCATATTAATATATTTTTTATTCTAAATTCTTTTCCAATAAAAAACTTAAAGACTTCCACATTATGCCAAGAGCAAAAAATGTATAGATGTGCCTCGTCTTTACATACACGTTTCAACTCTTTCACCCAATGATTCAACCAATCTAAATTGTTGTCATTGGGCATTCTTTTATGCCGCTTACCTCGTTTATTACTTCTGTAATCGATGCCATAAGGTGGGTCGGTTAGTACCAAGTCTACACTGTTATTAGCGACGGACTTAATTCCGATATTCCAATCTATATTTAGTATTTTTTGCGCCAATTATTTAGATTGAGTTTATTAAAGACAAAGTATAAGTATGACTCTTCAGAATCTTTTGAAAACTGATAATTAATTAGAATAAATCTTTAGTGATTATTTAAAAGGGTCCTTTATCCCTGGGCTTATTGTAAGTGACCTTCCATTGACCATTTTCTTTGACTAATTTGAAAATCCCCAACTTTCCATCAAAAGAGGTTTTATATTTTATCCAGGCAATGTCCCCCTCAATGACTTCATCCAAAATTTCTACCTCGATGTTTTTATCAGAATCAGGCATCATATTTAGAACCGTAATCAAACTGGCATACCCTTCTGATGTGGTATGTTTTTTTAGAACTGATTCATCTTTTGAGAAAAAGCTTTCTGCAACAATCTTGGCAGTTTCTGAAGGCGACATATTCTTGTTTTCTGAACAGGAAATGAATAGAAGTACGAGTGAGCAAATGACGATTTTTTTCATAACAGTATTAATTTGGGTTATTAATATATCTGTGCGATAGTTTCATTTCAATATTTCGTTCGCCGTCCTTTTCATTCAATTCTAAAATTGCCCTACGGTCATTGGATAACGAGAACTTGGGCAACACATAAACGAACAGTACCGTTTGACCTTCTACAATTTTTGAAGCCAGATTATGTTTATAAATTGGCTCTTGATACAAACGTTGTAGCGATTTTCTTTTTCCTTTCTGTCGTGTCTCAATCGAAAGGTTCAAGAAATTCAAATCGTAATCCAAGGTAGAATTATTCTCAATCCGGATAACGAAGTACAGTTCTTCTTTATCAAAAACGATATTCTCAACACTCAAAACAATACCTTCATTTCGCTTTTTGATTCTACCTATACGCTGTTTTCTGTTGAGCAAATACGAGCAGAATTTTTGGTAATAATAGGTTCTTTTATCTACACGCTCTTCAGAGGATTCAGCAAGAATTGAATCGGTTACAATCGGCTTTTCATTCCCGATACTATTGGATGCTGGAATGAAATAATTGAGCTTAGAAAGCTGTTTTTTATACCTTACAATATACGAAAAAATCGAGCCATTTCGGTTGACTACCAGTAAATTACTTTCCTTCCCTGGCTTGGCTTGTAGCAAGCCAAAATACTGTTCTTTCTCACGGTTGTAGGTAAATACAAAATTATCTGAACCGGTTATGCCTTGCCTAATAGGTTCTGGAAAGAAAAGCGCAACATTCTTGGTGTCGTTCGCATAAATGGTATCGAGTACTATAGTTGATTGCGCTGTAGCCTGTGCCGAGCATAGTCGAGGTACGAAAGTGGATATCAGTATTGCTAATATTATAATTTTTGCTCTCATAATTTAGGTTTTAGAATTAATCTGTAATTGTTCAGTACGGTTACTTTTACCCTTCGGTTAGAACGCCTGAAAACTTGTGTAAGTCCGCCAACTTGTGGCACACTCGGAATATTTATGTCCCCAATAACATCATCGAGCACCTCTCTCGTAGCTTCTTCCCTAAAATTGTTCTCAACATAGATGCCCTCGCTACCGTCTTGCAAATCGAATGCTTTGAGTTTGGTGGGATGGTGCTTTATGTTTTCAATCTCAATCAAGGCACGATTGGGCTGAAAACTGATAAAGCCGAAAATCGGTGTGTTCTTTGGCATCAGTTTGCCATTTATGGTAGCAGATTTAGTAAGGCGCATCTGTAATCGGGTATTTGCCTGAACAATTTGGTCGCCATCCACGACTACATAAATCGTTTCATCTGTATTGCCAATAATTGAAACTTCATTGGGCTTAGGATCGGCAGCAAAGAATAGTTGATGTTCCAAGCCCAGTTCCTTAGCTTCAATTTTTTGAGCTCTTTTAACTTCAGCTGAATCCACCTTTGGTACTGTTTGTTGAACATTTCGCCTTTGCCCTAAATTTTCATACAGCTTTTCGGAATACTTAATCTTGCCAGCATCATAGATACTGTCAACAATGCGTTCTTTTTCACGTTCCGGTAAATCTGGGTCGTAAAAGCCCAGGGAATCAATCAGCTTTTCATCATAGATACTGGGTGCGTTGGTTTCACGCACTTCCTTCAGGTCGTTAATCGCATCGAGTTTGGACTCGTATTCCTTCTGGTTTTCTTCCAAATCAGGAACTAAGGTCTGTTGTAGGCCTTCGTTCTCGCTATCGTCATCGCCCATTACCATTACGGAATAGGAAATGAGGAATATGAAAATCACGGCCAATACCGTCGCAAATACTATTTTATTCTTTTCTACTTTCATAAGAGTAAGTGTTTTAAATGCCGATTATCGGCTCAACTTTCATCGTTTAATTTTTTAAGGGTGTTTTCGAAGTAATTCGTAATCAAAAGTCCGTGCGGATTATTGGGAAAGTTCCGGTCCACCATAATCAGGTTTCCGGTGGAAACCAATTCGTAGGTGTCGATGATAGAGCCTCTATTTATTTCAAAAATGGTTGTGGTAGTGAAACTGTACGTACCGTTGCTTTCTGAAATTTTTGAATCAATACTCAATACTTTTTGAACGAGCGAATATTGTAGTAACCGATTATAGACACCATCCGCTTTTTTCTGACGGTATAGATTATCCACGGAACTATTGCCCAACCAAAGCGCCTTTTCCAAATTCCGTTCATAATTACTGGCATCGATGTTATAGAAGTAGTTGTGAAACAATTCCAGATGCGCCAGAGCTTCCACCCTGAAATTCTCTTTTTGGGTAACGAGCTTCAGCGGAATAATACTACCATCGGTATTGATGGCAAATGCGCTATTGAGTGCCTTTTGATTGGTGTTGAATACCATCCAAACTGAAAAGGTGCTGGACAGCAGCGCACAGACAACGACTGCCAAAACGATAAACCGATTTAATTTTAGGACGTTATAAATATTCTTGTAAGGTGTTTTCATTTTGAATTGAATTAGTTGGTAAAGAGTCTGAGCGTAAAGGATGTGGCACGTCTGTACAATTTGAATTTTAAGAAGACAATAAATCCAACAGAACCCAATTGAACGACGGGTGCAAAAAAGCCCTGACCTGTTTCCGTTCCGAATAGGTTGACCCAGAAATTGGTGTTGATTTCCGTATAAATGGCATTTATAAATACATTGACCAAGAAAAAGGCTGGCACGAGCATATAAACGGCAGCGTACAACTTAAAGAAGGTGTAGGCGAGCGAACGAAATTTTTCAAAGACCGCAAGGCTAATGACCAAAGGGAAGAATGCCTGCATTATTCCCAAAAGGAAAAAACGCTCTGCCAAGAATAGCGGATAGATGAACAAATCCAATATCCAGAGAAAAAGGCTAATGATAAATGCAAATATTTTGAAACCGTAAAGGGGTGTTACCAAGGCTTCATATAAAAGCGTCATAGCAGACTTGGCTACCTCAATGACACTAACATCTTCTTCGATAGGAATATCCTGCATTTGTAATGGAAGTAACGCAGGTGCTGTGCCCCTATATTGTCCCTCGATGGCCACCAATATCCCATCAAAGAATCCCAACACCTGCGTTGAAAATATGACCAGTAGGACAATGGCAAAATTCTTGGCCAGTTCGCCCGGACTCAATCCCCAAGTGTAACCGTCTTTATTGGCCACACCCTCGTTATATTTTTTAAGGATATTGACCAGAAAGAACAATACGGCAAGTGTTTTCATTCCGGCAATAGTGTATTGCGAAAAATCACTGGCCTGTATCGTCTGAAAGACGGCATCCACATATTCAAGCCCAAAACTCATTAGTAATTCGTTTCTCGGTTATTTACTTTGTCTTGCATTTTTCTAAAGGAAATAATATCACGATAGCGCTTCGTTTTAGTAGTGATGTTGGAAACCATTTCTTTTGATTCTTGTTCTTTCTGTTTTAACACTTCGGCACGTTCGGCATCAGACATTTTTAGATTATCGCTGGACAAGATTTCACCCATAAAGTCTACCGTGTCCAATGAGTTTTGAACTATAGCATCAAAAGATTGAGCTATACGATTAATTTCCTCGGGCTTTATATATGGCGAGTTCAAAATGTCCTGTAAATCATTCTGCATTACATTAATAAGGCGCTGATTGTTCTGAGCAATTTCCTCAACCGCCCTTAGTTGTTGGACGACGCTCGATACTTTCTCAATAGCTTCTTTGGCATCCTTTAGGAATTTTACGGATTTAATCATTTCTGCCGTCTGTTTACCGGATTCCAAAAGTTGTTTTACCAAACTGATGAAGTTGGTGTTGTCGTAAACCGGCATTCCTTGGGCAGTTGCACGGCTAGACATAAATAGTGTCAAGGCTACTGCCATTACTAAAATTTTAATCTTTGTCTTCATAATATTATGTTTTAGATGTGAATTGAATGATTGCTTTTTGCATATCGTGATGCTCTTCGTAGAGCTTCATTATTTCCTCATTTTCTTTACCGTCGGTCAGATAGGCGGCATACACTTCCTTCGGAACTTCAAGACGGAAGATGTTGCTTTCCCTACCGATTTTGATAAACATTTCGGTGTACTTCCGCGGTCCGGTAAGGTTGTTCTTGATGGACTTTAATTGGTTCAGGTCGTGGCTAGATAGGTTAAGACGTTTGACCAATTCGTCATAACCTTTTTCATTGTTCAGGCTATAAATGACCTGTGTATTTTCGAGTATGCTTGCTGAAGTAGAATTGTTTGGCAGCTGATTGATTGACTGAAGAATAATACCAATTGCACCATTCTGCTTACGGATGGCTTGGTAATAAAATTCGACACTTTCCAGTACATTGTCAAACTTCAGTTGTTTGGCAAACTCATCGAAAAGAATGATGCCTTTTTCAGCACGGTTTTTCCAAATGGTTCTTTGGATAGCTGACTTAATCAGCTTCAACATTACCGACAGAATTTCCTTATTGTCCTTGACTTCATCCAGTTCAAAAACTATCAATCGTTTATCTTCAATTTTATAGGTCTGGTCTTCACTCACTTCAAATAAAAAGCTATATAGACCATCGCCGACATATTCTGACATCACGTGCAAGAAGCTCGTAACATTGAAATAGTCGGGATGGATTTTAAGGGTGCTCAGAAGATCTTTCTGGTTCCTTTCTATAAAGCTGTAGAAACCATCTAAAGAGTGGTTTTCTGAAGTGCTGTCATAATAATGGCGCAATATCTTTTTAACGGAAACCGATTGTGCTTTGGTTACTTTCAAGTCCGATGCAAACAACTCAAAGAGGAAAACCGATAGGTCTTCCAAACGTTCCGGTGTAAGGTCTTTTGCATTACTTATGTAGAATGGATTTATGCCCAGGTTCTTTCCGCTTTCATAGCGCAGTACTGTATATTTTTCTGGGTAGAGTTTAGCAAATTTGGTGTAGGATCCACCAAGGTCGATAATGACCAATCGGACACCACTCTCAAAATATTGGCGCAGAATGTTATTGGCCAAAAACGATTTTCCTTCGCCCGTTGGTGCGAAGATGGCAAAGTTCCGTGCCTTGATGCGCTTCTTGCGCTCATCCCAAACATCCTTTAGGACGGGAATGTTGTGTTCACGGTCATTGAAGATGATTCCTTTCGCATCGGACTTGTAATTCGTATTATTGATAAACAGGCAGAGAGCGTGCTTCAAATCGGTAACGTATAAATCGTTATTTGAGAAATTGGATGAAAAACAGCAGTAGCTGTTCAGAATATAATTCTTCCGTTCCTCGCCTCTTGGATAGTATGGGATGATATCCAGTTCCTTAAATTCGGTTTTAATTTTCGAGGTTATCTTATCAAGCTCTTTGGCATCTTTAGACCAATACACGATGTTCAAGTGCCCGCGAATGATTCGTGCATTATCATCGGCATTGATTTGGTCAAGGATGTGCTGAATCTTCCCAAGGACGACCTTGTTCTGCGACCCGAAGTTTGAACTTTTGTTCAGTTCCTCGACTTTCTTATCCAGCAATTTGCGCCACTTTTGTTTGTCATCGAGATAGAGAATTTGATTGACGATATGGTTCTCGTTAAGCGTAAGCCCCAAACCATCAATAAACCCTTGATGAAACACAAAATCGTCAGAAGTGAATTTCTCATTGGTCTTGCTACTCTGTACACTTTCGCCAAAGCACAGTTCGCTATTGATGGCCAGGGCATCAAAATGGTTTTCGCCAATATTGACACTTTTTTTATCAAGGATGATGTCGGTATCAAAGCCTTCGTTGAAACCATTGAAATAGCCATTCGTAAGTTGCTGAATCTCTTTCGCTCTAAGCGAAATAAATTCCATCTTTCGGCTATTGTTGATGAAGGAAACAGAATCGCTTACCGAGTTGATGAAGCTCTTAACGTTGTCATCCAGTTCTTGCACAATTCCCTTGGAAACCTTCCGGAACGGATTGACATATTTTGAATTATTAAGTGCCTTGTTCTTGGTCAAAATGAAGAACAGATAACACTTATGTTCTATGTGTTCACGACCTTTAAAATGCTCGTATGTTGCTTTTCCCAGAAAGGTTGTAGAAGGAAGTTGTTCTGAAGTATAGGATTTCTTGAGGCAGATATCCTGTTTGTGAACCACAGTCCCAACAGGCAATGATTTCAGAGCCTGAAACCAAGCACCGTGCATATCCTCAAAGTCCTTTTCAGATAAGGAATAGATTTCTGGCAAATTCCCTTCATAACACAAAACGACATTGCCATTATTGGCAAACACGATATTGTCTTGAATATCTGCAATCGGTTGATATATAGAAAGGTTAATCTTGTTCATAGTCGAAACCTGAATTACGCTTGTTACTGATAATTTTAGGGAATGCGTTAGATGTTTGAAATAGCTGAGGGTTATGGGTTATTCTTGTCAATGCCACGTAAAGCCCGGCATTGAAAACCAGTACACCTATAATTATCCCAAAACTGAAAGAAAAAATGATGATTAATAGCGATGCAAGAATGGAAACCATCATTAAGGCAAACAGGGAAATGGGCAGCCCAAAAATGACCGCCCGTTTCCTGATGTTTTTATAGACCTCAAACTTCTTCATCCTTATACAACAATTCCTATGAGGTATGTGAAGATGCCTACTACAGCACCAGCTATTAAAACAAAAACAAGTACTCGGGTAATCCCTTTTTTGAGGTCGGCATTTTCGCCAAAGAAATGCCCTGCATTAAAGAGGAATCCAACAAGGAAAATGACACCGAGTAAAATTGGAAATACGGTGCGGATGGTATCGCCCACATCGTTAACGGAATCTTCAATGCCACCAATTTGAGCAAATAGCGAAGTGGATAAGAGCGAAAGAAAGGATGCTAAATAGAGTGATTTTTTCATAACGTAACAGTTTAAATTTTTGTGTTGTTTTCGTTATGGGAAATTTACATATATTTGAATATAAATATCTGAAAATCAAATATTTGTGAATAAAATATTATTTGATATTGTTTAAATTCCGTTGCTATTATTTGACATCAAATTCTATGGATTTTTGAAGTGAAGTTGTTGATAACCCGAAAATTGAAAATGAAAAAAGTGCTCAAAAACGTCAGTTTTGTCTTTTTGCTTTTGAAAATGTGCCTCATTTTCGGACAGGGAACGAGTGCTCAAAAACGAATTGTAATTGACGTTGGACACGGTGGAAAAGATTCCGGTGCGATAGGTGTAAATGGCATCCAAGAAAAGGATGTTGTACTCAATATTGCAAATGCCATTTTAAAGTTGAATGATGAGTTAGATAAACCTTTGGAAATTTACTTAACCAGGTACACCGATACGCTCATTTTTTTATCGCAAAGGTCGAAGTTGGCCAAAGCTCTAAAAGCCGATTTGTTTGTGTCCTTGCATTCTAATCATTCGGATAATCCAAATGCCAGAGGTGTAGAAGTTTATGTGGCAGGTGTAACATCCAAATATTCTGATGATGCCACTTGGCTTGCATTTCTGCTACAAGCTGCACTCAATAAACAATTAGGATATGAAAGTAGAGGTGTAAAGTTTGCCAACTTTCAAGTGCTTCGGGAAACTATTGATGATTGTACCTCGCTTCTTTTGGAATTGGGGTTTTTGAGTAATGAGGATGAAGGCAAGTATATTTCAGATTTCAATAACATCCAACCTATTGCATTGACCATATTAAAGTCCCTTCAAAAACATTAGAATTATGAAAGAACTATTTTTAGAGTTAACAAAGAGCTTAAAGGATATTGTGTTACAATTCATCTCAGAAGTGATACTGCTATATAAATCGTTCAGAAGTTAAATCATTAAAGCATAGCATCAGCTGTTATAGTTGATACAATTAAACTCAAAGCTACAATTGAAGAAGATTTATATTTAAGTATTTGCTTAAATACGTAATTAATTATACCTTTGTTCGTCTAAATAGTTATTATGAAAATGGAAATTTCTTGTACGAGAGCTGAAGCTGACCATAAACAGTTACTAAACTGCAAAACTGTCATTGATGGTATGACCAATGATTTTAGTGAAATAACAAAACTACTGTCCATTTCAGGTAATGAGGTACGTTTAAAAATTCTATTCCTCTTAAATATGGAAAAAGAACTGTGCCCTTGTGATTTATCCGACATTTTAGGTATGAGTGTTCCCGCGGTTTCACAGCATATACGAAAAATGAAAGATGCAGATATTATAAGCTCAAGGCGAGAAGGGCAAACCTTATACTATTCATTGAACGAGGATGAGACGGATATTCTGGATAGTATTTTTAAGTCAATTAAATTAAAAAGAAAAACAGCATAAATTTTTAATAATGAGTACCGTAAAAACATCGAAAAATGCAGCTTATACAGGTTTGTTTGCTGCTGTAGCTGCATCATCTTGTTGCATACCACCAGTTATTGCATTAATAGCTGGCGTTGGGGGAAGTGCATCCGCTTTATCTTGGATGGAACCCTTTAGACCCTATTTAATTGGCATCGCTGTCATAGCAATTGGTTATGCGTGGTATGATTATCTAAAACCGAAAAAAGCAGAGGATTGTTGTGAAGTAGATGCAAAGCCAAAGTGGTTTCAAACTAAAGGTTTTTTAATTGGTATTACGCTATTTGCGGCTATATCCATAAGTTTTCCATATTACTCTCACATCTTTTATCCGGATAACAGGAAAGAAGTGGTTATAGTCAATCAATCCAATATCCATACGGTAAATTTTGATATTAAAGGGATGACTTGTGCAGGTTGCGAAGAGCACGTCAACCACGAAGTAAATAAACTCAACGGAATTGTAGCCTCAAAAGTGTCCTACGAAAAGGGGAATGCCATTATTGAATTTGACCAAACCAAAACGAATGAAAAGGAAATCGAGAAAGCAATTAACTCAACAGGCTATAAAGTAACCGACAAAAAACAAATCAATTAGTATGAAAGAATACGATGTATTCATTATTGGTTCGGGAATGGCAGGAATGACCATCGCCAATAAATGTGCCTCAAAAGGCCTGACAGTCGGAATAACCGATGAATTACCCTACGGTGGCACTTGTGCTTTGAGAGGTTGCGACCCAAAAAAAGTGATTATAGGCGCTACGGAAGTACGGGATTTTGCGAAAAGACTTAAAGGCAATGGCATTGATACCATACCTAAAGTTAATTGGAAGGACATAATGGCCTTTAAACAGTCCTTTGTGGATGCAATGCCACCGAAAATTGAAAAAGGATATGAAAAGAATGGCATAGATACCTTTCATAGTTCAGCAAAATTTCTAACAGATAACACATTAGAAGTTGGAAACGAAAAAGTGAAGGCCAACAAAATTGTAATCGCATCGGGTTCCAAGCCAAGGGTTTTAGAATTCGAAGGCGGCCATTTTGCCAAATCCAGTACCGATTTCTTGAATTTAGAAGAATTGCCAAAATCGTTATTATTCATCGGTGGCGGCTATATCGCCTTTGAGTTTGCGCACATTGCAGCTCGATGTGGTGCAGAAGTTACTATTGTTCATCGTGGGGAAAATCCCTTGGAAAATTTTGAACAGGATATTGTAAAATATCTTGTTTCAGCCACAGAAGAGTTGGGCATAAAACTTATTCTTAATACGGATGTTACAGCTATTGAGAGAGTGGATGGCCAGTATCGTGTAGAGGGTAAATCCACAGAGAAAACAGAGTTTTTTGAAGCTGAAGCGGTTTTTAATTCTGCTGGACGACCACCTGCAATATTTGATTTGGATTTGGACAAAGCCAACATAGCTTATACCAAAAAAGGCGTTACCGTTAACGAATATCTTCAAAGTACTTCAAATCCCAATGTTTATTCAGCGGGCGATGCGACAGATTCAGAAGGTTTGCCATTAACGCCGGTTGCTGTTTTGGAAGGTCATACGGTTGCCTCAAATATCATCCAGGGCAATTATAAAGAAGCAAGTTATCCACCTATGCCAACGGTAGTTTTTACTTTGCCTGCTATGGCATCTGTTGGTTATACTGAATCGAGAGCCAAAGAGCTAAATTACAATATTCGAGTAAATTTTAAGGAAGTTGGCAGTTGGTTTAATGCCAAAAGATTGAATGTAAAAGAATATGCATTCAAAACTATCATTGAGGAAGAAACTCAAACAATTTTGGGTGCGCATCTAATCGGACCACATACAGAAGAAACAATCAATCTTTTTGCAATGGCCATAAAAACAAAGATGAAAGTCAATGAGATTAGAACAATGATTTTCTCATATCCAACATTGGCTTCTGACATACCACATATGCTTTAATCAAAAATTGAATGGAAACTATATTAAAATCTGAAATTACCTGCCCCAACTGCGGAAATAAGAAAGTAGAAGATATGCCTACAAATGCCTGTCAATTTTTCTACGAGTGTGAGAACTGTAAAGAGGTACTAAAACCAAACGAAGGGGATTGTTGCGTTTATTGCTCTTATGGCTCTGTACCTTGTCCACCAATCCAAGAAAACAAAAACTGTTGTTAAGTAAACAAAGTTTAAATAAACTTATTTAAGATAAGTTAAATTCTGTTTTTTTTGATTTTCAAAGGCAGTTTTTGCTGCTTCAGTATAAAAATGATGTTCATTTAAAAATTTTACATTCAATTTTATCCATTCATCATCTGTGAATGTCATATCCAGAAAAGTTTCCCATTCTTCACGTAGCAACCGGTTTCTTTCTAAAAAGGTAGTCATTCCCAAATGGCTTAAATCTGCGTCGTTCAATATTTCTTCTAATAAATTTGTTGGCTCTCTTCCCATTTCCGTTGAAAGGATAGTATTTTCCACTATCTTGATTTTCTCTTCTGGAAAATTCTGTTTTTGCAAAAATTCTCTTGCAATTGTACAACTTAACTTTTCGTGACCTATTGTTATTTCGATGTTGCCGACATCGTGAAAATAAGCGGCTATCACTACCATTTCTCTTTCCACGTCTGTCAGGTTCGATTTTTTTGCAAGGAAATTTGCATTATGAGCGACTTCTGCTGTATGCCGATAGTTATGGAATTGTAAAGAGCGACACCTTCCGTTTTTTAAAAGTTGTTTGCAGTGTTTTTCTGTCTTAATTATTAATTCAGTGTTCATTCTATACCAACTTCTTTTTATGACTGTAAAAAATCAATATGCCCAATAGTGCAACACTCACTGCCGTTGCGGGAATTGTTCCCAAATCCAAACCGCCTTCAGCCGTCGTCTTTGTAAGCAAATCGCCAAATGTTGCGCCGAATGGCCTCGTGAAAATAAACGCAATCCAAAACAAAATGATATGGCTTATTTTGGTGGTGTAATGCAACAAAACAACAATTACAATAACACCTGCGGTTACCATTGCACCTTGCAAATAACTCAAGCCTACGTTATCACTTAAAAAATCGCCAAAGGCTGTGCCCAAGCTGTTAGAGAATAAAATTGCAATCCAATAAAACAGTTCCACTTTTTTATTGAAAATGGGATATACTTCAATTTTTCCAATGGTGCTTTTCCATATCCAAAGAGTGTTTATCAATAGTGTTATCAAAATCAATGATCCTGCGAGATAGCCTAAATGCAATGTCCTATCCATAAAATCCGATATTTCAGTACCTACAGTTGTAGTGCCGACAATGACCAACCAAAATAACAGTGGATTGTACTTTTTAGCCTTTAATTGTATCGCTAATACCAACAGAAAAAATACAGCGGTAATGGCAAGACCAATCGCATATCCTAATTGTAGCGTATGTGCCAAAAGGTCGCCCAATGTTTCGCCCAATGTAGTCGCGATAATTTTCATTATCCAAAAGAGTAATGTAATCTTTGCGACTTTGTTTAAACCCTCTGAGATAATTTTTGCCTTTTTCATTTTAGCGGTTTGTTTCGTCTAACAATTTTCGTTTTTTCATTACTTTCAAAATCAGATAAATCACGGTTGTGGTAATTGCACTATAAAACCAAAATTCAGTTTCAAATTCAAAAGGTTCTTTTTCAACCAAATCGCCCACCAAATCGAAAATCCAAAAAAGTAGAAATATTGCGCAAAGCCCATTCTTTTCCTTTTTGAGCACTTTTTTAATACTAAAAGCATATTTTGGTTTTGTATAATTTTTGAGAGACGGTATAAATGCTGGAACATTCTCTGCCCAATCTAAATACGTTTGACCAAATTTATTCCGTAGAAAATTTTCTTCGGCATACATTATACGCTCATAATAAAAAGCATAGAAGAAAATGAAAGCAACCGTAAACCAAGCATTTTCAGTAAGCATTGCAACACCGAGCCACATAAAAAAGTTTCCGACATATAATGGATGCCTTACTATTGAATAGATCCCTGTGGTATTCAACTCATCGGCTAATTGTCCACCTTTTGTATTTCTTCCCGATGTATTTTTAGGTGTATGTCCAACTGTAAAAATTCTGATTGCAAGACCGAGCAAGCTTACGCCAAGACAGATATACTCGAAACTTTCGGACAACCAGGTTTCAGGTGTTTCAATCTCATAATATTCGGTGTAGATATATACCGATAGTCCAATTCCTAAAATGATTAAAGGCAGATAACTTCTGTTTTTAAATAGAAAATCGCCCTGTGCTTTTAATTCTTCTTGTAATGCCATTTTTGTTAAAATTTAAATTTGAAACCTACCATATGATTGCCTTTAAAGTTGGAATAGGTCAATTCCATATGCTCTTGTTGATATTCTGTAGTGAATATTAAATTGCTTCCAAGACCGATTGCAGCACCTGCAATTACATCCAGTATATCGTGTTTGTTGCTATCGATGCGGCTTGCAGCAGTAAAACCAGCCAGTGCATAAGATGGCAGGGCATACTTGAAGCCATATCGTCTATGCACATATCCTGCACTATGAAAAACAGTTGAAGTATGTCCAGATGGAAAAGCGTTGTCATTGCTCATATCCGGTCGCTGTTTGTTGATGGAATATTTTAGGCCATAGGTTACACCTACGGTAAGCAATAGGCTTTTAGTAAACTGCCAAGCCCCTTTTTCATCGCCAATTATAAAACTTGTTCCTAAAGTTGCGGCAGGCAATGCAAATAAGATGACATCACCAATTTTTTGGGTTGTACCAATTTCGGGTTTTGTTTCGCTTGTATCTTGAGCTTGTATTTGAAATGTTACAAGGCTAAAGAATAAGCTAAAAAAGAGTAATAATGTTTTTTTGAAAAATGCTATTTCCATCTGCGTACTTTGTATTGTTATCCAAAGAACGCACGAGATTTGATGTAGATTTTAACAGAGTAGTGCAGAACAATTAATCTGTACAAAATAGGTAAATTTAGGAAAGGCTATTTTTGAATTGAGTAGGTGTTAAACCCTTATGTTTCTTGAAGGTTGCGTTAAATGAGGACTTGGAATTAAATCCAACGTCCGTAGCAATACCAAGAAGTGTAAAATGATTATTTTGGTCGTTTTTAAGTCGATTTACGAATTCTTCTACACGATATTCATTCACGAAATCTTGAAAACTTTTATTCATATGTTCATTCAATACTTCCGAAATATATTGGCGTGGAATATTTAATTTATCTGAAACATCGACAATTGATAATTTGTTATTGAGATACAATTTATCCGTTTCCATTGAGCGAACTAAGTCCGCTTTGTATTGTTCAATTAGTTTCGGGTTAAGGTTGGAATTTTTGTATTTGCCAATTTCAACATTTGGTAGAACATCTTTACCCTTACTTAACAATTTGAAGGCTATAAAATAAAACAAAAAGGCAACGACCAATAGAAGATATGTGTTGAAATTCTGGTCGTTAAGAAAAGGTAATTCAACTGTCATAAAAACATTCAGTAATTCATCCAAGGATGACAAAGCAAATATCAATGCTATCGGAATCGCAAAATAGATTATCCAATGTTTCGTTCTCGTAGTCAGGATTGAATAGATTATCAATGTCAAATACGCCACAAATGTTAACTCTATAATGCTTTCAAATATTTCAACAATGGAATTTTCTTCAACCATCCATATTTCGAGCGCTTCAATAAAGAAATAAATGATATTTGGCAAAAAGAAAAGGTAATCAAGCTTGGCGAATTTTTCTTTCCCATTTTTGTAGTATCGGAAAAACAGGAATAGGAATGTTACAAATAGCGAACTATCAAACAAAAACCAGTCTGCATCTTGAACAAATAGGTTATTGTCATCATCGCCTGCCACATACAGTAGCACTGAAATCAAACTTCCAAAGAGCAACCAAAACGTAGTTTTCTTGTATTCTTTACGATTGATAAACAATACCGTAAGGACAAAAACACCTTGTATTAAGGCAATTATTTGCAGTGTTTTTAACATTAAAAAAATAATTATCTGGCAAGATATTAAAATTTGCGACTACGGTTGCCGTTTTCAAGCTGCTTATATTTCCAACGTAAAAAAACAATTTTTATTAAAACTTTATATAGATATATACAATTGGTTAGGAAATTGTAATTACATAAAAAACATTTTTGATAAAGGCAATTAACATAAATATTATAATATCTCTGCTCTAAAAGAGGACTTTCTTATATTTTGGTTAATAGTTATTGGTGATTATATTATTAACTTTGCAGTTGTTATTTAAAGAGCGTGAACGAAGAACCAATATATTTTGATTTTGCATCTACTACACCAGTAAACGAGGAAGTTTACGATGCAATGTCGCCATATTTTCTCAGTTATTATGGAAATGCTTCGAGTAGTACTCATAAGCAAGGGGAAATGGCTTCTAAAGCCGTTAAAAAAGCCAAAAATCAAGTTTCCAAGCTTATTAACTGTGATGAGAATGAGGTGTTTTTTACGAGTGGCTCAACTGAATCTATCAAGTTGGCCATAAGTCAAGTTTTCTACAATAGTTTAGATGCAGGAAACCATATAATCACTTCCAAAGCAGAGCACAAAGCAGTTTTAGATACGTGTGAGGATTTAGAAAAAGTCGGTGCTCGGATAACCTATCTTGATGTTGATGACAATGGAAAATTAGATACAAGTTTACTGGAAGATAGTATTGGAAGTGATACAATACTTGTAGCATTAATGCACGTTAACAATGAAACCGGTGTTATTGCCGATATTGGGGATATTGGTACTATATGCAAGAAACATAATGTTCTTTTTTTTACAGATGCGACACAATCTTATGGAAAACTTCCACTCAACTTTCAAGATGAAAATATAGACTTACTTTGTTTTAATGCGCATAAAATTTACGGACCTAAAGGCATCGGTGGATTATTAATAAAATCAACTGCTAAAACTAAACCTAGTGTATCGGTTAAACACCTTATTGATTCTGTAAATTTAGGGACACAGAATGTTCCAGGAATTGTAGGCTTGGGAAAAGCTAGCGAAGTGGCAATGTTTGAGATGGAAACAAATTACCAGAAAATTCAAAAGTTGAATACTCATTTACAACAAAAATTGCGGCAATCAAAATTGGGTATAGTTAATGCAGTTTCAGCTAATAGAAGCCCCTTTATTCTTAATATACAACTTGCAAATCAAGATGCCGAGTCATTTATATTAGGAAATAAAAACACAGTTTCGGTGTCAATGGGCTCTGCCTGTAATTCTAGATTGTTGCAACAATCCCACGTACTTAAAAGTATGGGGCTAATTAAAGAAGAAGCCGAAAGTAGCATCAGGGTTAGTTTTGGAAGTCCCACAACTCAATCACATTTAGATATTTTAGTCAATGCTCTTAAAAACGAGAATAGTTAGTTTCAAAAGAATTTACAATGGACGCCGCTAATTTTTTGATTCTCGAATTTCCTGTTCTTGGGCTAAGTCTTACCCACGAGATAACATCAAAAGTAGGATTGAGTTTGCCACGCAATAAAATCAGTTCTTTTTGTACTAAATATTCAACAGCTTCCCTATATGATTTTTCTACTGATGTAAATTCTCTTGTTTTAGGCAAAGGGAAGGACAGTAACAATATATCATCTACGTCGTTGACTTCATAACCTCTGGTTTCAACAAACCGTTTTCGTAAAGTTCCCTTTCTATTAAAGTGTGCACCGGCTCTACCAATTGTACCAGTGTAACTGTTGGTCATTCCTACATAAACGATTTTGTGTTTTTTGGAAAGCCAGATATAGATATAAGCTTGGTCAGCACCATTGAATGCACCTAGAATACTAGTCTCAAGCATACTTTTCGTCACTGTAATTTGGTGGCAAATCGTTCTCTAGTTTTCGGCACATATTGGCCAGAAATTCTGATACTATTCTTCTGGATTCACGTAAAATAACTTTTAGGTCGTCGTATTCATATTTTCCAATATTCTTGTAGGCGTATAATTCGGAATCGGCAAATTGAAGCATCATTAAGTCGAAGAGAATCTGTAAATCTCTATTTTCGGCATTATCTTCATAGATTAGTCTTGCAAATCGGTGAATTTTATTAATCCTTACACAATTCCCTAAATCGGTATCATAGTAAGGTTCCCATAAAAGGTTGTCCTCAACAGATGATACCCTGAATATTTTAGTGAGGTTAGGGTTTTTTTCACCTTTCACGGCCTCTTCTTTTTCATCTTCGGTGTAGTCATCATCCACATCATCCACTTCTTCACCCTTATCCTCTTTCATCATTTTAATTATCCACTTGATTTTTGAGGTCATATCGTCCGTGATAGCCTTTAATCGCTCTAAAGCTATTTCCTCATCGGGCAGGTCATCACCAGGCAATATTTCTATCTGCTCAAATTCTTCTAAGAGTTTGTTTGCTATTTCGTTAGGCGCTTTATTAATTATGTCTCTACTAATCTTACCTGCATTTTTCCAAGCAGCCTTACTTTTACTTTTTGCTTCTTTGGTAAAATCGCTGATATTTCTAAACGCTTCTTCAGAAAGGGTGAGCGAAGATTTTTTCACATCAATGTTGAAGAAATCATCTGCCTCATCATTGATAAGTATTCTTCCTCTAAAGGCATAAAAATCTTGGTCGTATGGGATAATACCTTGTAGGTTTGAAGCCCAAGATATCAGTCTTTTATTTCTATACACATAAAAACCATAGTTGCCTGCTTCAATTAAATATCTTTCGCGCACTTCCTTGTCTCTCGACTCACCTATATTTTTAATTCTATAAATAGGTGGATAAGGAAGTTGCGTTATCTCAATAGTGACATTTATTTGTAGTTCATCATCAAGGGTAAGCTCTTTTGGTTTTTCTATCCATTGCACTTCGGTTCCGTCCCATTCATTTTCATTCAAGTTTCCATTTTCGTTGGCTTCAGCTACAAACAACGGGTCAATGGCATCTATTTTTTTGTCACCAATCGTAATATTGATTCCGCTTTCAGATAGGAAATAGAAATAAATGACACCAACTTTTGTTTTAAGTTCCTTAATGGTATTTCTAACACTTGGATGGTTGTTTAATCGAATAGCAGAAATAATAATGATGGTACCTTTACCTTCTTTTAGATAGGTATCAATTAGTTCGGATTCATTCTCGTCAATTTCAGTCTTTTCTGCAAAGTATTCTTTTGCGGCCATTACTTTTGGAAGAGAGACTTCATACTTATTAAATCCACTACCATTCGAAGAAATAACTTTGAGTACATCACCCTGAGAAAATGAAGCTGATTTTAAACCCAAGCCAAATTTTGATAGGGACTTATCGTCATAATGGTCATCTGTTGAGCCAAGTTTTAATGCCTCTTCGATTGCATTTGCGTCCATACCATCGCCATCGTCTATGATGATATATTCCTTGACATTGTTCCTCTTACTATCAGAAAAATCTTCACGTTCTTTTTTGATTAATAAGTGTATGTTGTTTGCATTTGCTCTTACAGAGTTATCTATAATATCACAAATGGCGGCGGAAGTTGTGTAGCCAATTCTGCTCAATCCAAAAAGAAGCCTACCGGCATCTATGGATAAATCGATTTTATCACTCATATATTTATATTTTAAATGAAGCAGCTAGCACAACCAAGACCTTCCGCTTCAATAATTTCATCTTTCCAACTGTTGGTAGTTCTTTTGCTAAGCTGCCTTTTCATTCTCGTAAAATGTTCTTTCTTAATGGCTTTAACTCGTTCTGGTTTAGATAGCTCTTCCAAGGTCTCGCTATCCATCCAGTTATAACCGTCTTTTTCATATACCATAGCTTTTTTAAATAAGGTTGGATGATTTTCCAAGAGCCAAACCCATTCTATTTTTTGCTGGTAAAAACAAAAGAAACAACCCGACCTGCTTCGAGAATAGGTGCCAGTTTCTATTTTACCATCAATTTCTACTTGGTATGATTTTTTTATATAGTACGCTGGTATGCCAACACCACTCTCGTCTAGTATTTTAAAGATGTCGTCCAATACCAAAACTTCATCATTATCTATTAAAGGGAATTCTTCTAAAAGGCCTACAGGATAATCGGTGTTTTCTTTTAAATACTCAAATACCACCCGATTAAATAATTTTACATCACTATTTAAAAGGAATTCTAATTTTTGCCCTTGCCTAAAGTTCGGTGAAATAGGCTGATTGACCCTATTGATAATATCTTCCTTTAAATGGTCTGGACTTAGACTGTTATAAAGTTTTGCAATCTTTGGAATATTATTATTAGCCAACACTTCTTTTATAACGTCTTCGCTCCAAATATTTTTTCTAAACGGAAAAATAGATTGCACGTTGGTTTTTTTGGATATATAGCCCTCCCTGTTTTCATCTCCTCGTATTCCCACGTATGATATTGTAGGCTCATCACCAATGTATTTCTCAAAGGGTTCTAACTTTAGTTTTTTGGTGCACCATCTTGCAGTTGAAGAGGGAAGATAACCACCATATTCAGCTAGAAAATGGTCAAATGTGGTTTTGTACGGGGTTTCTTTTTCCGGTTCGACAGCAAAAATTGTTTTAATGTCTTTACCTAACCTGCTGTTTAAGGCTTCTATAAGTTCATAGGTTTCTTTTAATTCTTTTCCTGTGTCGCAAGAATAATAGTCTACATCCAAAGTGGGATATAGATTTTTAAGATAAAGTGCTAGTGCGGCGCTATCTTTTCCTCCAGAAATTCCAAGTACGTGTTTAACCTTCATCGTGCAAAGTTTTTAAATATCTAATTATAGCAGCTGCACTCAATTTGTCATTTTTGGATAGTACCTTGGCTAAATCTTTCTGTAATTTTGAAACTTTCTTTTCTTCAGAAGCACTCAGAACGATATTTTGTTTTATGGTTCTACCTGAGATATCTGTTAGTTGAAATTGTACTATTTCATTATTTACAGTTTCATTTGCCAAAGAATGTAACTCCAATAGATTATCTAAATTTGAGAGTACCTTTCTTGTATTGTCCATCAAAAGGGCTTCGTCCTCATCAGTCATTTTCTCGATAGACTTTCCAAGAATTACATCAGCAATGGATTTTAGCCAAGAATCACGTTCGTCTAGTTTGGACATTATGCGGTTAAGAAAAACTTTTTCTTTTTGAATCAATAAATGTGGTTTCAACGACTTGTAACGTGCTTGAATTTTACTTTTGTAATCTGTAAAATCATTAATTTTCAGATTTAGAGCGTCGCATATATTTTCTTCATACCTGTTTAACAAGCCTTCGTAAGCAACTCTAATTTCACTGATAGCCCCATTTAAGCGTTCAATGAAGTCATTTAGGATTTCACTGTCATTTTCTTCGAGGTTAATGTTTTTATATCCTAATCCTTTAGGTATTTCTGATAGTAGCGCATTTTCTGGGTCCTTTGCAGATGCAATAGCATCCCTCAAGCCTTTAGAGGATGGACTTAATCGATTGGTTTTTTTAACGTAATCTGGTAGGGCATTATAAAACGCTATGAAACTACTGAAAATAGAAATCAGCGAACTTTCGGGCTTGTTACTAGATGTATTAACACCTGTAATCTCTTTATATTTATTGAAAAGGTTTAGTCTTACTCCTTCAATCTTATATGATTTCAGTTCATAATCGGAAGGTTTCTTATGCACAAGGTCAAGAACTTCACTAGTTAGGTAAGGGACATATCCAGAAGCTTTGTGAAATAGTGCATAGTCTTGATTTTTTACAATAAGGAATATAGGAATCCAAAAATCTATGAACCCCTTCTTAAGTTTAAATGGTGGTTTAGATAGCGATTCGTATAATTCAGACAGGTTCTTTTTAATATGTTTTGAGTCTTCTAAGAAATTATTACAATGCCTCCAAAGGGGTATAAAACTGGAATCCGTAGGCTCAGTAAGAACATAAGTGCTGTTTTGAGCTTGGTGTATTCCTGTTTCTTTTAAAAGCCCTAAATAAATAGATTTTTGAGGTGGAAATTTACTGTCGTCATAATTTAAGTTTTCAACTTCACTATGGTTAAGTAAATCTTTAAGAAGGTTTTTGCGCGCCGTTAAAATGGGGGTGCTCAAATACTCTTTGTTTACCATTTCATTTAAGTAACGAGGCGTCTCAGGGTATTCTTCTTTGGCTATTAATGAAAGGGTTCTGTTTAGGGTTACCTTTGAATCGATTTTAAGCTTTTTGCCACCATAAAACCAATCAGCATTGGATATTTCATAAATACCGTACTCCAGAAGTTTTTGCAATTTTTGTATTTCGTGGGCTTTCTCTTCCGTTAGTATTTTTTTTACAACATTGTCCTCTGCATACTTTTGTAATACAAAATCCATCTTTTCAATTTCATAGATACAAGACTTTACAAATTCAAAGTCTTTGAGAAGTACATATAGTTGTGCCGGTTGTTGCACATCGGTATTCTTTAAATCCTTTTGTTTTATGTCTTTATTGAGAATTATATGTATGTAGCCGTCAATTCCCCCTTCAGGTTTAATGTTATCTATGTAATCCGATACATTTACCTTAAAGAACCTTGGTGTACCAATTTCAAAATAAGCTTCCTTGGCAAAATGATATTTTTCCGTAAAATAATATTTGGCTTTTGAAGCAATATTAATGGTAGTATCGATATGAGAACTTGCGTCAATCAATTCCTGTTCTATATCAACATCCGTTCCGTCAATAAAGAAAAACTTATTACGATAATTATAGAACTTGATTATTTTTTGACTGATTAGCTTTTCAATATATTTTTCGGAATCAGGAATGTTTAAGGCATACTTACCATAATTTTCTAGGAAAGTTTTATCCAGCCTACCGAAAGATTTTGCAAATAAGTTTACCAGACCAATGGTCTTGATGATTTTCGCTAAGTGCTCATATCCTATATCGTTAATAGCCTCTGCCTTATCCAATGCTTTTACAATGGTATTCCATTGAGGCTTGTGTGGGTTTGAATATCTATCTTCTAATTCACTAGTTAAATGAAGTGTTAGATAATCAAATACATTAGCTACATTAAAGAATGTATGATTGTCTTCATCTATTTTATCAAAGAAAACTTGACTGTTAGCCAAAAAAGAGAACAAAGACCTTTCGTTTTGACCATACTTTTGCAAAGCTTGAGCCAGAATATTTGCTGAGAGAATATCAAAAGGGTAAAGTTTATTGGCTAAATCGTAATTCAGGGTTTCTGAATTGCTAACCAGCTTGCTTTCGTTTATTTTATCGAATAAATTATCAAAACCAATATTCTTTGGTTTTTCAATTTTCAAACCCTCTATTCTTTCTGAAGCTAAATAAAGTAGTTGCTCAATGGGCTCATCAAACGAAATGTCAATTAATCGTCCTTTTACTTTATCCCATTCGTTCTTTTGATTTCGAGATAGGTCAATGGCGTAAGAACCAAAATTTTGATGCAACGTTGTGATCAAAATAATATTCCTATTGGAATCGTTTACCAACTCCGCCAATTGCTGTATGAAGTATAATTCGCTATCTGGATTGTGTTTGGCTGCATATTCAAGAAATTTACCGAACTCATCAATTAGGATAACCAATATTTCGCCCTTATCTTTAAGTGATGCAGCACGCTTGCCTATTGTTTCAATAAGACTGGAATTCGCTGTGTCTTCCTTAACTTTAAAGGATTTCTTTAGTACTGTTGTCAAGGGTGCGGCTTCCCCAATAATTTTTAAGAATGAAAACTTCTCAAACCCTTTAAACTGGCCATTAAGATTAGCAAAATAAGGTTTTCTGTCATTAAGGTTTTTTTCGAAAGCCCAAAGGAAACTGGACTTCCCAGTACCATAAGAGCCAATTATATTAAAGGAATGGTGTCCCTGTTGAAATCCAGAAACTATTCTTTCAAAAACATTTTTTGCATTGGGTGTAACTACGTAATGGATGTCGTTTACGGCATCGCGCTCAATATTTGTGGATGTTGTAAACTTATACATTATAGTAACGTTCTAATATGTCCCACTTGTTAGGGATATTTTTAATTTGTATTTCTTTTCTTCCGGCATCCTTCTTATAAACAACATCTTTAAAAGCTTCCGATATTTCCTGAATTTTAAGTTCGGTACCTTCGGTAGAGCAAGCAAACACATCACCTATCTTATTTTGTATATCATCAAAACTTATAGACGCAAGCTCTGGGAATTTATCTAAGATTAGGAAGTAAAATATTTCTTTGGGTATCTCAGGTCTCTCACTTACTTTCAATTGAAAAACTGAACCTTCCTCGGTATCGGTAACTTTAGTAATAAGATTGAGGTCGATGAAGATGGACGATAAATCGTCTTCCATATCCTTAATGTTCTTATCGGCTATATAGTATGTTTTTATAAATACCTTGATGTCGTTTTTCAAAGAGTTTTCAGCTATCGAGGTTTCATTGTTAGTGGCTGTCCTTAACAAATACCTAAGCAGCTGTTGGGTTGTAAATTGTGAATTAACCCTACTTTTTCTGAATTCCTTAAAAACTAAAGGGTAAATAGAGGCTAGGTTTGTGTCTAACAGTTTATAGTGTAATAACCACAAAGTACCTTCATACTCTAAAAAAGGGTCGTAACCTGTATTACTATTAAAGATTTTATTGGCAAACGCAGTGGCTTGGTCTTCTCGGTCATTTATGCCGAAAGCCTTTAACCAGAAATTAATGGACATCACCATATTTTTTCCAACACCTAAAGCTGTTACCGCATCAGGGTTTTTGAAAGACTGTCCTTTGGAAAGATAATCGTATCCCTTCTTCAACCAAAAATGGCGACAGTGAAATGTTTCGTGTCCTGTAAACGTTAGTTTATTCATTTATTTTTGATTCGCCGTTTTTATTTTTTAAATAGTTCAATTTGTCTTTACATTCAACTAAAATACGCTCTGGATTTTCTTCCTCTAAAAGGGTAAACACAACCTTGTCGGTTAAGTATTTTTTTTCCAATTCAGAAACAGCAACATTATAGAATGAGGCGAAGTCTGACAGAAGTTCTCTTTTGGGAAGCCTCTCATTTCTCTCATATTTACCAAGTGTTGACTGGTCTATATCTAGTGCCGCTGCAACTTTTCTTATAGGCAGATTTTGCAATTCTCTTAGTGTTCTGAGATATTCACCCAATGTTTCCATCGTTGTTGAATTTTATTTTAGAGACAAAATTTGTCCTTACAAAAATAGGATTATTTAAGCCATTAACAACTTTTGGGATGGGATATAATGACTTTATTTTTGGGCTATGATATTAGGGTAGGAAATCACTTGGTGTTAATCGCCAATTCCCTGCATCATAGCTTCCATACCACCAAAGTTTAATATAAAGGTTGAGTAGTAGTGGTCAAACAAATCCTTTAGGTATTGGCCTAAATCCACGTGTTCCAATTCATTTTTGCCCTCTACTTTTTGCCTAATCTCATAGCCTCTATTTTTACTGATTGTATAAAGAAACAAGGTGTGAAAATATACCGAGGTGTAATATTTGCGGTTAGCTAATTCTAATTGTTCTTGGTTGATGTTCTTTTCCTTGGATTTGAAATTTTTCAGTACGGTACTGTCCATATTGATAAAAATGCGATTTAATAAGTCGCCTTCAGCATCCGGAATCATAACAGTAGAATAATCTACATCGAGGCTCGTGGCTTCTTCAACCGCTTCCCAAGTTACGTCCGTATCAGAATTCTCATCTGTGCTCTTGTACATAAAGACCAGCTTTGGCAATCCCAACAAATCATTATCGCTTTCTTTTTTCGGTGATTCGCTTTTTGGCTTGTTGTTGTCGGCAATTTTTACCCAAAATAATTCCTCTATATTGCCATTTGGTGATGAGAGGCTTGCTTTCATTTGAATGCTGTCGCCAATTTTCAATTCGTCTTTAGGGTTAAGGGAAATTTTTATTTTTCCTTTGTTTGGGCTACTTTTTACTACGTTAAAAACTTCATCAATTTCTTTAGGTTCACCAGGTTTATTTCCACCATCAGAATCATTAGGTTTTATGTTGAGTACACTAACCCTTAAATCCCCAGGTTCATCAATTCTATCAAAATAATCATTGGCTACATCTGTAGAAAAACGAATCGATTTTTCACCATTAAGTGGTATTGAAGCAACTTCTTTTTTATCCTTACTGTTAGTATCGATTCGAAAAAATGATGGAAACCTCTTAGGCTCAAAAGTTGTGGGTTCTTTTTCATTTGAAGTTCGATTCTTCCTTCCCTCAGTTTTCTTTTCTTTTTTAATATCAAGCTTGAATGTTTGGTTCAGCAATTTTGCCAACTCAGAATCAAGTGGCAGATTTTTGGTAAAACTTTTGAGTAATTCGCTTGTATTTGAAGACGTATCAATATCTACAGCTTGTTTTCTGCGTTTTTCTATTTCTGCCAACCTTCCATCTTTTGAGCTCAATTTTTTTGCCAGATAACTTCTCAGAAATTGAGTTTCATCGCCGTCCTTGAGCCTGTCCCTGGAAGCCATAAACAGTTCCTTCCGAAAGTTATATTTCATCTCGGTACAGTCCACGTGAATCAATAAATGACTTTTCAATAGATTTAGCTTTAACGAACGCGTAATAAATTCAGAGGTGTAATGCCCGTGGGTTTGTCCATTAAGTGAGAACATCACCGCCATTGAATTTTTAAAGTATCTATCCTGTATGATTTTTTTGGTCTTCTTGAGGTCATAATCCTTTACCTTGGTTTTGAACACGTAGCAGGATACTTTCATTTTTCCGAAGACATCATCCGAGAAATTCTCTGAAAAGCTTTCGGCTAAATATTCGGATTCCTCAGCTGCTAAACGCCTCTTTAAACCGAATAAATCATTTTCCAGAACTTTATTATTTGGATAGCGCTCAGCGGTATCGACTGTTAAAATTGGTAATGCGGGTTGAAATAGAAACTCATTAATACTCTGGTTCAAGTCTTGGGCAAACCCGGAATAGCCCTTGGGAAACTGATATGAATAGAGTTTTAATATGGTGCCTGTTTCAAATTGACGATTGTTTAGACCAAGGTCTAGTTTTGAAGCTGTGAACGAAGGGATTTTTTCATTAATTAGTAAGTACTCATACCACGTTTCTTTTGCTTGGTCAGATTCTTTTTTAGGATGCTCACGTACCAGGGTAAATCCAAAATTACCATCATTTGTGTACCTTTTAGAAGCAATAAGTTGGTATCGCTTTTTTCCGCAGAATACAATGGCACCACTTCCACCCATATTGTATTTACCCTGTACAAAATGAATATCGTTCTTATTACCACGAAGTAGCGAGAGAAAGGTGTCCTCAAACTTTTCGGGATGCTGCCCTTCGCCGTTATCATAAACTACTACAGATGTTGGATATTGGCTTTTCTGGTTCCTTGGTCCTTTACCGTCAGCAATAATTTGAATATTCTCGGCTTGTTCTTTGCGAAATGAAGATAAATCCCAATTATTTTCTGGATAAAATTTTTGAATGGCTTCGTCCATAGATTTAGGTGTAGTGTCAGATTTTGGGTCAATTCCCGAAAGAATGCATTCTTTTGTTAGTAAAGCATCAATGGCATTAGTGACTTTTTCTATTAACGCGGCAATAGGACTTGATTGTTGATTTTTTACCACACCATAATTACTGAAATTTCCACCCAATGGTTTCCAGTTTGAGTCATCAAATGTTGTAGGATAAAGGTCTATTATGTTTAATAAATCTTCTTCATCTTTAGTATTATACAATTTAAAAAAGAGTTCTTGATTATCAATTTTTGATGAAGGTCGTGTGAATAGGTCTGCCATAGATTTAAAAGAAATGTTATAGCCTCTAATATAGCAAAATCGAATGCTCACGAAAACAGTTTTCAGTTATTTTTAAAGTAGGCTAATGAGGCACTGGACCCTGTTTTTCCATAAAATTCACTTCCGCTTATCTCTAGCCTTAGTTTCAAAAGCAATGAGATTAAACAATTCTCGCATTCTGCTACGTACACGATTACCATAACGCTCTTCCAGCTCTTCAGCATTTAGGTTTGTAGTGGCGTGTGTTTTAATTTTATATTTGGTATCCAGATAAAGTTCATAGCGAGAGAGTAGTACTTCACCCATTACATTTAAATCCTTGCCGTAAAACCGACCGGCAGGTTCTATACCTAAATCATCAAAACAGTAGAATTTGGTATTGCCATATTCTTCGACCGTTTTAAAGCCCAAATGGTTAAAGCTGAACGTCACGTTTCTACAGGGAATCATTTCATAGGGTCGTTGCATTGGGACGATATGTCGTAATAATTTCATCAAGCTGGTCTTACCACAACCAACAGGGCCTGAAAGCAGGATGCCTTTTTCGATGTCAATTCCGTAGGTTTCACAATTCTCTTTATCCTTAATGAAGTAAGAACATAGCTTCAGTAGTATACTTTTATCTTCATCGTAAATCTTAAAATTTTTACCAAATAACAATTTGCCCTTGGCGTTCAAATAAATTAGGATTTTTGGAAAGTCATACATCACGCTTTTTCCATCAAACTTGCCCAGTGAATATTCTACGCCACCTTCAATAATTTTAGAGGGGTTGTCCATAATCTTTGTTTTTAGTGGTCCGCAAGTTGTCCTTGATTTGGGATGCCTGTTTTTTGTTTGGTCTGTTTTCTTCTTCGAAAAGCTCAGTTCTATCCATCCAATTTGTGGCCAATGAGCGCCAATCTCGTATTGGCTTTCCATCACTTGTTTTCCATTCCCGATCTGCATAGTGCTCATAGAATTTTTTTGCTTCATCAGCATCAAAACCTTTTTCTTCAAAAAATAAAATAACGGACTGCCTGCCATTTGGCTGTTTTATATTGTTTTCTTGTTTGGTATTGTTTATATTAGATACCAATGCTTGTCCACCTATGGGATGGTTTTGGTACACAACTTGTCCGTTTTTGGGATGGTGGTGTCCCTCTAGTGGTACACCTCTGGGATAGTACTGTTCTGCAAGCAGTTCTAATTCGGGATGGTACTGTCCCATAACTGGTTCGCTACTTGTACCAATTATGGACATCTTGATTTTACTACCTTTGTAAGGATTGTTGGAAGGATAATAGGACAGATATTGCCAAGTATCTAAATCCACAATGCATCTATGGTAAGTAGATTTTGAACCGATTTTAGCACAGCGCATTAGTTCCCTACGGTTCACGTAGAATTCATCCATAAAACGGCAACTGTTCCATTCTTGGAACAGTGCCATATACAAACTGATATGGGTGGGATTTAGGCGGTCATCAAAATAGAACTTCTCAAAAGCCGCGTTAAGTAGCTTTATATAGTTCATACCCTAAGAGCTAAGACCGTGTTGTACACGATTGGCAGTCATCACATTTTGGATTTCTTCAGCGTCGTAGTAGATGATGCCACCAACCTTGGTATATGGTAGTGTTCCGTTGATACGAAGGTTTTGTAATGTGCCTGGACTTACCTGAAGCACATCCATAACCTCAGAAGATTTTAGATATTTTTTGAGCTTCCCAGTAGCTTGTTTGGATAATAATTTTTTAATGTCATCGAGCAATTCCATTTTGAATTCCCGAAGGTCGTCTGTGGTAATAATACTTGTCGGCATAATAGAACGGTTTTAATAGAAAGGGACTATCTGGGTTCATACTTTTAATTGATAGCCCCTGACCTGATTTAGCTCACGCACTAAAATATTTTAATAAATAAGTGTTCGTGAATCTGTCGATTTGACTTTCATTCTACAAATTTGAATAGATTTATTGAATTTTATTCCCAAGTCGCACCCAAGTTGGGTGATTTTATATGCTCATTTTCAATGGTTTAAATTGGTTTGATTTAGAGGTCGTTCTTTAAATCATCTATGTCAAATGATGATAACTAAAATTAATTTTATTTTTTCCCAAGTCATACCCAAGTTGGGTAAAAATTTAACATTCTCTACGAAAGAAGATTACCCGTCCGTTTCTTCCATTCGCCTTAACAATGTTGCTTTTAGTCTATCTATAAATTTTGTTTGGTCAATTTTCCGTTCTCTTATTTCAAGAAAGGTTCTATATACGTTTCCAAGATTAAGGTCGAAAATCTCTTCACAAGCTGATGCCATTTCTTTAATTCCAGCTGTACCACTTTTAATTGCACCAGATGCTTGTAGGGCATAAATCAATTCAATCAAATCTGTTTTTGAAGCTGTCCAGCCTAATCGTTCACCGTTTGATAAAGTATTTAGTTTGTTTGGTATGCCATAGGATAAGCCTCTCAAATTATGCAATTCTTCAACATAATGACTTATAAGCAGGTCATAGGCCATAATTTTAGCAATTGCATTATCGTGGCTTGTTGAAAATTCCGCATCTGTATAAAAATGAGAGGTATTAGAAACCAAACTTATTTTGTCGTTTCCTCTTAGAAAATAAAATTCATCCAAAAGCTCAGAGTCCTCTCTATAGTATTTTATAAAATCGATATTGCGTCTATTGCTTTCTTGTAAACTATTTATCTCTGAATCAATAAATTCCTGTTGAGATTTTATGGTTCCCGCAGGTCTATTTATTAAGAAGTTATATAGTTTCACATAAAATTTCAATCTACTATAAACATAGGGTTTGTGTTTTTTAAAAAAGATTATTTCGTTTTTTTGATTGATGAATTCATTTTCCCTGACACATACACGTAATTTCTGCAAGTATTTTCTTGAAATCGAAATTCCTTTTTCTACATTGTTAAAATCGCTAAGATTAGATTCTTCAATTGTTTGTATTTCTTCTTTATATTTATTTAAAATCTTATTTACTTTTTTTCTCAATTTTTTAAT